>Ga0153943_1000262_pt1 | contig 16853 bp, 12 predicted proteins | sample TSNJ027MetaG_FD_104721 | JGI IMG/M metagenome (GOLD analysis project Ga0153943, IMG submission 104721) | Attine ant fungus gardens microbial communities from New Jersey, USA - TSNJ027 MetaG | ecosystem: Host-associated > Fungi > Mycelium > Unclassified | place: USA: New Jersey, Brendan T. Byrne...
CGGTCGCTTCTGCCAAAAGTATTTGAGCGAGGCGTATCCGGCAGAGACGGCACAGGCTACGGGCTGTATATCTGCAAAACCGTTGTGGAGGCCCACGGAGGAACGATAAATATAGAGAGCGAACCGGGAAAAGGCACGACAGTAACCTTCACCGTCCCGGTCTACGGCGGACAGGAGGCGGGACACAGACTATGAACGGGAAAACTCTTTTACTTGTAGAGGATAGCAAAAAGGTTCAAAATTATAATAGGCAGATGCTGGAGGACGAGGGTTTTTCCATAGCTGCCGCTATGACGCTTTCAGAAGCGTGGAAGTACCTTGCCGGACATGGGTCGGCAGGCGGCAGCCGCCCGAATGCGATCATACTCGACATAGGTATGCCGGACGGCAACGGATTGGATTTTTTACGTGAGCTGCGGGAGCGCGGCAATAGAATCCCCGTGCTGCTCCTTACCGGCTACGGCGAGGAAAAGGATGTTCTGTTAGGTTTTCAGACCGGCTGTGACGATTACCTGCCGAAGCCGTACACCTTCAAAATCCTGCTGATGCGTATCTGGCGCCTGCTTGAAAGAACGGAGCAGGTGCCGGAAATCCTGACGAAAGGAACGCTGACGCTTAAGCCCATCTCCAGTGAAGCGTATGTGAACGGCGTGAGCATGGGGCTATCCCCGAAGGAATATGATCTGCTGCAATACTTTGTGCAGAACGAGAGCCGCGTTATGACCGCGGAACAAGTCTATGAAGCCGTGTGGGGTAAGCCGATGGGCGGGGATGCAAACGCGGTGAAGAAAACTGTTTCCCAGCTTCGGAAAAAGCTGACAGGATGCGGTTATACCATAACCAATGAATACGGCAATGGATACTGTTTTGAACGCGGAGAGCCGTAAACAAAAATCAAATAGTTACGATTTCGGCACTATTCACCACCTCCCGCCGCAAATGGATTACAATAGAATAAGAGTGCCGCGACAGCGCCCGCCCGGGCGCTTTTTCTATTGAGAGGAGATGTTTACAGGATGAATCCATCCGTGAAAAACAGCGCGGTCGGAGAGGACGGCGCGAGGAAAGAGAATTGATAGATCGGTGGCGAGTGGAAAGTCGAGGGAACAGTAGGTGAGAAGAAATGAATGATAAAAAACTGGTTTTGATTGTTGAGGACGACGAGAATCTTAGTGACATCTGCTGCCGCGCGCTGATAGACGCGGAATACGAAGTGCTGACGGCGTTTACGCTGGCCGAGGCGAGGCAGCGGCTTGAAAGCGCCGCGCCGAACGTGATACTGCTGGACGTTAATCTGCCAGATGGCAGCGATATTGACTTCTGCCGGGAAATACGGAAAACCATATCCTCGCGAACCTCGCGTATCATAATCATGACCGCGAAAAGCGATCTTAACGCCTGGTTTAGATGGATTTATGCCGGAGCGAATGATCGCCTTGTGAAGCCTTTTGACAACGAACTGCTCTTGGCAAGGGTGGCGAAATGCTTGCGCAAGAGAATAAACGTGGGAAAGGACTGGAGCGTGAGCCAGGATGCGGATGTACGGTCGTATTTCATGGAACGCGCGCCCAAGTCCGGCCCAAACGTGGAGGTGTGGAACCGCGTTGTTGACGTTTTACTGAAAAACGGAGTAAAAACCATGCGGGATTTTAGCGAAAAAGAGTACGAATGGCTTTTATGGTTATTTGTTAGCGAAAAGAGTGGAAAAAAGGTATTGGATGAAGAAGGCTTCGAACTGTCCGGTGACGCCCGTCAAAAATACCGCGCTGCCGTTCACAAAGCCGAATTACTGTCGGCGGGTGAGGCTTTGCTTGAGGCATATTTCGATAAGTACGCGCCGAAAAAGAAAAATGTAACAAATCGCGCATGGTTTGCATTATGCCACAGTGGAATCGAAACAATGAGCGCGCTGTGCGCTATGTCTGTGGAGGAGCTTAAAAAGGTGCGTGACTTGGGCCCGCAAGGTCTTAAAATAGCCTTGATGATGCGTGAGAAATACGCGGCGGAAAAAGAGGCCGACGCAAAGAGAGAATAAAGCGCTTTACTGTTTATCAAACACAAGGAGGAGACCGCGCATGAATAAAATTCTGCACATTGAGAACAACGCCGAAATACAAGCGGCCAATCACGAATACCTGACCGGCAGGGGTTGCAGATATATTCCGGGAAGCGGGGTGACGGTATGAGACGCCGCGCACAGGCTGCGCTGTATTCGATACTCGTTCTCGCCTACCTCGGTTTCCTATTATATTTTCTGACGCTCCGTCCCGGGGGTGCGGACGGAAACCCGGCGGTCATATGGGCGATCACCGGGTTCGCGTCGGGCGGCATGATTATAATGGCGGTATACGCGTCAACGCTGTATCTGTTCCGGCGCGGCGAGAAGGCTTCTCTGTATTTCGCGCTGCTCTGCGTAGGTACGGGAGTGCGTTTCCTTGTGATGGAGGGAAGCATGACGCTGATGGGTTTAGTGCCGGGTATAACTTATGGCGCTGCGCTCTGCATCCGCTATCCGTCCATCGGTCTGACGCTCATCGGAGTAATGAGCTTTATTATTGAAATATTCGCCGCGCCGAAGCACAGGAGGCGGCTTTCATATCTGAACGCGACTATGGCAATCGTGTACGCCCTTGCCGCCGTTGTTGTTTATAATGACTGGAGTACGCTAACGGTAAACCTGCTGCTTTTACTGTTGGCGGTTTTTATAGACACTTACTGTGTTTTCGTGGTGGTTACTTCGCGGAACCTGCGAGAAAACAAGCTGAATCGTTTGTATTTGGCTTCGCTTTTACTCTACGCAGTCAGCGCTGTTTTTTCCGCGCTTCTGACGGATTCGTTTCCGCATCTGCCGGTCATTTCCGGCACGGTGTTTGTCATCGCTCATATTGTTTTGCTGTCCGACCGTTACACGCGGGCTATTACCGTTGTGGAACGGCCGAACGAGGCGCTGGAGGAAAAGGTAGCGGAGCGCACGGCGGAGCTACTCTGCGCCAACGAGCGTCTTGCCGAGCGCAACGTCACGCTGGATAACCTCAATCGAACCAAGACGGAGTTCTTACAGGATATGAGCCATGAAATGAAAGCCCCTCTGACCGTTATCGCCACCGGCATTGACTTTGCCGACCGGGAGATCGGCAGGGATGGCGGCGACCTTTCCGAAGCGCGCAGCGCCCTCGACGCCGTTCGGGAGGAAACACAACGGCTGGGGCGCATGGTGAGCGGCATGATCAGCCTTGCCGCCATGAGCGGCATTGCCGAGAACCGGAAGCGGGTGGACTTCGCTGCGTTCTTGAATAACAGCGCGGAGGTGTTCAGACTCGCTTTGGAAAAACAGGACAACAAGCTGCTTAAGGATATAGCGGCCCACTTGCCCGACGTATATGTCGAAGCGGATAAATTTTCTCAAGTTATGACAAATTTATTGTCAAATGCGACACATCATACAAGAGGCGGGCAAGTTTTGGTCGCGGCGGATTTTGACAGCGAATATATCACCGTGTGTGTGACAGATACCGGCGAGGGAGTATCGCCGGAAATATTGCCCCACGCGTTTGAACGCGGTGTATCCGGCGGAGACGGCGCGGGTTACGGTTTGTATATAAGCAAGACCATTGTGGAGGCTCACGGCGGAACGATAAAAATTGAGAGCGAACCGGGGAAAGGTACGACAGTAATCTTCACCGTCCCGGTCTACGGCGGACAGGAGGCGGGACACAGATTATGAACGGAAAAACAATTTTACTGGTAGAGGACGATAAAAAGGTGCAGAACTTCAACAAACGCCTGCTGGCGGGCGAGGGCTTCGCGGTGCAAACCGCCATGACCCTTGCCGACGTGGGGGCTTTCCTTGCGCGGCAGACGCCGGACATCATCGTTCTTGACATTGGTATGCCGGACGGCAATGGACTTGATTTTCTGAAAGAACTGCGCCGCACCTCAACCATCCCTGTGCTGATGCTCACCGGCTACGGCGAAAGTTCGGATGTGCTAAAGGGATTTGACAGCGGATGTGACGATTATCTGAAAAAGCCGTACAAGTTTACGGAATTGCTGGTGCGGATAAAGCGGCTGCTGTACAGGGTGGAACAAGTGCCGGAAACGGTATCGCGGGGGTCGCTCACTCTGCGGCTTGCATCGCGGGAGGCCTTCGTTGGCGGGGATAATTTAGATTTGACGCCAAAAGATTATGCTTTATTGCAGTTTTTCGTTCAAAATGAAGGACGCATCATGCAGATGGCGTATATCTATGAAACCGTTTGGGGTCAACCTATGGCGGGAGACTCGCGGGCGTTGGGCAACGCCATATCCCGGTTGCGGAGAAAACTGACGGGCTGCGGCTACACGATTACTGCGGATTATGGAAATGGGTATGTTTTTGAACGCGGCGAGCCGTAAATAATTAAGAATGCAAGGGTCAATTGTATCAATTTCGATACAATTGACGCTTTTTTATTTTGAATTGTTATAATGAAAGCGGCTAATAATGATATCGCTTACGGGAGGCAAATATTATGCTAAGATCATCAAAAGTAAAGATTACAGAGGTTTGGCTAAACACCGGCTGCTGCGACGATAAAGGGTTGGGTGCAGCTCTTGACATAACCTTGGATAACGGGTCGTTCTTCGTGATTTCCCTCGATTCCAAAATTGACGATCCTCATTTTGCGGATATTCTGCATGGCAGATACCGCGAGAAACCGAAAACGGATGGTGAGCGCGTGTATTGGGACAACGGGGCGAGCCTGTCCCTTGACGAAACGATCGCCATATTGCAAACCGAAAAAGGAACGGAGGCGGCGATATGAAATATAAATTCTATGGAGGAACCGGATATCGCAAAATACAAACGGAGGAATTTTATATGAGAGGAAGCAAAGGCAGAAGGGTGATAGCCGCTGTGCTGGCTATTACTATTCTGTTTAGCATGGCGTTCACCGGCATACCTGCGGGAACACTGACGGCACAGGCGGCGGCGGACGGCACAAGCGGGAATCCCTACATAATAGAAACAGCGGAGCAGTTTAACGCGGTACGAAATGACACCTCCGCGCATTACAAGCTGGCGAGCGATATCGACCTGACCGAATTTTTATCCGAGGGCGGCGCGGGGTATGCAAAGTGGGGCGCATCCGGCTGGCTACCGATCGGGAATAACAACAGCCAATTCACCGGCAGCCTTGACGGCGCGGGATATAAAATCACCGGCATTTGGATCTGCGGGAGCGCGGACCTCGTCGGCCTGTTCGGATGCATCGGCACGAACGGCAGCGTTTCCGATTTAGGCATTGAGGAAAGCGAAGCGGGGATTAACGGATACAGCTATGTCGGCGGCGTCGCGGGGTATAACACCGGCACAATACAAAACTGCTACAACACCGGCGCGGTCAGCGCAACCGGCTATGTCGGCGGCGTCGCGGGGTTTAACATCGGCACAATACAAAACTGCTACAACATCGGCGCGGTCAGCGGAGAAGGCTATGTCGGCGGCGTCGCGGGGTGGAACTACGGCACAAATGCTAAAATCGCAAATTGCTATAACACCGGCGCGGTCAACGGAACCGGCAACTTTGTCGGCAGCGTCGCGGGGCGGAACGACGGCACAATCCAAAACTGCTATAACACCGGCGCAGTCAGCGGAAACAGCAATGTCGGCGGCGTCGCGGGGTATAACAACAGCGGCACAATCGAAAACTGCTACAACACCGGCGCGGTCAACGGAGACGGCAATGTCGGCGGCGTCGCGGGGCAGAACTCCGGCAAAAATGCTAAAATCCAAAACTGCTACAACACCGGCACGGTCAGCGGAAACAGCCAAGTCGGCGGCGTCGCGGGGCGGAACTCCGGCACAATACAAAACTGCTATAACACCGGCGCGGTCAGCGGAAACGAGAATGTCGGCGGCGTCGCGGGGGATAACTACTACGGCACAATCCAAAACTGCTATTATAATACAGACAATTATAACGGCAACGCAATCGGCGGCGGAACCGGCAGCGGCGACATGACCGGCGGCCTGTCCACAGCGCAAATGACGGCGAACAATGTGCTGACAGATTCAGATGGTATGTCCGGGCTGGGCGGCGCGTTCGTCAAGCCGGATTACTTAAATACCAGCAACGGCTGCGCGACGGCGTTTTACCCTGAGCTTGCGATTTTCGCGGACAGCGAGGACGATTTCACCAAAGCCATGTCAAAGATCAGCGTCGCGGCGGACGGCGACTGCACCCTCGGCACGAACGAGGAATATTTCGCCCACGGCGACGGCACAGTTGCCGACCCGTACAAAATCTACACGGCGAAGCAGCTCAACCATGTGCGACAGCATTTGAATAAAAGCTTCATACTGATGACCGATATCAACCTCGCAGGCTGGAACGCCGCGGAAACCGACACCGGCAACGCCCAAACCGACGGCAAGGGCTGGGAACCGATCGGGAATAACAGCACTTCTACTTCCGCCAGCCGATTCACCGGCAGCTTTGACGGCGCAGGGCACAAAATCACCGGCCTGTGGATCAACCGCGAGAGCACGGACTACGTCGGCCTGTTCGGATACATCGGCGCGGGCGGCAGCGTTTCCGGGCTGGGCGTAAAGGAAAGCGCGGCGGGGATTAGCGGAAACGGCAATGTCGGCGGCATCGCGGGGTATAACCAGGGCACAATCGCAAACTGCTACAACACCGGCGCGGTCAGCGGAAACTACAGTGTCGGCGGCGTCGCGGGGTTTAACTACGGCACAATCCAAAATTGCTACAACACCGGTGCGGTCGGCGGAAACGGCAACAATGTCGGCGGCGTCGCGGGTTGGAACAACCGCACAATCACAAACTGCTACAACACCGGCGCGGTCACCGGAACCGGCAATGTCGGCGGCGTCGCGGGGGTTAATGGCAGCGGCAGCACAATCCAAAACTGCTACAACACCGGCGCGGTCAGCGGAAACGGCAACAATGTCGGCGGCGTCGCGGGGTTTAATGGCGGCGGCACAATCGCAAACTGCTACAACACCGGCGCGGTCAGCGGAAACAGCTACTATGTCGGCGGCGTCGCGGGGTATAACGACAGCGGCACAATCCAAAACTGCTACAACACCGGCGCGGTCAGCGGATACAGCAATGTCGGCGGCGTCGCAGGGTATAGCAACAACACAATCGCAAACTGTTATTATAATACAGAAAATTATACCGGCAACGCAATCGGCGGCGAAGGCGGCAGTGTCAGCAATGTCGAAGGCCTGAACACGGCGAAAATGACGGGAATAAACGCGCTGAATAATATGAATGGGTTTACCGATACCGTTTGGAAAACAAGCGCTGATGAAATACACGGCTGCTGCGGCGGATTTGTGTTCTATCCGCAGCTTAAGGTATTCGCGGAGTCCGAAGATAAAAATACGGCGGACATGTCGCGGAAATCGATCACCGTGACAAAGGACACGGTTCCGGGCGAAGCGCTCTTCACCGAGGGCAGCGGCTCAAGCGAAAATCCGTGGAAGATTACCACAGCGGAGCAATTAAACCATGTACGCCGCCATCTAAACGGGCATTTTAAAATGCAAGAAGACATTAACCTGTCCGATTTATTATCCGAGGGCAAACCCGGCTATAACGACGGCAAGGGCTGGGAACCGATCGGCACTGATTACGACAGCCGATTCACCGGCAGCTTTAACGGCGCCGGGTACAAAATCACCGGCCTGTGGATCAACCGCACGGATGCGGACTACGTCGGTCTGTTCGGATACATCGGCAGGGGTGGCAGCGTTTCCAATCTGGGCGTAAAGGAAAGCGCAGAGGGGATTAACGGATACGAGAGTGTCGGCGGCGTCGCGGGGTTTAATGGCAGCGGCAGCACAATCCAAAACTGCTACAACACCGGCGCGGTCAGCGGAAACGGCAATGTCGGCGGCGTCGTGGGGTATAACTCCGGCACAATCCAAAACTGCTACAACACCGGCGCGGTCAAGGGAAACGGCAGTGTCGGCGGCGTCGCGGGGCTTAACAACAACACAATCCAAAACTGCTATAACACCGGCGTGGTCAACGGAAACACCTACAATGTCGGCGGCGTCGCGGGGTATAACTCCGGCACAATCCAAAACTGCTGCAACACCGGCACGGTCAAGGGAACCGGCAATGTCGGCGGCGTTGCGGGACAGAATAACATTGGCACGATCACGGACTGCTACAACACCGGCGCGGTCACTCAAACCGGAAGCGGCAGCAATGTCGGCGGCATCGCGGGGTGGAACACCGGCACAAATGCTAAAATTGCAAACTGCTACAACACCGGCGCGGTCAGCGGAACCACCAATGTCGGCGGTGTCGCGGGGTATAACTCCGGCACAATCCAAAACAGCTACAACATCGGCGCGGTCAACGGAAACAGCAGTGTCGGCGGCGTCGCGGGGCAGAACTCCGGCGAAAATGCTAAAATCGCAAACTGCTATTATAATACAAACAATTATAACGGCAACGCCATCGGCGAGGGAACCGGCAGTGGCGACAAGACCGGCGGCCTGACCACGGCGCAGATGACGGGAGCAGCCGCGAAAACCACTATGACCGGCTTTGACTTTTCTGACGTTTGGACAACAGCAAACGCAGCAGACTGCTGCGGTACGGTCACCTATTACCCGCAGCTTATAGTATTCGCGGGTTCCAATGATAAAGATACGGCGGACATGTCGCGGGAATCGGTCACCACGACAACCGGCACGGCGATTCCGGACGGCGAAGAGGTGTTCACCGAGGGCGACGGCTCAAGCGACGATCCGTGGAAGATTACCACGGCGGAGCAATTAAACCATGTACGCCGCCATTTGGACGGGCATTTTGTAATGGAAAAAGACATTGATTTGTCCGAATTTTTATCCGAGAACGGCGCGGGCTATAACGGCGTCGCGGGCTGGCAACCGATCGGCGCTTATGCTTCTTCCAGCCGATTCACCGGCAGCCTTGACGGCGCGGGATACGAAATCACCGGCCTGTGGATTAAACGCACGGATATGGACTACATCGGACTGTTCGGATGCATCGGCACGAACGGCAGCGTTTCCAATCTGGGCGTTAAGGAAAGCGCGGCGGGGATTAACGGAAGATACCGTGTCGGCGGCGTCACGGGGTATAGTGGCGGCACAATCACAAACTGCTATAACACCGGCGCGGTCACCCAAACCGGAACCGCGTCCAGCGGCTATGTCGGCGGCGTCGCGGGGGAAAACACCGGCGGCACAATCGAAAACTGCTATAACACCGGCAAGGTCACCGGAAACAACAGCTATGTCGGCGGCGTCGCAGGGTCTAATAGCAGCGGCGGCACAATTAAAGACTGCCGCAACACCGGCGAGGTCAGCGTAAACGGCAACTTTGTCGGCGGCGTCGCGGGGATTAACAGCGGCACAATCCAAAACTGCACCAACACCGGCACGGTCACCGGAATCGAAAGTATGGTCGGCGGCAACCGGACCGGCGGCGGTATGGTCGGCGGCGTCGCGGGGGATAACAGCGGCACAATCCGAAACTGCCGCAACACCGGCGCGGTCAACGGAGCCGGCGACTTCATCGGCGGCGTCGCGGGGCGGAGCATCGGCTCAACCGCTAAAATCATAAGCTGCCACAACAACGGCACGGTCACCCAAAGCGTAAACGTGAACCGTAGCTCCAATTATGTCGGCGGTATCGCGGGGTCGAACTCCGGCACAATCGAAAACTGTTACAACTACGGCGCGGTCAGCGGAAAGAATTATGTCGGCGGCATCGCGGGGCAAAACATCCGCTGCACAATGCAAAACTGCTACAACACCGGCGCGGTCACGGCTGGTAACATCGGAGCCGGCGGCGACTATGCCGGCGGCATCGCGGGGCGGAATTATGACGGCGGCATAATGCAAAACTGCTACAGCTCCGGCGCGGTCAGCAGATTCGGATCCGGAACCGGTAACGTCGGCGGCATCGCGGGGCAGAACGCCAACGATTACGTCGTCAGCGAAATCACAAACTGCTATTACAATATAGAGAAATATAACGGCGGCGCGATCGGCGGCGGAAACGGCGACGTAAACAATGCCGTAGGCCTGACCACGGCGCAGATGACGGGAACAGCCGCGCTGGGTAATATGACCGGATTTACCGATGACGTTTGGAAAACAAGCGCTGATGAAATGAACGACTGCTGCGGCGGATTTGCGTTCTATCCGCAGCTTAAGGTATTCGCGGATGATGAAAATACGGCGGACATGTCGCGGGAATCAGTCACCACGACAACCGACACGGCGGTTCCGGACGGCGAAGAGGTGTTCACCGAGGGCGGCGGCACAAGCGACGATCCGTGGAAGATTAAAACAGCGGAGCAATTAAACCATGTACGCAGCCATTTGAACGGGCATTTTAAAATGCAAGATGACATTGACCTGACCGATTTTTTAACCGAGGGCGGCGCGGGCTGGGAACCGATCGGCACTTCTGCCAGCCGATTCACCGGCAGCTTTAACGGCGCGGGGTATAAAATCACCGGCCTGTGGATCAACCGCGGGAATATGGACTACGTCGGCCTGTTCGGATACATCGGCGCGGGCGGCAGCATTTCCAATCTGGGCGTAAAGGAAAGCACAGCGGGGATTAGCGGAAGACTCTATGTCGGCGGCGTCGTGGGGATTAACTACGGCACGATCGAAAACTGCCACAACACCGGCGCGGTCAGCGGAAGCAGCATTGTCGGCGGCGTCGCGGGGCGGAACAACGGCACAATCACAAACTGCTGCAACACCGGCGAGGTCAGTAGCAGATACGATTATGTCGGCGGCGTCGCGGGGTATAACTACGGCACAATCGAAAACTGCTACAACACCGGCGAGGTCACCGGAACCAACAGTGTCGGCGGCGTCGTGGGTGTTAACGACGGCACAAATGCTAAAATCCAAAACTGCTACAACATCGGCGCGGTCAGCGGAACCGGCAACAATTTCGGCGGCGTCACGGGGTATAACTCCGGCACAATCACAAACTGCTACAACACCGGCGCAATCAGCGGAACCGACGATGTCGGCGGCGTCGCGGGGTGGAACTCCGGCACAATCACAAACTGCTACAACACCGGCGCAATCAGCGGAACCGACGATGTCGGCGGCGTCGCGGGGTATAACTACGGCACAATCCAAAACTGCTACAACACCGGCGAGGTCACCGGAACCAACAGTGTCGGCGGCGTCGCAGGGTATAACTACGGCGGCACAATCGCAAACTGCTACAACACCGGCTCGGTGGGCGGAACCGGCAACTATGCCGGCGGCGTCGCGGGGTATAATAGCAGCAACAGCACAATCCAAAGCTGCTATTACAATAAAGGCAATTATATCGGCAACGCAATTGGCTACGTAAGCGGCACTATCAGCAATACCGGCGGCCTGAACACGGCGCAGATGACGGGAATAAACGCGCAAACCACGATGACCGGCTTTGACTTTACTAACCTTTGGAAAACAGTAAACGCGGCAAACTGCTGCGATACGACCTATTACCCGCAGCTTAGAGTATTCGCGGATTCCGAAGATGAAAATACGGCGGACATGTCGCTGAAATCGGTAATTGCGACAATGAGCAGGGCGGTTCCGGAAGGCGAAGAGGTGTTCACCGAGGGCGGCGGCATAATCGGCAATCCGTGGAAGATTTACACAGCGAAGCAATTAAACCATGTACGCAGCCATTTGGACGGGCATTTTGAAATGCAATGCGATATTGATTTGACCGAATTTTTAACCGTGGGCAACCCCGGTTACAACAACGGCGCGGGCTGGCTACCGATCGGCACTTCCGGCAGCCAATTCACCGGCAGCCTTGACGGCGCGGGGCACAAAATCACCGGCTTGTGGATCAGCCGCGGGAGCACGAGTTACGTCGGGCTGTTCGGATATATCGGCACGGACGGCAGCATTTCCGATCTGGGCGTTGAGGAAAGCGCGGCGGGGATTAACGGATACAGCTATGTCGGCGGCGTCGCGGGGCAGAACTTCGGCACAATCGAAAACTGCTACAATACCGGCGCGGTCACCGGAACCGGCGGCAGTGTGGGCGGCGTCGGGGGGTCTAATGGTGGCACAATCCAAAACTGCCACAACACCGGCGCGGTCAGCGGAAACGACCGTGTCGGCGGCGTCGCAGGGCAGAACTCCGGTACAATCGAAAACTGCTACAACACCGGCGCGGTCAGCGGAAACGGCAGCAATGTCGGCGGCGTCGCGGGGTTTAACAACTCCGGCACAATCGAAAACTGCTATAACACCGGCGCGGTCAGCGGAAACGGCAGCAATGTCGGTGGCGTCGCAGGGTATAACTTAGGCTATGACGGCACCGCCACGATCACAAGCTGCTACAACACCGGCACAGTCAGCGGAAACGGCAACGAAGTCGGCGGCGTCGCGGGGGATAACAACGCCGTCTTCGGCGGCACCGCCGCGATCACGGACTGCTATTGGAACACGGACACATACGACGGCGATGGCATCGGCACAGACCCCGGCACCACGGCCAGCGTCACCGGCCTGTCCACGGAGCAGATGACGGCGGACGATGTGCTGTCCGGCGATATGTCCGGGCTGGGCAACGCGTGGGTCAAGCGCGATAATGATAACGATTTCTGCTATTATCCCGAACTTTCGGTGTTCTATAAAGAAACTCCTGAGACAAAACGGGAAATTGCCTCCATGATAAGCGTCCGTGTGCCAAGGGTAGTGATAAGCGTAATCGTGGAATGGGGCGCGATGGAGTTCACCTATAAAGACGCGACAGCGGGTACATGGAATCCCGAAACGCACCAATATGACGGAGCTTCCCCTGCCGGATGGACTTGTAATGATAACGGCAACCTCATAAAAGTCACAAATAACAGTACCGAGGCAGTAAGCGTTTCCTTCGACTACGTAGCTAAAACGGATTACGACGGAATTTCCGGCAAGTTTGAGGATGCGGGCGGCGAGGAACTCCCCGACCCGGTCACGTTGCCGGTGTCGCAGGAAGCGGCGGCGTATCTGAAGCTCACCGGTATCCCGGACGCCGTTCTGCCGAGTACCAAAATCGGAACCGTGACCGTAACGGTGAATTGAGAAAGGAGGGTCGAGAATGGAAAAACGAAAAATGAAAAAGCGAAATTTGATCATTATTTTATTGCTTGCGCTTATTACTGTCGGCGCGGTGATGACCACTGTGATTGTGCTGCTGAACCGGGATAACACACCCGTGCTTGCGCCGGAATACGCGCCGCAGGATACCGACGACAACGCGAAGCCCATTGAAAACGATGATAACACAAAGCTGGAAGCGGCGGAGGGCGGCGGCGCGGTATCGCTCACATACTCCAAAGAGGTGACAATTACCCTCTCAGATAAAAAAGCAAACGTTGTTTTTCAAAATCCGGGTAAATCCACAAAGGATATTGTGTTACAGCTCATCATTGAAAGCGACGGCAAGGAAGTGGTGATGGCGCAGTCGGATTTACTCCCCGCGGGATATATGCTGAACACGATGACGCTGCTCGACACGGCAAAGCTCTCAGCGGGCGGTTACAACGGCAAATTCAATGTGCTGTACTACGACCCCGACAGCGGCGAACGCGCCATTGTCAACACGAATATCCCCTTGACGATAACAGTCAAATAAACCCTGATGTTCTTTCCCTCCGCTGACAAAGGCGGCGGCGGGAAATTAACATATAAAATTTATAATCAGAAAGGATACTTATTATGAAAAAGTTTTTAACCATTACCCTCGCAATCGCAATGATCCTGACAATGGGATCAATCTCCGTTTTCGCGGCCACGACCAACATTGATGAAGTTCCCGGATCGGATTCGGCCGATGTAAAGGCGACCTATGAAGCCGGATCGACAGCCTCTACCGTGTACAGTGTTGACATAGAATGGGGTTCCCTCGAATTTACTTATACAGCCGAAAAACAAGGAGAATGGAATCCCACTACTCACACATATGACGGTTTGGAATATGCCAAATGGTCAACAGAGACGGGTGACAACATTATAAAAGTGAGCAACCATTCCAACACGTCCGTCGGCGTGCAGGCAAAATATACAAAAGACAGCGCGTATACCGGCATTTCAGGCAAATTCTCCGCAATCGGTGCGTCGGGTATAAATACGGATACACTAACGGCGATACCGTTGGTTTCAGCCGTCGGCAAACCAGCTAACGATCCCAACTCTGTATCGATATCTCTGAGTCTCACCGGCGATCTTGACAGCAGCGTTACCACCGCTACAAAAATAGGCACTGTTACAATAACCATATCGTAAAAGAAAGGATGATCATACCATGAAAAAGGTAATATCATTAGCATTGATCGCTATGCTCGTCCTCTCCTTCGGCACAATGTCCGTGTTCGCGGAAACCGTAGGAACGGGAAACAAAGACATTGACGTCAAAGCCAAGTATGCGGACGGCGTTACGACTCCCACTGTTTACAGCATTGATCTCACGTGGGGCGCGATGGAGTTTACCTACAACGCTTCCGGCACAAAAAACTGGAACCCGGCAACCCACGATTATAACGTCAATGTCAACACGTCATGGACAGCTTCGGGCAATGCGATCACAGTGACAAACCATTCCAACGCGGCCGTTACCGCAGCCTTCGCTTACGGAAAAGCGACCGGCTTTGAAACCGTAGATGGCGCGTTCAGCAGCGTGTCCCTGCCGCTTGCGACCGCTGAAAGCACCGCTGTCGGTTCCGCGCCCTCCGGCACAAGCACGCTGACCCTTTCGGGAACACTTGCCAATTCAGCAACGAATTTCACAAAGGTGGGAACCATCACCATTACGTTATCCTAAGCGGCAAAGGCGGGTTGCAGATAACAGGTTACAGGCGGCGGGTTTCCGCCTGTAACCTACTCCCTCGGAAGCCTGTCGCCTGTTGGTGTTACCCGTGATCCGAATCTCTGCCGCGGTGAACGGCGCGAAAAATGCGTTGTTCGTCCTTTGACCGCGCGGAAGGTTTGGAAAAAAGCGATTGTTCAATCGCTGATCTGTGTTCAGTACACAGATACTGAATACACATGACCGATTGAAAAAACCACGAATGGAGGGTTGAGAATTGAGAATTAAAAACCGGACTGTAATCATTGCTTCCATCATATGCGTTTTGTCACTCATTGCAATGCTGACTGTTATTGCTATTACACGAAACGAACCGGAAAGCGCAGGCTTTACGCCGCCTGAATTTGACAGCGCGGCGGTATTGGGATCGCCCGATGTTCCCGAAAACATGGGATATACCCCCATTGAAGTAGAAGCGGGATATAAAGCGTTCGTCTGCGGCGAATTAAAAGCCGTGAACGGCAGCGTGGATGTATATTTTACTTCTCCCGCTGAAAACGCGGTATGGATGAAATTGAAGCTGCTGGACGAAAGCGGAAAGACGCTCGGAGAAACCGGCGTTATCAAACCCGGTGAGTATGTAAAGGCAATCAAATTAGACAGCATTCCCGGCAGCACGGCAGCCGTAAAATTGAAGATTATCGCTTATCAGCCCGATACATGGTACAGCATGGGTACGGTAGGCTTGAATACCAAATTGAATGTTCAGTAAAGAAAAGAGGATGACAGCTATGAAAAAGATGATTTTATTTTTATTGATTGCGGTTATGGCGCTTGCGGCCCCGGTTTCGGCATATGCGGCGGAGGCTTCATTAAATCCGGACGGCCAAAATGATATTGACGTATACGCGAAAGGTACACTGAGCCTGCCCGGAAATATGCACCTGTCGCAGATCACGGGCGGTAAAGCCGCATTTACCGCCGCGTCGGGAACAAGCGTGGTTCTCACCTTTGCCGGAAAAAATTATGACGGCTATTCCGCATACCTGATTGAATTGACAAAAGCGGACAAGGGCGCGTACAGCTGGCTGTCCGGGATAATCGGCGGCGGTGAATTTACGGCTTATTACCTGGTTTTCAAGAACGGGGACGGAAACACGGTGATAATTAAGGAACCATACACAGTAACCGTCACAAAGCCGCAGGGCTACGTGGATGTTGCCGTTTATACTGTAAACGCCGCAGGAAACAAAAATACTGCAAGCGTAACCGCGCAGGGCGGCAAGCTCGTTTTCGATTTGTCCAAGGGCAATTATTTTGCCATAGCCAGGGTTTCCTATCCGGTTAAAAAGGGAAGAACTTATACCGTTTCCGGATACCGGTATAAAGTCACGTCCATCACAAACAGTAAAAAAGAGGTAACGTTTATCGGACTGACGGCGGCGAAAAGGAAAACAGCCACCGCCCTGAACATTAAGAAAACCGTTAAAATAAAAGGCATCACCATGAAAATAACGGCAGTGGGCAAAAACGCCCTCAAGGGGAATAAAAAGGTCAGGAAAGTCAAAATCGGCAATAACGTGCGGACCATTGGCTATGGGGCATTCAGCCGGTGCACGGCGCTTAAGAACGTCACCATTGGTACCGGGCTTCAGACCATGAAAGGCCACGTGTTCTGCCATGATACAAAACTAAAGACCATTACCATCAAATCCACCAAACTGAAGCGTGTTAACGGTACACACGTCTTCGTAAAAGTCAAGGCAACCATAAAGGTTCCGGCATCCAGGGTATCGGCTTACAGAAAGCTGCTGAGAGGAAAACGCGGCAATATAAAGGTAACAAAGTAGCCTGACTTTAGCAGTAAATAAAAAAACTTAAAAATAGAAATAGCAGGAAATTCATTCAATGAGTTGCCTGCTATTTTTTATGCGACAAAATTCGCCATATCTTGCGGGTTTTAGTAAATCTCACAATTGTGAGGAAAAATTGTCTGTTTCCTTTATATATCAAATTGAGTCAGGGAAAAAG
>Ga0153943_1000264_pt1 | contig 16670 bp, 14 predicted proteins | sample TSNJ027MetaG_FD_104721 | JGI IMG/M metagenome (GOLD analysis project Ga0153943, IMG submission 104721) | Attine ant fungus gardens microbial communities from New Jersey, USA - TSNJ027 MetaG | ecosystem: Host-associated > Fungi > Mycelium > Unclassified | place: USA: New Jersey, Brendan T. Byrne...
GGTTTATATGATTGTGGTTACGGCATTCCTGTTTTTTGCAGCATTGGATAAGGCCAATAATAAAGTCTGGTTTACAGAATTACCGCAGGCAATTGTCCTTTGTTCTTTTTTGTGGATGCTGTATGCTGTCTTCCATTATGTAGCTGCACCACGAAAAATGACAATTAATCAATATCGTTCTTCTTCCGGCAGATTACGCCACTCGGGAAGAGCAGCAATGACAGCATCATGGGCAGCAGCTGTAACACAGCTTGTATATGCATGTGTTCCGGGAAAGGCTGATAAGTTATGCAGTATTCTGTGTGCGGTGATTTTTGCTCTTGGCGGAGCTGGTATTTGTTATCTGATCGTTCATGAAGGCCGTGTGATATATCGACGCCATCTCAGTGAAGAACAGGAAGGTACCAATGGGATGGAAATCAAATGGTAACAGGCGCACCATAAAAATAGCACCAGCTTCGGCTGGTGTTATTTTATGGTGCGCCTGGCGGGCGGATGCTCTAACGGGTGAAAGTCCCGAATCTGCCTGGTAGCGGATTCTGCTGTGAGAGGATGGCGGTTAGTCATTGTAATAATTCTTTGCAAATTCGATAAACATTTTTTCACTTTCTGATAATTTCTTGTCCTTATTCCAGCAAAGAGAAATGTTGCATTCTACGGGAGGATCCAGATCAATTAATACCATATTGCTGGTATTTTGAAACTTAATTGATTCTTTCAGAAAGAGTGTTATTCCCATCCCCCAATCTACAAGTGCTGCTGCCGCGTTCGCGCTTTCGGTGGTCATCACTATTCGCGGAAAAAACCCCACTTCTTCGCACAGATTTATCGCCATGTTATCCTTTGTGATCATGATGAAATCCTCATTCCGCAGTTCAAAAAGAGAAATGCGGCTCCGGTTTGCCATCGGATGGGTAGAATACAACGCGGCGACAACATAATCTTTTACAAAAGGTATTGTTTCATATTTGTTATCCGGATCCGATACGTTGCGTACAAATGCTAAATCGGAACTTCCGTCAATCAATGTCTGGTTCGAGTCGCATATGGAAAAAGTGTAAACATTATAATTCCTATACACTTGTCGGAAATCACGAATAAGCTCCTGCACCCTGTACTGTAGGCCGATGCGGATAACCGCAGTTTGATCGTCCTTGTCGTCCTGAACAATTCGGAGGTATTCATTGAACTCGTCGATGATTCTTCTTGCATACGGCAGGAATTTCCTTCCGTAATCACTCAGCTCAATTCTCTTTCCGCGTCTTATAAACAGTGCTACGTTAAACTCAGATTCCAAGGCTTTGATATGGCTAAATAATGTAGACCGCGAAATAAACAGATCTTCTGACGCCTTATTATAATTGCAGACTTCAGCTAATACCACAAAGTCCTTAATGTACGATATTTCCATCTTACATCCTCATCATTTCTCAATTTTATTGCAAAACCTTTGTTATGATTAACTAATATAATACCTTATCCAAAGATACTTTTGCAATAGATTTCTCATAATATTTGCGATATGAGACTAATTGTTCTTATAAATGAATTGCCATGGTAATCGTTCGGTTTTGTTGAACGATAGTCAGTATTTGTTTGAGTTGGCGAATGAATGCAAATTTCGTTTATGAATTGCTTATTGACCATACTGCCTGGAAAAGCAATAATTAAGTTGTAGATTTTTGATTGTGAAAGCGAGGAAACGATGAAAATTACTGTGCCAGAACTAAAAAATGAAACGGTTAATATGCGTATATTCAAAAGCAAAGGGGGCAGGGGAAGCGCCGCGCCTGCAGAAGCTCTTTCGGGCGAGGCACCGGCAAAAATATGGAACCGCACGTTTATCAGCGTGTTCACCGCGAATATGATTCTCAATTTTGCAATGCAGATGAGCAATTCAATCATCGGCAAATATACGAGAACATTTGATGTGGCGACGGCGGTTATCGGGTTGGTTACAAGTCTGTTTGGTCTTACGGCACTGATATTCAAATTTTTCTCCGCTCCCGCAATTGATACGGGCAATCGCAAGTGGATTCTTACGATTGCCATGTTGGTAATAGCGGCGGCAATGTGCGGATACAGCATCTCTTTTGGCGTGCCGATGCTTGTAGCATTTCGTTTGCTGCAGGGGGCGGGTCAGGCATTTACCGCAACCTGTGCACTGACTGTAGCGTCCGACACGCTCCCGCCTGAAAAAATGGGAACCGGCATCGGGTATTTTATGATGACAGGGGCTATCAGCCAGACAATTGCCCCAACTGTAAGCCTTAAGCTGGCGGATGCGATTGGCTTCAGGGCGACTTTTGCGATGGCTGGTGGACTTATGTTGATTGGTGCGTTCGCCGCTTCAAGAATAGATCTGCCTTTTGTCCGCACGAAAAAGTTCAAAGTTTCCCTCAAGAACATGATTGCGATGGAGGCTGTCATTCCCGCATTGATTCTATGCTGCTTAAGTATCGCGTTTTATAACATATCGTCTTTTTTGGCGATTTACGGAGACGTGAAAGGTGTCGGGTCAAATATAGGCTATTACTTTACAGTATACGCGGTAACAATGATTTTTACCCGCCCGTTAACCGGCAGGCTTTCCGATAAATTCGGGCCAATTAAGGTGATGCTGCCTGCGATGGGCTGTTTTGCGTTCTCCTTTTTTATAATCAGTTTCGCGTCGAACATGTGGATGTTCCTTTTCGCCGCATTTGTGGCGGCTTTCGGGTTTGGTTCATGCCAGCCGCAGATACAGGCTTTGTGTATGAGATTAGTTCCTAAAGAACGCCGCGGCGCCGCCAGTTGTACAAACTACATAGGAAGTGATATCGGTATGCTGATTGGTCCGGTGATCGCCGGTTATTTGGTGGATTATCTTGGCGGTTATGAAATTATGTGGAGAATAATGACTATCCCGATTGCTATAGCGGCTATCATGTTATTGGTCTTTAGAAAAAGATTGATCAATACGGTGAGTCCGTAAACCATTTGACAGGGGTCAATATCAGCGTTATTCTTATAATAAGCATTGAGACTGTTATGGATTTACACTGACGTGAGGAGTATATAAATGAGTAAATCAATGTATTATCCGCAACCGGAGTTGACTCTGGAAGAAAAAAAGATGCCGTTAGCAAAGTTTTTTGAAAAATATCCTCTGCTCAAGGTTCCACCGCTTCAAAAGCGGTTGCTTGACTTAGGTCCGATGGATCCTGCCGACGCGGTTCCGGTGGAGAATTGGCTGGATTTTCTGCAAGTTGAGGGCTATAGTAACGTGGATTTCGGATATTGCATGATGCCGGACGGTTCAGGATACTATGAGGAGTATTACGTAACTCAGCCGGGCGAGATAACCACCGAAATGTCGAGATGGTATACAAATTGGATTAATTATAAGTCAAAAAGCATGGTCGAGGGTCAGGGAAATCTTCGATATAAGTTGTGGTGTCACCTTGATCACTGGGATCATGCATATGTCAATGGGAAAGATGGTACAGATGGCGTATGGTCTCTTGGAACGCTTGATCTTGGGCAGACGGGCCTTGAAAATAGCTTCGAGGAAATAGCGTATACGATCAACCTCCGGGAGTTCGGTTTAACTGAGGAGTGGGAGAAGGAGCTAAAAGATGCGGGATGCACGTTCAGAGCCGCGTATGAAGCGGTGCCGGGATCAGACGGTCTTTTGTCAGGAGGCCATTTACTGTTGGGATTCCAAAGACCTTGCGCGTATGGCGGAAGAGAACATTTCAGGCGCGAATGGATTGGATATACCGTCAGGAACGGGCAGATCGTACGCGCTGAGGGCACACCATGCAGCGAAGAATACCTGAAGAATGTTTTGACGCATAACATTGTTGAACATATGCATACGCAGCGGTTTTTACCTGAACTTTACGCGGAGTATCATGATAAGCCGATAGACGAGGATTAAGGGATTATACCAGAAAGGAATACTGAATATGAACAAAAAATTATTGCTTGCAATCGATATTGGGACAACAAATTCAAAAGGTGCGTTGTTTGCGTTGGACGGAGATGTCGTTGCTTCCGCTTCACGGAGACATGCCGTGTACAACCCTCACGAAGGTTGGGCGGAGCATGACGCGGAGCAGGTATGGTGGAAAGAATTACAGGAAATTTGCCGGGAGTTGATAAACTCGGACGGCATCTCGGCAAGCGATATCCTTTCTGTCGGGATAAGCTCGTTGAATCCTGCCCTGGTGCCGGTTGACGGACAAGGGAAAGCTCTTTATCCGGCCATGCTGTATGGATTGGACAGACGTGCAGTTCAGGAAGTGGCAGATTTGACGGATGAGCTGGGTGCATATTTGGAAGAACAAGGTGAGGGGAAAATCACTCCTTTAAGTATTGGACCTAAAATTCTCTGGTTGAAACGCAATGAACCCGAAATATTCCAAAAAGCAGCATACTTTATCGGCGTTCCGACTTTTCTGGTGTGGCGGCTTACCGGCAGCATCGTAACGGATATTGCCTGTAATACAATAAGCGGTGTTCCGTTTTCGAAGAAGCGGCTTGTTTGGGATGAGATCATGTGCCGCGCTTGTGGAATTACCGCAGATCGTCTTCCGGAATTAAGGTTTGCATCGGAGTGCGCGGGTGTCGTCACGGAAGAAGCTTCCGCTTGTACCGGGCTTTTGGCCGGGACTCCTGTTGCCGTTGGAACAGGCGATTTCCCGGCGGAATATCTCAGCTATGGTACAAACTTTTCAAAAATGAAGAAAATCAGCTTTGGAACGACTTCCGGAGTGAACTTTGGCAATGACCCCAGCGCAGCTCTGTTTAAAAACTATTCTCCGGCAACGAGAAGAAACAATGTGCCGGGAGGTTCGATGTCCAACGGTTGCTCTACCATCGACTGGGTGCTTTCTATGATTTCGGGGGTTGGAGCAGAAAAACACATCGACAACCAAATGCGCTATGAGATGGCGAACAATTCTCCTGCAGGTGCAAACGGTGTTACGATTCTTCCTTACCTGAACGGTGAGAAAAATCCGTTTTTGGATCCTGGTGCAAAGGGTATGATATTCGGTTTGCGTACAGGTCATACGCAAGCAGATTTATATAAGGCGGCTCTGGAAAGCTTGTCATATTCAATCCGACATATGATAGCCGTTCATTCTCCGGAGGACATAGAAAAAGAGGCTGTAGTCATAGGCGGAGGCACAAGGATGCCAATGCTGCTTCAGACAGTCAGCGACGTGACAGGCTATAGGCTGATAAAACTGAAAAATCATTATGGCGCATTAGCCGGAGGCGCATTTATTGCCGGTATGGCCGGAGGTGTTTTCAGCAAACAGGAAGATATTAATTCATGGGTGAAAATTGATGAAACAATAGAACCCCGAAGCGAGTTGAAAGAGGTATATGACCAGGGGTATCAGACCTATATTGATCTTTATAAAGTAACATCGGATATTATGCATAGATAGTATTTGAATATGATTCTTTAGTTTAGAAAGGTGACTGCGATGACATATAAAGAGAAAAACATGGAATTAGTCCGTAAAATTATTTCTTCCGCATTTTGGCGGGCGGAGCATTTTCCCCAATATTACACAGAGTCCTTCACAATGGATTTTCCTTCTGCCCCTCCGGGAATGCCGTGTCATTTCAGTGTATGGGAAAGCGAACGTTGCTTTGAATGGTTAAATCGAACGGTTAAGAACTGGAATGTGGAACTGGAAGAATTATATAGTACACCGAATCCCGATCAATTTTGGGCGATTGGAATCTGCCGGGGTAATGTATTCTGGGGTGGTCAGGATGGGCGCTTTCAAAGCAAATTCTTTGCGAGAATTGAGCTTAAAGATGGTAAGGTAAATTATTTAAAAGGATGGATGGATACATTAGCGTTTCTTCGTGCAGCAAATTTCAAATTTACTCCTATTGTAAAAGGTATATTTGACCCTCAAGTTGATAAATTCCTCGCGAATCCGCCCGTACGTTTAAAAGTGGACAAACCGAAAATTAATCCAGATGATCCGTATGCAGGACTTGATATGAGCCCTGGTGCTATTGAGGAACGCATTCAAATCAACCTGAAGCAGAATATTTGCGGTATTGAGAGAGAAACATATCGTCAGGCGGAGACTTTCCACCCGGATTATCAGCGTGGTGCATGGTTTGTTCCGGACGACCAGCCGTGGTGCCCTTTTGATGAACACGATAAATCAATCCTCCGGAATTCCGATATGCAGAAGTATATGCCCAAAGAGTTCAGGCCCCGCATACATGCGTGGGTCAAATCAAGCAGTCCATGGATGTATCGTGACACCAGAGGGGTTAATTTCCCGACAGATGACAAACTTGTTTATTTTGCCGAGATGTATAGTAACGGACCGTCAAAGTGGTTGGGGAATGGTAACCATGATGGGCATTACCACCAGGAATACCTTATGGTAATGAAATTTGATGAGGCGGGACGCGAATTGATTCGTGACGAGGTAATTTGTCCGCTTAATAAATATAATAGCGCAAATGTTTCCCTTCCCAGTTTCCCTTACTATTTGTAAAACGGGTATAGTTAAGCCAAACAGCAAAAGTTGTTTGGCTTAACTATACCACCTGCTCAGGCAGTTCATTCTCCTGCGAAAGCAGTTCCTTTCTGATCGTATTCTTTTCCGATCTGTGCGGCAGCGACCGATACTCTCGATAAATAAAAAGGGACAATCCGGCGCAAACAACAAAGCCGGTCAGCACAAATAAAGAAACCCGCGTAAAAGCAACGTATAACAGATAATATATGCCAAAGGCGGCTGTGAGAAAAAGCAGCAGCGCATGTGCCAACGGTGCGATTCGCAGTTTCATACCGATGTCCTGAAAGGAGGACTCGGTTATTCTGGATTTTGCCGCACAAAACTGGACAATCCCAAGGGCCTCGAATATCAGCGCAATTACAGAGAGTGTCGCCGGTGTCTCAACGAGCAATGCTCTGTTAACATCTGCATATTGAACCGCACAAAGGATAAAAAGGAATAAGTTAATTGCCCCCGCGACGCCAAGGGTGCATTTTTTCCGTATCAGCATATGTGGCGCAACATTCCACATATACCACGGTCCACAATAAACATATTTCGTTTTATAGCCCTTTTTGTTATCGTATGGTTCTTCCACTTTAATATAATGCTCGACAAACTGCTCACGATATGATTTCATGCCACAACTCCCTATTAGTCAGGTATTTTCAGTGTGCGTTTCAGAAAGTCAATGAAGGCATTGGCATTCTGAGACGGTTTTTTTGCGTAGGTCAGATTGAAGTCGACGCAGACAGGGGGCTCCAGCGGGACGCAAATGACCTTGTTCTCGATAAGAAGGTCCTGAGACTGATGGGATAACGGATACTCCAGCATCAGGCCAATGCCGATGCCGTATTCCGCAACAGTTCGAATGCCGCGGGGAATAGTCAGTATCACATTGGGCTGGAATCCATGTACTTGACAGGCCTGCACACATAAATCGAACATTGGCGAGCCGGTTGATGTGAGGATAAGCCGCTCACTTACCAAATCCATGATTGATATGGACTTCTTTCCTGCCAGCGGATGAGTTTTTGGAATGAGCGCAATGATCCGGTCGCTTTTTATATGAAGCCGGTTGTAGTTTTTGTCCTCGTATCCGGAAAGCTCAGGTCCAAATCCCATTTCACAAATGTTTTCGGAGATCAGCGAAGAAATTGGCAAATTAGGGCGCTGAATGTTAACGGTGATATGGGGGAATTCCTCTTTGAACATGGCCAGCAGGCTGGCAAGGCTGACATACTCGCTGGAAGCGTCGACTGCGGCTATGTTCAGATGCGTTTTTTCGGTGTGCAGCAGCTTGGCAAGGGCAGCATCCATCTCGCTTTTCAATGCAACGCCGCGTTGAGCATACGGCAGGAATGTTTTACCAAGCGTAGTCAACTCAATGTGCCGGGTCGTTCGCTTCAAAAGGGGAGCGCCCAGTTCCTCTTCCAGCTTTTTGATGCGGCGGGACAGCGACGATTCACTTATAAACAAGCGTTCCGCCGCGACTGTAAAGTTGCGGATTTCGGCAATTGTGCAGAATTCCAACAGAGAGTCGAATTGCATATCCTTCCTCCTTAACGCAATGTTAAGCACCTATTTTTATTAATGCACGTTGCGCATTAATTGCAGTTAAAATCGATTTGACTTGCCAATAGTTAACTGTTATCATTAGGACAATTATACAGAATCACAATGAGTATTGCAAGCTTATTTGTTTGTTATTCAATGTTAAGTGTTATGAATGAAGTGTTATATTGGCGGGAAGGGCAGATGACAGATGGGGAAGAGCTTAACAAATTCAAAGGGCGCACGGAAGCAACAACTCCCCCGTCCCCCGTGATGTGGGGGCGGAACATGACCCGGAGCAGATCCGGCGGAGGGAATTTCAGGAGATTTGCAGAGATCATGCGCAGGTAGCACGGCTTGACGACTAAGAAGAGGAGCGTTGTATGAACAGGATAAGAGCCACTGTAAAAATTCCATTAGAACGTATGGAAGAGATCTTAGACCAACTTCAAAATCTTGGAGTGAAAACCATTGAGGCAGAAATCGTTCCTTATGAACAGTTTGTCTTGGAGAGTAGAATGAATTATGATTGTGTTTTTTCGCAGATGTGGGATGAGAAAAAGGAGGTGGTATATCTCCATTTTTTCTTCGAAGATTCTTCAGATGGAAGATCGGCCAGTTTCCAATTGGAGTATAACTTCATGCAGATCCCTCTAAATCTGCGGTACGAATGAAAGCCGACAACGCGGCGACAATAATAAAAAAGGAGTGTCCCAACATGAAAAAGCGACTTTTTGCACTTTTCTTAGCGATGGCAATGATCGTCTCTTGTCTTGCTGCCTGTAACAACAATTCGAAGGTTCAGCCGCCCAGTTCGAGTTCCGGGCAAACATCTGCTGCCTCTGCCACTACAGAAACACTTAAGGATGGACCGGGCGTTTCCGCGGAAATGGTGGACAATGTTGTGATTGTTCTTCCGCAGGCAACTTTTGATCTGGCTCCGTACGCCACCGGTCGTCCCATGAACATGGTGCGCTTTGCGCTCTACGGTACGCTGATGTTTAGTCCCTACCTGGGGGCCCCTCTGGAGGATATGGAGCACCGTATTGCCAGGAATGTCACAAAGGTCAGCGACACGGTTTATGATGTGGAAATCTACGACTATGTCCATGACAGCAAAGGTAATGATATCAAGGCGGAGGATGTTGTATTCAGCTACGAGTACGGCAACTCCATCGGCCGCTACGCCTTCCTGGGTTCCTATATGGAATCTATCGTTGCAACGGATGACTATACAGTGAGAATAACTTTGTCCAATCCGATTATCGGTGCAATTGAGCAGATTCTAAATGGTGTCCACATTGTCAATAAGGACTGGTTTGAAAACGCCTCCGGTGACGAGAAATCACAGAATCCCGCCACTACCGGCACTTATTTGGTTGAGTCAGTTATTACCGGATCAAGTTGTGTCCTGTTGGTAAATGAGGATTATTGGCAGACCGACGAAAACCTGAGAACCGGACTCGATCAGCGGACTTCCCAGCGCCTGACCTATACGGTTATCGCGGAAATGGCCATGGTATCTATCGCTTTAGAAAACGGTGAGGTCGATATTGCGGAGGCAGAGGGTTCGATCATTGATAACTTTATTAATCCCGACGGCACCGCAAAAGACGGGTATAACGTGTTTGCCTACGACGTTCCCAGATCCTATAGCCTTGAGTACAATTGCAGTCCCGGCAATCCGCTGAGTAACCAGTACCTCCGTCAGGCGATCAGCTATGCGTTGGACACGACGGAGATCATGCGCTCTGCCGGTGTTCCGCTCGGATTGGGTAAAGTGAATTATGATTACGCCAACGATGCGGGAAGTGGTTACAACTACGCTTGGGATGAGGAGGATTACTATGGTTATGACCTCGAAAAAGCCAAGGAGCTATTTGCCCTCTCCGGATATGAGGAGGGGCTGGAATTGCACCTTCTGTTCTCCATCGGCACTCCGGCCAACACGGCGATTGTCATTCAGTCACAGTTGCTGGAAATAGGCATCAATCTTATTGTTGATAACGTTGAATCGGCCTTGTACAATACAATGGTTCTGGATAGCAATCAGTGGGATCTGAACATGAGACAGCCATCAATCACTAACTTCATCACCAGCGGCTGGGCCGCGAGGCTTGACGAAAACGCACACGGCGGAGCCGGAGCCGGAACAGCTAACTTTGTACACGACGATGAATTACAGAGGCTTTTGCACAACGCTATGGAGTCCCAGAGTGCGGAGGATATTGATACGTTCCACTACTATTTGAAGGAGAAGTGTTATGTATACGGTCTGTACACCATGAACAAGTGCCTTGTGGCTCAGGACGGCATCCTCTCCTATGGAGGTCTGTGGGACAGCAATCCGATCTATAGTGCTATCGAATATGCAGAAGGATATATCAGTGCGGTGCACAAATGATTTATAAGCATAGTCTCTGCGTAAAAGCGGTAACTGTAACAAGTCACCAATGCCATTACACCATCCGTTGTTAAAAGGGTGGTGTAATGGATTTCCAGGTAAATAGCTGAAAGGGTTAAATTCAATGATAAAATATATATTGAAAAGACTACTGATAATGGTCCCTATTCTGATATCAGCCGCTATTTTGATATTCAGTCTTATGAACTTCGTCCCCGGGGACCCTGCCTTGATTGCACTTGGCGAAAATGCCTCTTATACGGAGGCGGATGTAGCTGCTATGCAAGCGCATCTCGGGTTGGACCAACCTTTTATTGTCCGGCTTGCATCTTATTTAAAGGGTGTGTTTTTGCATCTTGACTTCGGAAACTCGTATACACGTGGCACATCGGTCAGGTTAGAGCTTGCGGATCGTTTCCCGACAACGGTTTTTCTGGCGTGTTGCTGTGTGCTGCTGATATTGCTGGTGGGCATTCCGGTCGGTGTACGCGCCGCGGTCAAGGCGAACACCTTTGAAGATCGCCTTTCCATGTTTCTTACGCTTCTTGGCAACTGTATACCAAGCTTTTGGTTGGCGCTGATGTTGACGCTCCTGTTTTCCCTGACCTTAGGCTGGTTGCCTTCCAGTGGAGCAAAGTCTCTGAAATATTTTATTTTACCCGCCATTTCCGGTGCTGCCGGAGGTATCGCGGGCATCGCACGACAGACAAGAGCCAGTATGCTGGAGGTAATCCGATCCGACTTTGTTACAGCAGCGCGCTCAAAGGGACTGTCCGAACGAAGCGTCATTTATGGGCATGCGCTTTCCAACGCGCTGATTCCGATTATCACGGTAAGTGGACAACAGTTGGGACGGATGATGGGTGGAATCGCTATTATAGAGACAATCTTTTCCATTCCGGGGCTTGGCTCGTTTCTGGTCAGCAGTATTAAATTGCGGGATTACCCCTCCGTCCAGGGCTGCGTTTTGTATATTGCTTTTACTGTATCCATAATAATGCTCCTTACCGACCTGCTTTATGCGTTTGTTGATCCGAGATTTAAAGCGCAATATGTGGGAACTAAGAAAAGAGGTTCAACGAAATGACAGGAAAATATGAAAATAAGAATCTGAAGCCGGGTTCGTTTCCCTATATTTGGGAGCGCATCTCACATAACACGGGTGCGATGGTGGGTATCGCAGTAATATGTCTGATTATTGTGTTATCAATCTTTTCGCCGTACATTTTGAAGCATAACTACTCGACAATCAATTTATCCAATGCCGGTGCGCTTCCCAGCCTGGATCATCCGTTTGGCTGCGATGAGGTAGGGCGCGACATTCTGGCACGGGTGTTATATGGTGCGAGATACACGCTGAGTATCGGTCTGCTGTCCACGTTGTTCGCGTCGGTGGTTGGCATTTTTCTGGGCTCCGTCGCGGGCTACTTTGGCGGTGTAGTGGACATGTTTCTGATGAGATTTCTTGATATTTTTCAGGCGTTTCCCCAGCTGCTGCTGGCGATGACACTGGTTGCAATATTTGGTACGGGGTTGGATAAGTGTATTCTGGCGCTTGGCATATCCAATATTCCCGGGTACGCGCGGATGACGCGTGCCAATGTTTTGAATATTCGAAGCAATGAATATATTGAGGCGGCTGTATCCATCAAGTGCTCTACCTGGCGGATCATTACCAAACATGTTGTTCCAAACGCGTTTTCGCCGCTGATTATCGCTATGGCAATGGGCATCGCAAACTCCGGTCTCGCTGCGTCCGCTCTTAGTTTTGTCGGTCTCGGCATCCAGCCGCCGAAGCCGGAATGGGGAGCTATGCTCGCCTCGGCCCGCAACTATATCAGAGCATATCCGCACACAGTGATTTTCCCGGGCTCTTTTATCATGTTGACGGTACTTAGCTTTAACCTGATCGGCGATGCGCTCCGTGACGCAATGGATCCGAAACTTAGAGACTGAAAGGAAACAAACCTATGGATATGGAAATGAATACTAATAACTTGCTTTCTGTCCGACATTTAACGGTTGAGTATACCTCCGGCGGCAAAACCGTGCATGCGGTCAATGGTCTTTCCTTTGATATGGATAAAGGGGAAACATTGGGGCTTGTAGGCGAGACAGGCGCGGGGAAGACATCGATTGCCCGTGCCATCATGCGCATTCTGCCGGATCATGCGACCAAATCCGTTGCCGGGAAAATCATATTTAAGGGCAGAGATATACTACAGCTTTCCAACATGGAGATGCAGGCCGTGCGTGGCAGTCAGATCTCCATGATTTTTCAGGATCCGATGACGGCGCTGAATCCCGTCAGGACTGTCGTATCCCAAGTGGCGGAAGGACTCAAGCTGCACCATAAACTGACGAAAGCTGACGCGACAAATGCGGCAATTGATATGCTGGAGACAGTCGGAATTCCAGAAGACCGATCGGGGGAGTACCCGCATCAGTTTTCCGGCGGTATGAAGCAACGCGTCGTGATTGCGATGGCTCTGGCCTGCAATCCCGAATTCCTGATTGCGGACGAACCCACGACGGCTCTGGATGTTACAATTCAAGCACAGGTTCTAAGCTTAATTAAAAGGTTGCGGGATGAGCGCGGCACGTCAATGATTCTGATTACCCATGATCTGGGAGTGGTCGCTGATACCTGCGACAAAGTTGCCGTTATATATGCCGGACAGATTATTGAGTATGGCAGCAAGGAGGATATTTTTGACCGCGCATCCCATCCATACACAAAAGGTCTCTTTAGCACGTTGCCGGATATAAACAAGAGGACTGACCGACTGTCACCCATCAAGGGACTGCCACCTGATCCGACACAGTTGTCGAAAGGCTGCTCTTTTCAGCCCCGCTGTCCGTATGCGATCGGGCGTTGCTGCGATGAAGCCGTGGAATTGACGGAATTTACGCCAGGGCATTATACGCGCTGCTGCAACATCGTTATCGAAGGAGGTGTAGTTGAATGTCCACATTAATTGAAGTACAGCATCTTAAAAAATATTTTGAGTCTAAAAGAGGTACCGTACAGGCGGTTGACGACGTTTCCTTAAAGATTGAACAGGGGACGACCATGGGGCTGGTGGGCGAATCCGGTTGCGGTAAATCCACACTTGGCAGAACGATGATCCATCTGCAGGGGAGCACCGCCGGAAAAATTATCTTTGAAGGCGAGGATGTCACCCATCTGAAGAAGCAGCAGCTTTCAAAGTTGCGAGACAACATGCAGATCATCTTTCAGGACCCCTATTCTTCGCTGAATCCCCGTTTTACGGTCAAGGACACGATTCAGGAACCTTTGATCCTCTCGGGGAAGAACAGAACCAAGGCCGAACTGGAGGAAGAAGCTCATCGGCTGATGGAGCTGGTGGGGATTGAAGAGCGGCTGCGCATGTCCTATCCTCATGAGTTGGACGGCGGCAGGCGCCAGCGGGTCGGCATTGCGCGTGCTTTGGCGCTCAACCCCAAGTTCATAGTTTGTGACGAACCGGTATCCGCTCTGGATGTATCGATTCAGGCACAGATTTTGAACCTGCTCATGGATCTCCAGGACCAGTACGGCCTGACCTATCTTTTTGTCACGCACGATTTGTCGGTCGTTTGCCATATTTCGGATTACATCTGTGTGATGTACCTGGGTCAGATGGTGGAGACCTGCCTGACAGAGGAGTTGTTTATTCGTCAGCTGCACCCCTATTCCAAGGCGCTTCTGTCGGCGATCCTGCCGATTGATATTCACCAAAAAACGGAAAGGATTCTGTTAAAAGGTGAGGTCACCTCGCCGATTAACCCGAAGCCGGGCTGCCGGTTTGCCCCGAGATGCATCTACGCCTGTGACCGTTGTGCGGAGCCGGTCGAGCTGACAGAGGTTTTACCTGGTCATTTTGTTTCCTGCTGCCGGGTAAAAGAAATTAACAGCCTGTAATCTCAATGTTAAGGAGTGAATATGAATAAATACTTTGATTACGACAACATCGGACTGTGGGATCAAAAAACGTGGGAATCTAAAATCAGCCCCACAAATATACTTGCGAAATGGTTGTTTGAGAGCGGTTGTCTGTGGACGCCGCCGGCATCCCGGGCCGAAGACAGGGATCTTCCTGCCGACGCGGTTTATAAAGACCGTACCCGCTGCTACATATTTCCGGATACGATCCGCAAGTGGACGGAGAAAGGGCTGATATTTGAGTGCGGCCGGGCGGGTGAATACTGGATTACGATGATACCAAAGTCAGTACAAACCGGTCAAAACCATGACCCGAAAACCCTTTCTATTCTATGCCATGTTGATATATTGGACGTTTTCTGGTCAATGGACATACTTGCGCGTTATGAAAATTATCTGGAACTGGCGGCACACAAAGAATATATGCTGGTATTCTTTGCGACCAACAAACCCTCGCGCGCCGATATGTTTGGGGTCGCATTGAGGGAAGTGTCACATCGCAACAATGTGAATTTGGGAGACTTTTATCTTGATATGTCCGGAATGTATGGCTCCGGACACCGGTTGAGTGAAGTTCCTGACCTCAATTTTGTGAGTAAGGACAAGAAGCCATTAGAAAATCAGGATGACCTGATTGAGACGTTTGACGATCTGGATATTCCTGTAATAAACATCACCGGCCAATGGGCAAGCAAGTATAGTGAAGTGCTTTTACACTTTCTGCCCGGGCATATTCCTGATATTCCGCTTGATTTTGAGCGTGTGGTTCATAGTTCAATTGGAAAATGTATGGCGGAAGCCATGAAATTGGAATACGACTATGACACATGCAAAGATCCCGGGTTTGACCAGCAGATGAAGGGTATGGGCATCAAGTCTGACTACTTTGAAACCGACAACCGCGGGTGGGCAACGATAACTCCGCTGTCAGCCTATGAAAGCGACAAAAAAGTTCCATGCATGATAATACTCCAGGAAATCTCAAAGGCGGACCCGCGTTCGGTGATATCGGCTTACAGCTTGTGGTACGAATATCTGAAGATTGCCGCGCAGGGGGATCTGATGCTGATCTTTTTCGCGTTAGAGGATGTCGTCAGTAATGAGATGATCCATGATCTTTTGGCGGAGGCGACGGCGAAATATCCATTCCTCGACCGCAGCAGGGTGTATATTACCGGACATTCGCACAACGGACATTACGCGATGGACTTTATGCGCAGATTTCCTAAAAGCATTGCTGGGGTTGCAACTATGGGCAATCCGCACGGTATTGGCGCGGCTATCCATACGGTGGTTATCACCGATGAGATGGTGAGCTTGATGCAAAGCCTTGAAATTCCGACCATAAATATCGATGGACAGTGGGAAAACGGATACGCCAGCGACCTTCCCAAAAGCTACTACAAGTATCTTACGGACGAGGAAAAAGTTGAATATTGGCAGAAGCGTCTTAAAGCAAACAATTGTCCAATGAAATCGGCAGCGGAGATTCTTGCCGCGACAAAGAGCGGGAGCCTTGCGACGCGTATGGTGGGAGTTCCAAACGATAGAAGCGAAGTGGTATATTTCCAGGGAGATGAATGCTATCTGGCGGATGTGAAAAACAGTGACGGTAATGTCCGGTTGAGAGTAGTTACTCTGGAAAACATGCCGCACGCATTAACAGCACACATGCCGTGGCTCTCATGGTCTTTTCTGCGTCGGTTTGCAAGAGATCAGGAAACAGGTGAAATTATAGAACTCTTTTAAGATCTCATAATATTAACTTTAGTATGCTGCCCTCAGATAGAACAGTGAAACAAAACACACTGTTTTATCTGGGGGTACTCCTTTTTTTGGTGGTGCGCCCGGACTAAAAAATTTAAGCTAATTTCATCTTGACAATAGGGAAAAGAAGATTTATACTGAAATCATTAGGTGCCGAAACAATTGGGCAGGGTGGTGCGCAGACTAGGTTCTGACTGTTTCCGGTAAATAAAAGCAAAAGAAAGGATTCATGATATGGAAAAGCAATTATTTTGTGGTGCAGCAAGAAGATGTGTCAATCCATACAAAGAAATAATTGAGCGGATTTCGGGACGTGACGATACATTCCTTGACAGTCTTTATATCCGTATCATTGCGGTTGGTGACGGTGAAAAGAAATGCCTGCTGATTGCCTACGAGAGTGGTTACAGTCCGATTGAAGAGCAGTTTGCCGCGATTGAAGAGCGGTTTGGCATTCCGGAGGAACAGATCA
>Ga0153943_1000267_pt1 | contig 16513 bp, 8 predicted proteins | sample TSNJ027MetaG_FD_104721 | JGI IMG/M metagenome (GOLD analysis project Ga0153943, IMG submission 104721) | Attine ant fungus gardens microbial communities from New Jersey, USA - TSNJ027 MetaG | ecosystem: Host-associated > Fungi > Mycelium > Unclassified | place: USA: New Jersey, Brendan T. Byrne...
ATGATCTCTTCCACCGCTGATTTTGCAAGGTTGGGGTATAGCCTGCAAGAAGCGTCATCTTTGGCTAGCATTGCAAACATTTATAAAAATGTTGGAGACATTTCGGTTGAAGAAGGTACTAAGAGTATAATCAGTACTATGAAGGCGTTTAAATTTGAGGCCGAAGATGCAATAGTAATTGTTGACAAATTTAATGAAGTAGGTAACAATTTTGCAATTTCATCGGCGGGAATTGGAGATAGTTTACAAAGATCCGCATCATCTCTTGCAGCTGCTGGAAATGACATCAATCAAGCAATTGGCATGATTACAGCCGCTAATACAGTTGTTCAAAATCCAGAGGTTGTGGGAACTGCCTTAAAAACAATTTCCATGAGATTACGAGCCGCTGAGACGCAGATGCTTGAGGACGGTCTAGATACCGAAGGAATGATTACGTCGTTATCGAAACTGCAGGAAGAGATTTTAGCGCTTTCCGGCGTTGACATCCTCATTGACGCGGACACGTTCAAGGGCACATACGATATCTTAGACGAATTATCGGTAAAATGGAAAGATCTAACAGATATACAACGGGCAAACAATAGATGCCTATATGTACAGAAATGTGCATAGTAGTACGAGTCTAAACCCAGTAAAACCTAAAGCTCTATCACCACAATACGGATGAAATATGCTGGTATGAAGGTAACGAAAGTAAAACAACGATAGAGATGACATATGATCAAAAGTCTAAGTGTCGTTATAATGGCAGTTTGGGTGCAAAGTTCCGAATAGGAATGGGTCAAACGACTATCCCTTGGCGACGTAATCGCAACAGGAGTAAGGCGCAAATAAAGGCGTGGGTGAAAACCCCTTAAATTGAAAAGGCTCGCTCTCAGCACGTTATGGTGGAGATGAAGAAATAGTCTAAACATCTATGGAAAACATAGAGATTTGTTGGTTGGTTTTATATTACATATTTAAATTATGGCGTGTAAATATAGTTTTGATGAGGTAAAAAAAGAGTTTGCGGATAGAGGTTACACGCTCCTATCTAGCGAAAGTGAATTTGTAAATGTTGCTTCAAAGTTAAGATATATTTGTCCAAAACATTCTGACAAAGGCGAAATGAAAATTGGATATCATCATCTAAAGACTGGTAGAGGATGCTACTATTGTGGAAGAGAAAAAGTAGAAGAAGCCCGTCGAACTGGAATCAATATTAACGAAGCAAAAGATTTATGTCAAAAACATGGATTTGAATTTGTTAACATGTATCGTGAAAACAATGTGCTATTTATTGAATTTATTTGTGAAAAACATATGGAATTAGGCATTCAAAAAATGCGAAAAGGAAATATGAAAAGAGACATAAAAGGATGTAAATATTGTCATAATATGGAATTACCAGAATGGTATGTAAAAAAAATTTTATCAGAAAAAGCACCTGATGTTGAATTACTGGAACCATACATAAATTATACAAGTAGAATTAAATATAGGTGTAAAAAGCATGATTATACATCACATACAACTGTTCAATCTATATTAAATGGACATGTGTGTTATCATTGTGGATTAGAAAAATTGTCTAAACAAAATCTTATTTCACAGGATGAATATGAGCAACGTGTTTTTAAGGTTAATCCAGATGTAAAAGTCGTTGAAAAGTATACTGGTATGGAAAATAAAGTTAAATTTCAGTGTAAAAAATGCAAACATATTTGGGAATCAAGTTCTGTTAGTATGATTAATAATGCTACAACATGCCCCAATTGTTGCCATGTATATAAAGGGGAACAAATAATCTCTCAGCTATTAGTTGAATGGGGATATAATTTTGAAACACAACATAAATTTGATGACTGTATTAATAAAAAACATCTTAGGTTTGACTTTTACTTACCTGACTTTAAAACTTGTATAGAATTTGATGGCAGACAACATTTCAAACCAGTTTTTGGACAAGAAAATCTAGAGAAAACAAAAGCTAATGACATAATCAAAAATGAATATTGTTTGAAAAATGATATTAAATTAATTCGAATTCCATTTTGGGAATTTAAAAATATAGAATGTTATCTTTTTGATAAATTATGTGAGGAGGGAATTATTGAAAAGGTGATATAAAACCAAAAAAAAAACCAACAAATAATTGGAGTTATGATCCAATTTAATACACTGATCACTTACAGAAATAGTTGCAGGAAAACGTCAGGGCAACGTTGTATCTGCCCTCATGAGCAACTACGACATTGCAAGAGATGCAGTCGACACATCAATCAATTCTGCCGGAAGTGCAATGAAGGAAAACGAAAAGTTCCTTGAAAGCATGGACGGTAAACTTGCTCAGTTAAAAGCAAATTTTGAAACACTCTCAACTGGTATTTTTAACTCTGATTTTCTCAAAGGAGCTATTGATGCCGGTTCTGCATTTTTAGATGTCTTATCAAAAATAATAGAAGCATTAGGAGTATTCGGAACCATTGGCGCAGGTGCCGGTATTGCGATGCTAATCAAGAGCTTAGGTAGACCAAAACAGGTCTTGCTTATTTCCGACAGTAAGCGAGCCTACCATAAAGGAGAATATGCTATAACGGCAGCATAAACAACTTTGTGGCATTGCGGCTCTATAAATAATAAAGAGGATTAATTGCTGGGATACCAGAATGCCAATCAAGCTACAACGTGGATTTAAATATCGGGCGTGAATGCGGCGAAAGCAGAAAAAATTGATTGGATGGCAAAGGGTGAAATAAAAGCGTGATTTTATCGCGCCCCTTAAAGAGCCACTAACAACGGTACGATCAGCAGCCAACCCTACAACGTTTAGTAATACTATATAATCCGGTAGTAAAAGTAGCGCAAGCTATGCCGGGGTAAAAGTATGAATCGTGGGGAAAGTTCAACGAGCACCATTCCTCAGAGTATATCACCGCCTTAGAGTGATATGCTTTTAATGTATGTTCTAAGTAAAATAACTTGTAATTACCTTCGTAATATTGTATAATCTTTCCAAATACTAAATTGTGAAGGAGTAATTCTATGCCACAATCGAAAAAGACGAAAAATATATATGAACTAAGGAAGAAACAGCGCTTAGCTGAAAACTCTAAAAGTGACTACATAAGAAAACCACCAAGACTTCTACAAGATGGCAATAAGGGTAGTCATGACGAAACAATAAAATAATGGGAGGGATTCATTATTAACGAACTTTTGATCAATCTACAAAATATTATCATATACCTCGTCTGCGGATATTTATTTTTGCAACTATTCCATTTTGTGTCCATTCGTGAAATGAACAGAGAGGTAGAGCATCTTTTTATTAGCTCATTTGTTGTTGGTTTTGTCATATGTAACATATTGGGTTTGATCCCACCAATGACTGAGTTAGTAAATGAAACTAAGTATATTGTTTTTATTGTATTTTCACTCATTCTCGGATTAATATCAGGAAAAATATTCACCAGCACATACATCAATAAAATTTGTGATATGTTAAAGATTCGAGCCACCGTAAGTCATTATATCTGGGATGACTTATGCGACAATAAGCATCCGATGTATATCATAACTAGTATTAACGGTGTAAAACATGAAGGATATGTACACTTTATGGAAGGACTCACCAATTCTCCCATCGTATCTTTGGCAAGCTATATTGCGGGAGACGAAGATATGTCAATGTCAGAAAATGAAGTTATCGTTCTGGATTTATCAAACGCAGACTGGATAAAAGTCAGGTACTATAACGAGAGCTATATGTGTAACGATATAAAGGAACTTAAAAATAACAGAATATGACATAACGGGAACGACCACCTCAAACAGCAAAGTTCAGGGTGGTCGTTTTTGAGTGATTGTATTTTTTTATAAATTTGGCAAGAAAACCGCCACCCTTTAGGGTAGCGGATGAATTGCCTACCCTTGTGATTGTATATACTTCTCAATAGTATCTTTGCTGACTTGTATAATCCAAGACTTCCTCGCTCCAATACGTTCCATCTTACCGAACTTGGGTATTGGCTTCATTTTCTGTGTGTTCCCATGAATATCCATCAATATTGCATACCCTGTTGACATTCTGCCTTTGATAAAATATTCCTTACCAAGATGCCCAACCTTGTCAAACTTCCTAAATCCGTAAATCTTACCTGTTGGTATTTTTTGATCGCTGCGAATACCCTTAGACTGTTGGTAATCACCGTCAGATATACATTTTTTATATAGAATGGAATCTGTTTTAAAATCAACGCTCACCAGACCGTTATTTAGAATATTCTCAAGACTTGCAATCGCTACAGCATCCATGCAATGTTCTTTTGGTAATCCCATAAGCTGCCGGTGTTCTTTTGTGATGAACCCGAATGTTTCTTCGCACTCCAATTGCCTAAGCAACTGTGTTCTAATGCTATTCATCTGCGTGGAGTGTTTTAGTTGACTTTTATGTTTGCCGCCTTTTAATACTATTTCTCCTTTGTGTAATTTGTCATGACAAGCTTTACAAAGCGTAATCAAGTTACTTTCTTCATCAGATCCATTGTCACGTCTAAATATAATGTGATGAACCTCTAATTTGCTGTCCTTGCTTTTACCTTTGCAATGCTGGCAAGTATAGCTGTCCCTGCTTAATACGTATGCTTTTGTATTAGAGAACCCGTAATTGACGCCTCTTTGGTATAACCACTTATTATGTAACACATTTGGATTTTTTAAGGCATGCGGATCGAATGCACCCGTCTCTAATATTAGCTTTGTGATTGGCAGAATGGATTTGACAAATTTGATTTCTTTTGAATGAGAATTGATTTTGCTCATCACAGTTGGTGAGAATCTATCTCTCTTAATACTGTTTTTACGATTCAACCAACGAGCTTTCCGGTATCGTGTTTTTCTATTTCGTCTGTTCCTACGATATTTTGCGCGTTGTTTCATTTTATCTGTAATATCGTTTCTGACTTCTATTTCTGATAGGTAGACGACGTCACCATCTTCATCAACTACAGCGCTTCCTATGACGGATGAACCTGTGTCTACGCCGTGAGTTAATGGCTGTGTGGTTCCACCATTAAATTCTATTAATTGAATTGTAAATGGTGTTTTACAAATTACTTTTGCCTTGCCCTTTTTTAATAAGTGCTTTGCCTTACACGGGCTACATGGCATTAATGGCTTTTTCTTTGTGTTTAGCACATACACATTCATGTTGTGCGCCTCCATTTCTGTAGGTTATGCGTACTCCTCCGCACTGTTACCGTGCGGTCTTTCCGTCTTCATCTCGACAATGTTGAAATACCTTACATGCGTATATCACCGAGTCTTACCCTTCAACTCTACTTAAATATACACGACAGAGCGACGGTCTGATGCGTCAACCGAGGGTGTCATGAGTAAATCAACGTAGCTATCATTTCTGTAGCTTAGTCTGGTGAACCGGCTTTAGAAGCCCTAACCCTTTAGGGGCATGGGTGGTTCACTTCCTATATTTTAGCACTATAGAGATAGCAAGTTAATAGTAGTATTAACTAAATTCATGAAAAATCAGCAGATCTTTACGGAAGATGCAACTTGCATCCTCCGTCCACTACCACGTATGACCGCAACTCTTGCACTTAAAACTCTTATTAATCTTCCTACTGAAAATCCCCAATCCCACTATTGAAGCTCCGCGTTCCATTGTGCCAATCTTTTGAACGACATTGCTTCCACAGGTAGGGCATTTTGGGGTTAGGTTGATTGGTTGGGTGAATGCCGGGGCGGTAGGGGGTTGTGTTTCCGGAAGGGGTGGGGCAATGGGTGGACTCATATATTCCCATGTAACACCATCGTGTGTGAATTTTGCTTGTTCTCCCCTATGACATCTTTCACAAAATCGTGCTATACACCTATAAAAATCTTCAATCATGTGATATTCCCCATTCCCACATTGTGGACAAATATATGGTTCGGACAATAAGTTCTCCCACCTACTGCTATGATCCTCCCCGCATTGAGGACAAAGATCTGTTCCGAAATTTATAAATGAACTACATTTAACGCACAGGATGATGCCATAAGTGACCATTGATTTTCCCTCCATTTTGTAATAAGACAATTGTAACATATATAAAATAATATTCCAATACTTGTCGATAAAATCTGTCGGAGATATAGCAAGTACTACTAGTCTTATTTCAAATTTAGGTCAAAATGTTCAAGCAATCACAATGGCGATGCATGGATTTAGCGCTGCACAGCAAGTTTCAATGATGACTGCCGCTGGCTTTGATACTACTATTCAAAATCAAGTTCTATTATTACAAAGATTCGGCGCTGCAGAAATTGACGCTGCGATGGCTAATGCAACTATGGCGACTGCAACAACTACCAATGCCGCAGCTCAAGGATTATTGACAAAAGCGCTAGGAGCATTGAAAGCTGCCATTGTTGCCCATCCAATCTTAGCCTTTGCAGCAGCAGTCGGAATTGCATTTGTCGCAATAGATCTATTAACTGAATCACTGTCTGAAGCACAGGAAAAAGCCGCTGAATCTGCCGCTGCCTATGAGAATATTAAAACAGAAATTCAGCAAATGAACGATGAGTTGGAGACTACTCGTGACAGAATTGATGAACTAAATGCTAAAGAAAATCTCTCCCTCGTTGAAGAAGCTGAACTCGAAAAATTAAAGTCACAGAACGAATACCTTGAAAAGCAGATTTCGCTAAAGGAGAAGCTGTCTGGTTTTAGCCAAGGACAGGCTATCAATGATGCATTGAATGCGGTTGGTAAAACCACTGAAAAAGCTGTTGTTTATGAAGGAAAGTTTTATGGAGCAGATGGCACGAGTGGTGACAACTACAACATGGCTATATCTGGGTCTGGTAGATATGGATTAAACCGCCTTGAATACGTCCAGTCGAATCTAAATGCAATAAAGACCTATGAGCAAATTATTGACGATCTGCAAAAGCAGCAGAAAACGCTAGATCAAACATCTGCGACTTTTCAGGATGATTACAATGACTTAGATAAACAAATCAACACATATTTATCTAAAGTTAATGAATGGAACACCGAAGTAGCATCTGTCATGGGGGATCTCGGAGAAGAACTAAGTGTTCCATTGGAAGCTTATCTAAACGATATCTCTATGAGTGATGAAGCCACTCAGATTGTCGAGCAGTACAACTCTCTCATGGATCAGATCTTAGGTGCTACCAACAACGCAGTAGATGAAGCCAGCAACAAAACAGACATCATTGACAAGATTTTTGATCAAAAAAAATGGAGCGATGCCCTTTCAAATATGCAATATGCGTATGGGGCAGGAATCAGTCTTGATGATATATTAGGAGACTTCTTCACAATAAATAAGGACATCGCTACTGTTCTTGATGAAGCAGGAATAAACAAGGAAGAACTAAGCAAATATCTCAAATCCCTCCTTGCGCCAGACGAAATTGACTTCAATGAGTTAAGAAACCAGCTCACTGCCACTCTTGATCTTGAAAACTCTTCTCTCGCTAAAAATAAATGGCTTGACTCCAAATCTGACATGCAGATAGAAATTCTATATGGCATTTCCAAAGACGGTGACATATCTACATGGTCTATGGAAGAACTCGACGCAGAAATTGAGAAGCGCCAAAATCAGAAAATATTCATATCCGTTTCTGATGCCGCCGAACAAATAGCAGCGGTTGGTGAAGAGCAAGAACTTGTCAACAAGATCCTTGGTGAGGGCACATCTATTGCCGCTGAAGACTATCAGAAGCTTATTGAGTATTCGAAAGAATATGAGTCCTGCCTGACGTATGAGGGGGACAGATATACTCTAAATCGCAAAGCGCTCAAAGACCTTACAAAAGAGCGTGAGAAAACCCTTAAAACGCAGATTAAAGAAGCTAAAAATAATAAGTATCTTGATTATCATAATTTGTCTAAGGAGTTGTACGCTCTCACTCGCGACTATTCGAAATATGACGCCAGCAAAGACCGTTCAATCAAAACCACATTAGCTCAGTTAAGTAGCCTTGAAGCAGAAATCAATCAATACAGGCTTCTAGAGCAGCAGCTATTGACCGCTTCAAACGCATTTGATAAGTACAAAGAATCAAAGAATGCGGCTGATTATGGGGATAATTATGATACATCCAATGATGCCAGAGAGTCTTTAAAAGAAGGTTTTAAAACAGGAAAGGTAGGAACGGTAGAGTTTGAAAAGTCCGTTGACTTACTCGTTCCCGAAGCCGAGATTGATAAGGGCATTTCTGGGATTAAAAAGTACTATGACAAAACAATCAAAAAATATTTCACTGATGACAATGATGGGGTTGTTAATTTTATAAACGATGCACTTTCCAAAGGATTGTTTACTGGTTCTCTTAGCAACTTCTTGGTGGCTGATGGGAAGGTGCTGGATGATTTCTGTGAACAGCTAAATATAACCAAAGAAGCTGCGATTGCTATATTCGGTGAATTGGAAACCTATGGATATGGGCAGAATTTTGATTGGTTTGATGAACTGTTTAAGGGCTCTGAAGATTCTTATAATGCACTTGAATCCTTGGAAGTTCAGCTACTAAAAACCAAGGCCGAAATGATTAAAAGCGGTGATTGGGGTTTTGACGATGAAAGTAATAGCGCCAAGACCAAAGAAGTCATTGACCGACTTGAAGAAATTAAACAAAAAAAGAAGGAAGTAGCCCTTACTGCCGCTGATGGCATTATTAACTATGAACAGGATAAGGCGAATCTAGAGAAATTATATCAAGATTATGAAGCCTTACTCGTTCAGATAAACCAATCAGAAGATGAAGAAGTAAAAATAAAGCTACAAGCAGAAGCAGATGAATTATATGCACAAATAGAACATTTAGAAAGCCAGCTTACAGAGCCAACCGAAATGAATATTACCATTGCGGAGGAAACCTTAACATCTGAACTGGCTAAGTTCAAGAGAGCATCCGAAGATCCTCAATATGCTGCTGCAATAAATATTACTACTGAAGAAGCCCAAGTAAAAGTCGATGAATTTACCCAGAAGCTTGAAACGATTAATCAAATTAAATATGACCAACAAGAATCTGTACTTTCTGGCCTAGGGCAAACGGTTGATGAAATCAAGTCAAAGATTGAATCAACAAAGGATTTAAACGTCACTACGACTACGGCAACGTCTAGGCTACAGGCGATCAATAATTATATAGACGCTCTTCGTAGAAAGATTTCACTAGGGGCTAATTTTAAGGTAACGACAACAACTTCTGATCCTGCGAGTGTCAATGGGACGGCACATGCTAGAGGAACTATTCCAAAGATTAAATCCGCAAGTTTTGGGGATGGATATTTAGGAAGGGCTTACTCATCTGGCAATTGGGGAATTGGCCGTAACGAAACCGCATTAACGGGCGAACTTGGGCAAGAACTGGTAGTCAGAGACGGTAGATTCTTTACTGTTGGAGACAATGGTGCAGAAATGGTTGGTCTCAAGAAAGGTGATATAGTATTCAATCACCTTCAGACTCGTGAACTCTTGTCGAAGGGTTACGTTACTGGACGCGGAAGATCTTATGCTGAAGGTTCTGCTTATGTTACCGGGGGGTCTGGGATAAATGTAACAGGCGGGACAAATAGTTCCAAGAGCAAGTCCAGTAGTAAAACTAATTCATCCGACGATTCAGACGTGTCTAAGAGTTTGGAAGACTGGATTGAACGTTTTATTGACGCTTTTCAATACGGGGCGAATGCACTTCAAAGACTTGCGAATGATGTCTACCAGAGATACACTGATCAAAACCCTGTTATCAATCAAATGGTCGCTGACATACATAATTTTGTTCAGCTTGAACAGCAAATGTATGACCGATATATGCAACAAGCCAACTCTCTCGGACTGTCCTCTGATTACGTCCAAAAGATCCAAAACGGTGCGATTGATATTAGTACCATTACTGATGATAATCTAAAAGAAAAAATTTCTGAATACAAGCAGTGGTACGACAAAGCACAAGGCGTGAAAGAAACTATTGCTGAATTAAAAGTTCAGATCAGAGATCTAAATAATCAAAAACTAAGCAACATTGTGGATGATTTTGAACAGCTAATTGGTCTCAGCAAAAGCTTGATTTCAGTGCAGGAATCCTATATTAAGCTTCTCCAAGAATCAGGAAAACGTGTTGTTGAAAAAGATTATACAGTTCTCATTGGGGAGGAAGCCAATACTCTAAGATATCTGAATGCGCAGTTTGCGGCGCTAAACGCTGAGTATAACTCTCTCGTAGCGGCTGGCGCTCTTGATATAGATGACTTCATTGAGTGGAAAACAGTTCTTACTGATATCAAAGAGGAAATCTACCAATCACAAATAGCATTAGAACAATATAAGAATTCGATCCGCGAAGTTCGGTGGGAACCGTTCTTATCTGGCTTGGACGGTCTTGATAATGCCAATGATGCGCTGGATGATATGATGACTCTTTTGGGCAATAGTGGACTGTTTGATGAAACCAACATTTCATCCATCGGGAAGACAAAATTAGGCTTGCTAAGTCAACAGCTTGTAAACAACAAAAAGATGGCGGCACAGTATAAAGAAGCCATCAACACTCTTGCGAAAGAACTCAAGAATGGAACAATCACCCAGAAGGAATATGACGAAGAACTACTGAAATATCAAAAACTGCAACGTGAAGCTGCCATTGCTACCAAAGAAAGCAAAGATGCAATAATCAGTTTAATAAAAGATGGAATTGACAAAGAAACTGAAGCATTCAACAAACTCATCGCAGCTAAAAAAGAGGCACTGTCTCAAGACAAGAAAAACGATGAGTATGCTAAAAAGGTAAATGATAAGCAAAAACAAATCAACGCAATCCAAGCTCAACTTGCAGGATTAGAAGGTGATAACTCCGCAGAGGCAATTCAAAAGAGAAAGAAATTAAATTCTCAATTGAGTACTCTGAATGAGGAATTGCAGGAAATTCGTAAAGACAGGGAAATTGAAACTTTAGAGCAAACCTATGATGACGCACTTGAATTATTTGAAGAATATCAAGAAAAGATAAAAGATGAGTTAGACTATAATCTTGATTTAAGAGATAAAGAAATTGCTAATATGCTCATCACGACAAAATCCAGCTATGATGAAATATTTGGCTATTTGCAAGATCTATCAGATAATTACAACGTGACTCTAACGGATAGCATCACTAATCCATGGAAGTCTGGTACGGCAGCTGCTAAAAATTATTATGATGCGGTAAATAAGATTTCAGGCGTATCATCTGGAATAGATACCGCTCCGGTTAGTACGACATCATCTAATGAGTCAAGCATTCGGCAGTTATACTCTTCTCTTCTGGGGAGAGACGCCGACAAGACTGGACTGGAACATTTTCTAAGTAAGATGGACTCAGGGACGACGCTGGATCAAGTAAAGTCGGATATTTTGAATTCAAGTGAATACAAAATCAAAAGTCTTTATAAAAGCGTTCTTGGGCGTGATGCTGATGCTGTAGGGTTACAACATTGGACGAATGCCCTGAACAGCGGCGCTTCTTTATCTGAGATTGAATCAGCAATGCGTATGTCCGATGAGTTCTGGAAGAGGTCGAGCGAATTTGTGACGGGACTATATAAGGATGTTCTAGGTCGTAGCCCTGATTCTGCGGGACTGAATACTTGGCTACAGGCTATGCAGAAAGGAATGTCTAAAAAGGAAGTTGAAAGGTCATTCTACAATTCTGCGGAATTCCAGAATAAATATTCCGGTAAGTCCAATCAAGATTATATAACTGCTTTATATAGCAAGATCCTAAATAGATCCCCCGATTCTGGTGGTCTGTCAACTTACTTATCTGCTCTAAATAGCGGTAAACCTCGTTCTTATGTCGTTGATGCGTTACTATATTCAGATGAGTTTAAGAAGCTAAAAGGTTATGCGAAAGGAACGATTCGAGTTCCAAAAACCGGTGTTTATAAAACCCAAGAAGAAGGATTGGAGGCTATAATCGGTAGCGGTGGACTTGTTACTCCGCTAAATAAGGGGGACACGGTATTTACAAACCCTCAAACGATGCAGTTATGGGATATGTCGAAAGATCCATCTTCTTTTATTCTAAAGAATTTATCCAATGCTCTGCCAAATTATTCAGACTTTAATTCTCAACCTACTTTAAGTGTGCAAATAGACAATCTGATAGGAAGTGTTGAGTATAGGAATAAAGGCGATTTGCCAGAACTTAATAGATTTTTAGAAATGGCTGCGGATCATACTATAGATAGGATCAAGGGACAAGCAAGAAATCTCGGTTATAAATAACTAATTGGAGGGCGGGGAAATCCGCTCTCCTAAATGTAAAGGTGGTGGTAAAATGGCTATATTTGGAAGCTTTATCTATAATGGTATATCTTCCGCTTCGTTTGGGAATATCGTTCTATGTAAATTTAGTTCCATTGAAGATAGATTTACCCAACAAAAGGAAGCACTAAAGGGTGAGTTAAACCCGTGGAGGGATATCACGAACTACTATGCTGATAAATATTCCACTCCGCTCACAGCAAGCGTTGAAATCGTAAAATGTAATGGCGCTCCATTTAGCGGAGAAGAAGCAAGAAAAATCCGCTCATGGCTCCTCAGTCCAATGGGGTATCGCCTGCTGGAAATTGATGATGGAACCGGATTATATGATGATATTGAATTCTTTGCTAAATTTACCGTTTCTAAGGAAAAGGTATTTACCGGCGACATTAACGCCCTTTGTTTTGAGTTTGAGTGCAATGCTCCGTATGGAACCACTAAGGATAGGATCTATAAATTTGATGGGGGAGATACAATTTTAATAAATAACACATCCGATGATAACGAGCGTGACTATTATCCCGTTATAGTAATAACCCCCAAAGCAACTGGCGTCATTAAAATAGAAAATGATGCTTATCCCGGAGAGGTTATGGAATTATCAGTACTAAACGGAAACATGCTAACTATCAATAATAAGAATCTAACTATTGTCGATTTAATTGATGATTTTAATTTTTCTGACGATTTTAATCTTACTTGGATACGGTTGAAACATGGCATCAATAATATAACGGCAACGGGAGACTGTACTGGTTATTTTAAATGCAACTATATAAGGATGGTGGGCGTATAATGTTTATTTTTAAGAACGAACAAGCACGGGCAAAAGAGATATATATTTCCAAACCCAACAATGGTATGCTTGGCCCCTTAGATGGGATCACATCTGCTAAATTCACTCCAAAATTCAATGATATATGGGAACTGGACGTTTCTGTTGATAAGTATATAGATGGAGTTTTATCTAGCAAATATGATGCTATTCTGCAATATATGGAACTGTATGTTCCTGATATTGGATGGTTTAGGATAACAGAAACTCCGAAAGAAACAATGGACAAGCATGGTCATACATATAAGACATTCAAGGCTCAGGGGTATGAAATTCAACTGCAAGACGTTGATGTTGTCAATTTCTATGTTAACACGGGAGATGAACTATCATATGAATTTTTTGACGAGAATCTAAACCCGATGGGTGTTCCAATGAGAAACATCCAACTTTATATCCAAAATGCGTCTGACGATCCTGAGTCTGATAATTATTTCGGGTATGGGATTTTGAATCTCTTAGAAAAATATTATCTCAGAAAGTGGAAATTTGGTGAGGTAGATATTGAATTACGGAGTCTTAGGGGACGGGTAATTTCAATAGAAAGTCAAAATTTGTATGCAACATTAACTCAGGATATTTCCAAAGCATTTGATTGTATTTTTGAATTTGATCGGGAGAATTTCATTATTAACGTTCGCCCGTTTTATAATATAGGTAAAACTCTTAACATCCAAGCATCATACAGAAATCTACTGAACAGCATGACGATTAGTGCATATAGTGACCCCTCATATACCCGCTTTAGGGTTGCTGGGGGAAACGAGCAAACAAGCATAATGTATGTTAATTTCGGGTCTGATTATATGGATAATCTTTCGTATTTTATGAAGGAACCATATTTTAAGCAAGAGGTAGTTGATAAATATAATCAGTTTGTCAGTGTCAGAGAAGGTAAGCGGGAAGAATACGCAAACTTATATAAAGACTATAGCTTAATCAGCAGCGAGATTTCAGAAATTGAAAATAGGGTTCCAATTGATGAGGTAAAGATTGCATGGGGGAGGTATTCCGTAGAGGAACTGAATACAGAACTCGACAATTTCAAGGCAATACTCAGTTATTTGGAAAAAACAGAACAGAATGTTGAAGGAGCAAATAAATACCAGACATATTTGTGTATTAAGGATATTATCATTCCAGATATTGAGGCGAATATCCGTGCTAAAAATACGGGGGATGTTGCGGTTACCGTTGATTATAAGACCAATTGGGAATTATATGGAATTATAGAATTAGAATCAAAGAAGTTAGCCTATGAAGATGTTATTAAAATATGTGAACATACTGGGCATAACGTCCCATGGACACCCGAAGGCTCTACATCTACATCCGAAGCCGCTCATAATCTGCAGTATAATCAATATTTAGAATACGTCAAATATGTAGCCCAAATAGAACTAAAGCTTACCTCTCTGTATGATAAAAAGAATACCCTCACAGAAAAAATAAAGCTGATTGAAGATAATTTGTCTAAAATCAGGTCTTCCGTCTCTATTGAAAATGATCAATTTGGATTTTTACAAAAGGAACTGGAAGATATTCGTTCCCTCTATATAGACACTGATTTTACGGATAGTTCCATTGAAGTTCAAGATGTAGGGATTATTGAGGACGTAATTGATTACTCTTGGGATTTATATGAATCTGCGAAAAAAGAATTGGAATATAGATCTCGTCCACAATTCACGGTCACTACCGAAGCCGAAAACCTATTTAGAATTGAATCATTTAAGAGACAAGCCGATACACTGGAAATAGGTGATTTTATATATCTTGATCTTGGAGATAGTAACTACAGCAATATTATTAAGCAGAGGATTATCTCATTTACCGTCGAGCTGGTCAACATGGACAACACCTCTCTCTCACTATCATTTTCTAACTTAGCATGTACTGCATATGGAAAAGCAGATGACTATAGATTTTTCTTCGAAAATAAATCTGGATCAGTTAGTAAAAATTCAATTACTCAAAACAACACATCAACAATTCAATCCATATCAGCATCCGTAGCACTTTCGGTCATCCAAGGTTATCTCGGTGGCGGTAATTCCATCTTCCCGAATGGTTTAAGTGTACAAGACACTCAGAGGCTCTTAGACTCACTTTCAGGACTAATTGATGGTAATATATCTCTTGATGAATTAAAGGCCAAATTAGCCAAAATAGACGTGTTAGAAGCAGACAATGCCTTCATCAAATACCTTGAATCCTCATTATTGGTGTCTGATAAGGGAGTTTTTAAAGAATTAAATGCAACCATTGGCAATATAGAGACGTTGCTATCCGGCACTATCGGTGCGGGGAATGCCCAATTTATCAATTTAACAGTAGATAATACAAAAATGACTGATGCGTTCATCAAAAACCTTATTGCATCAAGAATTAGCGTAGCTGATTTAAATGCTCATACTATGAGTGGTCAGACTATAAATATTATTTCAACAAAAACCGGAGATCCTGCCATATCTTTTATGAATGGAACTCAACAGTTTTTTGATAGTAAAGGGGTAGTTCGTGTCCAAATTGGGCAAGATGCATCGGGAAATTTTAATTTCATTATTCGGGGAGAAGATGGTACTACTACTCTATTTGATGAGAATGGCATTACCAAAAATGCTATTCCTGATGGTTTAATCATAAATGATATGATTGAGTCTGGAACAATAGATAAAAATAAATTAGGGTTCCCGATAATAGAAGCGAATAAATTTGGGGGGGTTGATATCACGCAAGTTTACAATGGCGAAGATGGCTTATGGGGAGTACAATATGATGAGTTTAAAACCTCCACGGAAACCAAAATAAAAGAAATAGCTTCGATGGCAGACATTATCGAACTTTATGCAGATAATCAGGTGTTTATCGAACAAGATGGAGTAGTTGCCCCAACTGCCATAACTATTACAGCAAAATGCTTGAATAATGCAAGCGTTGACTCGTGGTATATTGACGGAGTAAAAAATACTACTTTTGTTTCTTCTGATAAATTATCCTTTACGATTCCAAGTTCGTGTTTAAATGGCAAAAAATCGATTATGGTCAAGTGCCAAAATAGCGCTGGAACAGTTTATGATATATATACCATTTATAAAATATCTGCATCTTCGGGAATTACTATTACGCTGTCATCCAGTGAAGGGCAGTTATTCAAAACCGATTCGGGGGTTGATTCAACTGTGGTCACTTGTAAGGTCTATAAGGGGACACAAGAGATAACGCCAAATTCATATAAATTTTTGCAACTATCCGATGATAATACAACTTGGGATACTATCGGAACGACACAATCCGTTACTATTTCGCTATCAGGATTCATTTCCAAAAGTCGGATAAAATGTCA
>Ga0153943_1000270_pt1 | contig 16499 bp, 10 predicted proteins | sample TSNJ027MetaG_FD_104721 | JGI IMG/M metagenome (GOLD analysis project Ga0153943, IMG submission 104721) | Attine ant fungus gardens microbial communities from New Jersey, USA - TSNJ027 MetaG | ecosystem: Host-associated > Fungi > Mycelium > Unclassified | place: USA: New Jersey, Brendan T. Byrne...
CGGAAGCGAACAGCTTTGCCATGGAACAAGCCATACCCGCTTCCGGGCTGTTTGTGTCCTTGAGCACCGCCGCATTATATGTAAGCTCTTTAGCAGCGGCAAGCTTGGTTGCCATTTCGGCTATCATAAAGCTTATTGCCTGAAACTTGGCTATGGGCTTACCGAACTGCTTTCTCTCTTTTGCGTATTTGACCGTTTCATCAAGACAGCCCTGCGCCACGCCAATAGACTGTGCCGCAACACCCAGTCTGCCCCCATCAAGGGTTTTCATGGCATTGATGAAGCCTTTCCCTATTTCGCCTAGAATCTCTGACTTATGGACACGTACGTCCTCCAGAATAATATCGCTTGTGGCGCAGCCAATGAGTCCCATCTTATGCTCCGGCTTGCCGCATGACACCCCCGACAGCTTCATATCCACGATAAATGCCGTGATACCACGAGTACCGGCACTCATATCCGTCTTAGCGTAGATGATTGTATAATCCGCAAGCGGAGCCATAGTGATAAATGTCTTACGCCCATTGAGTATATAATAATCCCCATCTCTGACAGCTACAGTGGTCATGCCGCCGGCATCTGATCCGGCACCCGGCTCTGTAAGTCCAAAAGCGATCATTTTTTCACCTGTCACGCAGGGACGCAGATATTTTTCAAGCTGTTTCGGCGTGCCGGAAAGCAGTATAGGACCGCCCGACAGTGAGTTTGGGGAATTAGCATATAAGCTTGCCACAGGACTGACACGGCTTATTTCCTCAACCATAATTACATATGCGAGGTTGTCTGCTCCCTGTCCTCCAAGCTCCTTGGAAATTTTTATACCGAATAATCCGATCTTAGCCATTTTTTCCAATATTTCATGTGGAAAAACGCCGCTCTCTTCAACTTCGTCAAGAATATCGTTTGTTAGCTCCTTCTGCGCAAAATCGCGCACGAGCTTACGTATCAGTTGATGCTTTTCTGAAAAAATCATAATTACACCCCCTGTCCGCTCAAGCTCAGCTCGCTGAGCATGCGGACATCAATTCAATATTTGAAAGTGACTTTCTTTCAAACTTCACCTCATATCTGCACATGTTTTCTATATTATGAAATCCTTGAGTCCGCCCCATTTCTGATAAAAAATAGCCGCGTCCATGGTTTTCATGTCTGGCGCGATTTCAGGAACAAAATCCATGTGTGCCAGAATATCTTTTTCCAGGTTAATGCCAGGTGCTATCTCAATAATAGTCATTTTGCCGTTTATTAAGCGTAATACACAACGTTCCGTTACATATATAATATCCTGCCCGGGCTTGACATAACTGCCAGAGAATGTTATCTGCCTGACATGTTTCAGGAATTTCCTGATACTGCCTTCCTGGGTGACTGTAAGATATCCGTCCCGGACAATCATCTTGGACTTGCCAACAAAAGTACCGCAGAATATCACCTTTTTAGTACTTTGTGTGATATTGATAAAACCGCCTGGTCCGGTAAGGCGAGGTCCAAATTTACTAACATTGATATTGCCCTGCTCATCTGCCTCACCCAATCCCAGACATGCAACATCTAATATTCCACCATCAATAAGGTCAAACATTGCTCCATGTTCCATGATCGCCTCGGGATTGTATGCGCAGCCAAAATTCGGAGGCGAAGACGGCACGCCGCCGACTTGTCCTGACTCGGTGGTCATGACGACACTGTCGCTGTAACCCTCCTCAGCTACCACGTTCGCAACATCCGCAGCCATTCCGACACCCAGATTAACAACATCGCCTGCTCGCAGTTCCATAGCACAGCGGCGTGCAATGACCGTACGCTCGTCCAAAGGCAATGGGGCAATTGCGGATAAGGGCTTCCTGATATGTCCTGAGAACGAGGGTTCGAAGTATACACCTTCGGATTGCCAGCAAGCATCCTTATCGGTGGCTTGTACCACATAATCCACAAGTATGCCCGGAATCTTAACGCTTTTAGGATGTAATGTGCCACGCTTGGTAACATACTCTACCTGTACAATAACAATACCTCCCGTGCTTTTTGCAGCTTGTGCCACTGCGAGTCCCTCGTTGATTATACCCTCGTTTTCGAAGGAGATGTTGCCGTTCTCATCGGCGATAGTGCCTCGCAGGAGTGCTATGTTAAGGGGGAAAGCCTTATAAAAAAGATATTCCTCACCTTGGAATTCCACCAATTCCACAAGCTCATCGGTAGTTACATCATTCATCTTGCCTCCCTCCACACGAGGGTCGACAAAAGTACCCAGCCCGACCTTTGTCATAAGCCCGGGACGTCCGGCGGCAATCTCCCGCCATAGATTCACAATCACCCCTTGTGGCAGGCAATGGCATTGCAGTTTATTTTGGACTGCCAAATCCCTGAGTGTAAAAGCTGAACCGATATGCGCTCCCGACCATCTGGTGACCAATCCCTCATAACCAAGCCTTGTAACTCCTCTTTCCTTCCAATCTCCCATTGCACTGCCCTGCCGCAGCGTAAGATTACATGGATGTCCTGTCTCCTTAAAACTGTCCGCCACGGCACATGCAATCTCCTCCGCCCAGCCGGACAGACCCATCCCCGCGATACCAACCGTTGCACCATCAGGTATCAGATCTGCTGCTTCTCTTGCTGTGATAAACTTAGCCATGGGGGTCACCTTACCTTTTTCTCCATATTTTTATGCATCTTTTTAATATGTTCTATTATCATGCTCCATGCTTCTTTTGCCATGGGAGTGTCCTCGTGTGTAAATCCGTGCTTTGCTTCAAAGCGCTTGAAAGTAACATCTACTCCGGCCTTGATAAGCGTATCCTTAAACACTTCACACTCAGTGCATAGGGAATCGCCGCTGGCGGTTATAACCAGGGTTGGAGGGAACGATTTTACCTGATCAACTGTAGCAAATGCAGGAGATACTAACGGGTTTTTCCTATCCGCTTTCTTATGGCAATAGCTGGCATCGGCAACACGCGACATTTTGGGAGGAATGGCACCCTTCGGCATGGGCTTAAGATATCCGTCCGTATAAATGTCCATGGGAGGATAATCCAAAACAAGACCCTTTAGATCAAGTTCCTTTGTGGGTGCATCCTTCAGGCAGACCGCAGCACTGAGATTGCCTCCGGCACTGTGCCCACCCACCGCAATGCTGTCAGGATCTATCCCAAATTCATCAGGATGCTTCCTGGCATATGCAATGACAGCATAACATTCATTCAATGCTACAGGGAATTCCACTTCCGGCGACAGGCTGTAATCGATGTTTATTATTTTCACATTGGCGCGATTGGCAATATCCATCATGTAAAGATCATCCGCCTCGGGCGTTCCCGCAGTAAATCCGCCTCCATGGATATTTACGAAAAGCGGAAGCTTTTCCGTTTTTTCCATATTATATGTTAGAATGCGAATCTTCCCCTTTTCAGTATTCATATACTGTTCTTTTCCCTTTAAGACCTTAGGAAGACGTGAAGCTTTTGATAGAAGAGGCATTAAGAATCTGACTTGATCGATCTTTTTTTGTAATTGAGCCCTTGTCAATTCCTTCTCTTGAGGTATCTTTTTCATACTGCTCTCATCCTTTCCTCTAAGTTAATATATTGCTTTAGTTATCGAGTTACTTAAATGAATATGTTCACTGAATGTATTCATTTAAATGTTAACATGAGTTACCTATATTGTCAACTGATATGTCCGTAAAAGGTGCATATTTGACACTAAAACACTGCTTTTCAAAAAGGGTACAACAAAATGATGGCTACGCAAAGTAAACTGTGGACTAAATCGATTGCGGATCAACTACTCTACCTTTAATTCCTCATAATCCTCAATATTCATTTTACGTATTTTAATCTGTATAGTCAGTCCGCCATAGTCATTACCTTTTACATGGAGCCCATAATCCGGACCATAGAACAGCTTCAGACGCTGGTTAAGATTTTTAAGCCCATAGCTGTCTTTTCCATGGCGTATCGGTTCTTCAATCTTTTTATTCAGAGCTTCTATACCAGATTCTTTCATGCCATAGCCATTGTCTTCTATAGTAAGCAGTATATTATGATCTTCTGATACATTGCCGGTTATACGGATAAAGTTGTCAGTTTCTCCGGCATCAAACCCATGGATGAAATAGTTTTCAATCAATACCTGGAATATGTTACGGATGACGCCGAAATTTAAAAGTGAAGAATCAATATTATATCTGATATCCAGCTGATCACCGTATCTGGCACTTAAAAGTGTCAGATATTTTTTTGTAAATGCCAACTCTTCCTTAAGTGTAATAAAAGTTTTTGCTCCAATGAAGCTGCGAAATATAACAGCAAGGTCTGAAATTAATTCGGCTGTATCTTCATCGCCGTTTGCATAGCTTTTACTTCGCAGCATTTCTAATGTATTATAAAGAAAGTGAGGATTAAAAGTGGTCTGCAGCTGAGCGAGTTGAGCATCTTTCTGCTTCAGCTCAAAATAGTAAGCCTTCTTAATATTCTCATTCAACCTGGAACTCATTTCATTAATATTCTGTGCAATTTCAGGAAGGCCTCCCTGAAGGAAATTGGTGGGCAGACGATAATCCAAATGATTATCAGCAATAATATCCAGACCCTCCTGGATAATCGCTACTTCTTTAGAAACAGAGCGGTTCATGCCAAAATGTACAACAAGCGAGAATATCATAAAAGCAAGAGTAATGCCCAGAATCCAGAGGGTATCCTGATGGGAGGGCAGAAAGATATCGTTCCAGTCAGCAGTATAGACAATAAAAGATCTGCTGTTTCCTGAGTAATCAGCTTTTATATAAATAGGATTACTGTTAAACTCAGTTAACCCTTTTTTCGGCTCATATGGAATATATAGATGTTCAAGAGAATATTCTCCCAAAGAGTCAAAAATCACCTGATTGTTTGAAATCATATAGTATCGCGCGGAAGGAATGGTATCAATTTGCGAGCTGACAAAAGATTCAAATGTATTTAGATGATATCCGATAATGATCTTTCCACTGCCCATTCCCACAGGAACACCGCCGCATATTGCAAAGGTGCTGAAAATGTTATTAGTAGTCTTAATCTCCCTGGTTCCATATATTTCCATTTGCGAGGTTTTAGAACTGATATCCGTAAGATAAGGGAACGAATCAGTAATCACATGAATGACACTGCTGTTGCTGTATTTTATGTAATTTATCTCCCTGTTATCTGAATATAATGCAATCCATTCTATGCGATTATCTCTGACTGTCATTTGGTTCAATACTTCGGACAGTGTACGCTTTTCAAGCGGTGTCAGGTCCTCTGAATCCGCAGCAGTGAAGTAATTCTGAATATCATAATATATGGAGGATCTGCTTTCATAAATCGGCATATACACCTGAAAGAGAATGAGGAAGAATTGGTATCTGGAATGGGAAGCTGTGATTTATGACCCAGGCTGCTTAAGCGCCAAAGGATTTGTAAACGGAAAGGAAGTCCTGGAAACGGTAGTAAGAACTACAGGAGCACCCTGCAGCATCCAGCTCATACCAGATCGTATAATCATGAAATCCGATGGAGAAGATGTAGCTGCAATTACTGTGAGAATTCTGGACGAAATGGGGAATGTGGTACCTTATGCGGATAATCAGCTGATATTTGAGATTGCAGGAGAAGGGAGCTTTTTGGGATGCGGTAATGGTAACCCAGGCAGCCATGAGTCAGATCAGATACCAGTAAAAAGAGCATTCCATGGATTATGTCAGGTACTTATACGGTCCGGATTTACATCAGGAAAGATTTCGGTTATGGCTAAGGCGGAAGGATTGAAAAGTGCAAGTTGTGTTATCAGCGTCTGTGAACTAAGATCATAGCATTGAAAAAAATATGTAGTTGTTGCGTTTATAAGCATGTGTTAGAATAGGAATAATATGTTGTGGAAATTGATATCTGGAACACAACAACCAATATAAAGGAGTGATTGCAGGCGGTACGGCGAATCATGGTCTGTTAAAAAAATTGAAAACGACCGCAATGAATTGCTATCGCCTGCGGGTTCTTCAAAATAGCACTGTTTAAAGCGTGAATTGAAGTGCAAATAGGAAGTGCATCATGTTACTATGAAGGAGAAGGACAACAGAATGCTGGTAAAATTTTTAAAAAGGCTTCAAAAAAAAGGGATTCTATCCATGCGTTTCATGATGATATTAACATTAATCACCGTTTTTGTTGCATCCATAGGAATCAGCTATCTGGTAAAGAATGAAACCACAAGAATTAATCAGGAAATGGAGAAACTCTATAGTGATGTAGCTGAATTATATGTAGGAAATGTCAATAATAAAATAGACAGCTATATTACTGCAATGGGTGTAGTGTCCATAAATAACACAGTACGCGAAAATATCTTCAGAACAGATGTAACTGATATGGATTTGCAGGCTTTGGGCAACACCTTAAGGCAGAGTATTAATGAAATAGTTTACTATCTGTATAAACAGAATGAAGTGGTTAGCCATAAAATCTATACCTATCTGCCGATCACGGGATATCCCCTGTATGAGGTGGCTGATATAAAGGAAACGAAATGGTTTCAGACTCTTGCAAGTGAAAAAAATACATGGTGGTATCAATATTCCAGCGTCACCAATTCAAAGCATATTAGTCTGGCTGGATCAATAGAATCATTTAATATTCAAACAGATCATATGGAGCCGGGATATAGCTGTCAGGTAATTACAATAGATACCAATACGCTGTTTGAATCTGAGGTCCATTATGGAGCTAAAGTTTTTATTTTTGATAATGAATCCAAAGAATTGGTTTATAATTCTTCCCTTAAGAATATATCAAATGGTTCAAAATTGTCCGAACAGGTAGAAGAGATGTATCGGAATGCCGTTGCAGGTGTTAATACCTATGATAATATTAAAGTGATTGATTCAGAAGGAAATAAAGCAAGTTATTCCATTGCTGTCAGACAGATTGGCAAAATAGATGCAACCGCATTTTTAGTCTTTGTACCTCAAAAAAACAGGGCAAGTGATAAACTTTGGATAAGCTATGGTATTGCAGCGGTGTCCTTTACATTAATGGCTATTTTAATTGGATATAATTGGCTATATAGGAAAAGACTTAATACTTTAATTGGCCGTATGGACAGTTTTGATGAAAAAAGCATATATTTAATATCTCCGATGGGTGGAAATGATGAGTTGGGACGCTTAGACAGGCATCTGCTAATGATGCAGGGACGTATACATACATTGATTCAGGAGGAGTATATGGCGCATATCCAGATGGTGACAGCCAAGCAGGAAGCTTTGATGACTTGTATCAATCCGCATTTTCTGTATAATACGCTGAACATTATCTCGGCAATGGCATGTATGGAGGGCGCAGATTGCGCGGCTGATATGATTGGGTCTTTATCTGATATGTTTCGTTATTCTTCTGACGTTTCCAGGGATGAAGTGCTGCTGGAAGAGGAGCTGAAGAATATCTCAGATTACCTATATATTCAAGGATTAAGATATCAAGATGTCTTTCATTATCAGCTGATGGTGCCGGACGAATTAATGCGTTCCCGTGTACCTAAAATAATCTTACAACCCTTGGTGGAAAATGTATTCAAACATGCTTTTAAGAATCAGATTACGCATGAGAAGGCAGCGTGTAAGCTTCTTATATGGGCAGAGAAAAAGGAGCAGAAGCTGATCATCCATATAGAGGACAACGGCAGCGGTATCAGTGCAGACAGATTGGATTGGATCAACAATCACCTTAAACAGGAATATTATCCGAAGATTACCACGATCTCTGAAGGAGGCAGTATCGGAATACAAAATACCCACAATCGTATCCGGTTAAAATACGGAGCAGATTATGGGATCAGTATAGACAGTAAGGGTGAGAATATGGGGAGTATTGTATCTATTATCGTTCCCTATCATGTATAGTACCTATATCAGAAAAGATAAGGAAGGTAAGAACTATGCTTAGTATACTGATTGCCGATGATGAGAAGCTGGCAAGAGCAGATATTGTATATAAGGTCAGTCGCAGCGGCTTTTATTTTAAGTGGGTTAGAGAAGCCGCTTCCGCGGAAGCAGCTCTGGAAATGATAAAAGAATATAAGCCGGATATCCTGATTACAGATATTAAGATGGGGACAATGAGCGGGATTGATCTTGTGTGTAAAGCAAGAGAATATAAAAGTGATCTGGTATCTATATTCTTTTCCGGATACTCAAAATTCTCTTATGCGCAGAAGGCTATCTCGCTGGGAGTGAGTGCTTATTTATTGAAACCGGTAAGGCAGGGCGAATTAACGGAAGTACTTACGGAGATCATTGCAAAGGTGATGTATCAACGTAATCCGAATACGCTTCATTTAAACCGCATTGATGCGACAGTGGATGCGCATCTGTTGAATCAGCATCAAAAAGAGCAGCTTCATGCTTTTTTATGTGGAATTGAATCAAAATTAGATTTTGACCTTGGTAGTCTTTTTTCGGAAAAAGCAAAATACTATCAGATCGGGTTAATACGTCTCAGAGCAGACCGGAAATTGGACAAGAAGAATTATAATGATAACAGCCTGGAAAAAATTTGCAATCAACTGTCAGAAGAGATTAAAGAAACGTTGGCTAAAGATGCAGACTGGTTTCTTCTATTTAGTAATTTTGCTCAGAAAAGGCTTATTACGGTGATTGCCGCATCTCCCGAACAAGATAAAGCGCTTGCCGGGAAACGGTTGGCAGAGGTTTTTCGAAAGGTTCAGCATGCAGTTTATGTACAAAAGAATATGATATTGGATATTGGGGTATCTGATGTGGGGACTATCATTTCCAGTATCATGATGACGCAAGCCCATCAGTCACTGGATCTGAGATTCTCATTAGAATCGTCCGCCACAGGAAACGTTTTCTTTTGGAACGAATGGGAGAAGCAGCAGACCGGTGAAATGCTGGAGAATGATTTTAAGCTTTATGAAAGACTCTTGGTATCAGGAGATCTGGATAATGCGGTAGATGCGGTAAAAAGGATATTTTCATCTGATAGTATGAACACTGCATTACATCTCAGGATGCTGTATGTGGAAGTGGTTTGCATACTGGCACGTATCAGCGCCAAGAAGAAAGGCTCTATTGTCATATCCATGCTGGGTGCGGAGTATTTAGGCGGCAGCGTAATTGACCAGTTTGACAGCAGAGAAGAAATGCTTGAGAGTTTATGCAGAATTACAGAGACAGTACTAAGTCAATGGATGGATACCGATGCTGAGGGAATCCTTCATAATGTGAAAAACTATATAGAAGATAATTTCACCAATAGTGAACTATCTACGAATTATCTTTCCTCTCGCTTTTGCATTTCGCTGGGTTATCTATCCACCTCCTATAAAAAAGCATTTGGAATCACGATATCTCAATATATCATATGGCTTCGTATTGACTATGCCAAAAAGCTGTTGGCAGACACAGAACTTTCGGCATCACAGATAGCAGCTAATAGTGGATTTAATAATTTCAGCTATTTTATGAGAACATTTAAGAAACATGTAAATTGTACACCTATAGCGTATCGTGAAGATTCACATTAGAAAAACGAAATAAAATATATTCTGAAGCAAAACACACCATAAATTTTTTGATTTATGGTGTGTTTTTATATATTGTGCCATAAAAACTAAAAAATGTGCACAGAGAAAAGAAAAATAATTGCTATTATTTATAAAAGAAAAAAAGTAGAATTGATATCAGGTTATTAGTGCTATTAACAAGAATAAATCAGAAATGATGAAAAGAGGGAGGAATGCGGTATATGAAAGAAGCAGTTACAGCTTCTAAGCCTGTAAGATCCGGAGGTAAGATATGGGGTGCGATTTGGAAGCACAGATTATTATATTTGTTTATGTTACCTTGCATAGTCTGGCTTCTGGTTTTTTGTTATTACCCAATGTATGGAGCAACATTGGCATTCAAAGATTATAAATACAACCTGGGAATTATGAATAGCCCATGGGTAGGTTTCAAGCATTTTAAAACTTTTCTGGAAGCGCCTGAATTTTGGATTGTGATGAAGAATACAATCATCATTAGCGGACTGAAGCTATTATTAGGTTTTCCGGCACCAATTCTGATTGCATTACTATTGAATGAAGTCGGGAACCAGAAGTTCAAGAAAGTGGTGCAGACAATGAGCTATTTGCCGAACTTTGTATCCTGGGTTGTGGTAGTGAGTCTCTTAACAGTTGTATTTACTCCTTATGGAGGCGTAGTAAATAACATTCGTGAATTTTTTGGAAAAGAAGCGGTTTTTTACATGGGTAGGAAAGACACATTTTACCCTATGGTGGTACTGTCTGATATCTGGAAAAATGCCGGCTGGGGTTCTATTGTATATCTATCCGCGCTATCCGGCGTAAGTCAGGAGCTTTATGAGGCGGCGTCAATTGATGGAGCCGGACGTCTGAAATGTACCTGGCACATTACCTTACCGGGGATTAAGGGAACCATTGGTATTATGTTCATATTCGCTGTGGGTGGTATTTTAAATGCAGGGTTCGATCAGATTCTATTATTACAACAGCCTGCCAACAATACCATATCAGAGATATTGGATACCTACGTCCTAAAAACCGGATTGAATTATGGCAGGTATGAATATGCTACTGCGATTGGACTATTTAAATCAGTCTTTGCATTTGCATTAATGGCCCTGACCAATTTAGTTTCTAAGAAAAGCATGGAAGTCGGTATCTGGTAAATACAGCACTCGTATTTCACAAGGAGGTTTGGTTATGTCCTGCATCAAAAAAACAAAGTCCCGCAAAATTTTTGTTGTATTCAATTACCTGTTTCTGGGATTATTTGGATTTATAACATTATACCCGTTTTGGTATGTTTTAGTGGCATCCTTAAATACAGGACGTGATTTTGCCAGAGGCGGCGTATATTTCTGGCCAAGGGATTTTACACTTGACAATTATACGGAAGCTTTTAAGAATCAATATATTTTTTCATCCCTTACGATATCCGTAAGCAGAACAGTAATAGGTATTCTGCTCGGTCTGATTCTTACAGCATTAATGGCATATGCGATCAGTGTTAAGACTTTACCAGGGCGCACTTTTTTTACTTTTTTCTTTTACTTTACAACGATCTTCAGCGGCGGAATGATTCCTTACTACATGCTGCTTAAGGATCTTAAATTAACAGCAAGTTTTTGGCTGTATGTCATTCCTGGTATCTATAGTTTCTTTAATTTTTTGCTTCTGCGGACTAATTTTGACACTATACCAGGTGAACTGCGGGAGTCAGCGCAGCTTGACGGTGCAGGGCATGGGATCATTCTGTTTCGGATATACCTGCCGCTGTCAAAACCCATATTGGCCACGCTTGCTTTGTTCATCGGAGTAGGGCACTGGAACGATTGGTTCACAGGTGCTTATTATCAGACAAAGATTACGCTGTTTCCTGCGGCAACATTACTGCAGAAACTGCTTGGGGAGGCATCTATCGCTTCTACTATAAAAACAGGACAGGAAACTGCCGTGGCGACTATGACCAGTTATACCTCGCAGTCTCTGCAAATGGCATTTGTTATGATTCTTACCATGCCCATTATTGTAGTCTATCCATTTTTACAGAGATATTATGTGAAGGGTGTCATGGTTGGTTCGGTTAAAGGGTAGTGTAAGCGGTATGTTATTTGAGTTGATATCAGATAGTGTAATATACGCTATATATGATATAAATTGTTATGCATATCCAGTGAATGAATGGTCATTGGATAATAAAGAAAAGGAGAGGTTAATATGAAGAGAAGGATTTTAGGTATTGTGTTATCTGCTGTAATGATGTGTTCGTTATTATCAGGTTGCGGCAAGTCAGACGAAACAGATAGCACAAATGTATCAAATGCAATGCAAGTACAAGAGGAATCAAAGGATGAGGGAAGCAATGCTGTAGAAGCTTCCGGCGACACTTATATAGGAACAGATGGTACCGTATATAAGAAATTTGATGATGTAAAGTTGACGATGCTGATCAACTGGAATGGAGGATTCAAAACTGCTACAGATCAATATAATAATGAAGTGGCGGCTGCAATCAGAGAGAAAATTGGCGTAACAGTAGAATTTGAAGGAATCATGATGAGTGAGACTGAGAAATTGAATCTTATGTTTGCCTCCGGCGACATGCCGGATATCATCAATGCGCCATACTGGGGCGGCACCGGCGGTGAGACGGCTGTTATTAAGAAGGCCGGCTCTGAAGGCAGATTGTATGCCATAGAGGATTTATTGGATGACTATCCTCATCTTGCCAAGTCATATAATATCGGTGTGATATCAGAAGCCTTTCTGGATAACGATCTGGATTATGATGGTTTTGAGGGGCATCGATATCTCATACCACAAGAAACAGCAGGAGATATAGCAGACATTACGAACTGGGGTTATGGAGTATTTGTAAGAGGTGATGTGCTGGATGCTTTAGGCGTAGATGGAAGTACGATTAAAACCTATGAAGATCTCTATGATTTGATGGTAATGGCTAAGGAATATGGCTTCAAAGATGTAAATGGTAATGACTGTATTGTAGCAACAACCTATCATGAAGGTTGGGGACTGGACCAATATCAGATTAATTTTGATCAAAAGAAGACAAGCTCGTATACAACGTTGGAAGACGGAACCTTAACTTATGATTCCTTAACAGAAGAATGGGTAGAAAAGAATCTGTTTATATGGAAGTTAGTAAATGAAGGGCTTTTGGATGTGGAGTGCTTTAAGCATACAGATGCACAGGCAGACGAAAAGGTTGGTAATGGTACAGCATTATTTGCAGCAGCACAATATAGTGTCATTAATAATTCAACCAAATTAACTGGTCTATATGCCAGCAATCCGGAACTTCGTTATATCCCGATAGGCCCCATGACATATAAGGATGGTTCCCCGTTAGTGCAGGTTGAACAAGAAGGCCGCGGAGGCACACCTGCAATCTTCTTTCCGTCTGACAGCGAGAATATCGAAGCTGCTTTGACATGGTTGGATTTTATGAATAGTGAAGAAGGTCTTATACTTAGCAAATATGGCATAGAAGGAGATACCTTTGCGTACAATGAAGACGGACAGCCAAGATTAAATGCCGATCTCTTACAACGTAAAGCAGAAGGTGATGCAACCGTGGATGAGGAGCTCAGGCAAAAAGGAATCAGTTATATGCATGGCCGCACCTTAGTCGCAGACACCAGCTATACCTTATTTGGTGAAAAGGAAGTTGGGGATGCGGATGCGGCGGATCCGAATGTGGAAGCCTATAAGTTACTTCGACCGGTAGAACAGATTCCCGGATATGCACTTAACAGCCTCGTATCAGAGTACGAGAACTATGCTGTGGTAAGCAGCTTTGCATTTGAGGGTACTACAGAAACAGATTATAAGCAAAGATCCTATTTTGCAGCAACGGAAGAAGAAGCCAGGCAAATATTGTTGGATTATCAGGAATATCTAATGACAAAAGAAAATGGTATCTTTCAGGATTATCTGGAATTTGTCAATGAAATAGCGAATTCTCATGGTAATGTAGCAAGGTAGAGAAAAGGAATAACGAAAAGTTCACTATTAAGTAAAAAAATAATTGCCAGATATATGTGAACCACGGTATACTCCAATGGAGTCCCTTCCGTGGTTCGTGTAGAATAGATTAGAAGAAATAAGGAAGAGGGTGGATTTTATGAGCTATATAAGGGACAGAAAAGAAGAGCTGACAGGTTTTCAGGAAGAGAAGCCCTGGAATGCCAATATTGACGTACAATGTGATTTTGTTATGGTGTATGGAATCAGCAGCACCATGCCTGAAAGAGTAAGGCGATTTCGGGAGAAGGGGTATGTTGTACACCTGATGACCGGGGTTTCCTGGGGGCAATATAAGGATTATCTTTACGGTAAATTCGATGGAAGAAATCACTGGGATGAGAGCCAGATGGATCGTAAAGGCGATTATATCCAGCACGGGATTGATGTCCCTTATATGTCACCAACAATAGCTTTTACAAATTATTTAATTGAGAATCTCAAAGTGGCGGTAGATGCAGGTGTTGAGGCAATTCATATGGAAGAACCAGAGTTTTGGGATTATGGCGGCTATTCAAAGGCGTTTCAAAGAGAGTATTTACTGTATTACAGGGAGCCATGGCAGCCTCCGGACAGCAGTCTGGATGTCAGGTACAAGGCATCTAAATTGAAAGCACATCTATATGCAAGAACGTTGGAAAGAATAGGAAGTGCTTTAAAAGAATACGCACTGGTTCATTATGACAGGGTGCTGCACTTCTATGTTCCTACACATAGTTTGGTAAATTACACACAGTGGAAGATTATGAGTCCGGAAGGAGCATTGATAGATTTACCATCTATAGATGGATATATTGCACAAGTATGGACAGGAACCAGCAGATCTGAAAATGTATACGAGGGAGTTGTGAAGGAACGAACATTTGAAACAGCGTTTTTGGAATATGGAATCATGCAGGAGTTAGTGAAAGGAACCAATCGCCGGATGTGGTTTCTGCATGATCCAATAGAAGATAATCCCGGCAAGACCTGGGAAGATTATCAATATAATTATCTAAAGACAGCAGTTGCATCCTTACTTCATCCGGCCGTCTTTCATTATGAGATTTGCCCCTGGCCTGATCGGGTGTTCAATGGGATTTATCCAAAAGCAGCAGGACTTGCAGGCGGGACGATTGCTGCAACGGAGTTGGAAGGAGCCAAGCCAATTCCGCCGGCGTATGCCACATTAATAAATAGCATGGTTCAGTTATTTGGAGACATGGAGCAGAAAGATTATATATTTGATGGTATCAATGGAGGCGTAGGGGTTCTGATGTCAGATTCAGGACTATTCCAAAGAAGCTATCCGGACGGTGTTGTTGATCCGGGGATTTTGACCAATGTAGAAACGCAGCTTAAGGAATATGCGGCTTTTACAGATGGTAAGGAAGATTTTTCGGAAGTAAGCAGGCGATTTATGAAGGCGGTATATGAGGATTCTCAGGCAGTGAGCGCATTTATCCAAAGCGGAACCTTCCCCAATTTCTATGGAATGGTGCTTCCGCTTCTAAAGTATGGATTGCCTGTAAGACCGGTACAGCTTGATAATGTACGCAGGTTCTCTGGTTACCTTGCAGATTATTCATTATTGGTATTAAGCTATGAGTATATCAAACCGGAAGCACCCGATGTGAATAACGCATTGGCTGCATGGGTAAAAGGCGGCGGTACATTATTATATATTGGAGATGGAAGTGATCCTTATCATCAGATTGATGGCTGGTGGAATCGTACACAAATGAAATATGCGAATCCGGCCATGCATCTTTTTGAAATGCTGGGATTGCCCGGGGAACCTGTCGAAGGTATACAGAAAGTTGACAAAGGTCATGTGATGATATGGAATATGCTGCCTGCTAAGATCTGTATGCTGTCGGAGTTGGCTGATGATTACAGAGGGAGAATCAAAGAATTGCTGGCTATAAATGACAGCAAATGGGAATTCACGAACCAGCTTACACTTAGAAGAGGACCTTATATTGTGTCAGCAGTGATGGATGAAGGTCCGGATGAAAGTGTCCATACATTTCAAGGTCTGTTTGCAGATATGCTGGCAATTGATTATACAATCCTGACAGAGAAAACAATAAAACCCGATGAGAATACCGTATTATTTGATTTCTCCAGGATTGAAGACGAAGAATGCCGTATGATCGGATGTTCAGCCAGAGTATTTTCCTTAGATATAACGAAGGAGAAATCCGTTTTCCATATGGAAGTCAAAGCAGCAGGCAACATCAAAGCATTCTTACGAATCCGGTTTCCAGGGGAAGTGATTTCCATAATTGCGAAAGATAAAGAGGGGAAAAGGACGGATGTGGCATTTGAATGGGATTTTATGACGAGAACTGCATTATTATCTTATGAAAGTAACAATCAATATTTATTTATTGAAGGAGAATTTAAAAAGAATTAAGGAGGAACCTATGTTTTTAACAGAAAAAAAATTGGAAAGACGCTGCACTGAGTTAAAGGAATACCGTTATCGTGAAGTCATATCCCTGGAGTCATTCCTGGTACAGGAAGACACGCAGGGCTTGATTCATCCTGTTGTTCCTACCTCATTTGAGGGTTGGAATACATTACATGTTGCAGACAGGTGGGAAGGCAGAGATAAGTATCTGTGGCTCCACAAAGATATCCGGATACCGGAGAGTTTCAGAGGGAAGAAGGTACTTGGAATATTTGATTATGGAAAAACCGGTGGCGGTAATAATTCTGGTTTTGAGTCCATGTTTTATTTAAATGAAATACCTTATCAAGGGGTTGATGCAAATCATAAAGAAGTATTTTTTCCGGATGAATTATGCAAAGAAGAAATCAGTGCGACTTTTCATTTGTGGTCTGGTCTTGAAGGGGGCGGCATACCTGCGGTGCAGGAGCATCGGATTAAGAGGGCTGATATTGCA
>Ga0153943_1000277_pt1 | contig 16333 bp, 16 predicted proteins | sample TSNJ027MetaG_FD_104721 | JGI IMG/M metagenome (GOLD analysis project Ga0153943, IMG submission 104721) | Attine ant fungus gardens microbial communities from New Jersey, USA - TSNJ027 MetaG | ecosystem: Host-associated > Fungi > Mycelium > Unclassified | place: USA: New Jersey, Brendan T. Byrne...
AAACGCAAACCCTACGTGCGGCCGATGCCGTCCACCTGGTGGAAAAAGCTGCCGTTTTATCGCTTCTATATGCTGCGTGAAGGAACAGCGGTCCCCACGGTCTGGTTCAGTATCGTGCTGATCTACGGGCTATTCGCGCTGAAGCACGGTGCTGAGAGCTGGGCCGGGTATATCGGTTTTCTGCAAAATCCGATTGTCGTGATTCTGAACCTGATCACGCTTGCGGCCGCGCTGCTGCATACCAAGACCTGGTTTGAGCTGGCACCGAAAGCTGCCAATATTATCCTCAAAGGCGAAAAAATGGGGCCAGAGCCAGTGATTAAAGGGCTTTGGATCGTCACCGCGGTCGTCACCGTAGTGATTCTGTTTGTCGCCCTGTTCTGGTAAGGAGGCTGGAATGATCAATCCTAAACCAAAACGTTCTGATGAGCCCGTATTCTGGGGGCTGTTTGGCGCTGGCGGCATGTGGGGAGCAATTGTCGCTCCTGTCATCGTACTGCTGGTAGGTATTATGCTGCCGCTGGGCCTTGCGCCCGCAGACGCCTTCAGCTACGAACGCGTGCTGGGCTTTGCCCACAGCTTCATTGGCCGTGCGTTTATTTTTCTGATGATTGTGCTGCCGCTATGGTGCGGACTTCATCGTATTCACCATGCGATGCACGATTTAAAAATTCACGTACCCAACGGTAAGTGGGTCTTCTACGGCCTCGCGGCGATTCTGACCGTCGTCACGCTGGTCGGGATATTGTTCATCTAAACCGCTGCTTTAACCTCGACTGCGGCAAGCCCGGTAGCAGGATGTTACCGGGCTCTCTTCTCAAGAAAAATCTGCCGCATTTTTCCTGCCTGAATCTACACTTAGCTTAAAACTGGCAAGGAAATAACTATGCGTCTGCTCCCCGTCATGGCGGTTGTTGCCGCTTCATTTCTGCTTATCGCCTGTAGCACGCCGACGCCGCCTACCGGCGTCACCGTGGTCAGCCCATTCGACACGCAACGCTATCTCGGTACCTGGTATGAAATCGCCCGTTTCGATCACAATTTTGAGAGTGGCTTAGAAAAGGTCACCGCAACGTATAGCCTGCGCGATGATGGTGGGCTGAACGTGGTAAACAAGGGATATAACCCCGACCGGGGTATGTGGCAGAAAACCGACGGCGTCGCTTACTTTACCGGCGATCCCACGCGCGCCGCGCTGAAGGTCTCATTTTTCGGCCCTTTCTATGGCGGCTATAACGTCATTTCACTGGATAAGGATTATCGCTATGCGCTGGTTTGTGGGCCAGATCGCGACTATCTCTGGCTACTGGCGCGTGCGCCGAAAATCCCGCCGGAAGTGAAGCAGCAGATGCTGGATATCGCCAGCCGGCAGGGATTTGACGTGAGCAAGCTCATCTGGGTCAATCAACGCTATTAATGAGCGCTCATTTTCAGGCCAATGATGCCAATGACAATACATGCCAGGCTGGCAATGCGCATCGGGCTGGCGGATTCTCCTAGCAGGATAATCCCCGTGACCGCTGCGCCAACCGCGCCAATACCGGTCCAGACGGCGTAAGCCGTTCCCACGGGCAGCGTTTTCATCGCCCATGATAAAAGCGCCATACTGATAACCATGGCGGCAATCGTAATTACGCTCGGCACAAGCCGACTAAAACCATGGGTATACTTCAGGCCGACTGCCCAGACAACTTCCAGCAGCCCCGCGATAAACAGAATTAACCAGGACATAAGGCTCCTTTGATGGGGCCGTCCCCAGATGTGAAACGCTTACGGGTCGTCCCGCAAGGTAGATGATAATCCGCGGAAATAATACACGATGTCGCTAAAGAGAGGAAGAACGGTACGACCACGGCCGTACCGCCATGGTCTATTGCTGAGCTTTGGTTGCGGCGCCAGAAATCGCATCGCCGCCATCTGAAATATCCTGACCGACACCGCGCGTGGTGTTACATCCGGTCAATGCTGAGGAGAGGACCAAAACCGTAAAGACCGCTGCAATCGCTTTTTTTACCATGATGTTATCCTTAATTTACCAGTTTTAGTTATCGTGCCTTATAAGCATAGACAACCTGGTTCAGGATGAGGGAATCTCAACGTTTTTTCGGAGAAAAAGAGGTTTAGGGTATTAAGTCAGGAAAAGAAATGGATTATGAATGAGGATTTCCTGATGAAATCAGGTTAGCTGGCAGCGTGAGAAATAGCATGACCCAGGCTTTGGATATCCTCACCCACGCCGCGAGCCGTATTGCATCCGGACAGAAGGGCGCAGCTAAGAAATAATAATACCGGGAGCGTTAATTTATAACCCATCTTCCCTGCCTGCAGTTACGCCGGTAGAGGGCGCAGCGAAAGGCTGCGCCAACCGTCTCAGCGCATCGATTACTTCACGCGGGATACGTATTCGCCAGAGCGAGTATCCACTTTGATGACTTCGCCAATCTGAACGAACAGAGGAACTTTAACCACTGCGCCAGTGGACAGGGTAGCCGGTTTACCGCCGGTGCCAGCAGTATCGCCTTTCAGACCTGGATCGGTTTCAACGATTTCCAGCTCAACGAAGTTCGGCGGGGTAACGGAGATCGGCTGACCGTTCCACAGAGTAACGATGCATTCAGCCTGATCCAGCAGCCATTTAGCATTATCACCAACGGCTTTAGAATCTGCGGCCAGCTGTTCAAACGTCGAGTTGTTCATGAAGTGCCAGAACTCACCGTCGTTGTACAGATAAGTCAGGTTCATATCGACAACGTCTGCGCCTTCAGCAGAATCTGTAGACTTGAAGGTTTTCTCTACGCGGGTACCGGTCAGCAGGCGGCGCAGCTTAACGCGCGCAAAAGCCTGGCCTTTGCCCGGTTTAACGAATTCACTGGCTTCAACTGCATAAGGTTCGCCGTCCATCATGATTTTAAGACCGGCACGAAAATCGTTGCTATAGTAAGTCGCCATAAGGCCCTCTGAAACTTTGTTAATTGGTAGCTAAGCCACAAAATGGCGCATATTGTAACCCTAAATACCCCATCCAGAGAAGATTGGTTAACGCAACTTGCCGATGTTGTGACCAGTCCCGATGAACTGCTGCAGCTTTTAAATGTAGACGCTGATGCGAATCTATTGGCAGGACGCGACGCCAAGCGCCTGTTCGCACTGCGTGTCCCACGGGCATTTATTGCTCGAATGGAACCAGGAAATCCAAACGATCCTCTTCTACGTCAGGTACTTACCTCCCAGGAGGAGTTTATTCATGCTCCAGGATACTCCACCGATCCGCTGGAAGAACAGCATAGCGTTGTGCCAGGTCTGCTGCATAAATACAGCAACCGCGCTTTACTGTTGGTGAAAGGCGGCTGCGCGGTAAATTGTCGATATTGTTTCCGTCGGCACTTCCCGTACGCGGAAAACCAGGGCACGAAGCGCAACTGGCAGAAGGCTATGGAATACATCGCGGCTCATCCAGAGCTGGATGAAATTATTTTTTCCGGCGGTGACCCGTTGATGGCGAAGGACCATGAACTGGACTGGCTGCTTACCCAGCTGGAATCCATTCCACATATTAAACGCCTGCGCATCCACAGTCGGTTACCCATTGTGATTCCTGCGCGGATTACCGATACCCTGGTTGCGCGCATCTCTGCATCCTCGTTGCAGGTGCTGCTGGTGAACCATATTAACCATGCTAACGAGATTGATACCGCGTTTCGTAGGGCAATGAAGAGCCTGCGTATGGCTGGCGTCACCTTACTCAATCAAAGCGTACTGTTACGCGGTGTGAACGATAATGCGCGCACGCTCGCCGATCTGAGCAATGCGTTGTTCGATGCCGGGGTTATGCCTTACTACCTGCACGTTCTGGACAGAGTGCAGGGAGCGGCGCATTTCATGGTCAGTGACGAAGAGGCCCGGGCAATCATGCGTGAGCTACTCACGCTGGTCTCCGGCTATTTAGTCCCTAAGCTTGCACGGGAAATCGGCGGAGAACCAAGCAAGACGCCCCTGGACTTAGGATTGAAGCAACGATAGCGAATCCGTCTGCCGGGCACTGCCTGGCAGACAACCTGTTGCTAATACTTACTGGTGTATAAATACTGACGCTTTATAATTTTCGTAGAACCAGTAATTATTCTTCCAAGGGAGAGTAAAGCGAATATAAAATCAATCGGTTAATCCATTCATTATTACTTACAAAAAAAGAGAAAGGATGTTTGCGGCGGTCATCACCAATAACAGAGGCAAAATCCACCCGGGTAATTTAAATACTGTTGCTTTATCGTCTGTGGAAATTTTTTGCGCATCTTCACGGACAGCGGAATTATTCATCACATTTTTCTCAATCGGAGGCGAAGAGGTGCTTGCGGTAACCTGCACATTTTCAGAATTTTCCGGTGCCTTTTCTTCCGAGCGTAAGACTGAGGCAATATTTGATCCTGCCGCGAGAACAAACCCGCGCTGTCTGACTGTAACAATAATATCTTGCGATAAACCTGCTTTCACTAACGACTTTCTTAACAATGATATGTTTTGATAAAAAGTATTCTGCGAAACGACAACCCCTCTGGTTTTCCAGACACTATCCAGAAACTCTTCTCGGGATATAATTTTCCCATTACTTTCCAGTAAAAGTTGCAGGCAGCGTGCAGTCGGCGCGTTCAGCGTCACGCTCTCACCATTGTCCCCTACGGGCTGCAGCTCATTCATATTTACATTAAAAATAACTTCATTGTTAATGATATATTCATTGAATATCATAATCCCTTTCCTCCCTCACCATTCCATATGAAACAAAGATGAATTAAATTCAAATTCATCTTTAGCTATCACAGTACATCCCTTTAAGCCTGCCAGATTAGATAATTTCAAAGATAAATCCCAGCTCTTCCCAGAGCAAAGATAAGATTATCATGATATTTGAACCAAAGGGAAGACTGATTTACAACTATACCTTCCAGGCACGCTCATTATTATCTACGAAATCTGCTTGTGAAATTGCAACCTTCAATAAACAGAGTTTAAATTCAAACAGAATTCACATGCATTTTATCAGCCCTGCACTTAGATTTGTCACCGCTCCGGCACATTGACGCTCTAAGTATACCAGGTATGCAAAATGCGGCGGCAGGAGAATGATAACGATAGCGATCGGGCATACATAGCAGAATGTTAGTTATTACCTACCAGCCTAATTAACATTTTCGCCATGACGCTATTCAGGACTTTAGTATCTATAAATGGATTAAATAAATGAAAAAAACAATTGTAGCTGTAATGGTTGCTGCTTCAGCAGTTCTGAGTGCTCAGGCTTTCGCGGCAGGGAACAGTTCTCAACTGACAATTCTCGGCAACGTAACCGACACTGGTGAATCCTGCAACGTGACCCCATCTGCTCAGATTCAGGGCGGCTCCTTAACTCTGGATGATGTAAAAGCTTCTATACTGGAAGGCCAGGGCGTTAACTCTCCGTACATGGCGCTGGCTAAAGATATTGAGTATAAAGTTGAAGACTGCCAGAAGGGCGCGACTGATTACACAGGTAACCTGAACGTTACCGTTACCGGTGACTACATCAGCGGCCAGGATGACGTCCTGACAAACACCGCAGTTAACCCGGCAACCAATGCAGCTGTAACCGTAGTAAATACCGACGGTTCACGCGTTAGCTTCACCGGTACTACCGCAAAAACTATCGCTTACACCGCAGGCACTCCATCATATCTGCGTTATAAAGCAGCTTATGTTAAAACTGCTAATGGCGTAACCGATGGTGCAGTTAAAGGTGTTGCTACCTTTACTATCACCTACTAATACCTAATGGGGCTTGCCGTCTACGGCAAGCCCCATTCTTTTTATTCAGGGAATGAATTATGTTTAAGTCATTATTTAAAATAGTGGCCGTTATTTCTCTTTCCGCAAGCTTTGCCGCCCACAGTGGGGTTGTCGTTGACTCTACCCGTCACCTTTATAAAGAAGGCACGCGAGAAATCAGCGCCAATCTGGAAAATAAAGACAATATCCCTTACCTGGTCAAGTCATGGGTTGAACCGCGTGAAGGAAGCGCTACCTCATTTTTTATGGTAACCCCCCCCCTGTTTCGGCTTGAGGCTAAGCAGAAAAACACCGTCCGTATTTTTCCTAATGCCAACATTATCAATGCGCCAAAAGACAGAGAGTCCGTTTATTATTTTAACGTGATGTCTATACCACCAACCAGCGATGCGGATACCGATAAAAACAGAATCCAGCTGGCGGTACGCCATAGAATGCGTCTGATCTATCGCCCTTCATCCATCCAGGATCTCTCCATAAACCAAGAAGCTAAAAAGCTGGAATGGCGAAAAGTCAACAACAAAATCACGGTGAAAAATACAACGCCGTTTTTTATCTATTTCAAATCTATCAAAATTAATGGCGTTGAACTGAGTGGTTTCATCAATAATATTGATGCCTTTGCGACTAAAGAATTTTCGCTACCAGCAGGCGCAAATGGTTCTCAAATAGAGTGGAAAATCGCAACCGACAACGGGGGCACGGGTGCTGCCTACTCGGCATCTCTTTAATTTCTATTCTTTTTTGATAGGCCAGGGTGAAAAGTATGTCTATTTTAATAAAAAAAAGGGATGAAGTTTTTTCTGGTGTGTCCCGCACATTTTTCGTTCTTGTACCTGCGCTAGCCCTTGGTTTTAGTAACAATACCTTGGCTCGCGATTTTTTTGATCCTGACTTTATCAAATCAGTGGGTCAAAGCGATCCTTCCTCAATACCGGATTTATCATTATACGCAACAAAAGATGCACAGGCGCCAGGAAAATATCGTATCGATGTTGTTTTGAACAATAATTTGCAAGAGACAACAGACGTACGCTTCGTTGAAAGAAAAGATCCGGCAACCGGTGATTTGAAGTTAGTGCCATGTTTAAGTATTGCTACATTAAAAAGTTATGGGTTAAGGGCTGAGGCATTTCCAAACTTAACCGAGGACGCTGACGGCTGCACAAATACCAGCGTAATACCGAATTTCAAAACAGATTTTAACTTTAATACTCAACAGCTGTTGGTATCTATACCTCAGGCCGCACTTTCCACCGTTGCACAAGGTTTTGTCCCTCCGGAAGAGTATGATGAGGGTATCAACGCGTTACTGACAAACTATCAGTTCAGCACAGGAAAGGATGCTGAGGCCGATAATGAATACTATAACCTCAACCTGCAGTCAGGATTGAACATCGGGCCATGGCGTCTTCGCAATCTGAGCACCTGGAATAAATCAGCGGGTGTGAAAAGCGACTGGGATTCAGTTTATCTTTATGCCCAGCGCAGCATCGTGCCATTAAAGAGTACGCTGGTAATGGGGGAAAGCTCATCCCTGTCGAGCATTTTTGATAGCGTGCCTTTTACGGGGATTCAGCTGGCAACAGACGAGGATATGATCCCGGAAAGCCTACGTGGCTTTGCGCCCATTGTGCGCGGTATCGCCAGAACGAACGCTCGCGTCGTTATCAAGCAGAATGGTTATCAAATTTACCAGGCCTTTGTCGCTCCAGGGGCTTTTGAAATAACCGATCTCTACTCTACCGGCGGTAACGGCGACCTGTACGTTACCGTTGAAGAAGCCGATGGCTCGCGCCAAAACTTCGTCGTTCCGTACGCTTCTCTGCCGCTGATGCTCAGAGAAGGCCAGATGGAGTATGAAATTACCAGCGGTAAATATCGCCCCTATGATGATAACGTTGATGAGAAACCATTTACTCAGGCTACCATCAGCTATGGTGCATTGAGTAATACAACTTTCTACACCGGCCTTCAGGCTGCATCGAACTATCAGGCGCTCGCGCTCGGCGTTGGGCAGAACCTGGGGGATATTGGCGCGCTTTCAGCCGACGTTACTGAAGCCTGGTCGAAAAAGAAAGATACGGACAAAACATCCGGTCAGTCCTGGCGCATCCGTTACGGCAAAAATATTCTCGAAACCGGGACGAATATTTCCGTCGCCGGCTATCGCTACTCTACATCCGGCTTTAATACGCTGACAGATGTGATGAATACCTACAATAACCGCTATGGCAGTTATACCTCTCACGCAATTCGTAACCGAACCAATATTACCGTCAGCCAAAGCCTGGGGTCTGGGTTGGGTAGCCTTTCCGTATCCGGTGTATTTGAAGACTACTGGGATAGCAATCGACGTAACAATTCTTTGAACATTGGCTATAACGGTGGGTTCCGTCGCTTTAACTATTACGCGGGCTACAGCTACAGTCGTTACTCGTGGGGGAGTAATAGCTCAAGCCGTACCGTAGAGGACGATCATGTCTTTACCCTTAACATCACCGTACCGTTAAGCGACTGGCTACCGAAAACCTACGCAACCTATAACGTCACGAACAGTAATCCGGGTTCTACCGATCAATTTGTCTCCCTGAGCGGTACGGCGCTCGATAACGATAATCTGGACTGGAGCGTACAGCAGGGTTATAGCAATCGGGAAGATGCCAGCGGCGGCGTATACGGTAACTACCGTGGCTCCATGGGTTCGGTGAACGGCGGCTACAGTTACGGCAAACATAGTCAGTTGGTTAACTATGGAATGAGCGGTGGCGTATTAGTCCATGCTGACGGTTTGACCTTAGGCCAGGAAATGTCAGAGACCTCAGTATTGGTTAAAGCACCCGGCCTGAGCCACGTCCGCCTGGAGAACGATGAGACTATAGAGACGGATTATCGTGGTTATGCAATTCTTCCGTACGTAACGCCGTATCATCGTACCAGCGTAACGCTGGATAGCACATCTCTTAGCGATAACATGGAGTTGCCGAGCACGACCCAGAAAGTCGTACCGACGCGTGCCGCCATCGCAAGAGCGAATTTTGAAGGCAACATTGGCCGCCGTGCATTCCTGATACTGAAAAGAACCTCAGGAGATTATGTCCCTTATGGTGCAACGGTAACCTTGACGCTCGATAAAAATGCCCAGGCCAGCATTGTTTCAGACGGCGGTATGGTCTACATGTCGGGCTTAAAAGATAGTGGAGAGGTTTATGCTCGTTGGGGAACAAAAAACAATCAACAGTGTAAGGCATCTTATCTGTTAGGTGCTGTAGCTGAAGGGATTAGCCAAGCCACTGCTGTTTGCCGTTAATAGGGATATAACTAGTATGAAAACTTTAATCTTTTTTATTAGTATGCTTTGCTTGTGTCTTAAGGCTCAAGCTGACTGTACCTATAGCCCTGGCGCTAGCGGCGGCGGCGGCGGCGGCGGCGGCGGCGTAACGGTTAATTTCACTGGCGTTAAAATTTTAGCTGATGATACGCTACCTAACGGCTCAATACTGGCAGCAGAAACAAGAGGTGGTAACGTCACCGATCTTAAAACGTTCAGAAGCTGTGCCGCTAATGATATTTTTGTTATTAGAAGTACGAATGATACTGTTGCTAATGTTAAAGGAATTCAAAATGGTACTGTATATGAAACAGGCATTCCTGGAATTGGCTATCAGATCTCTGATATAACAAATGGAACGGTGCTGCGTCCCGTTCCCGCAAACTTCAATGATCCGATTCCCGCATCTAGTCACTATTACTCTAAAACCAGTGTACCTGGGCAAGTACGTGTATGGCTAGTAAAGACAGGAAAAATCACACAAACTACGCTTTCTAACTATATTACAGCTTACTTTTTAGCTGGTGCTCAGAACGCACAAACCCAGGGCACAGGAAACCCTAATAGTTCTCAATTGCTGAGAGTAAATATTAACCTTGGTGGTATTCAGTATAAAAATACAACATGTAATATTACGCCCGAAGGCGGTAATACTGTAAGGTTACAATCTATAGAAGCATCTCAGCTTAAAGCCCTAAGTAGAGGGAGCGCTACAGGAAAGCAAAAAGACATTAAGCTAAAAATAGATTGCCCAACATCAGAAGTCGGGACAAAGTATATGTACTGGTTTAACCCCATTACCGAAAACTCGACAACCGAAGCTGGCGTTCTAAAAAATAATGCTCCGGGAGGGCCTGGCGAAGTCGGCATTATCATCAAGCAAGACAACAAAGCTATTAAATTTTATGATACCGACACATATAGTATAGCTAGTGTAAAACAAACTCAGTGGATGACGCTTATTGCTGATTATTATAAATTTTCTGACAACATAAAAATTGGAACTGGTGAGGTGATGGGGATATTTGAAATAATACTCCAGGAAAAATAATTTTTTAAAATATCTCGTTCACTATAACTCCTTCTAAACTACCGGTATGAAGCGCCGGTAGTTTAGTTTTTTAACCTTTTCGAGATAAAAAAATACGTTCATAACGTACTATCCCTTTGCAAGGAAAGTAATTTATCCGGCATAACAAATATGAACTCAAGCTCACTAGTACATGAACCTCTAAAATTCAAATAAATAATCATCAAAAAGCTTGGATTTGTCACTTCGCAACAGATAAAATCTGCGGCGGAATGTATCGGTAAACATTCCGTTATTACAATCAAATAATATTTGATTATCAGGATTATTATATAAGGAATGTGCAATGAAAGAACTGACTATTGTCGAAATGAATGATGTTTCAGGTGCAGGTATTCTGCAGATTATTAATGGAACACAAGATCTTATTACAGGCGCAGTAGATACTGTTATCGGCGGGGTACTTGGTGCGGTTGTCGGCTCCTCAACCGGCGGGCTTCAGGGTGGCGTTACTGGTAGTGGCGCAGGCGGTGGGTTGTTAGGTTTTGGTTTAATTACAATCGCCGTTGGATCTATCTGGGGCGGAATTCATGGTGCCGTATACGGCGCACTGGCAGGCGCATTCAACGGCGCTGAAGTAGTAGATCAATATTCACAGCGTATTATCGATGGTGTGTTGAATGGTACTGGCGGTGCTTATAAGCCCAATAGCTGGTTTTAATCAAGATCTACATGCCTTTGGCGAACCTCTGCAAATATAGAACAATAGTCTTATTTATCTTAATGTAAGTTAGTATAACTATATATCAAGACAATGTTCTTAATGGCCTCAGGCTTGTGAAAATTAAATCTAGAAACAGTCAGTATATTCAATTATCTGAAGATACATCTCTTAAGGAAAAGAAATGAAAGAATTAACTTACAATGAAATGAATGATGTCTCTGGTGCCGGTATTGCGGCATTTCTTGCTGGCCAGCAAGGCGCTGTCTCCGCGCTGGTTGATGCTGTTGCAGCCGGGGTTTATGGCTTCGCTGTCTTTTCAGCATTAGGTGGTTTGCAGGGTGGTGTAACCGGTAACAGTAAAGGCGGCGGTATGCTCGGTTTCGGTGTTATTTCAACCGCAGTCGGTTCTATCTGGGGTGCAATCGAGGGCGGTATTTGGGGCGCATTAATTGGTGCTTATAATGGTACCGAGTATATCAACACCATTGCTCTTCAGGGCGCTGATGGCGTCATTGATGGTACCAGCGGTGGTTTCAGACCATCCTGATCCCGTTGACTAATTAATTAAGAGCATACAGTTTATTCTGTATGCTTTTTAGTTAAAGTATTTAACTACATATCTAACTTAAATTTATTAAAGGCATCAATATATGCACTTAAAAATAGAATATATATTCAACACGCCTTTTTAGTGTCTATATTAACTATATAAGAGATTGACGATGAGAAATAAACTCTATCGCAAGGAAGCGATTGAACATAAAAAAAACCACTGGAAAGGAAAAGCATTATTACTCGCCGGAATGCCCGCGTGGCTCATTCTATTAACCTCATTGTTTTTTTTATTTATATTAATTGTAACGCTTCGAGTCTGTAGCTACACGCAGCGTATTGATGTGCGCGGTGAGGTAATCACCCTTCCTCACTCAATTAACGTCTTCGCACCACAGCAAGGTTTTGTCGTCAAAAAACATGTTAATATTGGGGATATCGTAAAGAAAGGTACTCCTTTATACGAAATAGATGTTTCACGTTCCACCGTGAATGGCAATGTCACTGATACGATGTCAGCGGTTATTACTGAAAAAATCGCCAATGCTGAAGAAATTATCGCGAAAACGCTGATAAATAAAGAAGAGACATTAGACGCATTGAACACTCAGGTGAATCAATACTCTACTTCGTTAAAAGAAACGACCATCATGCTGGCCAATGCTAATGCTGGTCTAAAAAAAATGAAAGAGAACCTTTCAAGTTATGATCAGTATCTCAAACAGGGTTTAATCACTAAAGATCAGTATAATTACCAACATTCTCTTTATTTCCAACAGCAGAGCACCTATCAGTCGCTGATCAGCCAAAGAATGCAGCTGGAATCTCAGTTGACTCAAATTAAAAGCGACATAGTGACTAAAGCTGCAGATTTTGACAACCAGATTTCCAGTCAAAAAAACCAAATCAATGACTTTAAAAATCAACGCGTCGAATCAAATGCAAATGGTAATCTCGTCATTAAAGCAACCTCTGATGGTAAAGTCGAATCGGTAGCGGTAACCGCTGGACAAATGGTTGATAAAGGAAGTAGTCTCGCACAAATTAAACCAACGGGTAATATCGAATATTTCTTAGTATTGTGGCTGCCAAACAATGCAATACCCTATGTCAAGCCCGGAGACACAGTTAATATACGTTATGATGCATTCCCATCGGATAAGTTCGGCCAATTCCCAGGGAAAGTAATATCGATATCTTCGGTGCCAGCTTCTCGCCAGGAAATGTCTGAATATACTAATGTTGCAACAGGAACCAATCAGCAAGAGCTCGCACTGTACAAAACCATAGTCAAGATAAAAAATAATAAATTCGCCTACAATGGAAAGACACTTGAGTTATCTAATGGCCTAAAAGCACAGGCTATCGTTTTTCTTGAAGAGCGCCCACTTTATATGTGGATGTTTACACCTATCTATAAGATTTCTCAAAGTGTGAGTGGCCCAATCCATGACTGAAACAATATTTAAGACAATTACTGATAAGCTTAATTTTTCGCTGAGAAAGAAAATTCCTGTAATTCTACAATCTGAAGCTTCTGAGTGCGGCATTGCATGTTTGACAATGATTTCTTCATTTTACGGGCTAAACATAGATTTATTTAATTTCCGTCAGCGCTATGGTAGTCCCGCTCAGGGTGTAACACTATTATCTCTTAGCAAAACTGCAGACCGGGCCGGGTTAAAAAGCCGCGCATTATCATTAGATATTAATGAACTCAATCAATTAAAACTTCCCTGTATTATTCATTGGGGAATGAATCATTATGTTGTACTGACCAAAGTGCGCAAAAGCAGCTTTATCGTTCACGATCCAGCACTTGGTAAAAGAATTATTGGCATGCAGGAAATGTCCAATTATTTTACGGGGATAGCACTCGAACTTTGGCCCGATCAGAATTTCCAGCAAGAGGAGGTTAAATCTCGTTTACGCTTGCTTGATTTAATGCGTAATATTGTTGGTTTGAAAGGTACTTTAGTAAAGATATTTGCTTTTTCGGTAGTTATTGAGGCAATTGGTCTCTTACTTCCTGTAGGTACGCAAATGGTTACGGACCATGTTATCATGGCCCATGATCAAAGCTTACTTGCCGTTATTTGTATCGGGCTAGTTGCCTTTACATTATTCCGTACCTTTATAAGTATGTTACGAGCATGGACATCCTTAACATTAAATACCCTTACAAACATACAATGGAAAACATCGCTATTCGATCATCTGGTTCGTTTGCCTTTATCATTTTTTGAAAAACGTCATTTAGGCGATATTCAATCACGCTTTTCATCATTAGATACTATTCGTTCCACTTTTACTAATAGTATCGTCACCGGCATCATCGACACCATAATGACCGTAGGTCTTTTAATTATGTTGACGCTATATGGTGGCTGGCTGGTCTGGGTGGTTGTTGGATTCACAATGTGCTATGCCATCATGCGTTTAGGTACCTATCGATTTTATCGCCGTGTATCTGAAGAACAGGTGATAAAAGGAGCGCGCTCTAGCTCACATTTTATGGAGTCTCTTTATGGGATTGCAACTATTAAAGTTTTAAACCTTAAAGAAAGACGTTCACAGCACTGGCTAAATCTGAATATTGATGCGTGTAATGCAGGGATAAAGCAGACCCGTTTCGATATGATGTTTGGTGGAATCAACACGTTGATTTCGTCTATCGATCAGGTTGTAATTCTTTGGCTTGGTGCCTTAACAGTAATTGATAACAGTATGACCCTGGGGATGTTTATGGCATTCAATGCTTATAGGGGGCAATTTTCTCAACGTGCATCCAGCCTCATCGATCTCTTTATGCAGCTTCGTATGCTGTCACTGCATAACGAAAGACTCTCTGAAATTGTGTTTTGCGAACCAGAAGCAGAATTACCTTCTCGACGTGCTTTTCCGCAAAACCAAGGCATTAAGCTCGAGGTTAAAAATTTAAGCTATCAGTATGATCCTTTTTCTCAGCCTATTTTTAATAATCTGAATTTAACCATAGAGCCTGGTGAATCAATAGCTATCGTCGGACCTTCTGGGGTAGGGAAAACTACCCTGTTGAAAGTTATGTGTGGTCTTCTTTCGCCGACCAGTGGAGATGTACTGGCGGATAATCTCGATATCAATAAAATCGGTCTAAACAACTATCGCCTAAGCACGGCATGCGTTTTACAGGAAGACCGTTTATTTTCTGGCTCCATTGCTGAAAATATTAGCGGATTTGAGGATAACGCCGATGAAGATTTTATTGTTGAATGCGCACGTCATAGTAATATTCATGATGAAATAATGAAAATGCCTATGGGATACGAAACGCTTATAGGTGAATTAGGTACCGGTGTTTCTGGTGGGCAAAAACAACGATTATTGATTGCCCGAGCATTGTATCGTAAACCTGGAATTTTGTTCATGGATGAAGCAACAAGTCACCTTGATCTTGGCAATGAGGCGAGCATCAATAATGCTATCTCAAATCTAAGCGTCACTCGGGTTATAGTTGCACACCGCCCATCAACAATTGCATCTGCAGACCGTGTCATTGACTTGTCTGAATACATATCTATGTCATCAGCCGGCTAAATAAGGACTATTAAAAATGATACTCAAAGGACTCAACACTGCACCGCTTAAACATGGCGAACATCTCTGTCTGATGATGTTCAAAATTAAGGATACTAACGATAAACAGCATATAATGTATATGCAGGTTTCAACCTTAATTGACTTTTTAATCATCTTGCGTTCACGGATGCTCAAAGTTTCTCAGCGTTTGTCTGATAATGGTGAGATATATAAAGCAAAAATCATGGCCAGCATTGAATCACTTTCAATCAATACGCCTGAGATTATGACTAACGAAGTCATGCAACCCGATCCCGTGAATTTGATTACAGGCCTGGCGCCCAAGTTCAAAGATGAACAATTTTCACTTATTACTATATTACAAAATGAAAAAGTAATAACACTAGATATAGATGATACTCAAGCTGAATTCATTATCATTGCGATTCAGCAAGCATTTAATACGATTCAAGATAATGAAACTATGCTGCTCATAGGTTCATTACTCGATTTCATCTTAATTTATTCTGTTGATTTAACAAATCTTGAATACTTAAATTACAGTGAAGTTAATCACGAAGTCTGGAAAAAGCAGATTTACTCAGATTATGTGAGTGTTGTTTATTGTTTTGAAAATGAGCAGGGAATGAAAAACCTCGCGGGCGCAGTAATTAAAGTTAATACATCATCAGCCCCCCAGGATATAGAAAAGATTGCTCAGAAAGTTGCTAAACTGACACCGAGATTTAAAGCAATTCAGGAAAAATACCCCCTATGCAGAGCTTACTATGAAGTCATTTCATGCCAGGCGGAGCAAAAATTAACGCGAGAGGAGTGTCTTAACCATTTGCATGCCTTTTGTCTTAAAGTCCAAACCAGGCTCAGCTAATAGCTAATTTGGGCATCTACAAGGAAGTGGAAAACGGCTCTACCTTTCCAGCCGTTGCCCGGGTTCCCCTCTCCATCAGGAGAGGGTCAACCCGCAGCTAAATCAATTCGGGCACTTATAAACCTGGCCGTTCATTTGGCTATCGGTCGGCACAAAGCTGGACAGCAGATTCTGCGTCGGGCTGCTGACGCCGTAAATGACGTTGCCACCCATCTCTGCGGCCTTGTTACGCAGAGCGTTTGCCGCGCCGCGCATGGAGCCGCCTTCGTCACCATTCTGTCCGGACAGCCAGTTGCTCTGCGTGCCGCTTGCGGTACCTAACAGCTGGCATTCAGAACCTGGTTTATCTTCAACAAAGCGTACGTTCTGGCCACCAGAGGTCAATTCGTTGCTGGAGCTGCAACCTGCTAACAACAATGCTGCGCCGAC
>Ga0153943_1000278_pt1 | contig 16286 bp, 16 predicted proteins | sample TSNJ027MetaG_FD_104721 | JGI IMG/M metagenome (GOLD analysis project Ga0153943, IMG submission 104721) | Attine ant fungus gardens microbial communities from New Jersey, USA - TSNJ027 MetaG | ecosystem: Host-associated > Fungi > Mycelium > Unclassified | place: USA: New Jersey, Brendan T. Byrne...
ATACATTCTGCTGCTCCCTTCTTTACGTCGGTGGCTTCCTTTCGTCGGCCCAAAACTGAATCATCTTATTCTTGTATCCTCCAGTCAACAACCCAACCCAGTTGCTCAATCCGTCATCTTGGATCAATGGATAAAGCTGATATTATCTTATGCAAGATATCGGAAGCAATTCGTCATTCGAGTAGAAGATGCGGAAGCTGCTGGAAGCAACTGGGACGAAATATTGCGAAATGAACGTATAAACCGTATGCAAGCAGTCCCTTTCCTCCCATATGCCAAGAGATTAATGTTGTACAGATCGAATATTGTCTTCACATCTCTCTGCTATTCTTGCTGCGATGGTTCAACGTAATGTCGCTGTGTACGCGCCATCGAAACAAACCAGATCGGTACTATTATATTGGCGTTCACCTGAAGAATGGGCAGATGTTCTCCATCACTGGGTATGTATGACTCGCCATTACATGTAATATATTTGATCGCGTCCCACTAGGCTAATGACACCGGCCAATTCAACACAATCCTGACTTTGTATGATATCACAGATCCTCCCATAGAATCTCCTCTATCTGGAATTCCTACTCTCATTCTGAAGAAGGCTATATCTATTCTTTCCAAAAGTGGGAAAGCCCAGACGATCACCATCGTAGACGGAGAGGGTGTTCGATTTTTCGCCGGAAATAAATGAGCATAGCCAACTTGAGTCTCATGCTACTTGGCACTCGTCCACCTATATTTTCCACGAGAGAACTCTACATACACCGTACCATTTCTCGTTCTAATATATAAATCTCACATGACCGGACTTTTTCGTTTTTTCCACAACAAACAAGCTGGATGCGGAGGACCTAAACAGGGCCCAACTTTATCTACAACAGAGGAAGATTAGCGAAGTTTCCACGTGACTGGACTACGCGTCATTAAACACGCACCTTTCCTACAGGCAGCCACACCGCCAACCTTTGCACACCCATGATCTCCTCTTCACTCGTCATCCGTGGAGAATGCAAGATTTGTTATGAGGACAGATTAGAATTACATCTCTTCCAAGTGTTTCCCTGCGGCAAGTCTTCGTTATGCTTGACTTGCTCTCAATCTGACAGTTTCCTTTGCAGGTCATTGTTTCTGCCAAAATTGTATACATAGATTGTTTTCTGCAAGTGGACGAAGAGTACAATGCCCACTGTGTCGCGAAACTTGGTTGCGGACAGATGCAAGCCAGCTCGTGTTCGATCCTGTCATTGTCAACGTCGCTGACTGTTATGCGGACTACGTTATCGATGGCTTGAATCGCATGGACAAAACCTGCAAAAGCATCAGTGTTAAGCATGCCCATGCCAAATTAGCCAAGGCTGCGGAAAGTATTCAACAAGACAACGCGGTTCGTCTGCTTTCCAATAAACCTCCTGAAATCTCATTGTCCCCAGGAGCGACTGCGAGATGCAGTTGAGGACTTTGCCCAGCGTATTATCCCGCTGTTTGAGGAACTAGAATTAGGGAGGCAAAAGATACAGAAATTGGAGGAAGATCAACATACAAAGTCTCAGTATCTCACCGCGAAGTCGCGTAAAGTGGACGCCTTGGAGAGAGAGGTATCCCACCTCCAAAGATCCAAAGCAGAGCTAGAGCAAAATCTCAGTGAATCGTTGGATTCCGCCGATGCATTTCGGGTGAAAGCAGAGGAACTGCAGGGTAATTTGGCGGACGCTTGGAGGAAGATATCAACAAAGGAGGAACAACTTAATCGAGCAATTGATTCCCTAAATCGATTCAAGGCATCGGTATTGTTTTGTCAGACGTGTTGCAACAACTCGACTGCTCATCCAAAGTGTATCGTTAGGATATATTGAAGACCAAGAAGCTGAAAGTTATCAAACAAGAAGTGGAAACTCTCAGCGCGAAACTCCAAGAGAAAGAGGGTAGGGTTAGTGAACTGAATGGTATAATGGTAGGTATAATAGTTCCCAACATTGGCTAGTTTAACCACACATCAGGACCTCGATCAAGATCATCTACTCGACACAGCAGTAGTGGCTCAGTCATCAGCACTCTCCTCTCTTCATAGACATTCAGAGGAAGATGGATGGACAACGGTTGATAATAATTTCCGATTCGAAGGCGTGCCTGGGCCAAGCTTCAAATCAGCTTGGAACAATGGTGGCATTGCAGGGAAAAAACCGAACATCCTCCTCAAGAAACCACAATCCAACTGTACGAAAGTTAATTCAAACTTTCCACTAAATCTGGACACCAAAGGGCGACCAACTGCCGCGGTGCAGGTTGGACCAAAATCGACAATCCGCGTGACACAACGATTTTGAGACCTCTCAACGTGTAAATTTATCGCATTTGTATCTCATTGTATTCAGATGAAAGTGATGATCAGCGGAACAATTTCCTCCATATTCGAGACCATTTTGGAATGGAGCCGACGTGTTCATAGCCTATATGTAACACATGCATAGAGTATAGTGTATCATAGGGAAACATGAGCGACGCTGGGTGAGGGTGGTAGAATATTTTTGAGTATTTTTTTGACGATTATTTCTAACAAAAACATTGAAAAGTAACTCAAGGGAGTAAGTCTGAAAACATACGAGGATAATACCATCGAAACGTTGCTTGAACCATGCCATTGTGTCCTCCTTCTTGATACGATGATTGAATCCAACACGGGCCTTCCTGGCTTTCCTCCGTGACACGCGATCTCCTGGTCGGCCCATGACAACGTAGAAGTCCATACCAAAGATGCCAATGGTGGGATCATAACGAGCACCAAGATCGATGTGCTCCTGAATACCGAAACCGAAGTTTCCAGTATCTGAGAAGTTTCTACGTTGAAGCTCATACTCCTTGACCTTTAAACCCCGCTCCAGAATCTCCTCAGCTTTGGGTCCACGGATGGTCACATGAACGGCAATCTTCTCATTACGACGAATGCCGAATGTTCGAACGGTATAGCGGGCTTTTGAGGTAACGGGTGTTTGTCCAGTAAGTTGTTCCAGCACTTTAGAGGCACGAGTCAGACGATCACCAGACTCGCCGACTGAGATATCTGTTAACATGAACAATAAATCAGTCTCGAGCATTGGAGTCTCCCGTCCAACATACTGATAACAAGCTTATCGATACGGGGCTCCTTCATGGGGTTGGAGGGTGTTGTTGTCGTTTGTTCGGCCTTTTTGCAAGGAAAGCATAAGGATAACGATGGGCATTGACACGATATACCCTACTCACCATGCTGCTGGTAGTCTTTCTTGCCTCACAGTCAGATCTGAGCCGTCCCGCCGAAGGGTGGCTTAAACCTTGTTTTCAAGACTATAAACTCGATCACGGACATCGCCGTGTTGGTCCGATCACAAAACCCACTCCAGCGTAGTAAATCTAGATCAGTGCTGCGTATCAGTGCTGCTTTGTTCTGATGTTTCTCATGTACATTCTCGGTTCCGTTCAAGACTCTGCAGGGTAGAATGTCGCCATTGCGCTACCGGTACAGTTGATCAGGGCTTGTTCTGTGCCAACTGACTCCTTGATTAATCGAGTTCGATGGGATTTCCCCTACAGAAAAACAACTCAATGCTAATACGTAGTATACAAGACCCAGGGTCTAAGGTATATCAACAGAAGGCATTATAACCAAAGGATTGAAGAGGGGACGTGACATATTTGGACAATGCGTGAGCTTCCGACTCGAGTCCAAATCTGTTTCTCTGTCCCTTCAACTCCTAGTTTGCATCATTTACAGATGGCCATCTATCTCAACTTGAGGTCAACTTGACCAAAAATGATCTACAGCATGGTTATTGCTGCACAGAATTAAGGAGCGGTTCTTGAAGATGCGTTGCAGGCTTCAAGGATCAGAAGACAGATATACATCCTTCTGCCATACCTACTGTATTCGAGACTCATGACGCTTACCTGTTCTGTAATCCAACTCGGTATGATAACACGCATACTCAACTTAAGGTGATTGTTGTTCCGTTCGAGGCATTGATCACGAATTGTCCTAGACACTCTGCAACCGCACTGGAAGACAATGGGATGAGGGTTCACTCTCAGGAGAGTTTGCAGATGTTCTTATCTTCACAGGCAGTCTGGGAGGTGGGTAGGATTTCTAGCGCTGGTCCATCAAGGCACAGTTTTTGTTCCACTGGGTATAGGGACATTATGAGAGAGGTGAGCAATGTTGATGGATACAAGAAGGGAGCAGCAGAATGTATTGAAGGTAATAGAAACCCTGAGATCGTATTGATATCCAGAGGAACTCGATAATTGAGCACTGAAACGTACCAGATGGTGTCTTGTGCGGTGTGAGTGCCATTCAGTAACAAATAGTATCTAAGCATTCCCAGTTGGTCACAAGCCACGGCTAATCATCGTCGTGAAGTAATCCATCCTCATCAGCAACCTGAAGATTCTCCAGAAAATCCTTCTACCCGGCATTATGACACACTCACAAACTCCTAGCGTGTCCAGTCATCTGAACTTCCCTTATTCCGCAACGGGCCGCGTATGAATAATTGAGAAGCGAATTGCTCACACGAATGATGGCATTTGAATCGTTTGAAAGACAACTAGTTGAATGCTGCTTTGAGGACGATGCTCGCTTTACTACTAAGCGTTATCGCTCTGACACTCTCGTATGCCTCTGGTAATCTCCAACCGAGGAACACCACTGGTCTCACTGATGCAGTGACCTGGGATCCGCATTCTATCTTCATTCAAGGACAGCGGGTTTTCATTCTTTCTGCAGAATTCCATCCATGGCGGCTACCCGGAAATCCTAATCTATGGGCCGATATTTTTGAAAAGATCAAAGCCAACGGGTTTAATACTGTGTCATTCTATGTCAACTGGGCGGTTCACTATCCGACACCGAACACGAATGACGGACAAGGGGACTTTCAGACCGGCACATATAGGGACATTCAGCGATTCATTGATGAAGCGCAGAATGCAGGTCTATGGTTGATTGTAAGGTAAGTATCCTTTTGAGTCCTCGCACATATGGCCTAATAATTCGTGGCAGACCTGGTCCCTATATCAGTGAGTTTCTGTCTCTCAACCTGTGCTATTTACAAACCAATTGACAGATGGTGAAACTACTGGAGGAGGTTTCCCGGGCTGGGTTGGAAATGTTGCAGGAGATTTGAGGACCAATAATGTGAATTATAAAGATGGTTTGTTTTGCACTAACTGTCGGACAAGCTGTCACTCAACCAGAGTAGCCTGGACTCCATATATGACCGCAATTTCGAAAATCATTGCGAGGAATCAAATCACTGAGGGAGGACCCAGTATGTATCGTTGAATTCAAGGAAAAGGCGAAGATTGCTGAGATATGTACAGTCATCCTAGTGCAGGCGGAAAATGAGTTTAGCGCCAGTGCAAATCATGATGTGTACATGCAGGACATTATCGATCTCTATCGGTCTAATGGGATCGTCGTTCGTGAGTCACACAAGCAGTGCCTCATTTTGTATTGGATTAATAGTCTATGAAGCCATCACACACAACGATCAACATGCAGGTCAAGCAGGGAACTTCTCTCCAGATTTACCAGGAACCCATGTAGACATCTACTGGCATGATCAATGCTCTCTTTTCCGCTATACCAACTCACATCAGAATTCAGTGGCGACTCTTACCCTCAAGGTGGTAACAATTGGGCCCAAGTACAGTCGATTTATTATTCTGCTCACAAAGCTGTGGCACCGAGTGGTCCTCTATGTTTGGCCGAGGTCCTTATAAAGCATCTTCTGACACCCAAACCGCTCCTTACCATTTGTACAGTTTGGCGGTGGATTTTTACTCAGTTGGGGTGCTGTCACTCCCCGTGGAGGAACTGGATACGAGAAGTTCTGTAAGCCCATTATTTATTGTTTCGTCGGCCTCGGTACCATGCAGTGAATGCAGCAGACAACCTTACCAATGCAACATATGGTGAGTAAGTTTGAATTGCAATTGGCCTCTATTAAGAACACTATCAGAGGACGTCTTTTACAAGGACAGCTAGTAGGTTAAACATTTATTTTCCCATATCAAACTAATATTTTGTAGTGCACAGACTGCGACCATCCTCAGTAAGTGTCAGATCAAGCTCATACTAGTCACATATTTGACAATTTCTGCAGATATCTATAGTTCGTACTCGGAGTCCATGTATTGATCTAACGTTGATCTGCTTCTCGACAGTGGTTTTCGGCGGAACAAACTGGGGCCAAACGCTAGAACCCACTGTATACTCGTCTTATGATTACGGAGGAGGTATCAACGAAAACAGGGTTGCCACAACAAAAATGAATGAGATGAGGCTTCAGGGCCTCTTTCTCAGAGTTTCGCGTGATTTACTTGGTGCAGATCTCATCGCCAACAGGACTAATTACACAAGTTCTTCGCTAATCCACACTGCCGAACTTCGAAATTCTGTCACTGGAGCTGGCTTCTATTTCATTCGACACGATGATTCCACGTGAGCAAGTTACGGATGACACCATGGATCATTGCTCAATTGTGTGCAGGTCCCTTGCCCTGACGACAACGCAGTTGATGGTGAACACGTCTATCGGGGCAATAAGCGTTCCTCAAAACGGGGTCATCACTCTGAATGGAAGAGAGGCGAAATTTCTGATCACGGACTATGTTTTCGGACGGAGTATGTCTAGGATCCTATATTCGACGGCAGAGTGAGCTTTCTTGCATAACATGTATCCGACCCTTCTAAAGCCTTTCGAAAGGATTATGACTTGGATGACGTGCGTCGTTTGCAGGCAATGTCAACCATCACTCATCTGTATTCTAGGATAGGCGATGTTGACTATCTTGTCCTCTATTCACCTGAAGGCCAAGCTGGCGAGACTGTTTTGACTTTCTCCTCTGCCCCTACAGTATCAGCCGATCCGAACGTAACGTCAAAATTTGCAGATGGCTTGCTGACCCTTCACTATACCTTGACGGGTATCCAGTTGGTGACTATAGTTGCGTCTGGAAATAGGATCAATCTCTTGATCATGGACAAACTCACGGCTTACACCTGGCATGCTCCGCTCATTGCTGAAAGTGGTACATTTGGAAATTTTTACTCGGTCGGCACGAATACTACAATTCTTGTTGGTGGTCCTTACGTTGTCAGAAATGCAAGTATATCTGGAAACACCTTGTCTCTGGTGGGTAGAATAATTGTGTCTTCGAGGCCTGTGATTCTGATGAGATGTTGAAGTTTGGTGATCTCAACGGAACAACGACTATCGAATTCATTGCCCCTACCAGTGTCACTGTTCTCAAGTGGAACGGAATCATCCATGACGTGGCTACAACGCCTCACGGGAGTTTAAGTGCAAAAGTCGACGGTGCAAGTCAGTCACTGGCTCTTCCTACTCTGGAAAACTGGAAAGTTATGGGAAGGTGCGTGGATGACTTTGCTCAAGATCTTCCATGTCATTGACTGATTCATTCATCAGTCTGCCAGAAATTGACCCTGAATTCGATGACTCGGACTTTGTCACAGCAGATCAAATGACGACCAACGTGAGCCACTTGGCGAGATGTCCATTCTCGTACTGACTCTTCCTTTAAGTACACAAATTTACCTCCCCTCTCTGGTGATCGAGTACTTTATTCTCAACAATACGGGTTTGTGCCACCTTCAAAGTGCTTGCAAGGTCCCTGAAGGAAAATACAGTTTTTACGGCGGTAACTTGATTTTCCGAGGGCATTTTACTGCCAGTGGAGAAGAAACCTCAATAGTCATAGCTGTCCAGTTCGGATTCGCTGGTGGCTACTCTGCGTGGCTGAACGGGCAATTCTTGGGCTCCGCACAAGGCAGTCCGTCTGTGAGTCTTAGTAACGACACTTGGACAATCCCGAGTGGTTCATTGCGGATCGGTCAAGATAATGTATTTGTGATTGTTCAAGGTGTGTGATTTTGAGTCGTTTGACTCGGCGACACATCTGACTCCTAGAACAGATCATATGGGGTAAGTTGACTGGTCGGCCTAGGATTTATGTTAATGTTGACGACTCAATGCGCCCAGGATTGACGAAACGAGCAGTATGTCTGTTTAATTTTTTAATGAGAATATGCATTTATCCTGGGTCAGCGAATGGAGGGAAGGAGCCTCGAGGTATCCGGGGTCATTCTATCACAGGAGGTAACACGACCTTTTCGTCATGGAAGTTACAAGGCAATCAGGTACCGTAGTGCGTTTACAGAAAAGGGTAGCTATCCTCACTTGGGTTAGGGCGGAGCGGCAAATGCGCCTGATACATTTCGAGGATATCTCAACGAAGGAGGCCTATATGCGGAAAGGATTGGTGCTCATTTGCCAGGATTTTTAGATGCCACTTGGACTAGTGCTAATCCCACCACAAGTGGAGTCACTGGTGCTGGAATCAATTTCTATCGGACCACTTTTGATCTGGTGAAAATTCAACTGCCTGTCGCTAGAAGCATAATTGACAATAGATATAGAACATTCCTGATGGAATTGATATGCCGGTTCGACTATCAATCACTCCGAGTGATATATCCTCCAACTTCCGTGTCCAAGTATACCTCAATGGTTGGCAAATTGGAAAATACATCAACAACATTGGGTAGGTGTACCTATGTTTAAACGGCTACCAAATAATTGATGATTTTGTTAAGGCCACAGACACTCTATGTCCTTCCAGCGGGAATTCTCAGACGGCATTCATCTAATACCCTAGGCCTCTCTCTATGGTCTCTTGATGGTTCTGGAGCAAAATTAGCTGGCCTGCAGCTTGTGTCAGACGGCATGTTCTCGACCTCTGTCAAGTTTGACGATTATATTGCATTTGATTATTCAGAACAAGAAAGGCTACGCCCTGCACCTGTTGATCTACTACCAATGTAGTCCAAATTGATGCACATGTGTAAATTCATAGGAAATCTATCATGAGTCTTCGTCTGAACTCTGATCACCCAAAAAGGCTGAGATGCTCTGGGCCGCATTCATCTGTCAAGGTTCAGTGAATTGATTACACTATTCTCTGTGCCGACTTACTTTTCTTCGCCTTATTTTGGGATTCTCATCTTCCTCATCCTCTGAGTCACCTGCATGTTTGTCATCGCTCGTCGCTGTCACATGGTGCTTGCGTCCAGATTTCATAATTGCCTTTTGGAACTCTTGAACATCCTCTAAAACAAGGAATTAGTGAAAAAATATCACACAAGAATGTAGAATCCTTACGCAGCTCTTGCGCAAATTCGCGCTTTTCTCGTATAGCTCTCGCCTTTTCCAGACTCAACCGTCCAGTCATCCCAAGCTCGTGTAGGATTTCTTTCAACTTCTTGATTTGCTGTGCAGGAGTATCAAGCCCTTCAAAGACTTTTGACCATACTCTACGGACGCCACAAGCAACGACAAACGACTGAGTTAATGTTGTTAGAACAACAGGTGAAAGTTTGCGGGAAATGGTATAAACCTTGAGCTTTTGGATTGTTTCCTCGTCCTTGCTTAGGTTTTCCGACTTTTTTACTTTACCTTTGGTTCTTCTTTTAGTATTCCCATCCTGTGGTCCGTTGGTCAATCCAGCTTGTGAACGTTAGGCATATTGGCAGGAGACTACCTTCACCTCAACCTTCTTTTTTCGCTTTCGTTTAAGGGGTTCGTCTATGAGTACAGATAACTCTGATTCACTTTTGTATTCCGTCTAATAGTGCATGATGAGATCAGACTAGATAGCGAAAGGGAACATACATGCCTTGGCGTTTGATTTCTCTCGCGACAATGATGATGAAGAGGAGCCTTCGAGTGACCTGATATCACTAGGGACAGCCTTTGCAAGTTGGGGTACTGCTTCAGCTTCCTCCACTGACTCCTGATCCTCAGAGTCATCTATGTGCAGTGGAGTCTCCTTTTCTTGCTTTGCAGGCGGTTTCTGCCCTTCACGTTGACGAAGTATACTTAATCGAGGAGAAACTGACTTACCTGTCGAGAGACGGCTGAATCACCCATCATTTGTTCCTGCTATATAGTGACCTGAATTTTCTTACGAAAAATAAGATGAAAAAAAATTGCGAACCAGTGAACAGGTCTTCGCTTCCTCCACGGGCTTGCGTTTACTTTTGGCTGACTGTCACTTGCTCAGTATGCACATTATGTAGAGCACAAAGGGAAAGCCTGAATCCCACTTTCTTGTCGCCATCTTCCTGATTGTGGTTTGCTTTCGTTCTCTTCTTCGGCCCTTCATCAGCTTTGGATTCGAGAGATCGTCTCTTCGTCTTTGTCTTTGTAAAAGATCCAGCTTTTGTTGCAACTTGAGCAACCGCGCGATTCTTTTCAGTCTCTATCTCTGCCTAAAAAGGGTATATAAGCTGTATATCAAGACAAAGTGTTGTCAAACTCCAGGACCATTGTAGCCTCGATAGCTTGCTTGATTGTGCTCCTGTATTCCGCGGCATCGAGGTCGCCCTCGTCAAGATCAAACTCCTTTTCGATCCCTCTCCGCAAAAGCTTCGGAGTAAGGTTGCTACTACCATTAAAGTGGTTTCGCGAAAAGATGCTCAGAGTTGAAACTCACTGTAGAGTATTCTGCTTGTCTGCATCGAGGACACATTGGCGGGTAAGATCTTGTAATTTTTGTATACTTAGTAGCGCCATGACAACGTCGAGTAAACGGATGTGAAACGGAAGGCAATTAGTAGTCACGTGTTATTCTATCACGCGTTCATATGCGTCACATCACATCAGGTTATGGATCGTGGTAGTGATTATCGAATCACCGCAGTGCATTACTTCTCTGATCCAGGTGATACATTTGACAGCATCATTGGCAGTAACGTTAGATCTGGAGAGGTTGAGTTACACAGAGCCCCAGAAAGGATCATCAAATGGATTCGTAAAAGATATCAGATGTGTATCATTTGGAATTCTCAGCTTGACCACCACCATCATATCAAACCCCGATTGGTGAACTGAGGGTCGGAACAGGATCCTTCCCTCCTTGTGTCATCGAGTGTACCTATCAGGGGCTTGACGTCATCTCCAGCAGATGCTTTTCCTTATCGTGGGATTACTGCATCTTTTTACGGGCGACATTGATTAATTGGTGTCATATAAGGCCATCTTGTTTGTGTTTCACGTCTGAAAATATACTGAATTATACCCTTCATAAGTGAATCGACGAGTCAAGGCTATTACACATCTTTACAAAAAGTAGCTGAACTAGATAAATACAAGTGTCATTACATAACCATTAATACGTCCCAGCAGGAAGAACTCAGAGTTTAGCCTTTGGTGAAACCTTCACCAACGAGGCATTCTTCTCCAAAATCTCGGCAGCCTCATTCACCATGTTATCCACGATGACTTTAGCGGGAAGTATTTCATGAATGAGAGCAGATACACGGCCCATAAGCCATGGTATACCCGAGATAGATTTGTTTGGGTCATTCTCGAGTTCGCGGTAATGAGGAATAACGCCCTTTGAAACAAGCTCCTTGATCTCAGCTGCTCTATTCTCGTTCCAGTCCTTGACATAAGGTGTGTTCCTCACACGAAGGGGCCGACCTGTATATACAAGGGTAGTCACAGCATCTTCGTAGCCAGCGCTCAATACGAGCTCCTTGTGCTTTTTCGGTGCGCCAGCTTCAACAGAAGCGACGAAACGAGTGCCAACCCCTAACCATATTTGAACTCCAGCCACAAGTAGAAAAAGGATTACTCACAAACAGCTTGAGCCCCCCAAGCCAGGTTGGCTGCGAGACTTCTACCGTCATATACAGCACCAGCACCAATAACATAAACAGGCCCGCCAGTTAAGGGAGATTTGTGGCCCCTGACAGCGTCCACACATGCAGGAATCAAAATTGACGCGGGTATGTCACCCGTATGGCCTCCGCCCTCTCCAGCCTGAGCACAAATAATGTCGACGCCGACATCAAGGGCTTTTTGGACATGTTTTGGGTGGCCGACCATGTTCATGACAGGGATGCCAGCCTTGTGAAGTCGGTCGACAACTTCTTTTGGAGGTACACCGATAGCAGAGACGAAGAGCCTTGCTTTCTCCTCAATGATAACGTCTATGAGTTCCGGGAGTTGGCCTTTGGTGTAATCATACTATCAAAGATAGAATCACAGGAGACAGGGAAAAGTATTTAAGCCTCGGAGATATGATCAATAAAAGAACCCACATACGTTGGTCTTCCTAGCACTTCCTCCAACTTGGGGTAACAGCAAGTCTACACCGAATGGCGCATTCTTGTCTTTAAGATCCTCTTTGATCGCTTTGATCTGTAAATGGGAAGAAATCAGCCAACCAATGCTCCAACTTCCTTTTTAGCCTCGTCGCAGACTTAAACGTCAAAGAAGACAAGGTTGCAGTTATATTTTAGGAATTGGAATTCAGGAGCAAGCTCATTCCACGAATCAGGGTCGAGCCACTGATACAAAGAACACTGTTGGAGTGCGCGGCGAAGCAAGGGGGGAAGGCAAGAGAAGGCATACCTGTTGGCGAAGGACTTTGGGAGTGTAGCCAACACCACCGATGACACCAAGACCACCGGCGTTTGTGACGGCAGCAGCGAGAGTTGGTCCAGCAGCCACATTCATTCTGGAGAAATTCGTCAGGAGAACTGGAGAAGATGGACAACTCGTGCGCCAGATTACGAGTGTTTCACATACCCAGCAAGCAGCACCGGATGCCTGATTCCAAAGAGCTCAGTGATCGGGGTAGTAATGGTGGCCATAGTAAATGGGCAGGGAGGGTAATGATATGGATCTTGGGAGTAATACAGGGTTTATATATACCTGCGCTGTGGTGAGGTTTGACGCTGATAATTGGTAGCCGCATGAGAGTGAGTGTTTATCATGTGTTTTGGCCGGATCCGGTCCTGGGCCGAATCATTAATGTTGAATGGATTTTGTGTCTGAAAATACCTTGCAAAGTATTTTTTACAAAAACCCGAACGGAGACCAAGTTATCCAGAAAGTACGTGATTTTATCAAGTTCTTCGGCACCGTGCCTCACACCTTCCGGCCACCAAAAGATCCGGTCATAAGGCATTAATTCAATTCGAACACATTTTAATGTACATAACCTCCAGAGTCTAATGAGACACCTTTTGTACTATATTGGACAGTAATTTCAACCGACGGAACTTGTTTTATTTGACACCCCGCTTCCGAGGCGCCCATTAAAGAAGCACGAAAATGAACCTCATTGTTTCATAAACAGGTCAACATCGAACGAGACGAGAAGGATTGATGTGGATGTCAGCTTAATCAATCCATCATGAACTGGAACCGATGAGTTTGCCGCTCACCACACAGTTGTTAGGGTAACTCGGGGACCAACAATCACATGTGCGTTCTAATGTCAATATCGACATTAGCAATCAGCTACCACCATGAAATTGTTAGTACGTCGAGCCTTTCCCAACCCATGTCTTCATCTTAGAGCTATATCTTAGTGCTGTAGTTGTATCGAGCGCTACAATAAAGAGAAATTAGGTTACATCTCCTGATGATCATTTATGATGGTGGACAGAAATAAGTACAAGCAGTCGAGACGAGACTGAGACTTCAAACGCACCACTCTGGCGAATCGGGTCAAATGACTCTTAATATATATTTGCGCAGTTCATCTATCCACATCCTCCTTGTCCAAGCGTTTTCATGCAGAGTCTTTGGAATTTCAACCAACTCCGTCTCATTGGGAAGGCACCCCTGTGTCGCAAGCTTGAATATATGGGATCCCATCTCCCGTGGGACTACTTCATCATGTTCGCTAACCATTACCAGCATGTTACAGGAAATTCTTCCAAGAATGGTATCTTGGCCATTGTGAGATTTCAAGGCGGTCGGGACATCCCACTTGTCAAATGCTAGTGGAGCAAGGTACCGATACGGCAACCATTTCTGCGGGTAAAGCGAACGAACCATACCAGGTATTGAGGTAAATGCATTTTCCAGAACCAACCCACAGATACGGTCGAAGCAGGGGTTGAATGGAATATCAGTGGGAGACTGTTGAAGCTGACTCAAGGTACAGATCGCGGCAGCACCTCCAAGCGAGTGTCCGTACAAAATAATTCGAGCAGTGGGGAATTCCTGCAGGGTATAGTGGAGAGCATCACAGTAATCCTGGACAATCCCAGATTGCGTTGGAACCCGTGGAGTAGACTTCCAATAAGATCGAGGGGCAATAGCAAGAACAGCTGTTTTGGGATATTGAGGAGGAGGGATGGATTTGCAAAGGGACTGAAAAATTGGAATTCGCTGCAATGGATTACTAGCATTCCCTATCCCAAGTAGATGAATTTGTGATGGTGGAAACATCCTCTGAGTGCCTGAACTCGCCTTGGAAGTAGGCAAGAATTACCTCGATATCTTTTTCGGCAAAATCGTCTCGGTGGACCAGGATACCTGACAAATTTGCTCCATCCCGCCCCTGCAGATGTACTTCTCGACATCGAATACCGTTCAACATTGAGAGAGGCAAATCATCAAGGACCTGGTCACGGGCACCCAAAGGAACATATCCTGGTCTTGTTGAGCAACAACGATGACAAATGAAAGTCGATAATACCCATGTAGATAATTCGACGTTGGAAAAGAACCATAACCATACACTGGAGAAAGAAGATTCAGCTCTCAAGAGTGACTCATACGACATTGACACACCTTGTATGTCCAGAGTGCAAGTGGGAGGCCCAGAAGAATGGACGCTAGAGTTGGTAATGGGGGTAGCTGAGGCAGGGTAGACATTGCCCGTAGCGAGGAACGTCTTGTTCTCGTAGAAATGGACTGTCGCAAGCAACACACTATGACCATTGTTGAAAGTAGCCTCAGCCAGGTGTAGTTTAAGATCTGAACAAGATCTGAACAAGTAGTATTAAAATATTATGAAATATTGGCATAAGTTATCTGATATGTCGTCTGCCCATTGGTCTGATGAGTCTTACTCACAGCAACCCCTTCTTACCATTGTCATCGTCATTTTTGTGCTAGTTGTGGAGCTGTTCTTGTGCTACCCAATAATAAAGGGTTGGTAGAGTGATCCCGAGATCCAGGCACTGTTGTTGCGGTGACCGTTCTCTACATGCTTGGCAAGTGATGTTGACTACTCTTGTTAGCACGCCACCGAGACTCTTACTTCCAATGATTTTTAACGTACGACTGCTAAATCTACAATGACGACTACTTAGGTCGACAAGCATCTGATCCAGTCCCACAGCTCGTCTCGAGCTCTTCTTCCTCCTTCTTCAATCTGTTTATGGTGGCTTCCAACATCCTCCTACGCATGTCCTGTCTCGAATCTCCTTCCAGTGGGGCTGTAGAAGGGCCACCCAGCACGTAAGCCTGAGTTTCTGCCTCTACCTCTGATGGTGATGGTGGCTGGTAGATGTCTTGTTCGGAGAGGTGATAAGTCCCGGATGCTTTGGCACGTTCGAAATGGACTAGTTCGCGGTTGAGTTTTGAGTTGAGCTCTTTGAACTGACAGGGGTTAGCCAGCATCCAAGAAGGGTGACAGAAAGAGCGCACATTGTTGTCGTGTTCACCCCACACATTATGTGCAAGTTCATGGCACAGGACTCTCCTGACGTCGGGGTAGTGGCGAAACCCGTCATAAAGATCTGTTCGAATGCGCAACTTGATCTCCTGTCCGGCATTGACATTGAGACCCAATAGTTGTGGATGCTCATGGGGTGCCAATTCCGTCAACAGCGCAACGCTGAATTGATGCTGAGCCATGATGTGCAGGATCGCAGGATCATGGGCTAGTTTGTCGAGGACCTTTTGTGCAGAGGAAGGGTTTGGAAGGTGGGGAAGAGGAGCTACACGGTGAAATTTGTATTTGGAAGAAGGCGGCGGAGCCGTTGTACGGAGCTGGATATTACTAGTGCATCATGCTAAGGACAAGGAACACAGAAGCGTACTTTGACTTGCGGTTTCAATGCTCGATCTCGCATGATGCGTTCTCTCTTTGCATGTTCGTCGTCTGCAACGTTGACGGCGTCGATCTGCTCAGGAGTGGAGCCCAGCATTTGGAGCTTGATGCCGTCCTTGAGGTCGGCATCTGCGAGGGCCCTCTTGCCCTTGTAGATGAGTTTCTGGTTTGATTCTGGGACTTGTGTGAGCTGCTGAAGCTGGGCATGGAGGTCTGCAAGGGTGGCGGGGAGAGGGAGCTGGATGGGGTAGAGGACGCCGCGGTGGGCGACGACGACCGAAATGCTCATATTGCAGATGCACGTGATGCAGGGCACAAAGTTAATGCAAGCACGTGACACCACTGATTGCGCGCGGGCTGAGAGGGAGAGA
>Ga0153943_1000280_pt1 | contig 16282 bp, 13 predicted proteins | sample TSNJ027MetaG_FD_104721 | JGI IMG/M metagenome (GOLD analysis project Ga0153943, IMG submission 104721) | Attine ant fungus gardens microbial communities from New Jersey, USA - TSNJ027 MetaG | ecosystem: Host-associated > Fungi > Mycelium > Unclassified | place: USA: New Jersey, Brendan T. Byrne...
AAATAACCGTCTCTGTCTCGCTATCTCTCTTTTCTCACAGACATCACAGTATCTACTTCCACTTGAGTCGAAGACCTTACGCTGTACAAGTGCGTGATTGATCCAAAACAGAATGATTTGTTGATGACCCACCAGGTTCTTCTGGCTCAGCTGCTTTGATATCTCTTTCTTAAATCTTTGATCTGACACTCATCAATTCTGGTACCACGATCTGCTGTCCAGGCTTTATATAATGCCAGTGGTAACTTTCGACTCTCTCTCCAGACCTGAAAGAACGCCAAGACACCGCCCATTGAGAACTTCAATATCGTTCCATCCCCTCACCCCACAACCACAATGTCAAATGTCCGTCATTTCATTTCTCTCTCTCTCTCACTAATGCCTAGGTGTGCTCATCACACGATTCTCTCTAGACCGTTACCAATCAGCAACCTCGAGCCAAACCAACCATGGGAGTATCCGGTGGAAACCTCAACGTGAAGAATATACCCATGGGAGAGAATGGGAGAGAATGGAGCAACGGTCTCTATGATTGCACAATAGGAACCTGTAAGTCTTTTGTCGCTATAAATTACAATCCGCCTCATATGTGCCTCGTTACACTGACACTTTTCGAAATTTAGGTTTATGTGCCTGTTGCTGCCCTTGTGTCATCTATGCCAAAAACAAGCGTCGTTACGACCACATGAGCACCAAGGGCACTCCGGATCCAGATAGCGGAGGAGGTTGTTGCTCTTGTGACTGTATAATGTACTCGCTGGTTGGTTGGTGTGGCGTGAACTGGCTCCTTCAGGTGCGTCAAACCTTGTGAAAATGCCGGGCTTGATTTTGAATGACAATGTTAGTGCATGCAACGCGGCAATGTTCGCAGAAGGTACAACATCAAAGGCGGTCAATGCAGCGACTGCCTCACTTCTTTTTGCTGTATGTCTTGCGAGTTAGCTCAGGAATTTCAAGAACTGGAGTTGGAGGAGAAGAGCTACACTGATTCTGCACCATTTGCATTGAATTCTCGTTCTTAGCACCTAGAACTTCGTATCGAATACCTACGACCGCAACCGCAGAAAAATGAAAATGACAGCTCATATGACGAAACGCAGCGCCGGATTCCTCATTGGTGGACTGGAATATTGGAGAACCCTGATCTAGTAGTGTTGAGGAAGTTCTTGATTACTATTTCAAATGCCCTAGTAGCCACTAGAAATACTATTAATTCCCAAATTGATTTTTATATTGTAGCCGTGAATTAATAATCCTGAAAGCTCTTTTGACTCAACTCACATCAAGTTGAAGAGATCAACAACTACACATACACTAGATCAAGGCTGATATGATACAGTGTACTATTTGAGCATCGACCTAGTACCGTATTTCCATTGACGCTGCACCTTGAAGGTACAGACTATTTCTCCAGAAATTGTATGATCTTTACTCTGATGTGAGAATGTGAGTGAGGCCGACCCAGTCTCATGTTTTCTCATGGCATTCATAAACTACGATTCTACGACTGCAACATCTGGATACTAAAGATACAGACGATCAAAAGAAATCCCGATGAAGATATAATTCAAATCCAGAGCTGAAATAAAAAAAAGTAAAATGCTAGATTGGTGATTTATAACTGTATCTTGGTCGAATGGCAAAATGAAGAAAGAGTCCCTTAGAGCTCAAAAGCTACCCAAAAGTAATCTAAATGGAGAAATAATGATCAGACAGGAATAGCAAGCAATGGGCCACAGATAGCCCATGAAATCAACAGGGCAAATCCGGCACTTCGAATGACAATTTCCCACTGGCCACGTATGATGACAGGGTCCAGCACTCGCGTAATTGGGACAGCAAACGCCGGAACCGCGTTCACAATCCGAAACCGTCTCCTAACTTTGCTTGACACATTAGACTCATCTGTCGACAACGAAGTGCCGTTGGATGAGGAAACAGCATGAGCTAAGCGTTCTTCATCAGTAGGCGTTTTCGAGCTAAGCACACCTCCCGACAAGGCTGGCCCTAATGCACTGGTATGCTTGATGTTCCATTTCTTGTAGCTGCATCGTGCCTGAATACGACTGATGATTCCCAAGAACCATTCCCATCTGTGCGACCGTTTGTCGCCCAGAAAGAACTGGGGCTCATCTTCGCCTTCGCTCTCATCTTCGTGGTCAAAGTCTTTCGACGACTTGGCTGGAATGGGTGGTAGACCATCAAAATCGAAGTCAGCGATGGGTTGCCTGCGAGGTGCGTCGTATTTGAGTTTCTCCATGTCTTCCATCGCACGAAGTCGGTACGAGTGGGCATTCATCGAGTGCATCTCTTCGCTATCCCAATATCCCGATATATCAGTTGTCGAAGGTGAACAGAAGGGGGCTATGAAGGTAGCGGTTGGCGCATACGGAGCAGAGTGAACCCCGGCTGGTTCACTTTCACGTTCTCCTTCCCAATATAACTCTCGTTGATGCAGCCATTCAGCATCATTTTCGGGATTGGAACAGTATTCAGAGAGAATGGGGCATGTTGAAGGTCCTTCAATGGGGTTCATTTCTATCATTCCCGAGAACGTTGCTTGATTTTCATAAGAGTTCAGGGCGTCAGGGAAACCTGTGGCAAATCCGAGAGACGATGGACGCCTCGGTTTATCGTATGCAAAAGCTTTCTGAGGGTGACGTAGGGTCGGAGTGGGTTTAGAAACGAAATTCTGATATTTTTTGGTCTTGACTGCCGCAGGGGGTCTCGAAAGTTCAAATTTGCGGAGCTGCCTCACATCCCCAAAAATGTATACAGCAAGGCAGACTCCATGAAGGGCAGAGAGAAGGATCGTCAAACCAATTATCATCCCAGGAAGTGCAGTCAACCTTAGCCAACGTGAATTCCTGTCCTGAAAATTTGCCGCTATGGGAGGTATGAACCCAGCGATGATAGCAACGGTGCCAGCGATGATACCACAGAGAGCACGACGGTTGCCAACGTTAGTCAATTGACTCTGTATGAATCGTCGGAGACTCTGCTCGAGCATCCGCCGAACTTCCTTCTCGGCATCACAGAAAATTGCGGGGTGCGGATGGTCATCTTGATCATAAAGAAAGGTGAGGGTAGAAAGAGGAAGGGTAAGTTCATAATTGGCTCTGGGAGCAAAAAAGGTTTGTTTGGCGCGAGAATAAAACATGTTGAGACGAGATGCGGTTGTGGAAGCGAAAGCAGCATCATCAGGGGAATTGCATTGCTTCTGCCATGCAGCGTAGCGGACACGATAATCTTGAAGCCAAAGGATGAAATAACTGAGAATCGATTTAATGAGTATTTGGTGACGTATTTTTACGGAGTGCGTACAGATTTTCCGGGCACAATTCGACATACAATAACCATTCCTCAAAGTCCTTCAGACCAAGAGGTGGGAGATGTCTCCGGTCGAGTACATCGTCGAGACAGACATCAAAAAGGGGAGTCACACTGAAAGACCGGACCTTCCCAATGGCAGGGGGAGGGTGGCAGAGCCGGTAAGGAAAAGATAGCAAGGACCTGAAAGATAGCTTGACAGTGACAGGTTGTGTCTGAGTAGCAACCATCACTGTGAGCGAGATGCAATCTGTTGAAGTATTTGATACTTCAGCTAGACCCAGTTAGAGACTATATAATCAGGCATCCACAAGGACTCACCTTGAGCTCAAAGACAGCTAACTCCGAAATATCACCATCCAGAAAATTTCTTTTTGTGTCTCACAATGACTGTTTCTGATGTCTGCCAATTCAATGATCAGTATTACGTACTCGTCACATATAGGGGAAAGCTTTTTTTTCTCGTCAAACCACGAATTAATCTACAAGACAAAGGGTGCTTGATCACAGTGTCTGTGATACATGCAAAGGCAGCTAGGAAAATTTCCAGGAAATTCTCAGTAAGACCCACCAGGGATAGGGGTGTTAGAAAATCACAAGGAATGATGGATAAGCAGCCGCAGTCAAACCCCAATCAATGTCCGACTTTATTTTGATAACACCAAAGTCACAGAAACCCATAAGATCAAATGCGGAATAACATTCCTATAACATTCCTGTATATTGGTTCTAATTTCTAATGTAGGTTCACCACCATAGAATTAGATGCCTTGAGTCATCTAGATAACCAGGAATTCGCCTTCATCCTTTCGGAAGTACCCTACGGAAGTGACAACTTCTGACTGGTCTCCTGCACTTGTGGTAAGACTGATGTCTCCACCATGTTCTTGAGGTGGGGAAGGAGAGAATCTGCAAGGATCATTGCATCCTTTCGTTTACTCTTGAGACACGCAGCGATGACCATTGCGCAGCATGGGTAATCATGTTTGACATGCCCGAGCTTGTAGACATTGAAAAGGCGCGTTACAGTGATGACGAACCCAATCGGTTGTTTGTTGTATGTCGCACTGAGCATTTCACGAGCACCATCCACTGTGAGAGGCACGTTGTATTTTCCAAAATCGCCGAATAATTCCAAGGCATATTCTGGTTTATCAAGGTATAGGCATCGCCCTGATAGAAAAGATTAGCAGAATGACAGAGATTCATGTTCGGAAGCGTACTTATGAAGGCATGAGAGAAAGTACTGTCAAAGTTGAGACCCATGTCTCTCCAGAGAGGGATCATCTGCATGACCTTCCTCAGTTGCTCTTCGGTCTGACAAAGGGCCAAGGTACGAATCCAGGTTGATTTCCTGATAGGAGGATGGCGAATATCCGGTTTGTGACCGAGTCGCGGTTTCATGAATTCGACATTCTTGTTGAAAAGCTGGACTTTATGGTCTGCATTTCTCGCACACACAGATATTCTCCTAGTCCTTTTCCGTCGGTCAGCAGCTGGTGATGCAACTTCCTTTGGCGCAGCTGTTTTCGCAGGTTGGGACTCAAGTTGAGGGGCAGATTTGACGGCGACGTGTTTCGACTGGGCCTCTGCGCCCTCCGGCGCTTTCGACAGCGTAAGCCTGTCCTGGTTCTTTGGATCAAATTCGACCTTTTCTGATGCGTCTGGCTGCGGTTTTTCTGTGACTGATTTTCTCTTGAAAAGTCTATTAAACCATGATTCCTGTGCTGATCGACAAAATGTTAATCCTGAAAAAAAAGTCACAACTTGGAGACAATTTACTGCAAGCGGTCGTGTTTATTTTCCTTGATGAGCCCGAAGCAATGATTCTGTTGCAGGCTAAGTGCAAAGCTTGACGGGCCAGAGCACTGGCCATGATGAGCAACGCCAACACGTCAAAATTTGAAAACTTAAGCACGTGACCTTGTACTTCTGTGCTCCTCATTGAACCCCTACTGAACGTGGTTACCTAAGATTCAAATTTCACAACAAGGTGTTGGAGGAGAAGACATATAAAAATTAATTATGTGATCCTCTCAGCAACTTGGAGTGTTTAGTTAATCGTACGACGGTAAGACTGCTCAGTCAGGAGAGAGATATACTAGTCTGGGACGATAGAAACTGAAATATGTCATGTGCATTATACAGGCTCGCACGACGCTCATATTTCAACAGAAGGGACTGATTTGACATAACCACAATTGTCTGCAATTGCTTATCTGTTATCTTATATGGTTTCATTATCTGCTCTTATCTGGACGGGCCCCGGGAAACTCTTGTGGCGACCCGACCTACAGCGACCCGATCAAGGTTGCTTGTAACCGCAGAGCATAATAGTCAAGTTGCCTGTTTCAGCAACGTCTTGTGGATCTAAGGGCCCAGTAAAGCAAACAATCTCTTTCAAAGAACGTCGCGAAGTTGTGTTCTTCGAGAATTGACAGGTCACACAAACTGGATGATTTTAATTTCTTATTTGCCTATATCCTTCGCTCTGTTTCTGGCAAGCTAAAATCCTGTTTTGATAACGAAGGGTCTGATAGAGGTATATCGCACCTCGATCAAATGCACACTTGTCGATCCTTATACATTCTCACGGTCACTTCGTTCGTTGGCATCACTCGTTAAATGAAGCAGTCACCAGTTTCTGAGAGCAGTAACTGGTCTCGAACTCCCACTTGTGGTTGGGACGCGTTTCAATGCATCCAAATTGCATGAATCGGGATGTATTACCGGAGGACACGGAGAACAATGATGGTAACAATCGGGATTTCCTCTTTCGATATAAAGTGATTATTTCCGATAAAATAACACCTGATAACCCTTGATAAGACTGCGCGGCACTGATAAAGATTACGTTGGAAACATTAGTTTCCCTCTGTTTTCAGCCTAATGAGCTCTTGACGACTCAACATATCATGATCAAAAGGACAGATACTCTGAGCCTGGGTGGCACGAATTTAAAGGTAGGAAAACTAGACCCTCGGTTCTGTACTTTTCTTGGCTTACCGCAAAACAACAGTCTTTATCAATTTCTGACCGGGAACTCACACGGCACTGATAAGAGGTCTGGTGTGAGGACATGCTTATTGGACGATAGCAAGAACTACTTGCGCTGAATCAGCAGGATATGTTGTGTCCAGACGGCACCCTATGGTGGCAGAAAATCAGGGACATACGATATTGAATGGTATATATAGCTGACATGAGGGTATTCGAAATTTTCGACTACCTAACCCTTCCACAGTTTTTTCATTCCTTTCTAGTTGACATGGTCAACGTCACGTTCGACACGTGTAATTAAAACATTATCTCATGTCCTCGCCATGGAATAACTTTTTTTTCCAGCCCAACAGCTCGTTTATACGGACTCCGACACTGGGCAGCTCATCACTTATGGCTTGGGTGATATTGTATGGGTATTAACATCCACTGCTCTTGTGTGGATCATGATTCCTGGCGTTGGATTCTTCTATTCTGGCTTGCTGCGTAGGAAAAATGCCTTGTCGATGATTTTCGTCAGTCTACTCGGTACAGGAGTAGTTTCGTTCCAAGTAAGTGCCGGCCCTCTCCTTTCAGCTATCCATTATTAATCCTCGAAATATAATACCAGTGGTTTTTCTGGGGATACTCACTTGCCTTTTCTGACAACGCGAGTCGGTACATTGGCACCCTTCGTATGTCATTTTCTTTTCAGGAAAGATCAACCCTCTCACGTATGAGCAATAGGATACTTTTGTCTCAAAGGCGTTCTTGGTCAACCATCTGTTGGTAGCCCACGCATCCCTGGTTTAATGTTTGCAATCTACCAGTCTATGTTCGCCGCTATCACGTATGTGTTTGATCATATATTGTTTATTAGACATCTCACCAGTCAACAGCGCTGTCCTCGCCGTTGGTGCGACTGCGGAGCGTGGACGTCTTGGCCCTCTCCTTGTCTTCATTTTTGTTTGGTCCACTCTCGTATATGATCCTGTTGCATGTTGGACATGGAATCCCAATGGCTGGTCATTTAGATTGGGTGGTCTCGATTTCGCCGGAGGTACCCCTGTTCATATTGTCTCTGGAACTGCTGCTCTCGCCATTAGCGTCTACTTGGGAAAACGCCGTGACTGTGGCGTTGAGCATCTGGCGTATAAGCCTCACAATACCACACATGTCGTGATTGGCACCGTTTTCCTCTGGTTCGGTTGGTTCGGCTTCAACGGTGGTTCCGCCCTTGCTGCGAATCTCAGGGCTATTCAAGCTTGCGTCGTTACTAACCTCGCTGCTTCTTGTGGGGGGATGACCTGGATGCTCTTGGTAGGTCCATTTTGTCCAGATTGAACCCTCAGATAGATAGACGTCATCTTAGGATTATCGCATTGAGAGGAAGTGGTCTGCAATTGGTTTTTGTACTGGGGCTATCGCAGGCTTGGTAGCCATTACTCCTGCCTCGGGTTTCGTTGGTTCTCGTGAGCCCTTTGCCTTGATCTATGGCTATAGCTTGGTATCTCATAACTGACTAGCCGCTGCCGTCCTATTTGGTATTCTTGCTGGAACCATTTGTAATTTTGCAACACAGCTCAAATTTATCTTCGGCTACGACGACACTCTCGACGTGAGTTTTTCACCCTTTTTGATTGAGCGACATCTTATTGTTGATCATCTAGATATTCGCATCTCATGCTGTCGGCGGTGTAGTCGGTAATATTCTCACTGCCTTCTTTGCCCAGGCAAGCATTGCTGGAGCAGATGGTATGACTGTGATTCCTGGAGGTTGGCTTGATCACAACTGGGTGCAACTTGGATACCAAGTTGCGGAATCCTGTGCTGGCATGGCTTATTCATTCGTCATGACGGTAGGTCAGTTTTCCTCATTAAGACAGTCTAATCATCTGTGAAATAGAGTATCATTCTTTGGGCCATGCATTCAATCCCCTGTCTTCGTCTTCGTGCTTCTGAAGAAGCTGAAATTCTGGGTATCGATGATGCAGAGATGGGTGAATTCGCGTACGACTATGTTGAGTCCGAACGGGAAATCAGTCCTAGCGCCAAAGCCACGAATGATAACGAGAATTTCATCCGGGAGCACGGCCAACATAAATCAGGCTCAGGTATAGTTGAGGAAAAGCTTGTGCGCTCTGCTTCTTAGTTCTTATTTATCATATCTAGACCTGCTCTTTTGTATTCTAGTACTTGGTGTATTTTCTCTTGACTCTCAAAGGTTCTATATCTTTTACTGAGGCATTTAATCTTAGCTAGTAATAAAGACAATGCAGCATTGCATTGATTCAGGGATTTGAATGGAACTGAGACAAGCATTGGCCACGGAGGCACAGTGAGTAGAAATAGGCCCATGCTGAGGAACGGACTGTGCACATCCTGTTATTGTCATTTCCATTTTCTTGATTTCAGTCGTATATCTTGCATATCACATCAGGAAACTGGTCTAACTGTTCTATTTTCATTGTGATAAGTAGAAAATCAGCCCACAATATGGTTCAATAAGTAGAAGAAAAAAACCCCTCCACTTGTTGAATCAATAAAACGAGTCCATAAGTGATTGAAGTGATCTCAAAGAAAGTTCACAGCGACTCAGGAAATATATATATATATATAATGATCACGAGGACCAAAAATAAGAATCTGATCCTAGAGATAGCTCAGCTACAGCTTGAATACTGTAACCATGCAGGTATATCATTCACAAGGCAAACAGATCATCCATTTCTGCATGCTAAGTCGTGGACAGGAGAATAATACTAAATGACAATTTCGCTCACTACGGACTCAAAGTGTATCTTTATCCCTGTATAACGCTTAACCCTGGTCTAAGCAGTGTTCTCAATGAACCATCAGTCAAAAAACTGTCCGCCGTTAACAGATATCTAATGGCCATAGACCTGTCAAGATAGAGTGGGAAATACTGGAATTCACTTACTGTTTGCCCCGTGGTGAAAGAGGAATCCTTAGATGCTAAGTACGATACAAGGTGAGCAACTTCTTCAGGCTTTCCAACTCTTCCGATAACTGTCTTTTCAGCTTCCTAAAGCAGTATGAACATGTGAGCCCCTGCCGAGATACGAGTCTTACGCGATGGAGGAGTTTTTCTAGTTCGTCCGAATTGAAAATAAACGATTGCACTATATCCTATTCAATGTGACGATCAATTTTGTTTGGTGCTCGCTCACGTATAGGGGTTTTGACTGGACCTGATATACCATAGGGAGTCAATGTTTGCAGGCAAAACCGATTCAGAATGGCATACCGGGTGCATAAGCATTGACAGTGATACCATGCTTCCCGAGCTCTTGAGCTGCATGATTCAGAATTGATAACATCATATCCTGTCTTTAGTCACAGACGAGTGCCTACCTGCACTCTGGGTTAGGCCCCTGACAGCGAACTTCGAGGCCGAATATGATGGGGCAAAACCCACGCCTGTCAAGTTTCCAAAGACTGCACATAATGTTATCGAGTACGTTCAACATACCTTGTTTTGATGTCACGGAGGCAGCACCAATAATTCTTCCACCTCTTCCTTGAGCGATCATTGCCTCAGCAGCGTATTTATAGCAGAGATAGACACCGCAAGCGTTGACGGACATGGTTTTATCCCAGTCATCGACAGTTCCCACTGCACTTTCTATGAGTTCTCATAGAGAGAGAGATACGAGAGGTTATTACAAACGTCTGACCGGGCAGGACGTATGATTCCTGCGTTCGCCACCATCTGGAAGATGTGAACCTCATGTCACGGAACACTGAAGGTTGGGAGCCTCACCACGTGTAAACCACCTAGACTTTGAATCGTGTCATTGACCATTTTCTTTACTTCGCTCTCTTGAGATACATCTGCTGGGTGTATATACGCACGTCTCCCGCTGGTAGAGATTTCTCGATGCAGTGCGTCCAACGCTGGCATCTGAGAAGACAAATCGTTAAGGGCGATGTCGAAACCATCTTTGGAAAGGCGGCGAGCGATCGCTTGCCCAATGCCTCTTGAAGCACCTGTCACGATTGCAATCCCCAATGTCATTCTCAATGAATGGGGAAATATACGGGGAGTTCCTCTTATCTTCCCTGAAATTCTTTCTCATGCCAATAGGAGACTGAGTCAGCCTCACACAGGGCAGTCTTCTATTCTCAATGAATCAGTTCTATGGTTCTCATGTAGACGACTGAATCAGAAACATCACCTCAACTATTGGTCTGTCATGCGATAGAAGAATCATTTTTTGTGCACTATATCCAAGATAGCGCTTTGACACCTGTTAAGATGTCAACTAGGTACAGTCAGTACTTGTAAATAGTCCAGAAAATATAATAATATTTACCTCAGCCCTTGAACTGCAGAACTGAGGTGTGAAGAAGCCATAGTACCTGAAGTGTCCTCTAACCTACTGATGACAGCCATTAGTGATAAGAAGATCAAGAGACTTGAGACGAATAAGAAAATAACCGAGGAACACAGAACCATAACAACAACATCATTGGTATCTGACAGATATCCTTTCTTTTTTTTTAGCTGCAGTGATTGTTCTAACAGTTAGGCAACCAGTAGAAACAAGTGGGTCATCACATTATTGAAAATGGATCCCAGCGGCTATAGCCCCGCTGCCCCTGAAGCTTGGGCGTTGTCAGTAGAGTACTACTATGTATCTGACTCACTGTGTCTTAGCACTTGTTTGCTTGTTGTGGCATATAGGTACAGAATGCACACACTCTACCCTACATGTATCGCTTTGTCAAGATGACAGCTCAGTGTAACGTAAAATGACACTACCTAAATTGCCACGTCACAGCCGCGTTACCATCGTTTGACACCTGACAAGGTTCTATGTCAGGGTCCCGCATAGCCACTCACGGTGTTTTAACCACTTTGGACATTTAAAGCGAATAAGTCACTTCTATTCGGACTGTGACCAAGCACCATGTAATAAATTGGTGGATTAAAAAAATATATCTAGCAATTTGTGCTTCAGGATGATGATCTTGTACAATCCAACTTGGGCAGGGAGCTGACCAACGTCACGCTTTGCCATTGAAGCCGTGTCTGATTGGTTGATCCCAATCAACGCATCGAGTAATGACCCTGGCTCGACGCAAGCGACAATTCTCATGCGGAGTTGATGTTCCTAAGTGTGACAGATGTGACTAGCTAAAATGCGTGAAGACCCTGAAAGTGGCTTAAACCACCATAGGGGATGGTATAAAGTAATGAGTCTCAGGGGTCACCTATCAAGGTAGGGAGGGAAAAGTAACTACCCGTTCTTATATCTACCCAGTGTCTCGTTATTTACATTCCTGCCAAAGGGAAAATATATCATGAGTGTCACGATGAGGCGATATAAAGGTTGTCATATTTCATTGCGTTGATGTAATGACTCGGGTGCGGCAGTACACTTTCAGAGTCCCGATCTACCATATCAAGGACTGACAATGGGATATGAATGATATGGGCGTGACAATATCACAAGGATAGGACGTTCAAATGCTTAGAATTGAAACTCCATGCGTTCGTTGCTACGCGAATATGAAATAATGAGAATCACAGAGAAAGTAGACGAATTGGAAAGAGATGCAGACGGCACGGATGCCAAAATACTAAAATTACTCCCATACGACACCCGGGAAAGAGTCTTGAGTCTTGCGGTACTTACTGTCCCTACAGTCATTTCGCCCACTTGAAGGTAGTGCCACTCTTTCATCCTCCAAGTCAAGCTGCACAATCATGACCGTACCTCATATTTGTTGACCTGTACATCCATATCTATGTCAGGAAGAATATAGAACAATTTGACTACTGAGGAACAGTACGTTATTGGGTACCAATGACAATTACAGCGTTCCAATGGTTGATGACTTGACGATCACGCATGACAGACCCGGTTATGTGTTGTTACCGCGGACTGTATACGTACACCGCGTAATAAATTGTTGAACAAAAACTTGATACACTCAGTGCGACAGACCGGTGAAACCCGGACAGTCTCATTTCCGAATAGCATGAGAATATTTTCCAATGGGGTCAAAAGAACACGGCCTGCCTGTAACTCACTCCCAGGCCAGGCCAACTTGACAGTTAAATGTCTGCCGTGTAAGGAAGATATGTTCACCCACTTTTTCTTCTTTTCATGGAGGCCCTCAAGAAAGCATTTGAAGACAAGAAGGCCAAGGGATGTTCATTTTCTCGTATTTTTACTTGAGTTTCATCCCGCAGCCATTAGGGCTCTGCCGCTTTCATAGCTTTTGTCACTGCTGGTTATCCTACCAAAGATGACACTTTGTCTATCCTGCTAGCAATGCAATTCGGAGGGGCCGATATAATTGAACTCGGTGTGCCCTTCTCAGATCCCGTTGCAGATGGACCTATAATTCAAAAATCAAACGCAGTCAGTGCTAACAACGCTCTACTGCTACCGGCTCATACCTCTTCAGATTTCTCTCAAAAATAGAACTGACTATTCAACTGTTCTAGCTCTTCTGAGGGCTGCTCGGGACAAAGGTCTCGTCGTCCCTGTTCTGCTTATGGGTGCAGTATGAATTTTGATCTTTGACATGAAAAGTTTCAATGTCCACCCAGGCTACTATAATCCCCTTCTGGCTTATGGAGAGGATAAAGCTATTCACGATGCTGCCACCTCAGGAGCTAATGGTTTCATCGTGGTCGATCTTCCACCTGAGGAGGCCGTCGGATTTCGAAAGAAGTGTGCTAACATGCAGTTCGTAATTCCTGCCAGTTGTCGTCTATTCATACTGATCCTGGTTAGACTTTCATATATACCATTGATAGCACCTTCAACAACACTCGAGCGCATAAAATATCTATGCTCAATCGCTGATACTTTTATCTATGTAATTTCCAAGGTACCGTCTCTCTATTTCACCCTCAATGTGCTCATGCTCATATAATTTGTATGAACAGATGGGAACTACAGGATCTTCTGAGGGAAGAAAACTCAACGCTGAGCTTCCAGTTATTTTGTCGCGTATTCATTGTTTCACGCATTTACCGCTTGCTGTAGGCTTTGGAGTAGCGACTCGATCTCACTTTGATTATGCCGTAAAAGCTGGAGCAGATGGGGTAGTCCTTGGCAGCAGGCTCGTCCAGATCATTGATGAGTCCCCTCGTGGAGAAATTGCAGACAGAGTCGAAAGATGTTGCCGACAGATTTCTGGCAGAGGCGAACCACTCCGTCTTCGTTCTCTATTTCCTGCGACATCGCAGGACACAAGTCAAAATCAAGCCATTGGATCAATTAAGACTCCTGGCCTACCCTCGCGATTCGGAAAATATGGGGGTCAATATGTTCTGGAGCCGCTCGTGGATTGCCTGGTAAAGTTAGAAGCGATGCATGAATCGGCGATGGCCGATCCCGGATTCTGGAAGGAATTCCGTAGTCACTTTGATTACATTAATAGGCCATCCGATCTCTATCTTGCTAAGAATCTTACAGAGGATGTTGGTGGTGCCAACATCTGGCTCAAGCGCGAAGATCTGTATGAGTGTCTCCAATCTCTGTTTCACTTGCAACTAATATGTTCATTGAGGAATCACACAGGGTCACACAAAATCAACAATGCTCTCGGGCAGGTTCGTCATAAGACCAGACTCGGAGAAGGAAAGAAGGACTTAAATCGCTTTTAGGTCCTTTTGGCCCGCAGATTAGGGAAGAGCCGCATAATTGCTGAAACTGGAGCTGGACAGCACGGTCTTGCAACCGCCGCTGTATGTGCAAAGTTCGGCATGGAGTGTATAGTATACATGGGCGCAGAAGATGTCCGTCGACAATCACTGAATGTTCTCGGTATACAAACACTCGGAGGAAAAGTGAGCATCTGCGCGAGTTTTCCAGCTTGACTCACACTGAATAACATAGGTTGTACCCGTCTATTCAGGCTCCTGCACATTGAAAGATGCAGTCAATGAAGCACTCCGTGATTTTGTGAAAAACCTTGCAACAACATACTACCTAGTTGGCTCTACCATTGGACCGCACCCATTTCCTACCATTGTCCGTGATTTCCAGAAAGTCATAAGTGAAGAGATCAAACAACAGCTTCATGAAGCACGGGGAAAACTCCCAGACGTCGTTGTTGCATGTGTTGGTGGTGGTAGTAATGCCATTGGTAGCTTCTACGAGTTTATCTCGGAAAAGAATGTCCGTCTTGTTGGGGTAGAGGCCGGAGGAGAGGGTTAGGCAACGTTCGCTTATCCTCCTGTTGAGCTGATCCAGACAACAGGTATTGATGGCATGAAGCATAGTGCAACCCTTACGGTGGGACAACATGGTGTTCTACATGGTACCCGGACGTACATCTTGCAGGATAAAGATGGTCAGATTTTCAGAACCCACTCTATCAGTGCGGGCCTTGATTGTCCTTATGTTGGGCCTGAGCATGCTTGGCTTAAAGACACAGGCCGTGCAGAGTATGTAGTATCTACAGACGAACAAGCCCTACATGGCTTCAGGATGCTAATACAGAAGGAGGGTATTATACCTGGTGAGTTGACTTCATGGCTTGTTCCAATTCCTCATCTTATTCCTATTAGCACTGGAATCTGCACACGCGATCTGGGAGGCCATTCGCATTGCCAAGACCCTTCCAAAAGGCAGTGATCTCGTTGTTGTGAGTTCACAATCGTATGGACTTACAAATTCTCAAAAATGTGGTTGACAGTGCCTGTCTGGCCGTGGTGATAAGGATATCGAACAAATCTCTAAGCTGATACCCTAGATTTTTATGGGATCAAGAGTACGTATTATGTTGTGTAACTTACTGTCTTATAATTTTTCTTGGTGGTTTATCTGTAAACATATGTTTAAAACCACATTTAATGCAAACTCAAGATAATGATTAGTCGGCAGAACTTTGTATTGGCTGTTAAGGTTGTAACAATATCTGTTCTAAGAGTAAAACACATTTATTTTATCCTGAATTTGAAAGTATGTTCTATCCATGACTCGAAGCTCAGGGTCAAGAGTAGACTTTAGCTTCCCTTACCTGTTGATGATACCCTGAGGGTATATCCAACCCTAGCTACACGGCTTTTAGCGGCAGACACAGGTAGATAACTGAAATAAAGATGATTTAGTCGAAGGGGATGATTAGTGTGACATCAACTCAGCGTAGATTTTTGTTGTGGTATGACCCAGATTCTTGAAGACAGCTGACATAAAATGTGATGAATGGTTTCGAATTTCGTTCCCACCCTGATAAACAGATCGTCAACTACACCTGCACTCATCTTTCCTACCTGAATTAAGCTGAACAGCTCAAGGAGTTCTTGACTATGGCAACGACAGTTGAGATTAACGATGCTTACTTCTGCTCACACATCAAAGAAGTGGTAAGTTGTCTGAGGTTCCTACAAAGGTCGGAACTTGACTATCATACCAGTGCGAAGATTGCAGTTACGATGGGAGAGAAGATAATGACGCATTCTATGGTGTGAGTCGTACTCCATTTCTTCCTTTGGTGTACATACTAATCTTCATCAAGTTTGACACTATAGATCGTGAGCCAATCGATCCTCCGAGCGTTTCCCAGAACAAGGACGGCGTTTATCAATGCAAGAAGCATGGCCAAACCAGCGAGTGTCTGAAATTCCAATCTTGTGTTTTGTTTGACATAATCAACTTCAGCTTGCAATCAATGTTTCGGCTGGAAGAAGCAAATCAACAAGTTACGCACTGCTGCCAAGAAGGCAGGCAAATCTTGAGTTCGCAAAGTTTGTTTTGGAATCATTGATCATGAATATTGAGATTGATATTGATGTGTCATTACAATGTATAATGCAAGCCTACTTTGTCGGATAATCTTTTGTCCTTCATCATCGACCGAAAGGAGAGGCTAAGAGATAGAATAGTCAGATAACAATAACTTCACAATGAAGCCTTTCAATATGAGAATATGAGTTGATCTAGAAGGCATTAAATTGATACTGTCAGAGATTGAGTCAATATGC
>Ga0153943_1000281_pt1 | contig 16279 bp, 16 predicted proteins | sample TSNJ027MetaG_FD_104721 | JGI IMG/M metagenome (GOLD analysis project Ga0153943, IMG submission 104721) | Attine ant fungus gardens microbial communities from New Jersey, USA - TSNJ027 MetaG | ecosystem: Host-associated > Fungi > Mycelium > Unclassified | place: USA: New Jersey, Brendan T. Byrne...
ATTGACTTGAGAGTCTTATTCGAGAGATATGCACTAACATCGGAAGGGATCGAATCATATCCGCAGGAAGGTATGATGATAGCACCGGATTTACTTGCAGCAAAGTCATAGCTGATCGAGGAGGTCAGAGCGAACAAAGAGACCTCAAGATATGAATCTTACTCCCGGATAATTTTTCTGATCCACCAGGTCTCGCCCGTAATATCCACATAATGCACACCATATTTTGCGCAGGCTGCAACCACAGGAGTTCCCCAGTACCAGTATGGACCAACAGTATTTATCACGACCCGTGTGGATTTGACAGCTTCTTCAACCTCAGCAGGTCTTGTGACATCAACATGAACAAGGCCAATCGTGTCGTCATTGAGAAGTCCAAGGTTCTCAAGAAGGCTTGTCAGTTTTGCACGTGAACGTGCACCCACGGCGAATGTGAATCCGCTTCGCTGTGGGTGTTCAGAGAGGTATCGAGTAATGAGACGACCCGTGTACCCTGTTGCGCCCAGGATGAGGAGATCAGTTTTAGGAGGCATGGTGATGGTGTAGGCCCGATGGCTAGCGATTTTATTCCTCGGTAGTGAAAATCACATGGCTCGAATGTCCGGGCTGTAGTCCAGATCTATTTTAAACCGGAATTTGTCACAGTAACTATCAAACTCAATGGTTGTTATTCTTGGAGTCATTTTCTTGAGGCGTGCTAAAATTCCTATCTTGGACCCGATATGGACGGCACCCGTGGAGGTTTCTATTTTCGAATTTCACAGAGACGACCTCACTTAGTAGACGTTATCTCTTAGCTCAAGTCCTCGCAGCGATTTTAGGACTACGAGTACCATGCTGAGCGATGAAAGGGCATAGGCAGAACTTATCAGAGTCTACTGAACTGTTACTCATAAACTGCTACTCGCAAGTGAGTCACTCTTTTGACTGGAGGACATATGAGGATTCCATCAAGAATTGAGTTGCCTACATGAAGAATCTCAACGTGCATGTTGACCGGGACCTCACTACAAATAATAATGTTGGATACCTTCATCAGACGAGCTCGGGGCAAAGCGCATATGCCATGGTTTACGGTATACAGAGATAGTGACTTCACTTCATCAACTGAATTAAAGCTGCACTGACATCGAGGAAGAATTTCATAGTCATGTCGAGAGTCTAGGCTGTTGATTAGATGCGACAAGTGTGTAAGTAGTACAATAAGATTACACCATCCGTACAAGTGACATGCCACCATCTCTTGTCATCTCTTGTCCTACAAATTAAGTGCGGTAAAACCAAAATACATGTCCATACATACAACTCGGACAGTGTCTCATCACTGCCTTGAAACTGATCGTCTTCGCATCTCACTGATGTCATTTCCTAAGCTGACACCGTATCCAGACATTGAAACTAACAATCCGGGGCTCATCATAGTAATCGCTCGTTTTTATGTTGTCCAGGTAGATGTCTGGCAGTTTGTTGGATGGCCGTTGAACGTTGGGATGCCGACGACAGTCCGAGAGAACTAATGCTTCCGCTAACTAACAAAGGAGAAGGTCGGACAACAGGCAGATCATCGTTGGATCGGAAATACCGATCCATATCTTCCGCATCAAATTCAGGCGGAATAAATCGATGCCCAGTCATCCCTAATTCTCCTGGATCATGACCTGAACCGAAGCTAAATTCACCGGCAGTTGCTCGTCCAAATGCAAAGTTTGGGTTGATTTCGGCGTTAACGGTACTGACAGGCGGAAAAACAGCACCTGCTTTCGTAGGCGCCGACCTTGAGGAGTCAACGGTTTTCTTTCCATTGAGATAGAATATGCGTTTCCGTTTCGCTTTTATTGGTTGCTGTCGCTCGCCTGTGGTGCCATTCAATCCCCCACGGGCGAGACCCCCCGTATTCCAAGTTCTAGGTGGAACACTTCGAACCGTGAAGTGTGACAGCGAACACGTATAGGGTGATAATGTGTGATTTGAATGACTTAAAGTGCTCAGATGATGGATAGAATCGGCGTTAAGCGATGGTCGAGTAATTTTGTAAGATTCGGAACCGATGTTTGGGTAGGGGGAAGTATGAACAGAATTGGATTTACCAGGGGAGGTACCCAAATTTACCATTATGGAATCTACTGGATTGTTATTGGATGCATTAGTCATCGCTGTTTGATGAGAAGCGAGAGAGGAGATGGAAAGGCGGCGTTGAGAAGTGGGATAAGAAATGTGATTAGGATTTGAGCTCAGGTATTGTATATGTGTATCGTAATGAGTAGGGAATATCGAGTTCTGTTGTCCTATATGTTGGTATTGTGAGTGTTGGTCATCGATGCCGTCGCTCATGCTCGGACTCGAGTCGACAGTGTCAGGAGTTCGTGATCGTGGCGGAAAATGAGGAGTGGATCTTGGAGGGTCATTGAGTGATTGTGTACCAGAAAAGTGCGAGCCAGATGAATGATGTCGGGAAAAAATGTTAGGAGTGGCAATGCCTGAGCGGGTGTTCCCTTGTGAGCGTGAGTAAGGGTTGAGTGATGGGCGAGGAGTGATCCCTGCCGGTGGTTGTATTGAGGACTGGGAATGGAGTATACGAGGACGTGTGATCGTGCCACCGCCAACAGCAGGAATCGTTTCATACTCGGGAATGCTGATGCGTTCTGCATATACGCTTGCAGGAGGACTCAGTCCTGGAGCTGTAACGACATCAAATGAGGTCGATTCGCCATCATCCACAAAATCTTCCTCCTCTTCGCTATCACTCGGCTCCTCCGTTAGATTAGCAAGACCTTTATTTGGTGTGAAAAGGCTACTAAATCCTTTAAACCCACTTTTTGCTGGGAGACCTTCAGGCCGTAGACCATATGTAGGGTCAAAGTTCTCATATTCATTAGGGAAGTGGGAGTCGGCTGATGGGACCTGGATACTTGAGCTAATAGCCTTGCGCGAGCTAGTTCTGCGATGAAAATTGGTTGCAGAGTCTCCAGAAATGGAGCGTGGCCTCCTGGCGCTGGGAGCTCCCAGTGAAAGGGCCCGATCGGAATGAGGTGGTGGGTTGGCATTTAATGGTCCTGTGGTCAAATCAGGGGAGGACATGGTCTCAAAAGGTTGCGACCCTCTTGGTGCGAGGGGGAATTGTTTATTCAAATATGGGGCTTCAACTTTAGCCTTGATCCATTGTTGACTGAGGCGGTGGATGATGCCTGGCAAGTCTTCACGGAACATCTGGCGCAACTGCTCCTCGATCTCGCGTTGGATAAATTTCTGGATGACAGCAATTGAATCGAAGGTACTGTTGATATCGACATTCTGCAGAGGGTCCGTCTTGAAGACGAGCGTTATGCCCTTTTGTTTCGAAACGACCAGGACAACATAAGAACTGAGACGAAAGTGCGAGAGGCGAAGTAGCATGGGAACGACTAGCGGTTGTTTGGCTGCAAGCATGCCTCGTGAGCCCGTCATAAGGTGAATATCCGGTTGTTTATGATTGAGGGGATTGGCCTGCGGATAGCAGAAAGTTATAGGGTATCCTGCAGGAAAGGATGCTGAGGTCGTACTTGGACTTTGGTTCTCAGCACAAGATGGGCATCCCCTGAGTAGGTCAAGCGAAATATTCCCCGGAACTGATCGACTGTGAGGTCGCCAATGTCACGGATCTCAAGTTCTGGGGGCTACAAGCATCATGAACAGTGGTATGGCAGGTAGAGAACTAAAAAGGCATGCCTGAGTGCCCATCTCGAGCTCAACAACCTCTATCTTGTCAACAATGATGGGGGGCTTGTTGCCCTTATTGAGTGCAGTGTTGAGCATCTGGATTGCATCGTGGTGGAACTGGTCTGAAAAGCGAGGCCAGTTGAAGGTAAAGGACATGTTCGGTAATAAAGGCAAGCAGCGCCCATGTCAGAATTTTCTCTGCCCACTACCACCACGTCCTATGAACGGCGTCCGCAGGCTGTTGGGGGCGGCGACTGGTGCGTCTCCCTCCTCGCCTGACAAGGACCCGCCTCCAGTACAGACTAATTTCGCCACCACGGCGCCTCTCTCTATCAAGGACAACACCCAGGCTCCGAACTGGCTGCCTTCCTCGAGCATTCTATCGCCAAAGCAGACATCTTTTGGCGAAAGCATCCAGTCTACAGCAGCTTTCTTTCTAGGCAAAAAGGACAAAGGACGGCAAGCCTCGGCTGAGGAGGAAAAAACTATTGGGAGCCCTTATTCTGCTATCCGACCGTTGAACGGCCTGAACTCTCACACTAAGTCATCGCCCCATGAGCAGGTACCGTCTCCCAGCCACACCCCTCGCAATGGATCTATCTCGGACTCTCCGTCCCCCACATTACCAAGTCGAGTAATCACTCGTAAATCTGTTAATAGATCAGATGCTAAACGATCGTCTGGTTTTACAAACACGCGCGACGAGCTCTTATTCAGTCTCCTTGCCAGCGAAGCTGTAGTGGACTCTTGCAGTTTTACTGTTCTTACTTCCGAAGAGGTTGAAGAACTAAAGAAGGTAGCTAAGTTGACTCTCCGCAATAATTCATCATTGATAATGGAGTGAATAGGAACAACATGTTCTCAATGCACGCCTTGTAGCTGCAAAGAAGAAGCTTGGTCTTGAAACCAAGATTCGTGACGCTGCTGTTTCATTGTCCAAAGTCAACGTTTCCCATAAGATTGTCTCCAAGCAGACTGAGAGACAACTTGAGGGCGCCAACGCACGGGTCGATGCCGCACAAAAGGATTTCTGGAGTATATCTGAACGTGTAAATGGAATTTATCGACGACTAATGGAACACCGGGCGGCTGTATTATCTTTCTCTGTACGTGATATGGAAAAGAAGATCTCCCCTTCAGCAACGTCGTATGATTTTGGCTACGACTCCAACCGAAGCACCATCTCAACCCCGGCTCGGACTTCGATTACAGGACTCTCTGAACCCAAATTTGAGGGTGCTCATTTCTTTGCCGGCCATTCCGATGCTATCATCCCGAAAAAGAGGCTTTCACCAGAAGCAACAGCCGCTGAGATTGCTAATCTGGAAACGAAGCTCAAAGCTGCCACCGAATCCCTCGCTGCCGCGGGTAAACAACGATTAGAGCTTGCAAGAGAGCTATCTTTGGCGCGGTTGGAAAAACAAGAGGTCGAAGCAATGAGGGATCTTGATTTGCAAGCCGCCCAAGAGACAATTTTAGCTTTGGAGGAGGAGTTACCAAGATTAGAAAATCTGGACTTGGAGAGACAAAGTTTGTTATTGGAGAAGGAGGAATGGGTCAGGGAGAGATCAAGACTGGAGGAACAGAGTAGGCAAGTCGAAATTCTACGAAATCAAATAACAGACCTTGAGACCAAAAGTGGTGAAGCTGCTACAGAGAGATTGCTGGTAGAAATACGGGAGGAGTATCAGGGTCAGTTAGAGGGAAAAGAGCGCGAAATTGATGAACTGCGGAGACAATGGGAACTGGGGCAAGAAGAATGGAAGAGGGAAAGGGCCGAGTGGGAGGATGATCGAGAGAACAGTCTGCAGAGACTGCAGGAGATGGAGAGATTAGGAGGCCAAGATGAGGATGTACTACAGCACATCAGCCAGGAATTGGACGATGGTTTGGTGACTCTCCGACAGATGATCAGAGAGCATGGAATCGCTCTTGTTTCGAGAGAGCCATCGCTGAAAGACTTGTTAGAGGCCCTCCGTTCGCATTTACAGGCAGTTCATTCTAATATTGAAGGATATAAACTCTCTGAAGTAGATCGGAGCGCAACTATAAGGAAGTTGGAGGATGACATGAGAGCTGAGCTTTCCAAGCGGGAGGCTTTGACAAGGGAATTAGAGAGCACCAAGAAAGACCGTAATTTTGCGAAGACGGAGGCAAGGAATCTACAGGTAATTGTTATGAAATTTCAAATGCATCACCTAAGCTTACCGTACTATAGGATAAACGCTCTTCTCCTGTCGTCCCTGTCAAGAATACCTTGCCCGAGATCAACGTCAGCCCAGGCGCAGACGTCAACCAATTCATCAACGTTCTCCTCCCTATCTGGTGTATCCTTCCCTCCCCTGAAGCTCGCGCTGCGAAATTTGGAACCACTAGCCCTCGGGTATATCGCACAGGCTCATCCTTCGACCGTCCCCAGCCTTCGGCCGGTTCTCTCTCCGAGTTGGATGTTAGATCGCTCAAGATATTATATAATGGCCCCGGTTCACCTACTACCCCCACTGCCTTGGTGTCAGATACGTTTAGTATCGAAGCATTTGCGCAGCGGGTGCAAGCACTTATTGCAGACGACAGAGCATTAATTGAGAGACTGATAAGATTTGCGCAAGCACATGATTTATTGAAGAAGAATGCAGAGAGAGCGCAGAAGTTGGCTCAAGATGGAAATACAGCTATGGAGACGTATCATAGACAGGTGAGAATTCTGGAAGAGAGAAACCAAACGCTTGGATTGAAGATGCTGGACGTGTGAGTGTTCTTTGTATTTCCTTCTCCTTGTTATTGATTCCTCTCTTTCAGGCAAAATGAATCTAATCTTCTGCGTGAGGACATAGAGCGCCTGACAGCGGAAAAACGCCAGGTAGAACTGTTGGCTGCTGAACAAGCAGAAACTTGTAAACAGCTGTCAGATGCCAACAATACACTTTCAGCAAGAACATTGACACTGGCTGAGGAGGTCACATTTGCCCCTGAGATGGTCAGGAAACATCTCGAAGGACAGATCAGTGAGCTTAAGACGGCGTTGGAGAAAGCAGAAGTAGAAATTGAGGAAATGAAGACTTCGGGACAGGTGCAGAGAGCGGCGTTGTTCGAAGAAATGAATACTATGCACGAAGAAAATGCAAATTTGAGGGCACAGTTAAGAGCAGCAAAAAAGTGACGTGCTCTTGAATGTTGTCGTCTCTGATGGCGTATTTCTGGTGACCTGCTTCGCTATTCTGTTTACTAGGCTTTTCCTCTGATGGGACAGCAAGACCCCGATCATTCCTTTCAACATTGTGCCACATCACATTTATCTATCTGTTGTATTCCATAATCACCTATCCCTGTCTAGAATTTACCAATTTTCACATATACCTGTTAACATCTATACCTGCAATCTGATTATCTATATGACCACCTGAGTTGAGGGCAATTGTATCCTTACAATTGGTCTACCCATAAATGTGTGACCTTTCAGCTGCACTACTTAACAAATAATACAGGTGCATTAATCAAACATTACTTGACTACTATTTCTTAACATGGAAATTTGTTCTTTGGATAATGTTCGAATATCACACCTGTAGCATTGGATTTACATTGAGGTAGTTTCTCAATGATAATTTATAGGTTTTCTCTCAGTTGATATGAATTTTGATAGTGAGTCACACTAACACTGCATTATAAACTTTTGAAAAAACGAGTCACACTACTTTAATTAAATCCAGGGTTTGATGCACTGAAGGTTCCGTGGAAGCCGATATAGAAGCCGATAGGGAAGCCCACGTGACAGGCTGCATAACCCTTTGCCCTGAACTGACATATACACGTGACTGCGAGCCCTGTGCCCAAGTTCCTTTAAGGTTGGAGCAGTCTTCTGTTCTTCAACACCCACTTTGTACGCGTCCTTGTTGTCCATTGCCATCCCAGCTTCTCAATGTCTGACCTCAAATCCGATGTATGTTACTTATGTTTCGTGCTGTCGTCTCTTGTGTCTTATACATATAGGCCGACCTCTCAATTGCCGACTGGCTATTTCAAGCCAAGGTCTCGGAGCAGGCAGAACGTTATCCCGGTGAGCATTGGCATTTTCATCAACGCGTCTGGCGATTCCGCTCATTTCTATACAGACATGGTAGAAAATATGGAGTCGGTCGCTAAGAAATCCAAGGAAGGTGGTCTCAACGTTGAGGAACGTAATCTCCTCTCTGTTGCGTACAAAAATGTCATCGGCGCTCGTCGTGCATCGTGGCGAATTGTCTCTTCCATTCAGCAGAAGGAAGAGTCCAAGGGAAATGAAGCTCAAGTAGAACTGGTTAGGAGGTATCGGCGCAAGATTGAGAACGAGCTCACTGAGATCTGTCGTAATGTAATTGACCTTCTCATCCAGTATCTCATTCCTTCAGCTGCTACTGGCGAGTCCCAAGTCTTCTATCACAAAATGTCTGTCCTTTTAGATATCGTGTTCCTTGGGTTATATTGATTGCTCCTTGATAGGATGGGTGACTACCGACGTTACCAAGCCGAGTTTTCCGACGGTGACTTACGTAAAGAGAGCGCCGACAAGTCTCTCGAGGCTTACAAGGCCGCCTCTGATATCGCAGTCACAGAACTTCCTCCTACGCACCCCATCCGTCTTGGTCTTGCCCTCAATTTCTCTGTTTTCTACTACGAGATTCTCAACAGTCCTGATCGCGCTTGCCATCTTGCTAAGCAAGCTTTCGACGATGCGATTGCTGAACTCGACACGCTATCAGAAGAAAGCTACAAGGACTCGACATTGATTATGCAGCTTCTCCGTGATAACCTTACCCTGTGGACTTCGGATATGCAGGAGGCTGCTGACAAGGATGAGGGTGGTGAAGTGAACCCGGAAGAGTAGATTTGTTTTCTTTACATGCTATTAGCGACAGGTAGTCGCATTTTTCATTTTGTAATGCATTTCATGTCGTTATTGCACAGTCACCACTTAGTTTGTTTCGGTTGTCATGGTTAATGTCTTGTGAACTGTGTCCATGTTATTGAGAATGTTGTTAGATGATTAACGTGGTGGCGCGTCTGATGTCAACAATTCACTTCATTCTTTAACTGCTGCATGTGAGGCAGGCAGGCATGTTTTCTTGTATGAGACTGTTGGCATGTTTTGCTGTAGTGGTTGTTCCACTTCTTCTATTGGCCAACAATGGCCTTACTGATACACTCTCGCCGCAAGGTTGTAGAATGTCCTATATGTCTCCGTCATACGTCCTCATGGACGGGTTCAATGCATCCTGGACTCGCTTGTCTACAAGATACAGTTTGTGGCTGTACAGAGAAGTCGGCTGGGATTCTCAGGTCAGGTCGTCTGGGTATCCTTTTCAGTGTATTTCTCAACCCATTCCTAGGTTCCCAATGGACGCCCTGTCTTGTTTATTCCTGGAAATGCCGGCTCTTCCCATCAAGTTCGGTCAATAGCATCGTCTGCTGCTAGGCAGTTTTACTCCTCACAGGGACATGCCTCGATGAATTCAATTTCCAGAGGAATCAGCGTTCTGGACTTTTACGCAGGTGAGCCAATCATGATATTCCCAATGTCTCTAGCTCAGTCAAGTCGAAATTAAGTCGAGTTCAACGAGGATCTGTCCGCTTTCCATGGAACGACGTTACAGTCTCAGATCAGATACACATCCACGGCAGTTGACTACATCTTATCGCATTATCCGCCCAACACTCCACTTATGATTCTAGGTCACTCAATGGGTGGCATCGTCGGAACAGCTTTATTGCCATCTGGCCGGATCTCTGCCATCATCACCATGTCGACTCCTCACACCCTTCCTCCGGCCCGATTTGACTCGAGGATTGATGACATTTACGCAGAGGTTCGCCACAGTCTCAAGAACGATACCACTCCCATCCTATCACTCTGTGGTGGGGCAACCGATATGATGATACCTTCTGAATCGTGCGTATTGCCCTCTCCTAACGAGGCAACATACCGGAGAACTGTCTTTACTTCTGCATTGGAAGGCGCTTGGACTGGAGTAGGTCACAGAGAAATAGTCTGGTGTCATCAAGTTCGTTGGCAGATAGCCCGAGCCCTTTTGGAACTCACTTCCCGAGGTGACCGGGCGAGTAGAGAGGAATCATTGGATACCTGGTTTCGTGATGGCCACAAACTACCGCCTGGGATCTCGCTGGACTTGACGAGTTCCTCGAGCTTCGAGGTCTCTGATATTTCATACGAAATTGTCCCTCAAAACATGCAATTCATACGAAAGCCCGCCGGATATCGGCTTTATCTACTTCCTATACCTCAAACATCAGATGGACATTCAACAACAAAACTGCGCATCCTGGTCGGGAAGGGTTCCATTGTCCTTCCCCCTCCTCAGGTCCAACCCATCCTCCAGGTTTCAGTTTCAACATGTGCAGAGGGACAAAAGATCTCGGAAACCTTTAATTGTACACCTCAAATTCCCGTCACCTTCAAATTGATACCACAACCAATTCCAGGACAACTATTTCCTCGTCCACGTCTTCAATCAGATCCTACCTCTGGCGGAACCGACGAATCCGACGGGGTTGTTTTATACGAAGCAGAAGTCACACGACAACACGGGAAATGGGTCGGTATTCAAGTTGCAAATGGCAATGGTGAAAGTTGGATAGTTGCGGAATTCAATCACAAACAGACAACTACTAGTAGAATCTCGACATTGTGTACGTCTATTGGACTAGATTCAACTCGACAGGGTTTAATCGAATCGGGTGCCTATTACAGCACTTCTTTTTCAGAGCACGCTAGTAGAAATTGAACCTAAGGACTCTTTGCGTCTTGACGTATGGTTTCCGCGTCTTATATCCAATGCTCTGATTGTGTATCGCCTAACCCCACAACTTGAGGTTCCAGGCAGTTGTTCAGGTGAGACCTCCAGGTGAGGTCATTTGACCCGTCAACATATCCTGATTGATCAACAGATTCTCTCCTGGCACCACTCTTAACATACACTTCTAATGAGGTAGAAACACACTATCATTCCTTGGTTTCGGCGGACAGTCGACCTATATTGTTGCATACTCACTTCCCCGCGCCATATCATGATCACCTCAGCGGTGACGGGAAGGGTGTGCATTTGACTATATATTCTTCTGGAACGGCAAGCTGTATCAGTGGTCTCAAAGGATTAGAAATATCCATTGACTGGTATGCGACATTGGGACGATGTGCTTCACGATATTTGACGACCACTATTGCCTGGGCTGCTGGTGTTTCATCCCTGACTCTATTCTTAGGACTAGGAAAATATGATCGAGGCGGTGCGTTATGCATGTTGAGCTCTCAACTCCTGATGAACTTCTGTTTGATTCGGTCTTTCATAGCGCCAATGCCGTCTCTTGATCAATCAATGCGACGTTATAGTCAACTTTTGTGGCGTTCTTTCCTTCCCATGTCTTTGTTGGCTTCTTTCATGCCTTGGCCGACGAAACTATATTTGGGGCTCGGCATTGCCGGCCCGTTCGCACCCCTGGCCCCACTGATCCTGCTTACCGCTTCGGGTTTAGTCATCGCGATATGGTGGATCTTGATAGGGTTCAAGTGGCTCCTGCGACCAGTTGGGAGAGTTTTTGTAGCAAGGTGGAGTGTGTGCCGATTTCAGAGCCGGATTAATTCTGAAGATTTTGGAATTCACAGGAATCACGAGGGCTTGCGTATTGGACGGTCCACTGCCTTCTCCACGGGCATCATCATTGTAGTGATATTTTTGCTCGTTCCCTGGCAGGTGGCTTATTTGGGGTGCTGGATATACCAGTTGATGTCTTGCGCAGTGTCCAGCCCTGAGGTTATTGGCCGAAGAACTGTGGATGAGTATCCTCTTTCCGATCGCAGTAGCGATGACACAATCATTTGCGATTCTCGAACAAATGAGCAGGTACAGGACAAAACTTCGGTTCGGCTAGACAACTATCACCTTAGTTGTCATGTTCTTCTACTCATGACTTGGTTGCTGCCTCTCGCGGCGCCGGTGCTAGCGGTTTGGGTTAGAACCACAATCACCGCCGGCTTGACCTCTCCCTTTGATGGAGATCATTTTTTCTTGAGTGTAGCACCGTTTCTGGTACTTGTGGATTTTTCATCGCGGACAGATACACCTATCCTTGTGCGTCATAGGTGCGTCATGTACGACATTTGAAATCAAAAATCACTTCGCTCAGTATATATAGGTTTGAGGATCGCATATCCACACGATGGGCGCTTATTTATGTGCCCATTACCTCCCTTTTTCTGGGGGGTACATGTCCCTATCGAGTGTTTGATGCTGGGAAAATATCTATTGGACTTTTAGTTGCAGTGAGGATTGGACGTCGCTACTGGGGAGGTTCTTCTTGGGGACGGCCATGGAGGAGTTCGTAAACTTATCCATTCTCCGCTTAGGTTTCACTTATGTTTATCTCTATGCATTACTTCTTCGTGAGATCCACTGCCGCTTGGTCCGTGCATAGTTTGTCTTGGAATTTCTTGTCACACATTTCATCAACCCTTGATGTACAAGAAACTCTGATTAAATTCAATGTCCCCTTGTCAGGTATGCTCGGAGCATCCAACCTGAGACTAACAAAACTTCCAGTCAATAGTATAACTACACGACAAGTCCAAAGAGTTACTTCTATTGTCTCTGGATCATGTTCAGAAATCAATTGTTTGGTGACCCTCAAAAGCACATGAGGATGGAGATTCAGAGGCTGTTTCTACTTGATCCCAGTACCCATTGCCATCTTTGCACCGTGTGTACCTCGTGTATCATACGGGGTTTTTAAAGATTAGAGGGGTCTGAAAATTTGCCTTGAGTCGCACTGAAAGTCATCTCTCGGCATCCACCATGGTCAATGGAGATGTAGGGTGTTGGTGACCACAAGAATCTGACTAGAATTTATCATTGACACTGATACTAGTTGTTGAAGGTATGGTCGCGAGTTCGTCTACCATGGGAAATGTGATTACCATTTATGGTCGCCATCCGCATGGCGATGTTGGCACATTAAGTGTGACTTGCTTCTCCTAAAATATCCATGGGTCATAGGGGTCCACCTGAGGGATCAGCCAAAAAATCATCTGGCAGCATTCCAAAGAAGATTTTATTCTCGTTGGCATGGATCTGTGTCTGATCTATCTCATATGTCAACAATTATCTCTCTTCAAGGCTTTTCGGTCTCAAGGAACAAGCGGATCCTTGTGATCTATATAAATGGAACTTACCCACGCGGAAGCACCTCGAGTAACATAACCCTGGCTTAGTTTAAACTCCGCCACTTACTCTCTTGATACTCTCTGCCTCAGAACGCCTGGAATTGGTGCTTAGTCTGCTCAAAAAAATAACATCTGCATTCATCGGCATGCAAGGCAGTGCCTCTGCCTCTTCTCCTAGAGGAACTCCCTCTCGGAGGGGAAAGTCGCCTCGTTTTTCCTCCGATAGTTCCTCACATGCTAGTACAAGCCATCTGGGCCATTATCCTGCCAACTCCGCCACAGTGTTTGCTTCCTCACTCGATATTCGCGTTGAGGGTGCAGTTCCAATTAAAGATGACACCTCCGAAGATACAACGTTCCAGCCTTCCCGGCTTGCTGCTGCCTCTGATCCCGACAAGCGTGCTCCTCGGAAATCAAAGATGGACGCCCTGGCCGCCCTGAATAATCAGACACGGGCGTCTTCTGCAACCCCAGATGACGATGAGTCTACTACCAATTTAACTGCTGGATATCGCAGTGCTCCTGCTATTCCTGTTTCTCCAACTTTGAATATGACCTCCGTCAAAACTTCCACCTCTTGCCACCAAAGGAGCGTCCGGCCACCCCATCGTCCTTTTGGCCTCAAGGACTGCCCAGAATACTATCCTACTGCTGAACAGTTCACTGATCCCATGGAATATATCAAGTCAATAGCTGATGAAGCAAAGGAATATGGGATTTGTAAAATTGTGCCACCATCGGATTGGAAGATGCCATTTGTGACAGACACGGAAGTATGTAACAAAACATTTTATTAGCAACATCCCATTTAATCATCCCACGTTGATAGAATTTCCGCTTCAAGACCCGCCTGCAGCGTCTGAATTCAATCGAGGCATCTTCTCGGGCAAAATTAAATTTTCTAGAGCAACTGTATCAATACCATCAACAACAAGGGAATCCCCGCATTTCTGTACCCACTATAAATCACAAGCCCCTAGATCTGTGGCTCCTCCGAAAAGAGGTCAACAAGTTGGGTGGCTATGAGGCCGTATGTGTACTCTTGTGTATGCAATGCGATCAAAAAGGAACTAAATCCCACGTTTTCAGGTCACCACGAACCGAAAATGGTCCGACTTGGGAAGGATGCTTGGGTATCGAGGGATACCTGGGCTTTCAACCCAAATCAAGAATTCATATGCCCGTGTCATCCTCCCTTATGAACAATTTTGCGAAAGAAACAAAGTTTCACCGACGATGCCTCCGATCAATCCACGTGATACCAATGTCAAAGTTGAAGGTAAGTAATATTCAAGTAGTGCAGCGATATTTCTGAAGCTCATACCTATGATAGGTGATGCAAGTGTACCTTCAAGTCCACTGACTGCTACTTCGAGCCCGCTTTCTGAGCCTCCAGATGAGTCGGAAAATAGGGACACAAATAAGTCTGTTTCAAAGACCCGCCGTGCTACAAGAGCAAGTCTAACAGAAAATCCCAGCGGTGATTTTGACTCAAGAAATCTTGTGGATGAAAAAGCTCACTACTTCTTTTAGCTAAAAAACCACCTGTTCTTTCTCAACCTGTTGTACCACCACCTGTTTTCTATGATAAAAGTGGTGCCGCGAAAGGAACCTCAGAGGTAAGTAGCATCTTGTAGTAACAATAACATGCTTGTGATGCCGGCATATAGCAAAGTTGTGAGATATGCCATAAGGCAAATCGTGCTGATAAGATGTTGCTTTGTGATGAGTGTGACTGTGGTACGCTTGTCTACTTTTCTGTTTGCGCTGGTCTTATGGGTGCTCATGTCCTTAAGGTTTTCACATGGACTGTCTAGATCCACCTATCGCGACTGTCCCTGCCGACAACTGGTTTTGCTATAATTGCCTGTCTTCCAGTGGCGGTGATTTTGGTTTCGATGAAGGCGAAGAGCACACTCTATCCAGTTTTCAAGCTCGGGATCTCGAGTTCAGGCGCATTTGGTTTGGAAAATACCTCGCCGGTCCTGAAAAGCAAAGGGACCTCCCGAAGTACATGTGTAATGAAATTGATGGGGTCAAGTATAATGAGTACGATGTAGAAGAAGAATTCTGGCGTCTAGTTCAGTCTCAGCAAGAGACGGTTGAAATTGAATACGGGGCTGATATACACTCTGCCACACACGGGAGGTTAGTTCGGGCAGCGTTCGCGATCTTGTGATCCTATTCATCTTTGTTAGTGCTATGCCTACTCTCGAAACACATCCTCTTGAGCCATACTCGAGTCATCCATGGAATCTCAACAACATTCCGATTTTGTCGGAGTCTTTGCTTCGCTACATCAAGTCGGAGATTTCTGGGATGACTGTGCCTTGGACATATGTCGGGATGGTGTTTTCTACTTTTTGTTGGCATAACGAGGTAAACTCAAGCTTGCCCGTGACATACTCTGGGGCTTACTGGTTGTTGTGTAGGACCATTACACCTACAGCATCAATTATAGTGGGTTTCTTTGGTATTTGGTAATTGCAAACACGATTTCTGATGTTATCCTAGTGCATTGGGGAGAGACCAAGACCTGGTATGGTATTCCTGGTCAAGATGCTGAATTATTCGAAGCAGCTATTAAAGGCGAGGCTCCTGACTTGTTCCAAGTGCAGCCCGATCTACTGTTTCAGCTGGTCACTCTCATGAATCCTAGCCGGTTGATTGAAGCCGGCGTTCGTGTCTATGCTTGCAACCAAAGGGCTGGAGAATTTGTCATAACCTTCCCCAAAGCTTATCATGCAGGGTTTAATCATGGTGTTCGTTCTAGACTCATGTCTAATTCTGTTCACTCACAATGTTTTTTCCAGCTGAACTTCAATGAAGCGGTCAATTTTGCCTTGCCAGATTGGCTTCCTTTCGGTCTCGCTTGTGTTGAGCGTTATCGGGAACACAGAAAGTTACCTGTGTTCTCTCATGATGAACTCGTGCTTACCATAGCACAACATTCCACAGGGATCAAGACTGCGATGTGGTAAGTTTGTTCGAATGCAACTTCCTCATAATTTATAGTCTCCTTAGGTTACGGGATAGCGTCCAGGAAGTGACGGAACGTGAACTTGCAGAGCGGAAGAAGGCTCGTGAATGTGATCTTTCCGAACACGTTTCAGACGCAGACCACCCTGAAGATCAGTACCAGTGCAAAATCTGCAAGGCATTCTGTTATCTTTCACATGCTATATGCAGTTGCGATATTGAAGTTGTCTGTGTCGACCATGTTGATCTCCTCTGCAACAAAAGTCACCTTCCGAATCATACAAGTCTTCGCAAGCGAATTGAGGATGATCATCTGCAAAAAATACTGGATAAAACCGTCCAGACAGCAGCTATCCCTAGCCAATGGAACGCAAAATTTAACCGCATCCTTGC
>Ga0153943_1000292_pt1 | contig 15881 bp, 14 predicted proteins | sample TSNJ027MetaG_FD_104721 | JGI IMG/M metagenome (GOLD analysis project Ga0153943, IMG submission 104721) | Attine ant fungus gardens microbial communities from New Jersey, USA - TSNJ027 MetaG | ecosystem: Host-associated > Fungi > Mycelium > Unclassified | place: USA: New Jersey, Brendan T. Byrne...
ACATTGCGCACCGCCAAGGTCACGTGGGCGCCAATCGACGCCAGCGCGCGAGCGGTCTCCGTACCGATACCTGAACTGGCGCCGGTAACGACCGCGCGCCGGCCGTGTAGATCTAGCTGCGTAACGATCTCGGCCGCTGTGGTTTCGGGTCCGTACTTGGGCGCCGCCATGGTCACTCCAGGGTTATGGACCGGGTCAACCGGTCATGAGGGGCAGGGATCCGCGGGCCTGTTGTGCCGCCCAACGGATAACTCCGCGTCGTCGATATGTGGACAGACTAACCGCCGACTCGATCTCGTTCAACACATACGTTGAGAAGATGGTAAAGTGAAAGGCTGCCGCGGTTGCCTGGTCGTCGAAAACCACCGGCGTAGCGGTTTCTTCTAATTTCCTTCCCAATAAGCGAATTGAGATCACGCACGGCTACCGCCGGGACTGCCGGGGCGGCGATCCGCCGCTACCCGAGATAGCATCTGTCTTCAATACATGAGTTGAACTAGGCGGGCGGCCCCTAGAAGTAATCACCGCGGCTCCCGTCGTGGCGCCTAGGACAGCGAACGCAAGGGGGGCGAACCCGAAGTGATGCCATACGCTGCGGCGGCCCGGTGAGCACGCAACGGACCAGGTCGGCATCCGCCGTAAAGCGGGTGATCGAGCGCTTGCGTGGGCGGCTGGACTCGGACGATGGCTTCAACCGCAAGTTGATCGCGCCACTGGTCTCTGGAGCGGTACTGAACCCGATCAATTCCACGGTCGTGGCGGTTGCGCTGGTTCCGATCGGGGTTGCGTTCGGCGAACCACCCTCGGCGACGGCGTGGCTGGTCTCGGCGCTGTATCTGGCGACCGCGGTCGGTCAGCCCCTTGTCGGCCGGCTCATCGATGAGTACGGGCCGCGGCGATTGTTTCTTCCGGCCACGGCGCTAGTGGGGGTTGCGGGAGTGATCGGTGCCGCGGCTCCGAATTTGGCGGTGCTGATCGTGGCCCGCGTCGTACTTGGCTTCGGCACCTGCGCGGGCTATCCCGCGGCGATGCGGTTGATTCGTGCCGAGGCCGAACGCACCGGCAAGGACAGCCCGGCCAGCGTGCTCACCATCCTGGCGATTTCCACGCAGACCATCGCAGTGATCGGACCGCTTCTTGGGGGGCTGTTGATCGATCTCGGTGGATGGCGCACCACGCTGGCGATCAACATCCCCTTGTCAGCAGTGGCGTGCGTGCTCGGTTGGCGACGCTTCCCCAAAGACGAACCCATTCAAGGCGCCTGCAACACGGGTGCGCGCAAGCTCGATCTCGACATCATAGGCGTGGTTTTCTTCGCAGGCGCGCTGGTCGCACTGCTGCTGTTCTTGATGAACCCGCACCGCGGCTCGTGGTACCTGCTTGTGATAACCGGTGTCGGTGCCGCGGGTTTCACGGCCCGCGAACTGCACCACCAGGACCCGTTCATCGACCTGCGCGTGTTGGGTGGCAACATCCCGCTGCTGGTTACCTACTGCCGAGCACTGCTGGCCTTTGCCGTGACCTACAGCATCATGTACGGCTTCCCGCAATGGCTCGAGGACGGACGCGGCCTAACCGCCAGGGATGCGGGCTTGCTTACGCTGCCGATGTTCGCCACTGCCATCGCCGTATCGGCAGCCACCGGGCGACGGGAAGCACTGCGCGGCAAATTGATTGCCGGCGCACTCGGGCAGATCGTCGCTTCCCTGGTTCTGCTCACATTGCACCCCGCCAGCCCCATATGGATGCTCACGGTGGTCGTGTTGATCGTCGGCATCCCGCTGGGACTGAACGGCATTGCCCTGCAGAATGCGGTGTATCGACAGGCCAACCCCGAAAACCTGGGTGCCTGCGCGGGCCTGCTGCGCACCTTCAGCTACCTCGGCGCCATCACCTCCGCCGCCGCGCAGGGCTGCTTCTACGGCCACAGGGCCAACACCAGTGGCATGCACCACCTTGCGCTGTTCCTCGTCATTGTCAGCGCCGCATTCCTTCTCATCACTGTGCTCGACCGGTCGCTGACCCGAAAAGACGTCGCCTGACCATCAACCGGAACCATCGGGTCGCGCCAGGACCAGTTGTCAAGCCCTGCTGGCGATTAGACGATTCCGAGCCGGTCGAGTCGTCGTTTGTCTTGGGTGACACCGCGTCGTAGGTCTTCAGTCCGAACGGGGACGACGTCGGTGGGGATCTGAAGAGCACAGCCATGTCGCAGAAGCCACATAGCGCAGTGGATGAGCGGGCAAACAGAGAGAGAGCCAGAAATGTCAACATTGCTGTTGACAGATTCCGGCGTGCTGCCTTACAGTCAGTGATCTACGCCATAGCTCGCGCGTTGTGTGGCGTGCCCCGTAGCGGGCCGGCGGGTGACAACGTCGCCGGCGCGTCAAGATATTTCAAGAGGAGTGGCAGTGTCTGACCAGCCCGACCGCGGTTCTGCGTTCTTCGGTGACAACGAAATGAAGCTGGGCACGTTCTGTCTGAACATCAGTGGCGGAATGATGATGTCCACCGCAGCCAAGAACACGTTGGACTGGCGGGAAAACGTTGCGGTAGCCCAGGCCGCCGACAGTGCGGGCTGGGAGTTCCTGCTGCCTTTGGGCCGATGGCGGGGACAAGGCGGGACGAACAACTCGAACGCCGAACAGTACGAGACGTTCACGTGGGCGTCGGCAATCGCTGCGGTGACCGAGCGCATCCACGTCTTCACTACCTGCCACGTGCCGATTTTTCATCCGATGCTGGCGGCCAAGATGGGCGCGACGATCGACCACGTCAGCGGCGGCAGGTTCGGGATGAACATCGTCGCCGGCTGGAATGAGCTCGAGTTCGGGATGTTCGGCATCCAGCAGGAACCGCACGATGACCGCTATGCTGCTGCCGCTGAGTGGCTCGACATCATCCAACGCTTATGGACCGACAGCGACGAGCTGGACTACCAGGGTCGCTACTACACGGTCAAGCGCGGATACCTACAGCCCAAGCCGATTCAGTCGCCCCGGCCGGTGGTCGTGTCCGCCGGAACCTCGCCGACAGGGCTGGATTTCGCGCTGCAGCGTGCCGACTTTACCTTTCAAGGCGGTCCGGACTGGGAATCCCTGGAAGGTACGGCGCGGCGTACCCAAAATCGGGCCAAGGAGCTGGGAAGCCCCGTTGGGCTGCTGGCTTTCTCGTCGGTCGTGGTCAAGGACACCGAGAAGGAGGCGCGGCGCTACTTCGAGTGGTACGTCGATGAATGCGGCGACGTCGACGGTGCTCGCGCCCTCGTGGAGCGTGTTGTCAGCGGAGGCGCGCAGAGCATTCCGCCGGAGGTCATGCGTCAGCAGATCCGTGGCTGGATCGCAGGATATGCGGCCCTACCGCTGATCGGAACAGCAGAGCAGATCGTCGATCTGCTAAGCCAGTACAAGAAGATCGGGTACAGCGGTGTCGCCCTCAGCTGGCTGGACTACTCGGAGGGCATCGAGCGGTTCAACGCCGAAGTGCTACCGCTGATGAAAGAAGCTGGACTACGTAGTGGCTAACCGGAGCAAGGGAGTCCGTAATGAATGAGGTTCAAGCGCATCGCCTGTCGGGGCGAGTGGCCTTGGTGACCGGCGGTGCCCGCGGCATCGGAGAGGCAACCGTTCGGCGGCTTATCGCCGAGGGCGCGCAGGTAGTGCTGGGTGACGTGCTGGTCGAAACCGGCGAACTGCTCGCCAAAGAGCTGGGTGGTCAGGCGTCATTCGTCGAGCTGGACGTCACCTCCGAAACGGACTGGACACGCGCCGTCGAACATTGTGTCGCGACGTTTGGGCCGCCGTCGATTCTGGTGAGCAACGCCGGCATCATGTGCGTCAAGCCGATCGAACAGTCAACCGTGGAGGATTTTCGGCGGACTTACGAGGTTAATGCAATCGGAGCGTTCCTTGGTATCCGCGAGGTTGTACCACTGATGCGTGCCAACGGAGGAGGCTCCATCATCACGATGTCGTCGACCGCAGGCAGCATCGGTGTTGAGGGGATGACGGCTTACTGCGCGAGCAAGGCCGCGAATTTCACGATTGCGCGTTGTGCCGCATTGGAATTCGGGAGAGACAACATCCGGGTGAACGCGGTGAATCCGGGAATGATCGACACCGCGATGAGCCGAAGCGACGCCGTCGCCGCTATCGATGCCAGCGACCTCTTCGCGGGCTTGCCGTTGGCGCGAATCGGCCGGGTGAACGAGGTCGCGGCGTTGATCGCGTTTCTGGCCTCAGACGATGCCACTTTCATCACCGGGGGACAACACGTCATCGATGGTGGTCTGCTTGCGGGGCAAGTGATGTCCTGACGATCGGGCATGCAGGTTCGGGGTACGGCTGAGTTCGAGTGGATCGCGGCCGTCTGATCGTCGATTGCACCCGGAGCGCGCCTTACGTCAGCACGAGGCCCGATGGACACGGAAAAGCTCCACTTGCCCGGGCACACCCCGGAGGCGGTGAGCACCTGCCGGCACCCAGACTAGATTTACCGGCGCACCGCTGGATTGCCGCGCAGAATCGGTGACCAGCACGGTTCCCGGCCGTGCAAGGCCGGTGACCCGGCTCGCTACGTTCACCGGGCTGCCGAACCAGTCTCCGGCACGGTTGACCGCCAGTCCGGCCGCAGTCCCTGCGCGCAACCGCGGCAGCCCGTGCACCGCAGCAGCATCGATGAGTTCGAGAACTACCTCGACCAGGCGCGTCGTATCGGACGACACCAGCATCACGGCGTCGCCAATCGTCTTGACGAACACCACGGGCGGGACCACGACGTCCTGGGCGAGGTCTGCCAGCCGACGCGCGAGACCTTCAAGCTCCTCTGGCACAAGCATTTCGCCGAGATGCGTAAATCCGACGAGGTCGGCGAAGGCGACCGAGAGCTGGCGGGCGCCGGGTAGCGACCCAGTCGCGCGTTCGGCGACTCCGATCGCCTCGGCCTCAAACATCCGCCGATACTGCACGCGTAGTAGATTTTCTAACATCGGCCCTGCATGGGGGATAGCCGCCCGTGCCAACACCTCAGCGGCCGCAGCGATATCGATCTCGCTGGCACCAGGTTTAACCAGCAGCCGAAAAGCGGGCTCACGCATCATCGCGGCAAACCGTCCAAATCCCTCGGTCAGCACCTTCAGGGCCGCAACCGCCTCGGTTGGTTCCAGCCCGATGTCGAGAAGGTATTTGGCCTGTGCGACCGCTTGTCCATCCACCAGAGGGACCACGGCGGCGTCGGGGTCCTCGATTCTCGGCAGACCCGCGGCGCGCATCAGTTGTTGCAGCGACTCCAGCTCGATCCCGCTCAGCCGAGACATCTCACGCGGTGACACATAGACGCCGTGGTCACCCATCACACGGTTGGCGGGCAGCATCATCGGGGTAAGCGATGCAGCTACCTGGTCCACTGTGAAACCGCGATCCAGTAGCCACGTGATCAACTCCGCGCGATCGCGTCGCGCGTCGCCCACGAGCCCGTCCAGGAGGGACTCAATGCCCCGTTCGGAGGTCACGTCGTGTCGAGGCTGATCTTCGCCATCCGCTACCACGGCTACTCCTTTCGGCCACACCAAGTAGCAAAGGCTTGCGCATCGGTGACCGTGACCGGGATTTCCGAGCGGTGGCTGGGCAGACATCGCCGGACACGCACGGTCCCGTAACGGTGTTGGTCGTATCGGCGAACTTCACGTCTTCAGCTCCAGCGCGAATATCCAGTGAGAAATGTATCAACACTACTGTTGACTATGCCGATCCACAAGATCTATGCTGTTCATGCAAGCGGCCGGCCGGGCACACTGACTCGCGTGACCGGCCACCAGTCGTGGGTGCAAGACGTATCAACAGTAGGTAGATACACAAGATGCGACGACAACTCGTAGACATGGTTACAGGCGGAATGCTTGCGAGAGAGCAGGTTTCGTCGTAATGCGGATCCAGACTGATCACTCCAAGTGCACGGGCAACGGCTTGTGTGCCGGCACCGCGCCCACAGTATTTGATGTGTCGGAGGATGGCTACGTCGAAGTGCTGCAAGACGTTCCGGATGCGGATCTGGAACCGCTGGTGCGCCGAGCGGCAATCAATTGCCCGACACGTGCGATTACTTTGATCGACGATGATCAGTAGGGCCGGTGCGCGGTCAACAGGTGAAACCCAACGGCGTGGGAGGTCGCAATGGCGGTCGATGAACTGATCGATCTGGTTAAGCTCGTGGAGCCCTCGTTTTATGAGAATCCCGTCCCGATCTATCAGCGCTTGCAGCAAGAGGCGCCCGTCTTCTACTACGAGCCATTGGACATGTACGTCCTGACCAAGCACGAAGACATCCGGTTCGCCGCGCAGCGTAAGGACATATTCTCGCCGACGGGCGGGCTGTTGCTGACCGAAATCATGCACACTGAGGACACACCGCTCCGCGAGGAGTTCTTCGATCCGGCCGGAGAGTTGTTCCCCTACACCGATTCACCGCGGCATCGGCAGCTTCGACGACTGCTGACGCCGGCGTTCACGCCGCGCGCGCTGGCGACGATGACCGCAGAGCTGGAGGAGAGTTGCCGGGCGCTGGTGGACACCATCGATGCCAATCGGCCTATTGACTTCGTCGAAGCAGTGGCCTCGCGCCTGCCGATTCTGTTCGCGTCGCGTCTGCTGGGGACAACGTCGTCGGATGTGACGCGTATTCGTCGCTGGAGCGATCTGCTGGAGAACATCGGGTCGGGGACCCTGACCGCCGATGAACTGCACGACGTGGCGCAGGAATTCAAGGAGATGAGCGTATTCTTCCTCTCCGAGTTCGACCGTAAGCGTCAACACCCTGGTTCAGATCTGATGAGCACGTTGCTCGACGCGACGCTCGACGGCGAAAAGTTGTCTGAGGCCAAGCTGATCATGTATTGCACGCTGGTGCTTGCGGTGGGGACCGATACCACCCGCTCTCTTCTGACGGGGATGGCGATCGCCCTGGCGCGACACCCTGATCAATTGGCGCAGTTGCGTGCGGACCGCTCGCTGATGCCGACCGCAGTCGACGAAGCTTTGCGCTGGACCACGCCCGCGCGTGGGTTTGTGCGGACCCTGTTGACAGACGCGGAGGTTCGCGGGCAAAAGATCAGGGCCGGCCAGCGTGTCTATCTGTTCTACGCGGCAGGCAATATCGATCCGGATGTTTTCCCCGATCCGCTGACCTTCGACATCACGCGCGACCAGGACATCTCGCATCTTGGATTTGGATTCGGGCCCCACATCTGCATCGGCGCCCAGTTGGTGAGGATGGAGGCGGCCATGCTCTATAACATGCTCCTCGACAGATTCAGTTCCTGGGAACTCGCAGCCGAGCCACGACGACTGACTCACATCTTGCGCAACGGCTGGCACGACGCGCCGTTGGTGTTCACCCCGGCTAACTCCGACACGCCCGCCGCCAACAGCGTGGCAGCCGCCAGGTCGTGACGTCGTCGCACCACAGGTGCGCTCGTCGCCGAACTCGCGTAGGCTCTGCGTTCATCAATCAAACTCCGTGCGGCTACGGACTATTCGCTATCGCCGCCGGTGACCCGCCGAACTGCCCGTTGCCCATCGCGAAATAACTCGCGAGGGTTTCGCCGACTTCAGCATTGTGCCGTGCGCCCAATTTGTCCTGGATGGGGACGGGTCTCGACACCCACCCGGCCGTCGCAGGTAGTGGGCCGATGAATCCAACGATGCCGTTGATAGAAGTTGCTGAGATAAGCTATGGTTAGATCAACATGTGTGTTGAAAAAGCGGGACAGGCGGTAGGCCCGTAGTGGATCGCCGACTCCGCGCATGCCGTCGACAGGATCCGATCGATCCTGCGCGTGTTTCGGGTTGTGCAGTTGCCTTCAATGTATCCCGCGCACCATCAGGGCAAGTCCGCGTTGCAAAAGAAGGTGTTGCAGAAGAAGGTGGTGGCTGTGAACGATCTCGGCGTCGGCCTGCCCGCCTCAGATGATAAGCCGATGCGATCGGGGGGCCCGTGGCTCGCGAAGTAGCGACAACCTCGAAACCCTTTGGCGCCGGGTTCGTCACAGCAATACTCTTCGGGGCCGCACTCAATCCGATCAACAGTTCGGTAATCGCGACCGGACTCGTGGCGATCGCAACGGCGATGGACGTGCCCGTCGGAAGGACCTCGATCCTCATATCGAGTTTGTATTTGACTTGCGCCGTGGCGCAGCCGACCACCGGCCGGCTGGCCGAGGAGTTCGGACCGAGGCGCGTCTTTTTGCTGGGCATCGCTGTGGTGCTCGCCGGCGGTGTATTAGGCGCTGTCGCAGACAACCTGGCGATGTTGGTGTGGGCGCGGGTGTTGATTGGATTTGGAACATCAGCGGGATACCCAACGGCGATGATGCTGATCCGACGCCGAGCCGCCGACGCCGGGCTAGACCACCCGCCGAGCACCGTCTTGGGCGGTATAGCGATCGCCGGGGGTGCGACGATGGCGATCGGGCCGTCGCTGGGTGGGCTGCTAATCGGTTGGTTTGGCTGGCGATCGGTGTTCGCGGTCAATCTGCCTTTCGCCGTGGTGGCCGGACTGTTGGCGCTGTGGGGGATTCCACGTGACCCCGATGCACTGACCGGCCGAGCGTGGCGGGTCATGATCAGCCGGTTGGACCTTGCGGGGATAGCGGCATTTAGCGCGGCGTTGGTGAGCGCATTGGTAGCGCTCGAAGGGCTGCCCCATGTGCGGTGGCCGGCGCTTGTCGGTGCCGTGGTGTTCTCGACAGGGCTGGTTTGGCGCGAACTGCGTGCGGCGAATCCGTTCATCGATATGCGGCTGCTGGTCCGCAACAGGGCGCTCTCCCGGACGTATCTACGCGCCGCTCTCACCGTGTTTGGTACCTACGTCGTGTTGTACGGAGTGACACAGTGGATCGAGGCCGCACACGGGCAGTCAGCCTTCGCCGCCGGTCTGATCATGCTGCCGGTCGGCGCGGTGTCCGCGCTGGCGTCGCAGGCGGTCAGCGGTCGGAAGAATCCGCGCATGACACTCATCGTCGCTGCGGTGCTGTTCATCGGAGGCTCGGTGTTCATCTTCACGCTGTCCAAGTCGAGCTCGGTTTTTGCCATCAGCGCGGTCACCGCGATCTTCGGTGCGGTCAATGGAGCCGGCATCGTGGGCAACCAGCTGGCGCTCTACCGCCAAACACCCGCGGACACGATCGGGACCGCCTCAGGGCTGATGCGGACATCCCAATACGTCTCCTCAATCGCCTCGGCGGTCCTCATTGGCGTGGTGTACAGCCGCACGGTTGACAGCGCGGGACTGCACCACGCGGCACTCATCCTGATCGGCATGAGCGTCGTCCTGCTGCTCATGACGCTGTTCGACCGCCGCCTGTCTGAGTCCGGATCGACCACGACGGGTAGAACTCTCGACCGCCCACGCTTCGCCGATTCCTGAAAGCGGCGAAAAGTAGCTGGTACTCAATGCCTGTCGACTCAGTCGAGCGATGCGATCTTCTGGCGGGAGCCCCAAACCCGGGCGCTGGGGCCTCAGACTTTCCGCGTCCGCGGATGTTTCAACAATAGCGTGGAAGCGCCGAGCAGCCGCCACAGGGTGAAATCGTCAACACGACTGTTGACTTTATTGGTGTGCCGTTCGTATGCTGAAGAGGCTGCGGCGAACAGACAGCATTTGGGCATGTCGTCGCGCGCTGGTGATGCCGTTGGGTGCCATCGCTTCTTTGTGCGCAGGACGGAGTTATCGCCCGCGTTCGGCGGTACCGACATGTGATCGCCGGCCCGAGAAGCCATGACGGAGGGCGGAGACCATGACCAGCAAGCCAGCGCACCTCAGCTTCGCCGAGCTGCGCCAGCTCGCCGATTCGGCCAATCTGCCCACCCTGCTCATGTTGATCTACCAGGTCACCGGGGACTCGCGATGGCTGGAACCGCCCTATTGCCCCACCCGCAGCCGAGGTCTCAGCGATCACGACACGGGTGGATTCTCGGAGCAGATCCAGGACGAGGTCCGCTTGGCGGGGGCCCATGCGCTGTTCGATCTGCAATCAGGCAAAGCGCCGGCCATCCCGATGCCGAATGCTGAACAGACCAGTCGGATGTTGGGCGTGTGCGTGGGCGAATCAGTCGACCCCTCCTACGGTGTGATGTTCTCCGAAGAGTTCGAACGCCGCATGGGGATACAGCAAGACGTCAACATCGCTGAGAGTCTGCCACCGGGTTTCCACGTTCTCGTCATCGGCGCCGGGGTCTCCGGCATCATCGCCGCTCAGCGGCTGGGGCAGATGGGCATCCCCTACACCGTGGTGGACGAGCACGACGATGCGGGCGGCAACTGGCGGGACAATCCGTATCCCGGCGCCGGGGTGGATACTCCCAGTCACCTGTACTCGTTCTCCTTCGCGCCGCACGACTGGACCAAACACTTCGAGCTGCGCCCCGAACTCGAGGAGTACCTCGAGGCGACGTTCGAGCGTGTCGGCGGACCGGCCAACACCCGGTTCAACACCAAGGTGGTGTCGGCCCGGTTCGACCCGGACGCGATGGTGTGGCGGGTTGAGGTCCAAGACCGCCAGGGGAACCGCGATCAGATCACCGCCAACGCCGTCATCAGCGCCGTGGGGGTCCTCAACCGGCCCAGCTTGCCCAACATCGATGGGAGGGACCGCTTCACCGGGCCTTCTTTCCACTCGTCGCACTGGCCCGAAGACCTCGACATCGACGGCAAGAGCGTCGCGGTCATCGGCAGCGGGGCCAGCGCGATGCAGATCGTGCCGGCGATCGCCGACCGGGTCGGCAAGTTGACGGTGTTTCAACGCACACCACCGTGGGTCGCGCCATTCGAGAAATTCCAGCTGCCCATCGACTACGGCGCCCGGTACCTGCTCAATCACTTCCCGATGTACCGGTCTTGGTATTTCCTCAAGTTGTACTGGCAGTTCGGCGACAAGGTACTCGATTCGCTGCGCAAGGATCCGAGCTGGCCGCATCCCGAACGCTCAGTCAACGCACAAAACGACGGGCACCGGCGGTTCTTCACTGAGTACATCGAGGAGCAACTCGGCTCCCGCACCGACCTCCTGGACAAGGTCGTCCCGACGTATCCGCCCTACGGCAAGCGGATCCTGCTCGACAACGGTTGGTATGCGGCGCTGCTGCGCGACAATGTCACGCTGGTCACTGAGGCGGTGTGCGAGGTCCTCGACCAGGGCGTCCGTTCAAGTTCCGGCGAGGCCTACGACGCCGATATCCTGGTGTGGGCCACCGGATTTCAGGCCTCACGGTTTGTGTCGAGCCTCGACATCACCGGGTTGTACGGCCAGACTCTGCGCGACGCGTGGGACGACGACGATGCGCGCGCCTACCTCGGTGTGACGGTTCCGGATTTTCCGAATCTCTTCCTGCTAGGGGGCCCGAACTCATTTCCGGGCAGCGGCAGCTTCATGTATTTCATGGAGGTTCAGATGCGCTACATCGGTCGGATACTGGCCTCGATGATCGACGCCAACGTCGCGGCGGTGAACACCCGCCAGGACGTTTACGAACGTTACGGCGACTTAGTGGACGCGACCAGCCAGACGACGGTGTGGACGCATCCGGGCACCAATACGTTTTTCCGCAACGCCCGGGGCCGACTGGTGTTCGTCTCGCCGTTTCGCAACGTCGAGTACTGGAAACAGGCCGCGCGTTCCGGGCTCGACGACTACGAGCTGCTCGGTAACGGCCAGACCGAACACACGGCGGTTGCCGCATCAGCCTAGTCGCGGGCCGCGCCCGCTCGGACAAAAGGAACCCAGGCACGATGGAACCGTTGCTTCTCAGTGGATTGAAAGACAAGTCAGCCCTCGTAGTGGGCGGCGGCTTCGGCATGGGCCGCGCAACGGCGCGGTTACTCACCGCCAACGGCGCGCGGGTCTGTGTGCTCGATGCCGATGCCGAGCGAGTCGAGGCGACAAGCCGTGAGCTGTCGGCCACCGGCATCTGTACCGACATTTGTGAGCCCGGTGCCGCACGCGATGCCGTCAAAAGGGCTGCCACCGAGATGGGCGGGCTCGACATCCTCATCAACATCGTCGGCAAAGGCTACAGGGTCCGGGGGGCCGAGCTGACCGCGCAGACGCAACGGGAAGCGCTCGAGATCAACTACCTGCACCACGTGGAGTTTTGCGCCGCGTTCGGTCAGCACCGCATAGACGCCGGCAAGCCCGGCGCCATCACAATGGTGTCCTCGTTGGCAGGGCTGCGGCCGTTTCCGGGTCAAATCGCCTACGGTGCCGCCAAAGCGGCGCTCAATTCGCTGACCGCCAGCCTGGCCGTCGAGTGGGGACCCCACCAGATCAGGGTCAATGCCGTGGCACCGGGTGTCGTGCGCACCGATCGCAACACCTGGGAGGGGCAGCCGGGCGATGCGCTAGCCGGATCGATCCCGCTGGGCAGACTGGGCGACCAGGAGGATATCGCGGCCGCCATCGTGTTCTTGTCCTCCGATGCCGCCTCCTACATCACCGGACAGACATTGCTGGTTGACGGAGGGGCCGCCAGCTTCATTCAGTTCTGGCGGCAGTAGTGACGTTTGCGCTGCATCAACGTGGCGCGCCGTCCGCGCGGATGCACCCGCCATCGGCCCAGAGCACCTCAGACAGAAGGGAACTGGCGTGACGCTCGATCTCAGTCCTGACAAACTCCTGACGACCACGCGCACCGTGCGTAAACGGCTCGACTTTTCTCGGCCGGTGCCGCGGGAGGTCATTCAAGACTGCATTGAGGTCGCCGTGCAGGCCCCGACCGGCGGGAACAAGCAGATCTGGCATTGGGTGGTCGTCGGCGACCAAAAGGTCAAGAGCGCCGTCGCCGACGTCTACCGGCGGTGCTGGGACACCACCAGCCACCACGGAGCCTTGCCGAGCTATGACGGCGCCGATCCACGCGCAGGTCGCATGGCCAAGATCCTCGAGTCGGGGCAATACCTGGCCGACAACATCGACCGGTCGCCCTGGCTGGTCATCCCGTGCGGCACTGGCCGCGTGCTCGATCAGCCGACGGTGCCCGAGCAATCCAGGTTCTGGGCATCAGTACTGCCGGCGATGTGGAGCTTCATGCTTGCCGCCCGGGCACGCGGCCTCGGTTGCGCCTGGACATCCGTGCACCTCCAAAGGGAACAGGATGTCGCACAGATCCTGGGTATTCCCTATCCCGAAGTCACCCAATGCGGACTGTTCCCGGTGGCCTACACCAAGGGGACCAATTTCCGCCGCGCACAACGTATTCCCGGGGAGGAGCTCACTCACTGGGACCACTGGTGATGCGCCTGACCGGGACCATAGCGTTGTTGAATCGACAAGGAGCCACATCAGATGACCACCGATCTGAAGCAAAAATGGGCCGAGGGAAAACCGACTTTTGGCGGTTGGTGCACCAGTGGGTCGGCCTTCACGGCAGAGGTCATGGCGGCGGAAGGCTTCGACTTCGTGGGTCTCGACGTGCAGCACGGCTTGTACGGCTACGAGTCGGTCTTATCGGCGATCCGCGCCGTGAACACCACGTCCGCAGCCTCGATTGTTCGGGTTCCCTCATTGGATCTGGCTTTCGCGGGCAAGATATTGGACGCCGGAGCCCACGGCATCATCTTTCCGGTGGTCGAGACCGCCGATGACGCCGCCGCTGCGGTCAAAGCATGTCGCTACTACCCCCAAGGGGCACGCAGTTTCGGGCCGGTGCGCGCCGGAGTCCTGTTTGGCCGCGATCCCGAAGTGCTCGCTGGGCTGGCGGTGTGCATGGTGATGATCGAGACCGCGCGTGCTGTCGACAATGTTGAGCAGATCGTGTCGGTCGAAGGTGTCGATGCGGTGTTCATTGGCCCCGCGGATCTGGCGATCACCTACGGCATGCCGGTCGCGCCGGCGCCGGTGCCCGGCGTTCATGCCGACGCCATCGAGGCCGTCCGCCAGGCCGCCAGCAAGGCTGGCCTGGCAGTGGGCATGTCCTGCCCCAACGCCGAAGCGGCGCTCAAACTGACGGCTGCGGGCTACACATTTCTGCCCATTGGCGCAGACACCCATTGGGTGACAGCGACCGCGCGCGCGCAGGTCGCGGCCGTGCGCGATGCGGGTTACTGACCGAAGCCAACGGATTATCCCCCCGATGGCGGATTATCCCCCCGATGGCCGGACCCGACCGCCGGGTCTTGATGCGCTGTTTTATCAACGGCGCGAGAGGATTTCAGTGTTCGCACATCATGCTGCCGGAAATCAGATCGAGTCAACAGCATCGTTGATGCTGCCGTGGCCGGCGCCGGACGATGCCGCCGAGAGTTGTTTCCACATAGTTGTTGAAATTGTGGATCGGATGACTTACCGTAAAGAGGCCACAACGCGGTGTTGTCCCTACGCCGCGCGGCGTTTCACTTGCCGCAGAACCGAAGTGCGGGTGGGCGGACGCCAGGCAAACGGTTTAAGCCACCACCGCACGATTTCAGCCGAGCACGCAACTGTCCGCGGGAACAGGAGTTGATCCGTGAGTGCAACCGAGCAAGACCGCAACCGCGAGCTGGTGCGCAGGGTGTACGAGGCGCTATTTGAGGGAGACGTCACCGTCTTCAAAGACGCCACGCGCGACGATTTCGAAGCACACGTGACGCCCGCGGTGCCATGGGGAGGCGTTCATCGGGGCGCTGAGGCGATCCTGTCGAATGTCTTGCCTCAGTTGGCGGCAGCACTCGATTTCGGCAGTCTGCGTCTGACCAGTATTTCAGCCGACGGCGACGATGTCACCGCCTTGTTGACCGCCCGCTCGGCCGGCGGTGACGAGCTGTGGATGGCCGAAAACTGGACGCTGCGCGACGGCAAAATCGGATGCCTGCGCGTGTTCTACTACGATGCGCGACCCATCGCATCGTCACTTACCGCGGCCGCCTCCTAGTCACCTTGTCGAGCACCGGCTTGGACGACCTGGCCTGCGAGATCGTCGGGTCGCATGGTGGCCAGCGATCCCTTGACCGCGCGGCCGATAGGCGAACGGGCGACCGACACGACGACGGCTTCAGGCATGGTTGGGCTCCGTATCTAGGTCGACGTCCAGGTCCGCGGCGGGCGCCTCAAGGGCGCCGAGAAGGCGGAACTTCTGGACCTTGCCGCTGGGTGTGGTGGGCAGTTCGACCACGAGGAAGATTTCGCGCGGGACTTTGAACGCTGCGAGCGCACGTGCGCTGTGTGCCTTGAGGTCCTCCACGGTGACTTCTGCGCCGCTGCACAGTTGCACCCATGCATAGCCCACTTGGCCCAGCCGGTCGTCGGGCACCCCGGCTGCGGCCGCGCGTTGGACCGCCGGATGAGTTTGCAGCGCCGTTTCGACCTCAACGGGGTCGACGAGCTCGCCTCCCACCCGGTAGTGATCGCTGTGCCGGCCGATGAAGACGATATTGCCTTTGCGGTCTCGCCTTACGACATCGCCTGTGCGAAACCAGCCTTCGCCGTTGAATGCCCGCGCGGTTGCGACCGGGTCGTTGTGGTAGCCAAGCATGATCGACGGACCGCGCAATAACAGCACACCCCGTGACCCATCGGACACGGGTCGACCGGTGACCTCATCGACAATCACCGCGTGGATCCCATCCAAAGGGCGGCCGACCGTTCCGACGGCTACGTCCACAGTGTCCTTGAGGGTGGGCATTATGACGGTGGACGCGGTCTCGGTACTGCCGTACGTGTTCAGACATGGCGCACGGAATTTCGCGCGCACCCGTCGGCTCAGGTCGGGTGCGAGCGGGGTGATCGCGAACCGGATCTTGGCGAAGTCGATATCATCGATGGCTGGGTCGTTCAATTGATCGATGTAGGTGGTGGGCACGCCGTACACCATCGTCGCGCCCTCAGAACGTATGAGGCGCAATGACTCCGGCGAGCG
>Ga0153943_1000293_pt1 | contig 15830 bp, 21 predicted proteins | sample TSNJ027MetaG_FD_104721 | JGI IMG/M metagenome (GOLD analysis project Ga0153943, IMG submission 104721) | Attine ant fungus gardens microbial communities from New Jersey, USA - TSNJ027 MetaG | ecosystem: Host-associated > Fungi > Mycelium > Unclassified | place: USA: New Jersey, Brendan T. Byrne...
GTCATCAATTGTGCAGAAACCGCAGAAACCAAGTTCAATTATAACAACTTTCTCTTCCTGCACACTGGTCGCACAAACCCAACTCTATTACAAATTATGAAAAAAGTGGCCATCCAATGAACAGGAAATAAAGTATGATAAAACACATTATGTTTCCCATGGGAATACTGGAATTAATGGTAAGTGGGTCATAACAGCACAACAGTCGACCAGAGTCATTGTGAACAAATCGCAAATTACGATTTGTTCTGGGAACCTGTGCCTCCAGGATTCGTAGCTGAGATGCTTCCTGCATTAAATCTTGGCAGACGAATCTTGAGGGAAGGAGTGACAGGTGCTGAAGCGGGGGCATGTATAGAAGTGGGATTCAGTGGAAGCACGCGGGACCGCGATGGAGTGCGAGGAATGCGTTTGCGGGTCGACCTTTTTTCTTTTTCTTCAAGGTCGAGCTTTTCTTTTTTGGAGGTCTCGTAGGGCTTGGGTCGGTATGGTAAATCTTCTTCTCGCTCCTTCCTCTTTCGACCTCGCTTAGCTGGAGCAGGTTTTCCCTCTTCCATGTCTTTGACAATAGGCCGACGTCCTCGTCGTTTCGGCGGTGTCTAGCAGCAGAGTTAGATCATTTAACTTGCATTGACTGGAGTAATTACCTTAGGATTGATTGTTGGGGAGTCTATTAAAGGAACTCCGTTAGATAATGTTAGTGGGTCTTCTGATTCTTCAACCTTGAGAGGACATGAGTTTGAGAATATATTGGAATCAGATATCTTTTACCTTGACTTGAACGGCTTTCTTAGGAGGCACTATGGTAGTAGATGCATCGGTAACAGCGGTATCTGTTGGGGGGCTATCACTGGAAATTGCATTCTCCTGATGAGATGCATAAGCAGATGCCGATGACGCTCATGTTTGAAAACCTACTCTAGATGGCACGCTCGCAGATGACGATTCTGGTGCCACGTTCCTACTCTTCGACCTCAATTCACGGACACTATTTTCAGGTTGCGTGCTCTGTACAGAGTGTTTTCTTTGGGCAATGATGACGGTGGGTATCGGTGTCACAACAGGGGTTGTCAGATCCGTAAGTGTGTTTTGTCTAGTGATACCGTTAATTGTAGCTGCCTTAGTGAGACGCTGGAAAGACGAGGCGCCATCAGCCATAGCTCGTAAAAATCAGAAAAACAGGGACTGACTTTCGCAGGTGCAGATAAATTGATGTTTCGACCTCCTGACCCGTCGGACATTTCCACATCAGGGCTCGTTTGCACGGCCCGTTCGAACATTTTTCGTCGAGAGACACCATTCAAATTGGAAGCATGGGATCTCCTGTGCCTTAAACTATGAAGCATCTGCACGATCAGGATAGTAAGAGTCAATGAAACCCTAGGACCGAATTCTGATGATGAACAGTACCTCAGCGACTTTAAGTTCGCCTGTCTCCCCCACAGATCCCGTCTCCTGTGATTCATCGCCAAAATCATCCAAGGAACTCAGTGAAGTGAGTGGTGAAGACATGGCAGAAGAAATATTATCCTTCTCCTCCCTAACCGGACATCAGCGATGGCCCAAATTTTTTCAAGGTTGACTCACTGGTGAGGAGAGGCAGACCTTTTGCTGAGTTTGCCCCAGAAATCAAGGACAATAGTCCGTTCGGGAACACGATATCGACGACCATTGATCAAGACTTCATCTGTGGCTATACGGTTTCCTTGTTGTATGGGAACAGCATTTTCAGATGGAATGATCTCGATGTTTCCGTTATTGGATTGACCTGGGCGATCAATCTCAATAACTGGGTAAGGGTTGTATTTGGGAATTCGGCGTTTGATGGGCTGCGAGGTGATTATATTATCAATTCATTTGCTTTGAGTGTACAAGAAGACTCATACCAAGACCCTGTCCGAGTGATTTGGACACATCCACCTTTTGTTGAGAGGAGGTAGGCTGGGGAGTGGGGGATCGAGGCAATCGAGGTGCCAGTGAAGCGTACAGAAATCACAGGATATAATAGGCTTCCAACTGTCATCTGAGGCGCCTTTAAATGAAGATCTCCTTGTCCTTTTGGTGGCAGGTGTCGTTGCTGCAAGCCCATTGGGAAGAGCAGATACTCCACACTGAAAACATAGTACAGGTGCACCGTTTTTATCTCTCAGACGATGTGCATCTCTCTCCTCTGGAAGACCGAGGCGGCTGAAAGGCACAAAAAAATCAGTGAGAAAGTCGAATGTAGAATGCTAGACTAAGTTCTGTCTACCTTTGGCGAGGCGGTTTGTAGAACGTTGTATCAATATAATTGCCTTTTGGCCCTTGACCGACTGTAGAAGGAAGTCAGGCTCGGCTGAGTGTAAGAGTGTATGAAGAAAAAATGAAGCACCATCTTTGAAAAAGGTCCGGATGTCTTCGGGTAACTGAAACTCCACCGGAATTGACATATTGAGCTGATGGATCAGGGGCGACAGAAGAGATGGTGGGGGTTTAGCAGGAGGTTGCTGAGGAAAGATGAGGCCAAGGAGCATGAAGATAAGGAAGATGACGAGCCCACCTTACGTATCATACACGCAGGGCAGAACCATCTGCTATCCCCCTCTTCTATAGTCTCCAAGGGTGGATCGACACACCAAAGATGAAACGCCCGAGGACATCCATCACAGTATACGAGATCGCCGTGTGAACGACAAGAAGAGCAGTGATCATCGTTGTTCAACTTAAGTACAACATGAGCCAAGAAGCCAAGTAAGATCAGGGGAGCGCACCAAGTTAGACACAAGCGGAGGATCAGGAGAGGGCAGTACCACGCTTTTAGGCTCCTCCTTGACTCTAATAGAGATTGGATCCACCTCTTTGGCCTTCCCTTTGTCTTTGCGCCTTGGTCTCCCATGGGGAGCGGAGACCTGAAAATCATTGAAATTTGAAGAAGAATTAGAGCGGGAAAGGGAAGGTTCGTCCTCTGGGACGCCAGGGAGACTATCTGTCTCCATTGGTGATGGAATTGGATGGAGTTGAGCTGGTGCTTCACCGGAGCTAGTGCTCTCCAAGGGCACGGCAACGGTTTGCCCATTTTGATTGCGGGCAGAAGCACGTTGGGCACGCCCGGAGGCCGTTCTTTTCCGGACGAAAGAGTAGCACAGCGGGACGTGTAGAGAAAGATCATTTGATTGGTCCAACATGACAGAAACAGCGGATTGAGATGTAAAGAAAGAAAGTAGTCAGTCGGCGAAAAAGAGAACGGTAGAAGGCGCACCCCTTGTCAACTCTGGGGCGCTTTGGGCGGTGACCGTCCTGGGGCTCCTGGCCGATGAGAGTACCATGGGCAATTCCAGAATATGTGGATCCTGGATCATCTGAAGGCAGGTAGGAGAAAATAGTCGGTGGTTTTTTGGGGTCGCGTTTTTGAGCTGCTTGCTGGACAGACGCAATAGAGGGAGGACCTGGCAATATTTCAGTGGCGAGATTAGCGTCTCCTTCTAGATGAGACGGCTGCTGCACGGTGACTCCTGGCAGCATGTATGGCGGAATGCTTGCAGCCGTAGCCATTTGCATAAACAGCACCAGGGATACCAGTAGAAAGAGGATGAAGTCAGGGAACAACCACACTTTGAAGTCACTCCTCCCCTCAACACTCAGTTTCCGCGCACTATGGCCTTGCCATTCCGTTATTCTCATAATTATAATGTATATGTACAGTGTATGAGGACTGTCTATGTGCAGCCGACTCTCTCAAACCGGGCTTCCAGCCCTTTTGCAGCAACTCAGACAGCGAATCTGTTCCACACAGATCAAATGCTGGTGCATACTGCCCAAATGGTATGGCAGCGCTTGCAGCATTGCAGAGAAGTCACAATCGTCGCTATTGGATTTCTATGAACAGAGAAAATTGACTGGAAAGAAAAGAAAAGGATCTTACCGGCTCTGAATCTCCAATCAAAAATTCGTTTCAACACGATACACAAGCAGTCGGAACAAGTTCTCGCCGGTGTTTGCTGTGCTGGAAAATGGACCGCCCGATATTATTATCCCCTGGAAACTGGGCACATCCGTCGGAAAGTCCCTTCAGATATCCGACATTTTAAACACAATGCCTTTCATATAAGACCTCGATGCCGTAGAAATTCCGATCTCCTTCTCATACCATACCATACCATTCAAGACGATCCTCAGAAATATGCAGCAAGTGCTCAAATGCCAAAAGTCGTCCTCTAAAATTCATCCGACAGCGATAGCCAGCCACTGGAAACTGGGGAGACTTTTACTTTCCCTGCCGTTCGGATCCTTTTGGGAACTTGTTCGGCCCACATGGAGTAGAATTATCAGAAACAAACCCCGCACTTCGGATTATGTTCCAGTATATCCCCGAAAAAAACACCTTGGTCTCGAGGGAAGATAGCGACTTCAGACTGTCAATGACCAGGCTGCTTTGCAACAGAAGCAGTTAGAAAGGATGAATTGGCTATATTCCAGGGACTAATGATGCAACAAGCCCAAACAATTCCCCTTCTTCTACTTCCGCAATGGCCAATACCACAGTCACTGGTGCAAGGGCAATTCATGGTCAAAATCCGCAGGTGGGTGCTCCATTACTTAAATGCCAATAAAATTAATTCGTGCAGTACCTGATCGATACGGTCATCCGTAATCGCATCTACGACTCTACCTACTGGAAAGAACACTGCTTCGCCCTCACAGGTATGCAAATTCCCTCAATAGTTGTGCCAGTGCCCGACTTCATTCCAGCCGCCAGTCTCATAGATAAAGCCGTTGAAATCCGAGCAGTCGGAGGTGTTTATGGAGGAAACCAGACACCTAGCGAATTCCTCTGCCTTCTTCTCAAGCTCCTACAGATCCAGCCAGAAAAGGAAATTCTTCTAGAATATCTGCAGGCGGACGAGTTCAAGTGTGTGTCCACATGCCCCGCTCTTAAGCCTAATTTCTCATGTCTTTCCAGATACCTTCGTGCCTTGGCCGCAATGTACATACGAATGACATTTCATGCGGTCGAAGTGTACGAAATCCTAGAACCCTTACTCAAAGACTTCAGAAAGCTACGACTGCGAAATATGAGTTAGTACATGTTAATTTCATTGAACCATTCTCATCCAAAAATTGATTTAGATGGATACTTTTTAACCTATATTGACGAATTCGTCTACCAACTCTTGACTGAAGAACGAGTATGCGACATCGTCATGCCACGGATACAGAAAAGAGAAATATTAGAAGAAACTGGGGAGCTGGGTCCACGAAAAAGTCGTCTTCTAGACGCAATGGAGGGCGACGATGAAGATAGGAGTGTCCGAGCTGGTAGCAGAAGTAGAAGCAGGAGCAGGGTAGGTAGCAGAGCTAGAAGTGAAGACACAAGCAGGAGCAGAAGTGAAAGCAAAAGCCTCTCGAGGTCACGCAGCGGCAGTCCTGCTTCGGCTGGCTCTAGATATATATCAAAAAGTCCCTCACGTTCTCGTTCTGGATCGAGGTCACCATATCGTTCACGTAGCCGAAGCATTTCACCAGATAGGATGGAAACGTAGAATTTTTCATTATCTGCTACATCACTTACTTTCCTTGGCAAAATTCTGTTTGCGATATTTACCAAGCTGTTGAGCCAACAAGTGCCAACGGTCCTCTACGAAGGGCATCTTGTTCAGTGAGCTGAGCGTGGTTGTATTTAGGTAGCCACGATTCCTCCATCTGTTGTACCACTCTGCATCAAACATTTTCAGTCAATACCCTACAATTGTCAATTGCAAAACTCACCAATGTCTTCACGACGTGTGGGTGCAGCAGAGACTCTGTCCGTCCTTCCTTTGACGCAATCTCTGAGCGCGAGTTCATTGTAATACTTGCAAACAATTTTCCCGCCCTTCTGTTCAATAGCCTTGATAGCACTCTGACTTGCTCTTGACGCCACAACATACAAGGGCATCTTCAAGAGCTCTGCACCCTGAAAACGATGAAAAAAAGAATTTGTCTTTGCTGGCATAACTCACGTCTCCCAGAATCTTAACTCCGTCATGCACCGAATGAATACAACCGCTCAACAACAGCTCTTTCGCAGTAATAGGTGCGTCCGGAGAACACTTCAGACGGCCTTGGTCTATCCAGTGTTGTATCCGGTCAAGGTTCACAGGTGCATATGTTCTCCCATTGGCGTTGATAAAACCTCGTTTAGGAAACAGCTTTGTTATTGGCGTCTGGCCACCCTCAAAAGCAATCCCTGGACCTCGGCCAGAGCGTGCATTTTGACCTTTGTGACCGCGACCTGCTGTTCGACCATATCCCGAGCCTTGGCCACGACCAACTCGTTTTTGCTGTTAAATTACTCATAAGGGACGTACACGCGGCAGCGGGTGATTTTCAGAGACTGACGCTATGCTGTGAGCCCTTTGCAGGACTAAGATTGGCAAGGGTGACTCTGGGTAGGCGAGCCCGTGAGGCCATGAGTGTCTGCAGCAATAAGGTGATTTCGCGTAAGAGCACTTTATTTGTTTCGGAGGTCAATGTCAAGCAATGATTACTGACGGTTTTCTATATGACCACCGGTGTATTACGGCCGGCCACTTTCAGAGTCCTATTTTGTCATCACCGCTGTCTCAACCACTCGAATGATATCTTCAGTACCTCCATGTGAGACACAATGTAAAATGACACTGAATGATTGCGTATACGAACATTGCTGAATTTGGCAAGCCGTGACTGAGTTTCGATTAACAGCTCGTCGAGGCAACGCTCTGGGTCACGTGTACACTGACCTCATCATAGAGGCTAATTTTTATTATATTATAATTTTTATTATATCCTGGATTTGAAATCGGGCAGCTACCACTGAGTCTGTACCACGGACTGCGAACTAGCACCGTGTAATAAATTGATGATTCAAAAAAAAAACCACTGAGGATATTGCAGGAAAAGTATACGTCGAACGGGAATCGAACCCGCGCCGCTCGCTCTCAACGGAATGCATGGGAATGCATAATCAGGGCCCTCAACCAGTGCTTTCAACATGGAAAGCAAGCGTGATGACCACTTCACCATCGACGTATCGCAAACTTGTCTGCTCAAAATGATTATGTACTGTAGATTGATGTATCTCAACATTCCTACTTTGAAACGTGACTGAAGCAGAAAATAGACCCACTTCCTGTTGAGGCTAATCGAACTCACGGTGATCCGTCGGAGTTTCCGAAATCAGCTTGTGTTCCTATCATGACAGATCTCTCACAGCTCGTATCCAAGTGGTTGGAGCTCGACCGGGTCAGTAGTAGTCAATATACGACCGACCATGTAAAACTCGCCAATTTTTCTGATCAATCTTTTTTTTTCCCGCAGAATGAGGTCACTCGCACAGAGATCCAGAATTTATGGGACTCGGGCAATGTAAAGGAGCTCGAAAGTCGGATGAGGTTCTCTCATTTCACCTCCATTTTGATTCATTCATTGTCTCATCTTGAATCATCAAAGGGAACGAATTGGCTTTGGAACTGCAGGTAAGATCTCACCAGGGATTTATCCGTCCGAGCTTGTGGATCAGTCATGAGGACTCAGGGTTACGTGGCAAAATGGAAGCGGGATGGGCGCGGATGAATGGTGAACATTCCCCGAAACATGACGTCAATCAATTCTGACAATCCGGAAAGACTTGATTATAATCCAAGCGTCACAGGTGCACGCACACATCTCGCTCCTCGGGACATGATTAACTAACATCTTTCGAAATCCAGGGGGTAGCCTCATATGTAATTCAACAAATACCAGACGCCCTTTCCCGGGGTGTCATCATAGGCCACGATCACCGACATAATTCGGAGTATTGGGCAAAATTAACTGCTGCCGCATTTCTGGCAAAGGGCATGAAAGTGTACCTACTCCGTGGTATAGTCCATACCCCTATGTAAGACTACTTTTGACAAGACTGCCCACGTATAATGACCTCTATCATTTTAGGGTCCCTTTCACCGTGAAGGCGCAGAGCGCGGCATGCGGTATCATGATTACTGGTCTGTCATCTCAGCTTGGCCACTGGACATGATTTTAACATCCCTTCCAGCGAGTCACAATCCCAAGGTAATTGTTGACTTGATGATCAATGAAAAACTGACTATCCTGGCTCTAGGAAGATAACGGCTACAAAGTACGCGCGTCCATTCCTGGAAGGTCGAACGTAATAACTTGTTTCGATAGGTCTATTGGGAAAATGCAGTCCAGGTCAGTTTCCTACCACTAGATTGCTTGACAGGATATCAAGACATTTTTTGCTCAGATCATTGAACCTCACGATCGTGGAATATCCGAGTCTATCACCGCTAATCTTACACCGGTAGCATGGGATACCGATGTCTTTACATCGTCCCTCTGTCTAGATGTAACTCAGGAAATGCACGATGCATACTTTGCTTCCCTATCAAACCTTCTTGTTGACCAGTAAGATATTTTTTCTCCCCCCTCCCAATATGACCGCAGATACCAATTCAAATGGTTCAAGGAAACTCAATGCGACTACACCTGTGCGGTTCGTTAATACATCTATGCACGGTGTCAGCGACCTCTATGTCAAGCGCGCCTTTGATATATTTGGATTCGCATCCTATGTCCCCGTCAAGGAACAACAAGAACCAAATCCAGATTTCCCTACTGTCAAATTTCCCAATCCCGAGGAAAAGGGGGCACTGGTAAATTCCCTTGCTTACGTCTTCTTCCTCTCAACCTGAGATAACATTTTCAGGACCTCGCGCTTGCCACAGCAGAACGAGAGGATATAAACTATGTGCTAAGTCAAGACCCTGATTCTGACAGATTCGCTGGCGCAGAACGCGAGTACGTTGTCTAATCTCTAATGAGGTCTTCGGTAGTGATCTCCCTCAACCCAATTTCAAAAATTCAAAAGCCCCTCCTCCGGTAAATGGACCGTTTTCACAGGCGACCAACTAGGCTCTCTCTTTGCTGCCTTCATTCTCGATATCTTCAAACAATCCATCAGCCATAAACCTCTGACAAAATTGGCCATGGTCGCATCCATCGTCAGCTCCAAAATGATCGAAGCCATGGCCCAAGTCGAAGGATTCAGATTTGTCCAATGTTTGACTGGGTTCAAGTATATAGGGAATGCCTGTTTGAAATTGGTTGAAGAGGGGTATGAGGTGCCGTTTGGATATGAAGAAGCGATTGGGTTTATGTTTGGGGATGAGGTTAGGGATAAAGATGGGGTTGCTGCTACGGTGAGAAGAAAAAATAATAGTAATGCAATCTTGAACATTGCTGATGGAGTTTTTTTGGGGGAACCTTACTCAGATGACCTTTGTTCAGCTCGTAGCGGCATTGAACGCTCAGGGTAAGACGTTGAAGGGACATTTACAGAGCCTCTTTGAAAAGTAGATCCTTGGCGTTCGTTCCTTTGGCATCTTTGCTCACATCTAGCCTGATACAGATACGGCTATTTCCAGGTAATCCCACTAGTCTCACTGCGTCGTCTCGTGTTGACGCTCTCGCAAAAAGACAAACAACGGTTACTTCAGATGTGACGACCCTCCCACCATCGACCTCATCTTCAGTCGCATTCGAAACTTTGATGTACGCATTCTTCTCCTCCATCCATCCATTACTCTTCATTTCCCGTTTCATTGAAACTCCCAGGCAAGTGAAACGTGGTCGTCAACTTCTCCATCCTATCCCAAAGAAATCGCAGGTCTCACTGTGACTTCTATCGTCGACCTCACAACGGGTTACGATAGTACCAACCCACCTACGTACAAGCCTTCTCTTCCTCTCTCCTCTGGACACATGATACAATCCAGAGCAGAGAACAAACAAGGAATGAAATTTGTTTTAACAACTCGGTCAGTCATTTTTTCCTTAACGAAACCCCTTTTATTCACACCACCGGTACTTAGCACGAGCGGCACCGAGCCCAAGGTATATTCATTTATCAGCTGTTGACACTAGCAGATTGCTGAGTTTGAAATTATAATGCAGATCAAGTATTACCTTGAAGGCAGTGGCAGAGACGTCCAAGCCATTCAAGTCCTATTGGTCAGGATCATACAAGAACTGGGAGACATCTGGTTCGAAGCTGACAAGTGGGGTCTGGAAAGATCGTAAATAGTCCTGGAGTAGTATTGCAATATGTAAAGGGCAGTATTAGGACAGTATTATTGACAGCTTATTCTTGCTTTTATCCTTGCATCCAAAGCTTTTGCCTCCTCCCAAATTTCTTTTGTAACAAATTTTTCATGGTAGGACAAGGCCAAAAGTCTATTATTGACGTCATGAGACCATTCACACTCGAGACTTGTTGAAAAATAAAATTGACCGACCTGGCCGTTACCATCCATTGAACGAGCTCGTCCGAGGTTATCTCCTTGCCTGTGGTAGTCGAAGTGCTACGCTGGTTGACAAAATCGTCTTGAATATACTATAGAGGTTGATCAATGACCCAGGTTCGATAGGAATAGATGATAAATAAACACACTTTGGCCGTCTCGCCGCTGATTGTGGTTTGACCAACCTTGCTTCCACCGACTAGGCTTCTCCACTCATCGAGTACTCTATCACATGGTACATTAATCTCATCCAGAGGCTTGTAAAGATCGTCGTTATCCTCATCAGCCTTGTTAAGCGGAACATTCACAGTTGTCTGAGATGGGTTTAATACAGTTGTACAAAAGCAGCAAAATAGTCACTGACCTGAAAAAGGGCACTCGTCTTTCCCTGTGTCAGGATCATGACACTCAAATCGGTCGTTAGCGGAAACCGGGTGAACGGGGACTCATAATCAAGGATTTGACTTGTCATCACCTGCTGCAGAGAGCGTATGTTATCAAGACCGACTGAATCGACTGGGCCTTCGGTTATGCCCGCTTCTGTGACAAGGTAAAGTGAGCCTTTCGGGACCTGGAGCCAGCCACTGTGGAGGTCTTGGTCTTCTTTTTTATGCTGAGGGTGAAAGGAAGTGTGGTTGAGTATATCGAGTGTTAGTGGAAGAGGGGTCAGCAAAGGAAGGATGAGAGTGAGAACGTGTTGAAGAGTAGGTGTGGCAGTTGAAGAATCGGTCGGAGAGGGGAAGGAGGAGAGCGTGAGGGAAGGGGGATAGACGGGTGGAGAACTCGGCTGTCTGTGCAAACTCATCAGATGAGACCGATTGATCAACCGGTGAAATTGCCATACGTTTTGGAGATGGCAGAGAGCAAGACCCATTCTGCAGCATCTAAGTCACCAGCTAAGGCTTCTTGAGCAATCCAGTCAATGAGTCTGTTTCGAACTGTGCGGGCGTCGGGAGTGAACGATGCAGGAAAGGTACGAGGAATGATGAACGAGGGCGTCTCAGGGATTGAAAGGACGTGAAGCATTGAAACCATCATTGATGGCGATTCAGGGTCATCAAAATCACAATACAACCTTGGAATAGGATAAGAGTCAAGAAAAAGGACAATCACTGAGATGGGCGTGATCTTTACTGATCTGTGGAAAGATATCCGACAAAAGTGCGGATGTCTGTCACCCGGATACCCCGAGCCAGATGCGGGTGATAGATCTGGTGCCATCTCAATGACTGCCGTTGGAGATTTTGGATCGTCGCACCTTGACTTGGAGCCCAGTATGCTGAGCACCAGGAATGGGATATTTGTGTGGGCGTAGAGGCGTGTGGAGGCAAGGAATGCTCTGAGAGGAAGAGCACCAAGGCGATTCTCCTGGCACAGAAACAACCCAGAGGACAGTTCGCTGACAGAGGGAGCCGTTTAGGGCCTGGTAGAACTCGGAGGAGATCGAGGTGTCCTGGACCATAGCACGGAAAGAAACGAGAGTAGAGCCTATGGGGATGGGGAAAATATCACTGGGGCATATATCATTGAATGTTATATCACTAGGGTATGTATCAATGGAGATTGGATCGCTGAGGAACATATCACTGGAGATTGTGCCTTTGGAGAAAAGATTGCTACTGCGCCACATCGAAAGAGGATAATGTAATTACATAATCCAACTGTTCTCTGTATCGACCATGGGTCTGCTCAACCGTAAATCCAAGGAAAAGGGTGCATGGCGCAAGCCAGCAAGTAAGTGCCGTGGTGCTCTGTGGGATGACTGCTGACTGGTCCAGATACTGCGTTCAAGCAGCAACGGCTCAAGGCCTGGCAGCCAATTCTGACGCCAAAGACGGTGTTGCCGACGCTATTCATCGTTGGCTTCATCTTTGCTCCCATCGGCGGCCTTCTCATCTGGGGCTCCTCCCTCGTCTCAGAGATCTCCTTTGACTACACAGAATGCGAGAATCTCCAGGGCTCTCCATCCAATGCCTCCCTCAACTGGTCTCCCCTCCCCTCAAACAAATACACCTACCGTCTCAAGGCTGGCAGCGACAACATCGTCCCACCTTCTCCCCGATATGCCTACATTCCCGACACCGGCCTCAGTGATCCCTCCAACCAGCGCCAGTGTATCGTCGAGTTCAACATTCCCATCGACCTCCAAGCCCCCGTCTTCTTCTACTACGGTCTCACCAATTTCTACCAGAACCACCGTCGCTATGTCAAAAGCCTCAACTCTGACCAGCTGCAAGGAAAATACGTCAGTCCCAGTTCTCTCAACAACAGCGACTGCGACCCACTCGGTGCCGCCGGCCCCTTCGGGAACATCTCCATCTATCCCTGCGGACTCATCTCCAACTCCATATTCAATGGTCCGTTTTCACTCCTTTCCTTTCCCCCAGGCACAGCTCTCAACTCTGACACTAGATACATTCTACACACCCACGCTCCAAAATTCGAATAATTCGTCCGAGCCACAGCCATATCAATTCTCCGCCCAGGGCATTGCTTGGGACGGAGAGAGCAAAAAATATGTCCCGGACCCCACCAAGACCAACAATGGCTACTCAAGCTACAGTGAGATCATGCCTCCCCCGAACTGGAGTCTCCGTTTTCCTCAGGGCTACAACGAGTCCAACATGCCCAATCTCCAAGAAGATGAGCACTTCCAGAACTGGATGCGCACAGCGGGCCTTCCCAGCTTTACCAAACTATATGGGCGAAATGATGCCGATACCATGCAGTCGGGAACTTACCAGATTGTCATTGGCCTAAGTGCGTTCCCAGTATCCTATTTTTTGCAGTCCACTCACGGTTATTCCAGACTTCCCCGTCTTGTCTTACAGGGGTACAAAGTCCTTTGTCATTTCCACTGTGTCTTGGATAGGCGGCAAGAATCCTTTCCTTGGCTGGGCATACGTTGCTTCCTCAGCGCTCTTCATCCTCATCGCCATCTTCGGCACAGCACGTCATCTAATTAAGCCAAGGTAAGCATTTCAATCACACTTTTGTCATCACACTTTTGTCAGCCCGTTACTAATCACTACTCTTCAGACGACTTGGAGATATGTCGCTTCTCTCATGGAATCGATGATTTATATTATCAATCTTTGTAATATAGATTAGATTGTGGTATTTTTTTATGACGCAGGAACCATATTTATGTTTCGTTTGGAACGGCAAAGTCATCGCAGCAAATGACCCAGTGTCCACTTCTCGCTCAACGTGAAACCTGGCCTCTTATCATATCGTCTTGCATTTACGGCCTTTGTCAGGTTTACAGCCTAGCTTGTTAGGGGTCAGATACTTCACCTCGTCAACGCACCCAATCTGCCTCCACGCCTCTCCTAACCTGTGACCAGCCTCTCTTACTCCTTTTCTAACCCACTCGGACTTACCTCCTTTTAAAAAAACCGAATCATTTTCAAACTCTACCCATACCACGATCCCACTTCTTGACTTGGTTCCCCTCCTCGTTAATTCGTGCTAGTCTTTTTTGATGATTTTCACAACCTCATCACACTCCATCCAACAATGTGTCTGTAACTGGGCGTGATAAAAGACACTATGATTCACAATGCTGAGCACAATCTATCTCCGCTTTTTCGTGCGTAAATTGATTTCTTCCCCGGTTGTAAAACTTGAAAATTGTTAAACAAAAAAAAGGCGGTAAAACTCGCGCGCAAGTTTGATCCCACCTACCTTTTGTGGGGATAATAAAATCTGCTTTTCCTTTGATTTTCAAACTCTACTCGAGTTATATACTGAAAATAATGCACTTGAGCTTGCATCGTCCCCCCTCCACTCCGAGCAAAGGTTTGTTCAATTTATTGGTTATAAAAAAACACGTTTGAAAGAGGGCTTTGGTACTCTTTTTCTTCAAAAAAAACTGACTTAGAAGCTACCTCCAGTCTTGATCAAAAAAAGAACAATTGACAAATGACGGGATTTGATTCCAATCCTTCCCCCGTCCGATGTTGATTTTTCAACTCAAGTTGACTTCTTTTGCGTCTGATATCCTCAATCCTTATGCGTTTCCTGCAATCATCCAGCTAACCATATGGTATTGCTCAAAATCTAGCCAACACACGTCGATCATCCAAATCTCAGTCTCTGTCAGCTAAGCTTGTATACGAGCCTGAGCCTGATCAAAACAACAGGCATACAAAAAATGTGGTCGATTGATGACCGGTCATTACTCATTCATTATCTCATTGCGTTGTTGATCCGATCTTTCGAGAGCAGACAATGTATCGAATTTCCTTTATTGTATACATCACAATGAGTGAAAAAAAAACTATACAGTACATCGAATTGAGGAGGATGAAAAAAAGACTAGACAGAGTATCGAATTGAGAAGATGAAAAGGAAATGACGAGACAGCGAATTGAGATGGAAAATGACTAGGCAAAGTATCGAGAGGAGGATTAAAAAAGGACTAGGCAGAGTATCGAATTGAGGAGAATGAAAAAAAAGGCCAGGCAGTGCATCGGATCGGATCGGATCGAGGCGAATGAAAAAAAAATGGAGAACAAGGATTAGTAAACAGAATGGCACCCTACAATTTACCCTACAAAAATAAATCAAAGTGCTTTCAAACCCAACAAACAAGGACCAGAACATCTCAACACTAACCAACGCACCCACGCAAAACTCTCAGAGAACAATACAAGACCCAAGAGCCCGCTGCTCAAAACCCCGAAGGAGAGCAAGGTACGGTCAGGGTTCAAATACGTTCCAAAAGAGCATGTCGGGATTGATGGCGTGGAGTCGTCTGTCCGTTCGTCAAAGGTAAGAAACCAGGTTGAAGAACGGAGACAGGTTGAAAAAAAGCAAAAGCAGAAACAACGGGGTGCCTTCTGTAAAAGAGAATGATCCTATACCGAAGGAAAAGCACTGCCTTGAGCCACTGAAAGATAATAAGACGAAAGATAATAAGGCGAAACTATGAATGAACATCAATGCCATTAGTGCCAATCATATTTCGCGCCAATCATATCTCGGCCAAGTGATGAAATTGCCGAGAATGCATGCAACAGAGCCTACAGAAGCTCTGTTATGCAGGTGAACAACGATACAATCCAGGGTGGGCGATGACGAGAAATAGGCCATCGGAGACGATGATCCTTTATGAATTCAGATTAGAATAAAATGTGTTGAAAAGCATCGCTGAGATTCGAAGTTGAATACATGGATCTCGTTTGATAATGAGACGTTCACTGCCTCATACGGTTTCGTTGCGGAAGTTTCTTTATTGGACGACCATGTCTATTCAGCTGAGGCGGAGGTGCAGTTCCAATGGTGAAAACCACTGGGTTAGACGCAGAAGACGTGTTTGGAACAGGAGTGCTGAAAGGTGGACTGGGTGCCGATGGGTTGAACTGATTGGGAGTCGACTGGTTGAACTGACTGGGAGTCGACTGATTGAACTGATTGGGAGTCGACTGAATGAACTGATTGGGATTGGACTGAATGAATTGATTGGGATTGGACTGAATGAATTGATTGGGATTGGACTGAATGAATTGATTGGGATTGGAC
>Ga0153943_1000296_pt1 | contig 15692 bp, 14 predicted proteins | sample TSNJ027MetaG_FD_104721 | JGI IMG/M metagenome (GOLD analysis project Ga0153943, IMG submission 104721) | Attine ant fungus gardens microbial communities from New Jersey, USA - TSNJ027 MetaG | ecosystem: Host-associated > Fungi > Mycelium > Unclassified | place: USA: New Jersey, Brendan T. Byrne...
GCCGTTCACCGCATCGGTGCTGTCCGCACTCACCTTGCCGTCCGTCACGTTACTGATGACCTTGTTCCCGGCGTTGATGCCGCCGGTGGTGATGCTCGGCCCGTCCTTGATGGTCAGACCGTCACCGGTCAGTACCGTAGTTTTGTTCGCGCCCACGTTCACCATGGTGAAGTCCGGGCTGTCCGTCATCTGGATCTGCAGCTTATCGTCCACAACCGCCGTCTTCAGATTGTGTCCTGTGTAGAAGCCGCTAGCCCCTTCGAGACCGACAATGCTCACCGGCGTGTCCTCGCCAAGCTTTTTCGTTATGTTGGCACCTTCGTTACCGGCAAACAGCATCGGGGTGTCGATCACTGCCTGCAGCTGGGAGCCGTTGATGGCATCTGTGCTGTCATGGCTAACGCGGCCAGCGGCCACATTGGTGATAGTTCTTTTCTGGTTATCGCTCCCGACACTGACGGTGCCTGCCGCGGTAGTCCCGGCGATCCCCGTCTGCACAGTATCATTGACCTTCACCGAATCCGTCTGGACCGTGTTAGCTGTTGCGGAGTTAGCACCTAGCGCGACAGAATTTGCGTAGCCTGCTGTGGCGCCATTGCCTAACGCAAGGCTATTGTCTTTCGTCGCCTGAGCTAAGGCCCCCAGCGCCGTTGAAGAAAGGCCTGAAGCTTCGCTGGACGTACCAACTGCCGTTGAATCTTTTGCTCCAGCTAACGCATCTGCACCAGCGGCAAATGCATTATCATCACCAGCTGCAGCCTTTGCACCAATTGCCGTGGCGCTCGCACCCACCGCCTTAGACTTTGTACCCACGGCTATACCGTCAGGACTGTCATTGTTAGATGAGAGACCAATTGCGATACCGCCTATCGCCTTGCTGCCCGCAACAGCCAGAGTCCCCATAGCGATACTGTCTTGCGCTTGGGTTGTTGCACCACTCCCTACAGCCACCGAGTATTCGCCAGAGGCTGCAGTTGCCGTTCTTACGCCACCGGTACCCGTTGTTGATGTCACTCGCTGCCCGTCTGCGGTCAAAACTATCGACTGGCCTAGCGCCGTTGAGCCTTCAGCAGTTGCTTCTGAATAAGACCCCAAGGCTACACTTTCATGTCCTGTTGATTTGGTTGCGACACCGCCAATGGCCGTAGAGGTTTTTCCAGTACTTAACGCTTGCTGACCAATAGCGACCGCAGAGAGTCCATCTCCAGTTGAGATACCATTATTATCAACAGTACCTGCCTTAGCGAGTACCCCTATTGCCACACTATTAGTATTAATAGCATTAGCTCCATTGCCCAAAGCAACAGCACCATTACCCTGAGCGTATGTTTTTAGAAATACGCTGGACCCGGGTGATGTTTCTTGGGCTGCACCTATAGCAATGGTTCCGATCCCCTCAGCCACTGAGTACCTGCCCATGGCGATAGCACCAGTATTTAGCGCATTACTTTTTTCACCAATTGCCGTAGATGATTCCCCAGTTGCCTCAGATTGATAGCCCAGCCCCACCGCAAAATTACCTGGGGCAATTGTTTCGTTGCCTATAGCAATCCCTCGAAGCCCAGTAGCCTGAGACGATGTGCCCAGCGCTACAGAGCCTCGACCAGAAGCGCTAGCCATGGCGCCTATTGCACTTGAATAAAGTCCCCATGCATTTGCCTCTGAGCCAAGTGCTACTGAGGAAAGTGTCGCATATGCCTTTGAACCAATCGCCGTGCTGCTAGATACATAAACAAGAGGCGCATTAGCACCATCCTGGTATACCTCGGCGGTTTTTGCTCCACTCCCTATTACTGTATTACTAGCCCAATTGCTCCCATTTACAGCCTTATCACCAGGGTCACTGATTATTACCGTTCCATTACTATCTACATTAATTACCCATGCTCCCGATGTTCCTGGGATCCCAATCAAGGTGATACTCAACAATGCAACGGGGAGCGCCCTACACGCCCTTCTTAAACCGGACTTACCTTTACCTCTGGCCTTCGCCAGTTCACTGACAGCAACCCATAAACCCAAGCTCGCATTCCAGACTAAACGATATACTGTATTCATTATTTCCCCCTGGCCTTTTAAATAAAAGACTGGTTTATTCCTTTAATTGTTATTGAGACATACGCAAAGACATCTGCTCTTTCAGAACCAGACTTCGCTCAAGAGAACTTTTATTCAGATGCGATGCATAGTCGCGATATAACTCCTGTGCTTTCTGTGGCTTATTTATTACATACTGGTAATATCCGCCGACAAAAAAGACCGCCTGAGTGATGGCGTCCGCTTTTTCTTCTGCATGGCTGAAAGCAATAATATCGATTAGCTGAAACACGGACTTTTCATTACCTTTCCCTGTATAAATATCAGCAATGGCCGACTCATATGCCGAAAACCACCTATAATTAGCGGCTTTATCAGTCAGTGTTTTTTGCAGTGCTGTCGAATCTCCTTGCCATGTCCTGGCAGTTAGCCATAAATCCCAAAGCAGGCCATAATCCCGCTCGCGCCCATTGCCGTTTTGTCGCAATAAAATGAATGCCCGCCGGGCCTCGTCGTAGCGTTCCAGCGCTACCAGGTTAACCGCTGAAGGTAAAAGAATTATTCCTGCCAACATGCCGTTATTCAGCGCATCATATTTCTGCCGGGCTTCACGATGGTGGCCTGCGAGATCATCATTAATCGCCTGCTGGAAGGCCACCATCGGTGTTTTTTCGACAGAAGAAATAGAATAAAATGAATTCAGCGAAATATTTTCCGCAGCCACGGGAACATCGTTACTGAAAAAGAATAAAACCAGAAGACTCAGCATTTTTTTTGCCGAATGAATACAGAATAACCTGGACATAACCTATTCCAACCTAGAATGCGCCGTCACGTATATGTCAGCGACTTTTCTTTTAATCATTAAAAGAGTGAGAGATCACCTACTTTTGATAACTGATGTAATAATCAGACCGGGATTTTCATTCTCAGCATATCCTGGCATACTAGAAGGCCCAAGGAGTTACAGTTGAGTAGTCCGTATTTTTGAAAAACATTTCTTTTAATGCGGTAAATAATCCCCATTGATATATCGAAACCTGCCACCTGGGGTTTCGCTGAGCATTCCGCACCGAGTCGGTTAAATATATCCAGTACCCGTTTTGATACCGTCCCTTGGGTAACGGGAACATTTTTGATGACATGTAAAAAATTAATAAACTCCTGTGAAGATATCGTTTTTGATATCAGGCAGGGGAACTCAATTGTACGACTCCTTTTTATCAGCATATCCAGTATGATCACCACCCGACAAAACGGCATGATCGATTTCTGCAAAATTTCCTTTCTGCTCAGATGATGATTAACAGCCACAACAATGATGTCGCCCACAACAGGCTTAAACGCCTTCAGACTCTCCTTTTCATTCAGATTAATGAAAACTGAAGTGGTCGTTTTCCCCGCTGTAACAACGGCAATCCCATACAGAAAAAACGTATCATCAGAAATAAAATAGTTTGTCATGTAAAACATCCTTTTCGATGAACTTCCATGGGTTAGCTGGTCCTACATAGCCATATTTAGAGATTCCTTTTCCTGTAAGACTTTGCTCCGGTTATTTATTAGATGAATATATTCTAAGCATTGCAGAAGAAAAATTAACAATTGATTAAACCGCAAAAAATAAACTAAACAATTGCTAAAACCTATCAAAGGTAATAGAGTGATTATTGACCCAGAAAAAATTAATCATTAATTTCAATACATTATATAAGAAATCAAAATTAAGAAAACATAAGATAATGATATATATAAAAAAAACAAAAAATACAATTAAAACAATAAGATAAATAAATTCCATTGTTGCATAGCTAAGTGATGATGAGAGCCTTAGAATGAAAATTCAGATCCGGCCCTCCATTTGAGGAAAAGTCTTAAAAAATAATAATTGAGGTTAAATTTAAAATTCCTTTCCCATCAATCAGTTAAGGATAAAAAACCGTGCAATTGTTTTCTTATTGTTAAATACATAGCTTTTCCCCATATTAAAAGGACCGTTCTATTAAGATAAATCTCCTCTCAAAATTCTCGTTTAATAACGCATTTATGACGAAACGCCGTTTTCAGAAGCGCCGTGTCACCACTTTCCCTGTGACGAAAATGGTCACTCCACCTTTGAACTGCAGATGTATCGGGCAAAAAATGCACGCCTCTGCTTCTGACTATCACATCTTAAACCTCATGCCGGTAAGCAGCGGGTTGCCCTGAATCATCCCCTGAGGGTTACTGCATTCAAGAGCGAACGCCAACTGTTTTTGCTCCGCTAACGGAGTCAATTCCCCTACCACCTCGTTCACCAGCCGACGCCAGTCAATGTGGCTCAAATCGGCCATCAATATCGTGTGGCCATCCAGACGAGAAAGGGCGAACAGCTGGTCTACCAGACGAGTAATGCGGTCGATACCCACAATCAGATTATTGAGCGCATGACGACGGATTTGGACATTTCCTTCAGCCAGCAATGCAACTTCACTTTGAATACGTAGCGTGGTAAGAGGGCTACGTAGCTCGTGGGCGGCATCGGCGGTAAACTGGCGCTCGCGCTCGAACATCCCTTTCACGCGAACAAACAGCTCATTAAGCGCAATGACTAACGGACGGGCTTCCTGAGGCACACTCTTCGCGCCCAGCACCTGGCTATCATCAAGGTTTTGTTGCTCAAGTTCACGCGCCGCATGTTGCAGTGGATAGAGCTCGCGGCGTACTATCCAGACAGTAAGTCCAAGCATCAACGGTACCATCGAGGCTGAAATACGGGGAATGCCAGCAGAGCAGCCGCTTGACGAACGTCAGCAGAAAGCTAAACCGCGACTGAAATTCCTGGAAAGCTGGCTGTGTGAAAAGATGAAAACGCTGTCGCGGCACTCAGAGCTGGCGAAGGCGTTCACGTACGCTCTGAACCAGTGGCCGGCATTGACGTACTATGCGGAAGACGGCTGGGTCGAAGCCGATAACAACATCGCTGAAAATGCACTGCGGATGGTCAGCCTGGGTCGCAAAAACTTCCTGTTCTTCGGCTCTGACCACGGTGGTGAGCGCGGAGCTCTACTATACAGCGTGATAGGTACGTGCAAATTAAATGGCGTAGATCCCGAGCGCTACCTTCACCATGTACTTGACGTCATCGAAGACTGGCTGGTCATTCGGGTGAATGAACTGCTCCCCTGGCGCGTAGCACTGCCAACTGAATAACACATCCCCGTCAATACGGTCCTCGCTGGACGCATACAGATATTCCGACATGGGCATTCTTCAGGCTATAGCCTTACAGGATCAATCACCACCTCCCTATGAGGTGGTTTAGGGATGACAATGAAATTGCCTGCTGGATAATTCCTCAGCAGGCAAGTAAAAACAGGTAGATGACGTTTAATATATTTCCCTATCTGGCACTACATTTTCTAATCGCTACGTTTTTTTACAGTAAAGAATGGGAATACCATGTTGCTTTATTAGATAATCTCCGCCACTTTGTAGCTGGAACTCATAAACATATTCAATATCCCGACTACTAAACACCATGGGCAACAGATACTGCAACTTTTCATTAAACTCAGTATCTGAAATAGAGGAATGCTGCTGACTCACCGTCAGATACATTAATTTTCCATACAGGCTGTAATTAAAAACAGTGGTAACCTTCATATTTCTTATCTCATCGCCACCCCCATAAAAAATCCCGGAAATAATGACAACGCCCTTACCACCAGAAAAGCTCACCCCAACATTGGCAGAAATCTTGTTATCATTAACATGACTTTCAAACTCACCCCTGCACTTAACATCCAGTTTATCATAATGTTCAACTGTCAAAATCAACGTAATAATTGAAACAAGAAAAAAAACCATGGAAAATAAAATTAACCGCCTCATTATTCAGCCCTTATATAAGATGACGTACAACTCCTGGCAGGACCTGTTATGTTATTGCAAGCAATAACATAAAAAATTACAGGCTTTGATACAATGCTCACATAGCGAAATGGGTATGATTCACAGTCCGTTGTTATCTCTTTGTGTTTAGCCAAGAAGATATCGATTTTTCTTTTATAGATGTCGACAGGCTGCCGTAGATATAACGTACAATTTCCTACCTGCTCATATTTAGTGTAATCACGGCTAAAATCATTTTGTTTAAAAAGAAAATATTTATAACCCGAAATCAAAAAGAAAATCATTCCTGCAATCATTATCACTGAGAACACTAAAAAAGGCTTTGCGTTTACATATAGAAAAAATAATCTCAGCCAATTATTATTTTTAGTATGTATCGGCTTAGCACTTCCGATTGAGGGGATGGCGCTTATAGAATCTGCTATCACATCCTCAACTTTCACCTCAATTTTCTCATTGAACACAAATCCCTTGCGCGGAACAGTGATGATAAAATCATCGCTGCTTTCTGAAACAACTTTAAGGGCCTTTCTGACTAACAGAATTGTTTGATAAAGCGTATTGGGTGAAGTCTCATTCACACTATTTTCCCACGCCGTATCGTAAAGTAACTGATGACTTACGATTGAACCCGCAACCTCAAGTAGCCTTTCCAGGCAACGTGAACTTGGCCCTCCCAGAATCTGTTTATTTTCACCATTGCTAGTGTTCACCAGCAGATTCTTATCTGGATAAAAAGCAATCAGCTTGTTTATGAAAAATACCTTACTCATGAGCCCCTCTGTACTCAACTCAATGCTAAAAATCATAGCGCACCCCACAGAAAAGCGCGATGCATGTTCCTTAAATCAATCTTTCCACCTCGCTTAAGATAAAGCATATTCAATAAAATCAATAAGTTAAAAACAAACCTATATCAATGATAATCTCAAAATCTTAAATGATCTTTTAAGCCCTTCCCAAAGCGTGCCAGGATGCTAATCTTGCTGCCAACGGAGACAATGATATAAAAAGAACTATTTCATAAAATTTTATCCTGAAAAATGGTCAAATTAGACTTTTACCACTTCATTGTTTTAATGAAATTAAATAAAGAAAATTTGTAGGATGAATTGCACGAAAATAAAAAAAAAAACCAAAAAAAATCAAAAAATTAGATTTAAATTCCAAGTTAAATGTTAAATTTAGGTTATTAAACTAACTAAATGGCCATCATTGATTATGTGTTTCATGTGAAGGTATTATCCATACTTTTACGAGGACGCTACTAATTGGAATAATCTTATTCTACCATTAATGGATGTAGAGGTTAGTTATGAAGATATTTGGTTACCTTCTTGGAAACGAGAACGATGGCGTTTTGTTTTTCAAAGAAAAACATTTGCTATTACCGCTTAACGGCCGATATAGTCCTATAAGACTCAGAAGCACTATGTCACGATTACTTTTGTACTTGTTAGAAAAAACCAATATAGGCCTGGTACGTGATGAGCATATAATGAAAAATGTCTGGGAAATTCATGGACTGAAAGCCTCAGCCCCCCGACTTTGGCAAGTCGTCAACGATCTTAAAAATAAACTCAGCAAAGTTGGCATTGATAATAACTTTATTATGCGAGTTGAGGGCCGGGGCTATCTCATCAATACCATGTATTTTGAAGCAATCTACATAAAAGCCGTGTGGGTAATGTTAGATAGGTTTATGATTGAAGGCTAAAATACAACCTCCTTAAAACTTGTTAAGGAATAACCTCTAAAGATAAGCGCAATGGGGAGCAGAGTATACATGGGAAGGTGATAATCACCCTCAACTATTTTGTAGCAAACAATATAACCAAAGCATTGCATCATTGTTGGTAGATACTGCCATAACAGATTTTACACTTTGATGTATATCATTCATTTCTATCCATTGAAAAATGTAGGAGAGCTCATGCTTATATATTCATCAGATCAGTATTTTTCTCTTGCAATGAATGAAATACTAAGTGAATTCAAAAACCGAAAAACCAAGAAACTGATTCTTATTGATTCAGGAAAGAAAGACTTATATATTTTTGAAGTAAAGACACTATCCGGCATATTACATCAGGACTCGTTTTCTGCCCTTATCAATAGCCAATATGTTGTCTTACCAAGGAATACGGCTATTGCCCAACTGCGCAGTTATATCGCTGCCGGAGTGATATCACTCAATAAACGTGACAAGAAAATGGATATGACACGTATGGAGGAGTCCGTTTTACGCGCTATTTATGCAGGATTGAGTACACACGATATTGCCGAGCACTACGGAATAAGTTCCAAAAAGATCAGTTCACTGAAACGCGGTGCGCTGACCAAAATGGGCCTTGAGAATATTTCATTATTCTTCTCTCTATTGCGTTGCTGGGAGTTTTTTTGGCCGTTTATTTCATGTTTTTATCCGTCAACAGCCAAATATGCAGAAAGAATGATGGTGACATCACATTAGTTTTAACTAAGATGTTTAAACAAACTATCCATTTTTTGCTTGCGTAAAGTACTTACGTTTACCTTTGGACAACCATGGTTCAAATATCACTGGATTGGATATTGACTCATCCCAAAGAATGATGGCAACTGAACACATTATTTAAATCCTTATTAACAAGGAGCTTCACTATGAAATACCGTATGTTACTGAGTGCCTTAGTTGTTTGTTGTACCCTGCCGCTTACCGCCTGTGATAGCAGCAAAGAAGCGGCTTCGGATACAGCAAAACGAACCCAAATTGCTGATGGTAAAGCGACTATCGTATTACCTGAAGGGTATATTAAGATGTCTGATGAGCTGCTGGCACAAAAATATCCAACGGCTAATCGACCTAAAGAGGCCTGGTACGTCGAAAAGGAAAATGGCAAGGTATCTTTAGCCTTCAACTTGACGAAAAATTCCATTAAAGAAGCTCAGCTTCCGGAGTTTTCAGAAGTCATGAAGAATAATCTTGCAACTTTCACTCCTGAAGTGAGTTCGGTGACGATAAATGGTAAAAAGATGCAACGAATTACCGTGACTACGCCGGATGCTGCGGATCCAAAAGGTGGCATTTATAACGTTATGCAGTTCTCATCCGTTGACGGAAAGTTGATGATTGCGACTTTCAACGCCACCTCCGACCTTAAAGATCAGTATAGTAAAGCAGGGATTGAATCACTGTCATCCATCCAATACTGATCGTCTGCATGGGGCTGCTTAGACAGCCCCGAATAGTTCATCGTTTTATTGCGACTGCTGTAAAGGTATACCGATTGATGCCGGATACGCAACGTGGCGAGTGAGACATGCTGCTCTACAGTGGGGTAGATCGGTGGTTTTATGCCCTTCAACATAATCAATGCTGATTCATCAAGTTATCCTAGCAAGCGGAGTGAATATATTATTAGAATCATCACGTTGAAGCTGGTTCGCCTCTTGTTGGAAAGCCGCATTCATGTAGTAGCATCATCCGAAAGCCTTCGAGCAGACCGGACTTCAGGCTGAAACCATAAATGGAAAGGAAGGTAAGGGGCTGTACTTGCCTTCAGAACACTTACAGAACTTGAGGCATATTAAGGAAGAATAGCCGCAAATCGCCCTTTCACCGGTTGACTGCGACCTTCAATGAATCTTATGTAGAATCAATTAGATGGTAAATTTTTTATTGTGATTTTTTTAAGCGACGAGCAGATTGATAGAGTCCAACGCATGGTACAGGTGCTGTTGTAAATAGACCCGTTTTAGTTCCATGCATTTTTTGAGATCCCAGCAAGATTGACCCTGGCCCAAATTCAGTGCAGTGCTAAATCAGAGTTCAGCTGACGTCTTCGCACAATTCAAGAGCAATCCGGAAAGCTTCATTGCCGAAGTGACCTGCTCCCCGTTGATTAATACACCGCAATGTTAGTAATGTCTTCATAAGCCACATGAGGACATCCCCATGAAGAAGCGTTTTTCCGACGAACAGATCATCAGTATCCTCCGCGAAGCTGAAGCCGGGGTTTCTGCCCGTGAGCTCTGCCGCAAGCACGCCATCTCCGACGCCACCTTTTATACCTGGCGTAAAAAGTATGGTGGTATGGAGGTGCCCGAGGTTAAGCGCCTGAAGTCCCTTGAGGAAGAGAACGCCAGACTCAAGAAGCTGCTTGCCGAAGCCATGCTGGATAAGGAGGCACTCCAGGTGGCTCTGGGGCGAAAGTACTGACGACAGACCAGAAGCGGGAAGCCGTTGAGTTTATGTGTGATGCGACCGGTCTGTCGCAACGTCGTGCCTGCAGGCTTACAGGTTTGTCCCTGTCGACCTGCCGCTATGAGGCTCAGCGTCCGGCGGCTGATGTGCATTTATCAGGGCGCATCACTGAGCTGGTACTGGAGCGCAGGCGTTTTGGCTACCGCCGCATCTGGCAGTTACTGCGCCGTGAAGGCCTTCATGTTAATCACAAGCGCGTGTACCGCCTTTATCATCTGAGAGGGCTGGGCGTAAAACGCAGACGACGTCGTAAAGGGCTGGCAACAGAACGTCTGCCGCTGCTCCGCCCGGCGGCGCCCAACCTGACCTGGTCGATGGATTTTGTCATGGACGCGCTCGCCACCGGTCGCAGGATCAAGTGCCTGACCTGTGTGGACGACTTCACGAAGGAATGCCTGACGGTCACTGTTGCCTTTGGGATTTCAGGCGTGCAGGTGACACACATTCTGGACAGCATTGCGCTGTTTCGGGGCTATCCGGCGACGATAAGAACTGACCAGGGGCCGGAGTTCACCTGCCGCGCACTGGATCAATGGGCTTTTGAGCATGGTGTTGAGTTGCGCTTAATCCAGCCGGGCAAGCCAACGCAGAACGGATTTATTGAGAGTTTTTAACGGACGATTTCGCGATGAATGTCTGAATGAGCACTGGTTCAGCGATATCGTTCACGCCAAGAAAGTCATTAATGACTGGCGGCAGGATTATAACGAGTGTCGTCCACATTCAGCACTGAATTATCAGACGCCATCAGAATTTGCAGCACGGTGGCGGAATGGAAAATGTGAAGGTAAACAAACCGACATTACTAACTGATGGCTGTATCTAATACTGGGGGCAGGTCAACCGCACAATCCAGCGCTTCCTGCGCGGCTTTCAGCGCTTTTTTCGCATTCGCCTCTGCTTTAATCAGCGCCAGGCAGCGGGTCAGCGCCGAAAGCTCATCCGGGTCGGCGGTGGTTTTTTTCAATTTTGTCAGACGGGCATTGACCAGTTTTTGCGTTACCTTATCCTTATCGTTCTTCGCCTCGGCCAGCAGATCGTCTTCTCCGGCCTGCTCTTCGATAAACTCGGCTAACTGACGGCTGGCTTCTTCACTGCGCTCTTGTGCGCGGTTCAGCGCGTCCAGCAGTTGCGGGAAACAGCGAATTTCTACCAGTGAACGGGGTAGCACGTCGGCCTTGTAGCGACGCTTGTCAAATTCAAAATCGTGCGCTTCTTTCCAGACGTTTTTGCCGTCCTTGCCTTTTACCGGCTGGAGTTCACGAATTTGCGCGGCGGCTTGCCAGCCGTCTTGCGTGATCACGTAGACATCGTCCTGCATGGTGTCGGCCCAGTAGTCCATCAGGATTTGGTACACGCTGTATTTATTCAGCAGCTCACTATTGGCATACTGCGCCAGCAGCATCTCGCTGATATCGTGGATCAGTTCCTTCGGTTTATCACCTTTGCCAATATCCGCCAGCGCAGCCTCTTTCACCCATGCCTTAAAAGGCAGCAGGCAGCGGGTGGCAAAGTCCTTAAATTCCTGATGCGCCAGAATGGTCGGCTTCACCTGCTGGGCCTCTACCTGCGCCCGACAGTAGCCGGGGCGATCGTGGGAAAACAGCACGTCGCGCAGGGCTGGGAATACCTGCCAATAATCCTGTAAGGCATCCACATCGCGCGCCGGAATACCACCCTGTAAATGCGCGGTCAGATCGTGCAGATCTTCCGGCTCGCCGCCGTCGATATAGCGGGGGATATTCAGGTTGTAATCATTCCCGACTATGTCGCTTAACGGCACCATTCGGCTGTAGCCGGGCACCGTGCGCTGATGATTAAACACATCCACGATGCAGTGAATATCCCTGCTGCGCAGGCGGTTCTTATTGCCGTCCTTGATAAAGCTCCGGCTGGCGTCGATCATAAAAATGCCTTTGCGGCTGTGGGCGTGTTCCTTATCAATTACGATAATGCACGCTGGGATGCCGGTGCCGTAAAACAGGTTGGCCGGTAAGCCGATAATGCCCTTGATATAGCCCTGCTTGATCAGGTTTTCACGGATATTCGCCTCGGCGTTGCCGCGGAACAGCACGCCGTGCGGCAGGATCAGCGCCCCTTTGCCGGTGCTTTTCAGGCTCTTGATGATGTGCAACAGAAAAGCGTAATCCCCGTTCTTCTCCGGTGGAACACCCCAGACGAAGCGCTCAAATGGATCTTTTTTCGGATCCAGTCCGCTGGTCCAGTTTTTATTGGAAAACGGCGGGTTGGCCACGGCGAAATCAAAGGCTTTCAGCCTACCGTTGGCTTCTTTCCACTGCGGATCGCTTAGCGTATTGCCCTGCCAGATTTTAGCCGTTTCATTGTTGTGCAGGATCATGTTCATCCGCGCCAGCGCGCTGGTGGCGTTGTCCATCTCCTGTCCATAGAGCGACAGCCCGCGTCGTGTTTCGTCGCTGACTTTGAGCAGCAGCGAGCCGGAGCCGCAGGTCGGGTCATACACCGTGGCATCTTGCGGCGTATTGGGGGTAATGCCGATCACCTTCGCCAGAATGCGCGACACCTCTGCCGGAGTATAAAATTGTCCCTTGCTTTTACCGGATTCGGTGGCGAAGTGGCGCATCAGGTACTCATAGGCATCGCCCAGCAGATCGTCGCCATCGGCCCGGTTGCCGGAAAGATCCAACCCCTCAAAGATGCCGACCAGCTTCGTCAGGCGGTCAATCATCTCCTTGCCTTTACCAAGCTTGTCCTCGTCGTTAAAGTCGGCCTCGTCAATAACGCCTTTCAAATCGTTCTCTTCCGCCAGCTTGCGGATGATTTTGTTAATTTTATCGCCGATTTCTTTATCGTTCTTCAGCGCGACCATATCGTCAAAGCTGGCCCCTTTCGGGATTAGAATAATACCGTCAGGATCGCCTTTATATTTGTCGGACACATACTTCATAAACAGCAGGGTCAGCACATAGTCCTTGTACTGGCTGGCATCCATCCCGCCGCGCAGCTCGTCGCAGCTTGCCCACAGGGAGGAGTAGAGTTCGGTTTTCTTGATAGCCATTAAATATCTCGTTTCGCGCGATGACGTGCCGTAAGCAGGTTACAGCAGATCGGTGTTCAGTCCAGCGGCTTTCAGCCGACGGGTTAAGTTACGCATTTTGCTGAATTCGGTACCGAGACTCTGGCTCAGACCGGTGCCTTCGCAAAAGGCTTTTGCCGTAATGTGTTCCAGTTCGTCGGCATATTTAATCATTTGTAGATGCAGCTCGACGGTGTATTGGTTACGTGGTGCTCCGGATAGCGCTTGCTGGATACGATGGTATATTTCATTTTCATTCATAAAGGCTGGTATCCGTGGAAATGCTAGCTAATTTAGCTAAATTAGCTAAAATTGACGTTGGGTTCAATGAGTAAGATGTTCAGCGGCTCTGATTGCACGGTTTTCGAACAAAGAAAATATCTGTGAGCAAATCAGCTATCTAGATTGGCTCATTAGCGTCTACGAAATTAGATTTCTGGGTTAGTTTCCTAAAGATATCGCTTATTTTTGACTATCATATATTTACATTTTTTATACCTGACCCAACGATCATTACTAGATAGCTGGGTCAGGTATCACAAGGCGTGGCTGTAGCCTCAAAGCCGATTAAATCTACTCAAGCCAACCAATTGCTATCAGCTTTCTTGCACAGTTACTTATTCTGGCTTAATGGGTTATTGATTTTTGCATAATCAAAAGGAGAAAAGATTTTTTCTCGATTAGCATCCAGATAATCCGCCCACCACTGCAGCATCAACCTACGCTCCCCGAGATGCTCCGCCTTATGAATGTAAGCTGCCCGAACAGAGCTACGTTCCTGATGGCTCATCTGCCGCTCCACTGCATCCCTCGACCACAAACCCGATTCAATCAATGAGCTACAAGCCATCGTCCTGAATCCATGCCCACAGACCTCCGTTTTCGTGTCATAACCCATCACTCTCAGCGCCTTGTTCACCGTGTTCTCACTCATCGGCTTACGGGGATCGTGATCGCCTACGAAAATCAGCTCTCGATTCCCATTCATGCTTTTGATCTTTTCCAGAATAGCTAAGGCCTGACGCGATAAGGGAACAAGATGGGGCGTCCGCATCTTTGAACCACGCTGTGAATGTTTAACACCGTCCAGCAGTTCACGCTCACCGGGGATCGTCCACATGGCCGTTTCAAAATCCACTTCTGACCAGCGGGCAAATCGCAGCTCGCTTGAACGTATAAAAACTAACAAGGTAAGTTCGACAGCAAGTTGGGTTAATAGCCTTCCGGAATAGTGATCGATGCGGTGAAGCAATTCAGGAATGCGGTTAAGCTCCAGAGCAGCACGGTGCTGTCTTTTCGCCGTAGCCACCGCACCGGCAATCTCTTGCGCTGGGTTGTAATCGATTAAGCCGCTCTGAACGGCAAACCGCATAATCGCGGTTGTTCGCTGTTGCAAACGAGCCGCAACTTCGAGACGGCCGGACGACTCCACCGCTTTGATGGGGACAAGCAGATCCCGTGTCTTGAGGTCAGCAATGTTCCGCTTACCGATGGTAGCGAAGAGATTATCCTCCAGACTTTTCAAAACACGAGCGCTATGCGATGCCGACCACTTCTGATTACTGGCATGCCAGTCTCTGGCCACTACCTCAAACGTTATCGCCTCTTGCTCCTGCTCTACCTTAACGGCCTTCTTGTTCTCACTAGGATCGACACCATTAGCTAATAGCTTACGGGCCTCATCCCGGCGTGCCCGGGCATCCGCCAACGACACTTCAGGGTATTTCCCCAGCGCCAACATCTTCTCTTTACCACCGAAGCGATAACGTAGCCGCCAGTATTTGGAGCCGTTAGGGTGAACCAGCAAAACCATGCCTTCACCGTCAGTTAGTTTATAGGCTTTTGCTTCAGGCTTAGCCGAACGAACCTTCACATCACTCAGAGCCATGATGAGTATCCTTTCAAGGATTCTGTGTGGGTACAAACATTATCGAACCGGGATATACCCGCAGTTGTACCCGCATCAGCAAGTTGATGTAGATTGAATCAGGTTGACTTAGGTTGAGTGAAAAATCGAGGAAAGCCTTGCGGATACTGGATTTCAGGCACAAAAAAAGACGTCCGTTGACGTCTATTGATGTTCCGATGGTGCCGAAGGCCGGACTCGAACCGGCACGTATTTCTACGGTTGATTTTGAATCAACTGCGTCTACCGATTTCGCCACTCCGGCACGGAAAGGATACGGAAAACGTTCTGGATTATACCTGTCACTGGCTGCTGCGCAAGCGGCAGAGTGCGATTGCCGCGCTAAGTGTTGAAAAAAACAGCGCAAGCCGCATTTCGGCCAACATTCAATACGTTCCGCAAGTAAACCCCTCGTTCTCACCTTTCCCACTCGCGGTTTCATCTTTTCCGAGTCTGCTCGCAAAATCCTGCAAACGGCTCAATTCGGTTTACATTTTCGGCAATTTGTTATCAGATCCTGTTATTAGTACGCGTAATAACGCCGGTACTTTCCC
>Ga0153943_1000303_pt1 | contig 15552 bp, 19 predicted proteins | sample TSNJ027MetaG_FD_104721 | JGI IMG/M metagenome (GOLD analysis project Ga0153943, IMG submission 104721) | Attine ant fungus gardens microbial communities from New Jersey, USA - TSNJ027 MetaG | ecosystem: Host-associated > Fungi > Mycelium > Unclassified | place: USA: New Jersey, Brendan T. Byrne...
ACCGCCGGCTCCCGAAGCGCCGCCACCTCCACCTCCGCCGCCCGCGCCGGAAGCCCCGCCGCCACCGCCCGCTCCGGGGGGATAGCCGGGTGGCCGTGCGGATGGATCCGCAACGGTTCGACGAGCTGGTGTCCGACGCGCTCGACCTGATCCCGCCGCGGCTGGCTGCGGTGATGGACAACGTGGTGGTGCTGGTCGCCGACCGTCACCCTGAGGAAGCCGACCTGCTCGGCCTGTACGAGGGCGTGGCGTTGACCGAACGCGATTCCCACTACGCCGGTTCGCTGCCCGACACCATCACGATCTATCGCGACGCGCTGTTGGACATCTGCGACCGCGAAGACCAGGTCGTCGACGAGGTCAGTATCACCGTGGTTCACGAGATCGCCCACCACTTCGGTATCGACGACGACCGGTTGCATGAACTGGGTTGGGCCTGACCAACTTCACGGCGATCTGGCGGGCGCGGCGCCGCAGATCTGTCGGCGATCGGTGCTAAGAACAGCACATGAGCACCGCCGCCGACGATGCAGTGGGGGTACCCCCAGCCACGCAGCGGCGAGGGGGACGAAGCGATGAGGAGGAGCGGCGCATGACCAGAGGCTGCCGCGACTGCCGAGCAGGCTTGGATCATTGCCACGGCACGATCATTCGCCATTGGTTGCACCGGTCGGAGTGCACCGAGGAAGGGTGCACCAGCCCGGAGCTGATGCCGCACGCCTTTGTCGTCGACTGCGACGCGGTCGGCTGCGACTGCGCCGAGGTGCGCGCGCCGTCCGCCCTGGCGATCTGAACCGCAACGGCGCTCAGCCCATCGGGTCGATGCCCGACTCCACCGCATCAGTCACCGGGGTGACGTCTGGCTCCGGGTAGAACGGCGGCGTCAGGGTCCCCCATTGCACGCAGCTCCAGCGGCCGTCGGTGACCGGCGCCAACACGACCGCCTCGGTGTTTTTGAGGTGGTGATCGAGCACGAAGCTGCTTTCGACGCCGGCCAACACGGCGGCCGTCAGCCGAATCGCCGCCCCGTGGCTGACGACGACGATGTCGCCGGTCCACTCGTCGTTGTCGAGATACCGCATCCGTAGATCGGTGACCACCGGCAGATAGCGGTCCAGCACCTGGTTGCCGGTCTCCCCGCCAGGCAGCGGCACATCCCGCTCTCCCTCATGCCAACGCTTGTAGATCGCGTCGAACTCAGCGACCGCATCGTCGTCGCTGCGGTTTTCCAGCTCGCCGACCTGCACCTCGTGGATGCCGGTCACCTCGCTGGCCGGCACGTCGACCTCAGCGCTGATCTCCGCCGCCGTCTGCGCCGCGCGGGTAGCCACCGAATGCAGCAACAGCCCGGGTCGGCTCATCCCGTCCCGCGCAAATGCGCGCGCCTGGTCGCGGCCCAACGGGGTCAATTCGCTTCCCGGCGGTCGGGTGTCCAACCGGCGATCGACGTTGCCGAAGGACTGACCGTGCCGCACTAATACCAGGCGACCGCTCATCGCGGCTGCCCCTCACCAGCCGACCCGTCGCGCAGTCGCGCCAGCCACCGCGACGCCTCGTCCAACTGTGGTGGCGGTGCTCCGGCAAGTAGCCCGGTCGGCCAGGAACCCAGATAGCGCACGTCGGTACAACGCCGGTGCAGCGCCTTGAGTGCCTCGGCGACCGCATCGTCGTCGATGTGGCCGACGCAGTCCACGAAAAACACGTAGGTACCCAATTCGATCCGGGTGGGACGGGATTCGATGCGGGTCAGGTCAATACCGCGGATCCCGAATTCGGTGAGCGCCGACACCAGCGCGCTCGGCGCATTGTCGATCCGCAACACCACCGACGTCCGATCGGCACCACTACGTGCCGGTGGTTGCCCCGGCTGACCTACCAGCACAAAGCGTGTGCGCGCATTGGCTTCGTCGACCACGCCGTCGGCGAGCGTCGACAACCCGCGCTGGATGCCGGCCAGCGGCGAACTCACCGCGGCGTCGACGTGAGCGTCGGCGACTTGCTGGGCAGCGTCGGCATTGGAGTTGGCCGGGCGCAGTTCGGCGGTGGGCAGATGGGCGGCAAGCCACCGCCGCACCTGCGCCGCAGCGACCGGGAAGGCGGCCACCGTGTGTACGTCGGCGGCTGTGCGACCCGGTTTGACGACGATGCTGAACGCCACGTCCAAGATCAGCTCCGCGAACACCTGCAGCGGCGTGCCGATCGCCAGGCTGTCCAGGGTGGGCATGACCGAGCCGTCGATCGAGTTCTCGATCGGCACGCACGCGTAAGCGGCCGCGCCGTCGCGAACCGCGTCCAGTGCAGCCGGTGTGCTGTTGACCGGCATCGGCCGCAGGGCGGCCGGGCTGTGCCGCGGAACCATGTCGGCGTCGATAATCTGCAGCAGCGCCGACTCGGTGAAGGTCCCTTCGGGACCCAGATACGCGATGCTCGCCACGACCAAAACCCTATCGGGTTGTACGTCTTGCGCCGTCTAATCATCCCTAGTTAAGTTAGGCTTACCTCACTAATTTTCTTTCGCAAGCCAGGATGGTCAACGATGACACTTGCCAACTGCCCGGCACCCACGACGGCCGAGCGGATCCGCAGCACCTGCGTCCGCGCGGGCGGAGCGCTGCTGGCGGTCGAAGGCGCCGAGCCGCTCACCACCCCCCTGCACCATCTGCTCGGCGACGGGTCGTTCGCCGTCGCCGTGCCGGTCGGCGGGGCGGTGGCCACGCATTTAGGCGACTGCGAGGCCGACGGCGCGCAGGCCGTGCTGGAGTTGGCCGACTACGCGCCGCTGCCCTTGCGTGAACCGATCCGCTCGCTGGTCTGGATCCGCGGCCGGCTGCAACAGGTGCCGCTGCCGACCGTGCCCGGGCTGCTGGACAGGATCGCCGCCGAGGACGCCAACCCGGCGCTGCTGCAAGTGCAGACCCCGGAGTCCGGCCCGATCGCCGCTGACGACACCCGCTACCTGCTGGCGCGACTGGAGATCGAGTCGGTGGTGGTGACCGATGCGACCGGGGCTGAGGCCGTCGACGTGGCCACCCTGCTCGCCGCGCGTCCGGACCCGTTCTGCGCGTTTGAATCGTGCTGGATTCGGCACCTAGACATCGCTCATCGAGACGTGGTCGCCCGGCTGGCCGCCCGGCTGCCCGCGCGGCTGCGGCGCGGAGACGTCCGTCCGCTGGGCGTGGACCGCTACGGCGTCCGGTTACGCGTCGAAAGCGCCGACGGCGATCGTGATGTCCGGCTGTCATTCCGCCAGCCGGTTGACGACGTCACCGGGTTGGGCCAAGCCATCCGGGTGCTGATGGGCTGCCCGTTCGTGAATGGCTTGCGGGCCCGCCGAGACTGACCGGCGGGCCGCGGTCCGGTGCCGGTTACCGTGTCGAGGTGCCCTGGTCCCGCAATGACGCCGACTCGCAGCTGACGCAGCGCCGCGCGTTGCGCATCGAGCTCGTCGTCGTGTTGAGCGTGACGTTCGGTCTCAGCGCCGTCACCGCGATCCTGCAGCTAGCCGACTCGGTGTTGCGTAACCTCAGCGCTCAGCGGATCCCGCTCAACCCGCGGCGGTCTTATTTCGACCTGATCGACCTCGGCCTGAATGCGACCTTCGTCGTGCAACTGATCGCCTGGGGCGGACTTGGGCTGTACCTGTTGTGGCGCAGCGGATTAAGCCCGGCTTGCATCGGTTTAGCGCGCTTCCAGTGGCGCACCGACCTTACTGGCGGCATCGGCCTGGCCGCGTTGATCGGCCTGCCCGGGCTGGCGCTGTACCTGGCGGCGCGGGCATTACGGCTCAACGCGTCGGTCGTCCCGTCCAGCTTGGGCGACACCTGGTGGCGGGTCCCGATGCTGCTGCTGGTCGCCTTCGCCAATGGCTGGGCCGAAGAGATCATCGTCGTCGGTTATCTGCTCACCCGGTTGGACCAGCTGGGTGTGGGCGCGCGTGCGGCGCTGGTGTGGTCGAGCCTGCTGCGCGGCTGTTACCACCTCTACCAAGGATTCGGCGCCGGGCTGGGCAACGTCGCGATGGGCCTGGTGTTCGGGTACGCCTGGCAGCGCACCGGCCGGCTATGGCCGCTGGTGATCGCGCACGGGATCATCGACACCGTAGCTTTCGTCGGGTATGCCCTGCTGGCCGGTCATCTGCACTGGCTGCACTGACGGAGTCCTGACGATCACATGAACGACCCCCATCCACCCGAGCCGTCGCCGGTCATCCCGCGCTACCCGCCGCCGAACCCGACCCGACGACCCCTGCCGCCGGCCACACCCGAGGCGCGAAACCGGCGAACAGGTCCGGCCGGCCCGCCGCCTGCGCGCCCCCGCAAGCCGCGGCCGCGACGCAAACGGGCCTGGAGTCAACTGATTTCACTGAGCCTGGTGATCGCCGTTCTGCTGATCAGTGCCGGCATCCTGGGCGGTGCGTTGTGGATGGAGACGGCGCTGCACCGCCAGCCGGTGCTGACGGACTATCCCGGCCGGCCCGCGGCCGGGCGGGGCACCACCTGGCTGCTGGTCGGCTCCGACAGCCGTCAGGGCCTCACCGTCGAGCAGCAGCAGGCACTGGCGACCGGCGGCGACACCGGCAACGGCCGAACCGACACCATTCTGCTGGTCCATGTGCCGGCGTTGGGATCACCCGCTCCTACGACGATGGTCTCCATACCGCGCGACTCCTTCGTGCCGATTCCCGGATACGGCCGCGACAAGATCAACGCGGCATTCGCGATGGGCGGGGCGCCGTTACTGGCGCAGACGGTCGAACAAGCCACCGGCCTGCGGCTCGACCATTACGCCGAGGTCGGATTCGGCGGCTTCGCCGTCGTGGTCGACGCGCTCGGCGGGATCACCGTTTGTCCGGTCGCGCCGATGGACGATCCCCTTGCCGGCATCGACCTGCCGGCCGGATGCCAGAAACTCGACGGCCGCGACGCGCTCGGCTACGTCCGCTCCCGCGACACCCCGCGCGCCGACCTCGACCGCATGGTCAACCAGCGGCGGTTCATGTCGGCGCTGCTGCACCGCGTCGCCAGCCCGGCGGTGTGGCTGAACCCGTGGCGGTGGTATTCGGTGCCGCACGCGGCGGCTGACGCCCTGACGGTCGACCACGGCGATCACGTGTGGGATATGGCCCGGCTGGGCTGGGCCCTGCACGGATCCACCGTCGCGTTGACCGTCCCGATCGGCGACTTCACCGGCACCGACGTCGGCTCGGTCGTGGTCTGGGATCACGACAAGGCCGCCCAATTGTTCGAAGCGCTGGCGGCCGACCAGCCGGTACCGCCGGCGGTTCTCGGCGACCGACCATAACGCCGGCCTAACTACCGGAATTCGACAAATGCGCACGACGGCTCGACTAATTAATTCAACGTAGCCTTTCTTTACTTAGGCAAAGCTGGCCTGAGTAAGTATTACCTTGGGTGACAATGATGTTTGACCTGCGGTAGCGTGGTTGTCATGAGTTATCAGGATGCCCACAAAACCAAATTCTATGCATTATTGCAGGAGCAGATCTACAGCGAATTCACCAATGCCCAGCAGTATATTGCGATGGCCGTTTATTTCGATGGCGCCGACCTGCGTCAGCTGGCGAAACACTTTTACGCTCAGGCTGTCGAGGAACGTAATCACGCGATGATGCTGGTGCAGTATCTGCTCGACCGCGACGTGCGCGTCGAGATCCCCGGCGTGGACGGGGTGCGCAATCAGTTCGACACCCCGCGGGATGCGCTGGCGTTGGCGCTGGATCAGGAGCGAGCGGTCACCGAACAGGTCAGCAGGCTGGCGGCCGTGGCCCGCGACGAAGGCGACTACCTCGGCGAGCAGTTCATCCAGTGGTTCCTCAAGGAACAGGTCGAAGAGATGGCGCTGATGACCTCGCTGGTGCGGGTCGCCGATCGCGCCGGAGCGAACTTGTTCGACCTGGAGAACTTCATCGCACGCGAAATCGACTCGCCGCACAGTGCGTCCGACGCGCCGGCCGCGGCCGGGGGCCGGCTCTGATTAGTGAGAGTCGGCGCCGGGCAGACCGTCGTCGAGCCAGGCTTTCACGCGGCCGGGGTGGTGGGTGGCCAGCCATGCCACCCCCACGTCCCGGCAGAATCTGACGTCCGCGTAGTCGTCGGCGCTCCAGCAGTAGAGTGCCCGGCCCTGGGCCGCAGCACGGTCGACGAGCTCGGGGTGTTCTCGAAGGGTGGCCAGCGACGGTCCAACCGCGGTGGCCCCGACAGTGCTGGCCGCGCTGCTGGTGAGGTATCGATGGCTCCGGCCGAGCAGCACCGTGGGCAGTAGCGGCGCTGCCCGCCGAACCCGCCACAGCGCGGCGGCGGAAAACGACATCACCACCGCGCGGGATCGGTCCGCGGACGCGGGCACGGCGATGCCGAAGCGATGCAGCAGCGCCAGCACCTTGCTTTCCACCAGTGCGCCGTACCGGACGGGATGCTTGGTCTCGATGAAGATCTTCACCGGCCGCTTCCAGTCCAGCACCAGGGCGACAAGGGCGTCCAACGTCAACAGGCCGGTATCGCCGTGACCGCCGTCGGCGCGCCAACTGCCGTGCCACGCACCGTATTCCAGCTTGCGCAGCTCGGCCAGCGTCATCGCGCTGACCAGACCGGCGCCGGTCGACGTCCGGTCCAGCCGACGATCGTGCACACAGACCAGGTGGCCGTCACGGGTCAGCCGGACATCGCATTCCACGCCGTCGGCGCCCTCCTTGAGGGCGAGATCGTATGCGGCCAACGTGTGTTCCGGCAGGGTGGCCGAGGAGCCGCGATGGGCCACCACGAACGGGTGCCGAGAGACCACGTCGTCGGCCCGCGTCATGCCACTATGCTGCCGGTTCCTCACCCGCCAACTCAACTGCGGGAGCCGATCCCGGCGCGCCGGTTCCATCGTCGGCGACCACCACCCAGCGATGGGCGGGGCGTTCGACCGGTTTGCTCTCAAATCCCTCGAAGACCCTCAAAGTCGCAATCGCTGCGGCCAACGCCAGCAGGTAGGCGACGATCATGGCCACCGTGTTATTGGCGATGCCCTGGGCGTCCTGCGACCCGCTGGTAACCGATGCGAAGACCGAAGTCACGCTGCTGAGCAGCCACAGCAGCCACCATCCCCAGATCGGCCCGCGCAGCCGGGGGTAGTTGTCTTCGGTTTTCGCCAGCTCGATGACATAGACCAGCGACCACACCGCGGCGAGCAGGGGCAGACAACTGAACACCACGCAGGCGGCCATCAGCGCCCAGCTGGCTGAGTGACCGAACGTCGCCTGGGTAACGGCGAAGGTGATCGCCAGCGCCATCGCGGCCGACGGGGGAAGCAGACAACCGGCCCTCAGCGCCCACGGCGTACGGGTCTCCGACCTACCGCAATGGGCGAAGGCCGCGGCGCGGCGTGCGATCAACCATTGCGTCAGCAGCACGGCGTAGGTGATCACCGCCGCGATCGCGGCCAGGCTGGCCAACACACTCAGCAGCGCGGCTGCGTCAGCCACCAGCCAATTCAGCAACGTGTTGCGGTTGATGATCAGCAGCAGATAACGCAGCAGATGAACTAGGGCTGCAATGCCCAGCACTATCGCCGTCGCGAAGAACGCCGCGTGCACCCGATGCGCCGGTGGGGCTTGCCCCACCGCCGAACCGCGCCCGACGCCATCCGATTCGATGCGATCCTGCAGACCCCAGCGCGGTATCACCGGGTATCGCGGCGTCGGCCCGAGCGGCCGCCGACGACGTCGTGGCGGTGGCGGCGGGCCGGGACGCACCGCAATCCACCGGTAGCCCGGTGGCAACCGCGGCGGTGTCTGCGGGCCGGCGCTCCACCGCGGATCGGCGTCGGGCGTCTCTGCCGACGGCGCCAGCAGCGTCCCGCGGCAACGCGGACACCACACACGCTGTCGATCACGGACGTTCCAGCGTGTGCCGCATTGGGAGCACACTTGGATCATTGGCGCCGCTCCTCCTCATCACGGCGTTCTGCATCGTCGCCGGCGCGGATCACCGCATCAGCCTAGCCGGGCGACGATGCGCGCCGCCGAACGGCGCGAGAAGGAGCCCGGCAATCAGGCCCTAGCCGGGCGACGCGGCATGGCTCGATCAGACGCTGCCGGGGCCGCCGTCATCGGTGACCACTGGACGGCCGGCGTTGGCCCACGCCAGCATCCCGCCACTGACGTTGACGGGTTCATACCCGTTGCGAACCAGATACTGCGCCACTTTCTGTGAGCGCCCTCCGGCCTTGCAGATGACGTACAGCTTCGCTTGTGGGTCGATCTCGTCGACCCGGGCCGGCACCTCACCCATCGGGATGTGCCGGGCGCCCGCGGCGTGACCGCGGCGCCATTCGTCGTCCTCCCGCACATCTAGCAACACTGCCCCCACGCCGAATTCAGTGGGCAGGTCGGCGACATCTGTCTGTGCGACCACCGGTTCACCGTCCATAGGCTTGATCTTGGCACGCGGGATCCCGCTGCGCAGAATGCCTCATCCAGCTACCAACAGGTATCCACAGTTTCCACAGGTTTATCCACAACCCGCTACCCGACGCCGGTCGCATTGACCCGGGGTCAATAGACCGACTCGGGAAACAGCTGTGGATAACACTTCGGGGATTCCGCGTCGCGATCGACAGATCCGCGCGACGCTGAGCGAATTCTCAGCATGGGTCAAGCCACCCCGCCGCATCCCCCGTATGGGGGATGTCACAGCGCAGCCGCCCCGGAAACCACCCGTCCGGCTCGCCGCAGCGGCATCCATCGCTGGCTGCCCACCAGGGTCGGCCAGCAAAAAGATGCTGGTCAGCCATCCGCTTCAGGCTCAATTTTCCCGGCGGTACATAAGGGGTTATGATCGCGACCACTGGAGTATTTGTGACTCATCTCACTGGGGGAGCGTTGGACGCAAAGGTCGGGATCATCCAATGACCACGCAACCGATCGGACCGCAGTCGGCGGCATCCCCGTCGCACTGGTACACGAGTTCGGCCACCTGCAATCGCTCCTACTTGCTCGCCGGTTTGCGCGCGGGCCTGATCGCCCTGGTTCTGCTGGCCGTCCTCGCCGTCATCATTTGGTTCTGAAGCCACGCCCCGGGGTATTCACGCATCGCACTCGTTCTTGCGGTGCGCGCGGTGATGGAGCAGGGTTGACATGGTTGACCAACCCAAGCCGCCGCGCCGCTAACAGCCTGCGAGTGGAGCGTCAGAAGTAGCTCGGCAACGATCATTGAAGGAAGGAACCCCGTGGCTGAATACACTTTGCCCGACCTGGACTGGGACTACGGAGCACTGGAGCCCCATATCTCGGGTCAAATCAACGAGCTTCACCACAGCAAGCACCACGCCACCTACGTCAAGGGCGCCAACGACGCCGTGGCCAAGCTGGAAGAGGTACGCGAGAAAGAGGATTTCTCGGCGATTCTGCTGTACGAGAAGAACCTGGCCTTCAACTTGGCCGGCCACGTCAACCACAGTCTGTGGTGGAAGAACTTGTCCCCCAACGGTGGTGACAAGCCGACCGGCGAGCTCGCGGCCGCCATTGATGACGCCTTCGGGTCATTCGACAAGTTCCGCGGTCAGTTCACCTCGGCTGCAACCACCGTGCAGGGTTCGGGTTGGGCGGCACTTGGCTGGGACAGCCTCGGCCAGAAGCTCTTGGTATTCCAGGTGTACGACCATCAGACCAATTTCCCGCTCGGCATCGTTCCGTTGCTGGTACTCGACATGTGGGAGCACGCCTTCTACCTGCAGTACAAGAACGTCAAGGCCGACTTTGCCAAGGCATTCTGGAACGTCGTGAACTGGGAGGATGTCCAATCGCGTTACGCGGCGGCGACTTCGAAGGCCAAGGGGCTGATCGCTGGCTGACTTTAGTTGAATTCACCTGATCGGGGCGTCGCGCCATTCGCGCGGCGCCCCGATCTCTATTTCGGCCGTGTTTCTTTTTTACTGCTTGTCGCAGTTGGTTGCTCGTGTCAGCTTGCGGGTATTCACCGGCTGACGCATGCTGAACTGATCGACCCACCGGCGTATCGCTGGGTACCCGAACCGAAGTATGGCGGAGGGCGAAATGGAAACCGGGTCAGGCCGGGCCATCGAGGTGGCCCCATTCCACTCTCGTGGTGCCCTGAAAGGGTTTGTCATTTCCGGGCGTTGGCCCGACTCGACGAAAGAATGGGCACAACTGTTGATGGTTGCGGTCCGAGTAGCGTCGCTACCTGGATTGCTGAACACCACAACGGTATTCGGTGCTCGCGAGGAACTCCCGGACGCTCCTGCGCCGGGCACCGTCGGACTGGTGCTGGCGGAGGGCCCGGTGGTTGGCGAATCCGCCATTCGGCCAGGCTATTTCGCTGACCATCAGCCGCCGGCACTGTTGATGCTGCATCCACCCTCGGAGACCACGCCGTCGTTACCCGAATGCAACGGCGCGGCGTCGGGATGCGTGCTGCTGCCGGGGCTGCCGTATCTGGGGCTGGAGCACCGCGCCGCCTGGGTGGAGGCCGAAGCCGACGGCACGATCACCTCGATGGTGAGTCGCGTCGGCGTCGACCCGATCAGCCATCCCGACACTGCGATCCTGGCGATGCTGCTCGCCGCCTGAGGGTCGCCGAACTCGCCGCGACGGTTCCACTCGGGACGAAGCCGGCCCTTGGTCTGCGAATGTGGGCCAAGGCATGGTCAGAAACCGCGCTCACGAGTACCGCACTGCGGGTGACAGCAAATCGGCTTTTCGAGACGTCGGCACAGCGCACCGGTTGCCGTAGCGTCGGACGCACTCGACCGACGAAGCCACCTGCCGCGGTGGCTGAGCACAGACGCCACGAAGCGTTACACAATTCGCTTGGCATGTCTTGTGAATCCGCTGCATAAAGAGCTCGCGGCACATTGGCCGCGAGGCAAACGACCGCTGCGGCCGTCGGCGGCTACCCCCCACAAGTTTGCACTTGGTTGCGGCGATAACTGTCGCTACGATGGTCAGCAAATACGTGGATGGAGTTATTTGTTCTACCGACCCGGTGGAGGTCACATCGATGAGCACGACGTTTTCTGCCCGCCTGAACCGCCTGTTCGACACGGTTTATCCACCCGGAAGGGGGCCGCACACCTCCGCAGAGGTGATCGCGTCGCTTAAGTCGGAGGGCATCACGATGTCGGCTCCCTACCTGTCGCAGCTTCGCTCCGGCAACCGGACAAATCCGTCGGCTGCCACCATGGCCGCCCTGGCGAACTTCTTCCGTATCAAGCCCGCCTACTTCACCGACGACGAGTACTACGAAAAGCTCGACAAGGAATTGTCGTGGCTGATGACCATGCGCGATGAGGGTGTTCGGCAGATCGCCGTTCGCGCCAGCGGTTTGTCCGCGGAGGCGCAACACGACATCGCGCAGCGCGTTGACGAGCTACGCCGCAACGAACACCTGGACGCGTAGCCGGGGATGCGGGCCGGTTAGGGTTGGGCCATCGATGGGGCACAGCGCACCTCGATCGTCGACGAGATACCGGGGAGGCGGCCGCGAATGGGCCTATTCGGCAAGCGAAAGACCCACGCGACGCGTCGTGCGGAGGCTCGCGCCATCAAATCCCGGGCCAGACTCGAGGCGAAACTGTCTGCAAAAAACGAGGCGCGCCGGTTCAAAGCCGCACAGCGAGCCGAATCGAAGGCGCTCAGGGACCAGTTGAAGGCGCAGCGGAACAGCGACCTTACGGCGTTGAAAGTCGCCGAGACCAAGCTCAAGACGGTGCGAGAGGGCAAGTTGCTGTCACCGATACGTATTCGCAGGGTCCTCACGGTGTCTCGGTTGCTCGCCCCGATCGTGGTGCCGCTGGCCTATCGTGTCGCCATCGCCGCCCGCGGGTTGATCGACCAGCGGCGCGCCGACCAGCTCGGGGTTCCGTTAGCCCAGATCGGGCAGTTTTCCGGGCATGGCGGCCGGTTGTCGGCCCGCGTCGCCGGCGCCGAGCAATCGTTGCGCACGGTGCAGGAGAAGAAGCCCAAGGACGCCGAGACCAAGCAATTTGTGGCCGCTATTTCCGAACGTCTCACCGACCTGTCGGCGGCCGTCACCGCTGCAGAGAACATGCCCGCCGCGCGCCGCCGCGCCGCCCACGCCGCGATCGCTAGACAACTCGATGAGATCGACGCCGACCTGATGGCGCGGCTCGGATTGACCTGAATCTGTGGCCGCCCGCCGACGCGGTCTGATCCCACCCCTTCGACAAAGGAAGAGCAATCGGATGTCATGGCACCGCGATACGGTTTGGCGCGCCCTGATCTCGGCCGCCGCCACCACCACGCTCTACCTCCTCGGATCGACCGCCGCCATCGCGCTGGCGTCAGCCCATGTCCATGCCAGCAGCGACGACGCAGTCCGCGGCGGCATGGCGCTGGTCACCTTCCAGGTGCCCAATGAGTCCACCAACGGGAAGCCCACCACCGCTCTCACGGTCGACCTGTCCAACGTCACTTCCGTACAGGCCGAAACGCAGCCCGGTTGGTCGGCCAAACTCGACCGCGATCCCGCGTCCGGCATCGTGCACTCTGTCACCTGGACGGCAGCACCGAACGGCGGCATTCCGGTCGATCAGTTCGGGCTGTTCCGGATCTTCGTGAAGCTTCCCGACACCGACACCGTCAGCTTCCCGGCCACCCAGACCTACGCCGACGGAAAGGTGGTCAGGTGGGATCAGTCGCCGCAGCCCGGCGGGGCTGAGCCGTCCAATCCGGTGCCGATGCTGACGCTCACCGAGGGGATGCCGTCGCCGCCCACCCATCACCCACACCCAACCACCACCACAGGGCCGACCGGCGTGGCATCGCCGTCCACGCAAAAGCCAAGGGCCACAGCCGATAACACCGCCCGGATACTCGGTGGAGCCGGCCTGCTCTTTGCCGCCCTGGGTATCGGTGTCGCGCTGGTCGTTCGACGGACATGAGTCGGCGAGCACGCTTGGTTGCGGTGAGTCTGCTCTTGTTAGCAGTCACCATCGGCGCCACCTTGACCGCGGGCGCCGCCAGTGCACATGCCGCCCGGGTGTCGGTCGACCCCGCCGAGAATGCCGCTGTCAGCACCGGTCCGACGCACGTCAGCGCGACCTTCAACGAGGAGCTGCAAACCACGTTCGCCGCGATGACGGTCGTCGGTCCGGACCGCAACCTGTGGTCTTCCGGGCAACCGCAGGTGCAGGGCGCGGTCGTCAGCGTCGGCGTACGGCCGCTTGGACCGACCGGAAACTACACGGTGAATTACCGAGTGACCTCGGCAGACGGGCACGTGGTGTCCGGATCCTGGTCGTTTCGGCTGACGACAGCCGGCACCGGCACACCCGGGCCGACGGCGGACACCTCGGATACGGAGAGCGGCGACCTACCGGTCTGGCCGTTCGTTGTCGGCGCGGTGGTGCTCGTGGCCGGCGGGGCGATATGGGCGGCGCGCAAGGGGCGATGACGGCCCGGCGGTCGCCGGGCTAACCCGGATTGCCCGTCCTGGCATGATGGATCCGACTGCTGGTGTACCTGGCCGGTGTACCCGACGAGAAACTGCAAAGGAGCAGCCGCATGGCAGACCCGCAGGATCACCCGGACGACACACCCGACACCGAACCCGAACATCCGCCCGGCGCCGGACCCACACCGCCCGCACCGCCCACATCGCCGGCCGACAACGCACCGGCAAAACCGCCGGAGCACGCCGCGGAAACGTCCAAACCATCGGCCAAGGCGCCGGATAAACCGGCGAAAAAGACGCCAGCCAAAAAAGCTCCCGCCAAGGCGGCAAAGGCGGCGAAAAAGGCCCAACAGGCAGCACCGAAGAAGGCACCAGCTAAAAAGGCGGCCGCCAAGAAGGCACCGGCCAAAAAAGCGCCAGCGAAGAAGGCACCGGGCAAAAGCCAGCCTGCACCGCCACCGCGGATCGAGACCAACGGCCAGCTTGCCGCGGCCGCGAAAGATGCCGCGGCACATGCGAAGTCAACTGTGGACGCGGCGAACAACCCGGTGTCCGGGCAAGTGGCCGAGTCGTCAGCCGGTCGCTCACCGGTGTCGTTGGCGGTGGCGATCGCGATCAGTCTGCTGGCATTGCTACTGGCGCGCCAATTGCGTCGGCGCGCTAGCTAGCATGGCCCGGTGACGGTGATATTCCGGCCCACGGCTGACCTGGTCGACGATATCGGGCCCGACGTACGTAGCTGTGACGTCCAATTCCGGCAATTCGGCGCGCGAACACAATTCGCCGGGCAGATCACGACGGTGCGCTGCCTCGAGGACAACGCACTGCTGAAGTCGGTGCTATCGACGCCCGGCGAGGCCGGTGTGCTGGTGATCGACGGCGCCGGCTCGCTGCACACCGCGCTGGTCGGCGACCTCATCGCCGAGTTGGCCCAATCCAACGGCTGGGCCGGGCTGGTGATACACGGTGCCGTTCGGGATGCCGCGGCCCTGTGCGGCATCGACCTCGGCATCAAGGCGCTCGGCACCAACCCCCGCAAGAGCGGCAAGACCGGCGCGGGTGAGCGAGACGTCACGGTCAACTTCGGCGGGGTGACATTCGAGCCGGGCGACATCGCCTACAGCGACGACGACGGTATCGTCGTTGTCGCCGCGGCCGCTAGCAGCTAAACCGCCAGGACGGCAGGCTTTCTGGCGAACTGCAGCGCCTCGTCGTCAACCCGGCCACGCCGGATCAGCTGCAGGTCGAGCAGATAGTTTTGCTTGAGCCGCCACGGCGGGACTGACCCCGCCTTCGGCAGGTAGTCCAATGCCCGCAGCACATATCCGGGCGTGAAGTCCATCAGCGGACGCTCGTCCACCGAGCCTCCCGGATGCTGGGGCACCACGGTGTCGTAGCCATGCGAATCCATGTAATTGAGTACCCGGCACACGAACTCCGATACCAGGTCGGCCTTCAGCGTCCAAGACGCGTTGGTGTATCCGACCGTGTAGATCATGTTGGGCAGCCCGGACAGCATCATGCCCTTGTAGGCCATGGTCTTGGTGAGGTCCGCCGGTTGCCCGTCGACGCTCACGGACGCGCCGCCGAACAGCTGCAGGTTCAAACCCGTTGCGGTGATGATGATGTCGGCCGGCAGCTCCTGGCCGGAGTTGAGCCGGATACCGGTCGGGGTGAACCGCTCGATCGTGTCGGTGACCACCTCGGCCTGCCCGTGCCGGATCGCGCGGAACAGGTCGCCACTGGGCACCAGGCACAGGCGCTGGTCCCACGGGTTGTAGTGCGGGCCAAAGTGCTTCTGCACGTCGTAGCCCTCGGGCAGGCGCCGCTGCGCCATGGTCATCAACGTCTTGCGCATGAAATTCGGGAAACGCCTGCTGATCCGGTACTGGATGAACTGAAACAGGATGCTCTTCCAGCGGTTCAACACATAGGCGGGCTTGGCCGGCAGCGTCTTGTTCGTCCGCACGGTGAACGGGTCGACATCGGGTAGCGCGCCGATGTAGGTCGGCGAGCGTTGCAGCATCGTGACGTGTCCAGCGCCCGAATTCGCCAGGGCCGGAATCAAAGTCACTGCGGTCGCACCGCTGCCGATGACGACGATCTTCTTGCCCGC
>Ga0153943_1000305_pt1 | contig 15496 bp, 14 predicted proteins | sample TSNJ027MetaG_FD_104721 | JGI IMG/M metagenome (GOLD analysis project Ga0153943, IMG submission 104721) | Attine ant fungus gardens microbial communities from New Jersey, USA - TSNJ027 MetaG | ecosystem: Host-associated > Fungi > Mycelium > Unclassified | place: USA: New Jersey, Brendan T. Byrne...
GGCGGCCGCTCATTTCCTCTCCAATAACCTCCCCAGGGGCACCACTCAGGTGCAGGCTTATCAGTTCCTCGGCAGCGCCATCAGCATCTACTGCCCCGACCAGGCGCCCAAGCTGCAAAACATTCCAGCACGCTAGGTTGTCCTGACGACACCTCGTGGCAGCATCAGCGGCAGATCGGTGTAGGTGGCGATGCCCGGCGCCGCGGCAACGACGGCAGGAATCGCGTTGATGGCGGGCATCGCCGTCATGATGTGACCGAGGTCCATGAACTCCTCGAGCGTCGTGGCCTGGAAGTACGGCGGCGGCAGGAAGCCGACCTTGGTTGTCACCGTCGGCTGCCCGTCGATCTGGATGACCCAGCCGTCCTGGTCGATCTTCCAGTCGGGTTCGAGCGTCTGCCCCTTGCGCCACCGCACATTCAGGTCGATCACGGTGTTGCCGCCGACAATGCCCTGCCAGCTTATGTAGACGCCCGCAACGCATCCCGCGGGTATGGTCCAGGACGCCATTTCGAGGTCAGCGGTGGTTTGGGCAAACTCGGCCACGCACCGCACCTCGTCCAGCTCGACGCTGAGCGCGTCGCCAATCAGCCGGACGGCCTCGCCGAAGATGGCCGTCCCCTTTGCCGCCATCGCCTCCAGCTCCGGGTGGTCGATCGGCTGGCCGAAGCCCACCGGCTTCTCGGTCTCCGGTGAGTCGTAGAACGTGGTGTCGGCGGCCTCGTTGACGGTGACCTTGTCGATCCGGTTGCACACCATCGCCGAAACGATGGCCAGCAGCTCGGCGAAGCCCGGGCTGACACCGGACCCGAAGATTGTGGAGCCGCCTTTCTCGCAGGCCTCCAATAGTCGATCGCGGCCCCCGCCCAGGTTGTGTCCGGTGATGAAGGAAGCCGTAGTCACCACATTGACACCCGCGGACAGGATGCGGACCAGGGCGTCGACGTCGATCCACATCGGGTTGTAGACCACGCAGTCGGGTTTCAGGGCGAGCAGCGCGTCGACATCGTTGGTGGCCGCAACGCCCAGCGGCGGGATCCCGACGAGTTCACCGGCGTCGCGGCCGACCTTCTCCGCCGACCAGGCATAGCACCCCACCAACTCGAGTGTGTGGTTGGCGACGATCGATTTCAGCGAGCTCTTGCCGACGTTTCCGGTGTTCCACTGAACGACTCGATAGTTGTTTGGCACTCGCTCAGCATAGGGAAGAGGAGGCCCGGCTGAGGCGACAATAGGTCATCGTCTAGGCGCGACGCCGGTGAGCACTTGGTCGACCAGCCGTTCGGCGAGTTCGTCGTCGACGGGTTCGCCGGTGAGCAGTAGCCGGCCGTGAATCGGGGCGACCAGCGTCTCCAGCAGCAGCCGGGCGTCGGTGTCGGCGCGCAGATCGCCGCGCTCGATGCCGCGCGTCACCACCGGGGACAGCGCGTCCATCCGACGCGCCCAAAAGGCGTGGCGCGCATCGGTGTAGGTGTCGCCGACCGGCAGGAGCGCCGCCCGCAGCACGGCCTTGCCGGTGGGCGAACGCACGTAGGCGATCACCTCCCGAACGATCGCCAGTAGGTCTTCTCGGGTCGAACCCGTGTCCGGGGCGGGGATGGCGTCGGCGCTTCGGTCGAGCAGGGCCGCCACCAACAGGTTCTCCCGAGTAGCCCATCGCCGGTAGACGGTGGTCTCGTGCACGCCGGAGCGCCTGGCGACTCCGGCGACGGTGGCGCCATCGAACCCGTTGGCGACCAGCTCGTCGAACGCCGCGGACAACACGGTCCGGCGGACATGCTCCCCGCGGCGGTGCGACACGTGGGCGACCATGCGCCCTACCTTATCGCAACTCTACTTGCAATCTCGGCCGGTACGGCGCATGCTATTGCAAGATAACTTGCGATAGGAGACTACGATGGACGCATCAGCACCCCGGCTCGACTGCAGCGGCGCCACCGCCCCGATCGGTTTTCACCGCTTCCACTCCGATTTCAGCATCAACTTTCAGTGCAACCGCTGGGTGCAGTGGATCGGCCCCTCGGCCATCGACGAGGTGGCCGAAATGGCGGGAACCGCCAACACCTATCCGGAGTTGATGGACGGCTTCCTCGGCCTCGCCGAGCGCGCCCGCGCCGCCGATCGAGCGCTCGCCGGCGCCTACTACGACCGGGCAGCCGAGTTCTTCATGACGTCGACCGACCCGCGCCGACCGGCCGCACGCGCCAGGTTTCTGGAAGCGATGCGCAGCATCTACGACGTAGCTCCTGAGTTTGTCCCGTTCGGCTCTGGCTCCATGCCGGCCTACGATCTGCGACCGGACCGTCAGATCGGCGCCCCGATCGTCATGTTCGGCGGATTCGACAGCTACATCGAAGAATTCCTGCCGATGATCGCCGGCATGGTCGACGCGGGTCGGCGCATCGTCGTGTTCGAGGGCCCGGGTCAGGGCAGCGCGCTCGAGGACTTCGGACTCACGATGATTCCCGAGTGGGAGCAGCCGGTGGCCGCGGTGCTCGACCACTACGACCTCAAGAACGTTGCCGTCGTGGGAATCTCGCTGGGTGGTGGCCTGGTGATCCGCGCGGCCGCGTTCGAACCGCGGATCAGCCAGGTGGTGGCTTTCGACATCCTCGACGACTTTTTCGAGACGATCGCGCGCCAAATCGGCCGCGGCGTTCGGATTCCTTTGCGCGCGCTACTCACCGCGCGTGCCCGTGGGGTCATCAACGCCCTCGCCGACTGGGCCGTTGCCCGCAAGCCGGTCTCACAGTGGGGATTGCGGCAGGGCATGCACGTCACCGGCACTGCCACGCCCTACGACTTTCTTCGTTCGACGACCGCGATGACCACCGGCAAGATCTCCCACCTGGTCCGCGCCGACGTGCTGCTTCTTGCAGGCGCGGACGACCACTACGTGCCGCTGAAACAGCTGCGGCGCCAAGCCGACACCTTGATTCATGCGCGATCGGTGACCACGCGGACCTTCACTGCCGCCGAGCAGGCGAGCAACCACTGTCAGCTCGGCAACATCGGTGTGGCGGGCCGCCTGATGACTGCGTGGCTGGACTTGACCGCGTTACCCCCGCAGACGGTTGGTTCAGTCTTCGACGGCGACACCGCGGCGCGTGCGACGGCGCCGATGCGCTTCTGACGGTTTGCCGGTCGGGCGCCGGTTGCGCAATCCGCCCTGCGGCGTCTCGGCGGCTTCGGTGTCCTCCAGTGCGGGCGCCCCTTCGGCCGTCGACTCGACTTCGGGGTCTTGCGCGGTGACCTCGGGCTCCACGTCCTGATCCGGCGTCTCTATCGTCTCGGCGTCATCCCCGTCGGTTGCTGTGTCGGTGTCCTCGGCGTCGGCGCCGGCGTCGGCGTCCGCATCGGCTTCTTCGTCGGTCTCAGCGCCCTTCTTGCGTCGCTGCCACCGCTGCTTTTCTTTCTTGGGTTTGTTCGGTTTCGGCGGTGGCGGCGGAAGCTCGGCGATAAACGACAGATAGAACCCGAAAATGCCGAGTAACGCGATCGCGGCTGCCGCGCCATAAACGCCGAATAGCCACTGCCCGACAGTGTCGAGGTTCAACCAGATCTCGCTGATTGCCGTGCCGACGATCAGCACGCCGGCCAGCACATGGGCCACGATCGACGAGGTCTGCAGGGTAAGTGCGAGCTGCGGCGTCCCGTACTCCGGTTTACCGGCCCGCAGCCAGGTGAACGCCACCGGCAAAGCGGCCAGGGCGATCAAGACGCCGGCGACAATTCGCAGCGCCGTGCCGAGGGCGTGCGAGGTCTCGCCCATCAGCTCCCACCAGCGTGGCAGCACAAAGCCGAAATAGAGGAGGCCGGCGATAATCGAGAACGCCGCGTGCCAAACCACGGCAGCCTTGCGTCCCATGCGCCTCCTTGAGCTGGTATCCGGAGCGACCAGACCCCGGTCATTCGGGCCTGGCCACACCCCGGATTGTGCGCGGAGGATGCGGGATTTGAACCCGCGAGGGCTGTTAACCCAACCCGCGTTCCAGGCGAGCGCCATAGGCCACTAGGCGAATCCTCCGTCGGCCATGGTAGCCGAGCGCAGCACGGTGTTTTATGGGCGGCTCGAGGCTGATCGAAGATTGATCCGAGCCCGGGTACTAGACTCTTCGTGGACCCCGTGCGGCGTCTATCCTGTGAACTCCCCCAGGGCCGGAAGGCAGTAAGGGTCAATGGGCTCTGGCGGGTGCGCGGGGTCCCCCATGTGACCACCCAGGTATCGACGGTGAAAGGCGGATGGTGTCGTACGGCTCGTTCAGCTCGTTAGGCCGTACGGAGCTCGCGGCATTACACGCCCGCCATCAGCAGGACTACGCCGAACTGCAGTCGATGAAGCTGGCCCTGGACCTCACCCGCGGCAAACCATGCAGCGAGCAGTTGGATCTGTCCAACGCCCTGCTGAGTCTGCCCGGGACTGACTACCGCGACGGCGAGGGCACCGACACCCGCAACTACGGCGGGCAGCACGGCCTACCGGAGTTGCGAGCCATCTTCAGCGAACTGCTCGGCATCCCCGTGCCCAACCTGATCGCAGGCAACAACGCCAGCCTGGAGCTGATGCACGACGTCGTCGTCTTCTCGATGCTGCACGGGGGTGTGGACTCGCCGCGGCCCTGGAAAGACGAGCCGCGCGTCAAGTTTTTGTGTCCGGTCCCGGGCTATGACCGGCACTTCGCCATCACCGAAACCATGGGCATTGAGATGGTTTCGGTCCCGATGCGCGAGGACGGCCCGGACGTCGACCTGATCGAAGAGCTGGTCGCCGTCGACCCGGCCATCAAAGGCATGTGGGCGGTTCCAGTGTTCGCCAACCCCACCGGCATCACCTACTCCTGGGAAACGGTTCGGCGGCTCGTCCAGATGCGCACCGCGGCGGACGACTTCCGGCTGTTCTGGGACAACGCCTATGCGGTGCACACGTTGACGCACGACTTCGTCCGGCAGGTCGACGTGCTGGGTCTGGCCGCCGCCGCGGGCAACCCCAACCGGCCTTACGTCTTCGCGTCGACGTCCAAGATCACCTTCGCCGGGGCCGGCGTCAGCTTCTTCGGTGGATCACTGGGCAACATCGCCTGGTATTTGCAGTACGCCGGCAAGAAATCGATCGGGCCGGACAAGGTCAATCAGCTGCGGCACCTGCGCTTTTTCGGCGACGCCGACGGCGTGCGCCTGCAGATGCTGCGCCATCAGCAGCTGCTGGCGCCGAAATTCGCGTTGGCGCTGGAGATCCTGGACAAGCGCCTCGGTGAATCGAAGATCGCCTCGTGGAACGAGCCTCAAGGCGGTTACTTCATCAGCCTCGATGTGTTGCCGGGCACGGCGCGGCGCACCGTCGCGTTGGCCAAAGAGGCCGGTATCGCCGTCACCGAGGCGGGCGCGTCGTTCCCGTACCGGAAAGACCCCGACGACAAGAACATCCGGATCGCGCCGACGATGCCGCCGGTACCCGACCTACGCAATGCGATCGAGGGGCTGGCCACCTGCGCCTTGCTGGCCGCCACCGAGTCGCTGCTGAGCCAGGGTTAGAAGGCGTCGGCCAGCGTCGGTAGCCTGCTCACCGTGGCCCTCTACCGCAAGTACCGACCGGCAACATTCGCCGAGGTGGTGGGGCAGGAACATGTCACCGAGCCACTGTGCGCCGCTTTGACGGCGGGCCGAATCAACCACGCATACCTGTTCTCCGGCCCGCGCGGGTGTGGCAAGACGTCGTCGGCGCGCATCCTCGCCCGGTCGTTGAACTGTGCACAGGGGCCGACGGCGGCGCCATGCGGTGTCTGCGACTCCTGCGTCGCGCTGGCGCCCAACGGACCCGGCAGCATCGACGTCGTCGAGCTCGACGCGGCCAGCCATGGCGGCGTGGACGACACCCGTGAGCTCCGCGACCGAGCTTTCTACGCGCCGGCCCAGTCGCGCTACCGGGTCTTCATCGTCGACGAGGCGCACATGGTGACCACCGCAGGGTTCAACGCGCTGCTCAAAATCGTCGAGGAGCCGCCGGAGCATCTGATCTTCGTGTTCGCCACCACCGAGCCGGAGAAGGTGTTGCCGACGATCCGGTCGCGGACCCACCACTACCCGTTCCGGCTGCTGCCACCACGCACCATGCGGGCGCTGATCGAACGGATCTGCGCCCAGGAGGGTGTCGTCGCTGACGACGCGGTCTACCCGCTGGTGATCCGGGCCGGCGGCGGTTCTCCCCGCGACACTCTGTCGGTTCTCGATCAGTTGCTGGCCGGTTCGGAAGCCGGGCCGGATGGCAACCGGATCAGTTATCAGCGGGCACTGGGGCTGTTGGGCGCCACCGATGTCGCGTTGATCGATGAGGCCGTCGACGCGCTCGCCGCCGGAGATGCCGCGGCGTTGTTCGGGGCGGTCGAATCGGTGATCGACGCCGGTCACGACCCTCGGCGATTTGCCACTGATCTGTTGGAGCGGTTCCGTGATTTGCTTGTGCTGCAAGCTGTTCCAGACGCCGCCGCGCGTGGCGTGGTCGATGCGCCAGAAGACGTGCTGGACCGGATGCGCGATCAAGCGGCCCGGATCGGCCCGGCGACGCTCACCCGCTACGCCGAAGTCGTGCACGCCGGCCTGACCGAGATGCGTGGCGCGACAGCACCCCGCCTGCTACTCGAAGTGATCTGCGCACGGCTGTTGTTGCCCTCGGCCAGTGACACCGAATCGGCGCTGCTGCAACGCGTCGAGCGGATCGAGACCAGGCTGGAAATGTCCATTCCGCTCGGTGATCAACGGCCGCAGTCCGCGCCGCCCGAACCGGCTGACGCCCCGACGCAATCCACGCCGCCGCCCGCCGCCGCTGAGCCGGCGCCCAGCCCGCCCCCGAGGCAGCCCGCACCTGAGCAGAGCCCAGGTGAACCGGGTGCGGCGGCAGTCCGCACCTTGTGGCCGACGGTGCGCGACAAGGTACGCCAACGCAGCCGAACCACCGAGGTCATGTTGGCCGGCGCGACCGTACGCGCCGTGGAGGGCAACACATTGGTGTTGAGCCACGAATCGGCGCCGCTGGCCAAGCGGCTGTGCGAACAACGCAACGCCGACGTCATCGCCGAGGCGCTCAAAGACGCGCTGGGCGTTGACTGGCGGGTGCGATGTGAAGTCGGCGCGCCCAATCTGACGGCAACCGAAGAGCCGGTCGTGCCGCCGCGGCGTACCGCGCGTGGCGGGGCTCCGGCTGCTCGTGTGGTCTCGCGTCCATCCCCGTCGGCGGAACCACCTGCCGCCGAGGATTCCGCTGAGCGGGCCGAAGAGGAAAGCATGCTGGCCGAGGCGGGTCAGGACGACTCGTCGGCACCGCGCCGCGACCCCGAAGAGGCGGCGCTGGAGCTGTTGCAGAACGAACTGGGCGCGCGCCGCATCGACAACGGCTGAACGCTGCGGCAGCAGCGCCTAGGGCTGCCACCACGGGCGTAGTGGCAGGTCGTCGGTGCCGCTTGCGTCGAGCTTGGTTGCCAACACGTGATGTAGCTGAAGGTTGTTGTGCTCGAAGGCTACTCGAGACGCAGCCATGTACAGGCCCCAGACTTTCGCGGTGGCCAGACCGACCTCGGCGACCGCCTCGTCCCAATGCGCGACCAGGTTATGGCACCAGTCACGCAGCGTCATCGCGTAGTGCATGCGGAAGTTTTCCGCGTGCAGGACTTCGAGACCCACGTCTTGGGCCGCCGACACGATTCGTCCTGAGCCGGTCAACTCTCCGTCCGGAAAGACGTAGCGATCGGTGAAGCTGCTCGCGCGGAAGTTCGACTTGTTGTCGTTGCGGGTGATGCAGTGATTGAGCAGCAAGCCTCCGGTGCGCAACTTGGACTGCAGGAAGGCGAAGTACGACGGATAGTTTTTGACACCGATGTGCTCGGTCAATCCGATCGACGAGACCGCGTCGAACCCGGTCTCCCGGACGTCGCGATAGTCGGAGTGGCGCACCTCGGCCAAGTTGGTCAGCCCCTCGGCTTCGATCGCCTTTTGCGCCCAGCTGGCCTGTTCGGCTGACAGTGTGGCACCGATCGCCCGCACGCCGCGGCGTGCGGCGTAGCGAACCATCCCGCCCCAGCCGCAGCCTACGTCGAGCAGCCGGTCACCCGGCTGCAGCCGCAACTTCTCGAAGACCAGCCGGTACTTGTTGTCCTGCGCCTCTTCCAGGGTCGCTTCGGGATGCGGATAAACGGCGCAGGTGTACGTCATCGACGGACCCAGCACCCACTCGTAAAAGGTGTTGGAGACGTCGTAGTGGTGATGAATTGCCTCGGCGTCACGAGTCTTGCTGTGCCGCATGCCTTCAGCGATCCGCCGCCAGCGAGGTAGCACCTCCTGCGGCGGTGGTGGTGCGGGGACCAGGTGCTGGACGCCAACCGCGCGGATGATGCTGGCCAACAGCCGTGCCGAAGGCCTGCTGAACTCGAGCTTGTCGGCCAGCAACTTGAGCAGCTCGTACGGATCGCCCGGAGGCACCCCGCGCAATTCGACGTCCCCGGAGACGTAGGCCCGGGCCAGCCCGAGTTCGCCGGGGGCGGTGGCCAAATAGGTGGTGCCACGGGGCGTCAGCAGGTCCATTCCCAGCACGGCGGTTTCCGGTCCGGCGGTGCTGCCGTCGTAAGCCGTGAACCGCAATGACCGCTTGGCGCCGCCGGTGACGACCGCCAGGACCTCGGCGAGGCTCAACTTGCCCGTCCTGGTGGCCGCGGATTCCTTGATTGTCGTCATCGTCGTTGCACCGCCTTTGCGTAGAGGTCAAGGAGACGCGAATCCGGGTCGTAGATTTTCTTCACGGTTTTATAGGTTTCGCCGCCGTAGAGCTCATCGAACTCCTCTCGGCTGTAATAGGAGTCGGAATACAGCGATTTGTGGCCGTCGAGCGATCCCACCTTCGCTTCGATCAACCGATTCGTCGCGCCCTCGGTCACGCCGACCGCAACCGAGGACCAGAAACCAACATTGACGTAGGTTGATCCGGGCCGGATCGGATACAGCGGCCAGCCGTTGCGGTCGTGTAACCGCAACGGACATAACCAGACTGGCGTGATCGGCACATGAGTGAGGAACCACTGCAGGAATTCAGCTGTGCGCTCGATCGGCACTTCGATATCCTGGACCACCCGTTCGCGCGGCGGACGGCCACGGCGTTTCTCGATGCGGTCGGCGATGCCGAAACGCTGGTCGAGCGCCAGCAACTTCCAGTACACGTCGCTGCGCCGGTAGCGCCGGGGCCACCAACGCCGCACACGTGGGTTCTGCGCACCGAAAGAGCCTGAGCACCAGAACCAGTCGGTGTCCCAACGCCAGAAATAGTCGTGCATCGTCAGCCGGTCTTCTTTGATGCCGGCGCCGTGCTGGATGGAACGATAGTAGATGTGTTGTCCGGTGTAGTCGCTGACCGGGCCGGGGGTGGTGGTACGCACACCGACGCACAGGTAGCTCTCGTCGGCGGCGAACACCACCCCGTCGAGATAGTCGACCGGCACACCGTCGAAACCGCCGGTGTCGATGATGCGGTCCATCGCTGACACCAAATCGGTCAACGAGTTGAACCTCACGTGCCGCAGCGCCACGAACGGCTTGATAGGTTCCAGTTCGATGCGAATTCGGGTCGAATAGCCCAGGGTGCCATAAGAATTCGGAAAGGCGCGGTAGAGGTCCGGATGATGCTGGGGCGAGACGGTGAGCAATTCGCCCGTACCGGTGAGGATGTCCATCTCCAGCACCGACTCGTGCGGCAGGCCGTTGCGAAACGAGGCCGACTCGATACCCAACCCGGTGACCGCCCCGCCGAGCGTGATGGTCTTCAGCTGGGGGACCACTAAAGGCGATAGCCCGTAGGGCAGGGTCGCGGTCACCAAATCCTCATACGTACACATGCCGGCCACATCAGCGGTACGCGAATCCGGATCAACCGAAATGACGTTCGTCAGCCCCGAGGTGTCCAGTCCCGGTGCGTCGCGCTTCGTGCGGGCGCGAAACAAATTTGAGGTGGGCTTGGCGAGTCGGACGGCCGCCGTCGCGGGAATCGAACGATAGCTCGCCAACAACCGCTCGACGCCCGCCGCATGAGCCGCCGGTGCGGATGCAGGGACAGGCACCACATATACGCTAGTCCCCGATATCAGCCCGCGCAGGGTCATCGCGCCCGCGCGCGGTGTCGACACATCCCCGCACAGAGGAGTTTCGCCTTATGGGACACGTCAGTGCAGCCAACACCATCTTGATCAACGCTGATCCCACGACCGTGCTGTCGGCCGTCGGTGACTACCAGACCGTCCGCCCCAAGATCCTGTCCTCGCACTACCGCGACTACCAAGTGCTGGAAGGTGGGCAGGGGCAGGGAACCGTCGCCAGCTGGAAGCTGCAGGCCACCAAATCCCGCGTTCGCGATGTCCGGGCCAATGTCGACGTCGCCGGCCACGCCGTCATCGAGAAGGACGCCAACTCGACGATGATCACCAATTGGACGGTGGCGCCCGCCGGACCGGGTTCGAGCGTCACCGTCACGACCACATGGGCAGGAGCAAGTGGCGTGAAGGGATTCTTCGAGAAGACGTTCGCCCCGCTGGGGCTGAGAAGGATCCAAGCCGAGGTGCTGGCCAACCTGAAAAAGGAACTCGAGAGCTAGCTCGCCGACGATGCAGGCCGGTACGGCCTGGGTGGGGCAATCGGGCCTAGCCGGTCTGACCTTGGCTGCCCAAGTAGGCGGCGACGCCCTTGACCACGGCGTCGGCATACTTCTGCCTGCCCTCGGGCGACTCCATCAGCCCTGAGTCGACCGGATTCTTCATGTTGCCGCACTCGACCAGAACCGACGGATACTGCGCCAGGTTCAGGCCCGCCAGGTCCGAACGCCCGTACAGGCCGTCTTGGCCGATGTAGTTGGCGGGCGGGATACCCGAGGCCTGTAGCTGGTCGCGCATGATCCGGGCGAACTGCACCGACGGGCCCGCCTGTACCTGGTTGAGCGGCGGCGCCGAGTAGTTCACGTGAAATCCCCGCCCGTTCGGCGGCCCGCCGTCGGCGTGGATGCTGACGACCGCGTTCGGGTGCAATGCGTTGGCCATCGCGGCACGCTCGTCGACGCACGGGCCCAGCGCATCGTCGTTGCCGCGCGACATCGCCGTCCGTGCGCCCAGCGCGGTGAGTTCGGCGCGGATGCGCAGCGTGGTGTCCCAGGTGAAGGTGTGCTCCGGATAGCCGTCGTTGGTCGACGTTCCGCTGGCCTGGCAGTCCTTGGTGCCGCCGCGTCCGGTGGGCACCTGACGGCTGATCGATGCGTCGTTGGCGCCGTTGTGGCCGGGGTCGAGGAACACGATCATGCCGGCGATGTTGCCAGGGGCTGCGGTGGCGTTCGGGGCCGTCAGCGTCGGTGCGCCCACGACGACAGCGACGATGCCGATGGCCAGCACGGCCTCGACACGCAGGCGATGTAGTACGCGCACGGCGCCACGTTAGCCCCCGCCGTCTAGGCTTGAAACTTCGAACCGCCCGCGAGCGGCAGGCGAAACCAAGTCGAGACCAAGATGCAAGGGGACCGTCATGCAACCCGGAGGCCAGCCCGACATGTCGGCGTTGCTCGCCCAGGCACAGCAGATGCAGCAACAGCTGATGGCTGCCCAACAGCGACTCGCGAATGCCGAGGTGCACGGAAAGGCCGGTGGCGGTCTGGTGGAGGTCACCGCTAAGGGCAGCGGCGAGGTCGTGGCGGTGAAGATCGATCCCAAAGTCGTCGACCCGGACGACGTCGAGACGCTGCAAGATTTGATCGTCGGCGCGCTCGCCGACGCCTCCAACCAGGTCACCACGATGGCGCAGCAGCAGCTGGGTCCGCTGGCCGGTGGAATGGGCAGCGCGCTGGGTAAGCCGGAGTCCTAACTTGTTCGAAGGGCCGGTCCAGGACCTTATCGACGAGCTCGGCAAGCTGCCGGGTATCGGGCCAAAGAGCGCGCAGCGCATCGCCTTTCATCTTTTGTCCGTCGAACCGCCTGACATCGACCGGCTCACCGCGGTGCTGGCCAAGGTGCGCGACGGCGTGCGGTTTTGCGCGGCGTGCGGCAACGTCTCCGACGACGAGCGTTGCCGCATCTGTGCAGACCCCCGCCGGGATGGCTCGCAGGTCTGCGTCGTCGAGGAGCCCAAGGACGTCCAGGCCATCGAACGCACCCGCGAATTCCGCGGCCGCTACCACGTTCTCGGTGGGGCACTGGATCCGCTGTCCGGGGTCGGTCCTGAGCAGCTACGGATCCGCGAGCTGCTGAACCGGATCGGTCAGCAGGTCGACGGCGTTGACATCACCGAGGTGATCATCGCCACCGACCCCAACACCGAAGGCGAGGCGACCGCCACCTACCTGCTGCGGATGCTGCGCGACATTCCCGGTCTGACCGTGACGCGGATCGCCTCCGGATTGCCGATGGGCGGCGATCTGGAATTCGCCGACGAGCTGACCCTGGGCCGCGCGCTGATCGGCCGCCGCGCGATGGCCTGAAGCTGGCCGGCAACCTCTCACGCGCCGGCGAGCTCGCCAGCCTCGCTTTCGACCAAAGGCCCAGACCCCGGCAGCGGCTTGCCAGCGACTTCTGGCATGAATGGAAGGGTGACTGTCCCTACCATGCCCGCGAAGATCAGCATGTAGGCCGGCACCATGGCGTTGCCGGTGCTGGATATCAGCGCTTGAGCGATCAGCGGGGTGGTTCCGCCCACGGTCGATAGCGCGATGTTGTACGAGATGGCCAGCGCTCCGTTGCGCACCCTGGTCGGGAACAGTGCCGGCAGTGCAGCGGGCGTGGTGCTGTCGAAACACAGTTCCATCAGGCCGACCAGCAGCACACCGATGAAGACCAACGGAAAGACACGGCCGAAGCGCATCAGCAAGAATGCCGGGACCGACGCCACCACGAGCAGTCCGCAGCCCGTCCACATGATCGGTTTGACGCCGATACGGTCGGACAACATGGCGACGAACACCACCGCGGCCATCAGGATCGCCAACGTCGCCACGATCATCACTAGTCCGGCCGTCTTACCTACGTGCACAACCACTTTGAGGTATGTCGGCAAGTATCCGGTGAGCATGAAATCAGGGGCCTGGGAGGTCACCACAAGGGCCGCGCAGATCACCATCGGCTTCCACTGCTCCACCACTGTGCGCCGAAATTGCTGCCGGCCGCGGTCGACCGGCGTGCTGCTGCTCACCTGTTCATAGGCGGGCGACTCGTTGATCCGCAGCCGCAAATAGAGAGCGAGCACGCCGAACGGCGCTCCCAGCAACAGCGGAATCCGCCAGCCCCATGCCAGCATGTCGTGGATTGGCAGCCAGGCCTGTAATGCGGTCACCAGTAACCCGGCGAGCACGAACCCGATCAGGTTGCCCAGCGGCAGGAACCCGACCATCATGCCGCGTCTGTGGTTCGGGGCCCGCTCAACGAGATAGGTCATCGCACCGACAAACTCGCCGCCGGTCGAGAAGCCTTGAAAGATCCGGGCGACCAGAAGCAGGATCGGCGCCCAGACGCCGATGGTGCTGTAGCCGGGCAGTAAGCCGCTCATGGTAGTCCCCACCGCCATCAGCAGGATCGTGATTACCAAAACCCGCTTGCGCCCGATGCGGTCACCGAGCGGACCAAGGACGAACCCGCCGAGCGGCCGTACCACGTACGCCGCCGCCAACGTGCTGAAGGTGGCGATGAGATGGACCGCGCTGACGCTATTGCCCGGATAAAACACCTGCGCGATGGTGGTCGCGATGTAGCCGTAGACGCCGAAGTCGTACCACTCCATGAAATTGCCGATGGCGGTACCCGCGGTGTCCCGGCGCATCGCCGAATCGGCGTCGCCGGTGTCGTTGCGTGCGCAGCTATGCCGGCGGCGTCGGATGCTCATTGACACGTCGCGTACCCATAACTTTGCTGCCCGGAACCCGTTGTGCCCGCAACCACGCGTTTAGCCTTAGCGAGCCGCTAACCGCTCGCGGCGCAACAAGTCCACCTCCGGCATCGGCAGCGGCGCCAGCTCGCCCACCACCTTGCTCAGCAGCAGGTCGGCCAGCTCCGGATTGCGGGCCAAGCAGGGTCCGTGCATATAGGTGGCGACCACGCTGCCCTGTACCGCACCGTCGAAGCCGTCGCCAGCGCGGTTGCCCGCACCCTTCTTTACGGCGCCCAGCGGCGACGCCGCATCAGCGAGCACGGTCCCGCCGCGATGGTTCTCGAAACCGGTCAACGGCCGCGTCAACCCGGCCAGCAGCGGCGTGCTGACCACCTCCCCGATGGTGCGAACCTGCTGCGGCGAGGTGGTCACGTCGAGTAGGCCCACGCCGTCGACCCGTTCGCCCGACGATGTCTCATACCAGTGGCCGAGCACTTGAATGGCCGCGCATATCGCCAGCACCGGCGCGCCGCGGGCGGCGGCGCGCTGCAATCCCGGGTGGCGGACCAGATGCTTGGTGGCCAGCCGCTGCGCGTAGTCTTCGGCCCCGCCCAACGTGTACAGATCGAGGCTGTCGGGCACCGCGTCAGCCAGCGTGATCTCGACGATCTCGGCGGCGATGCCGCGCAGCCGTAGGCGTTGCCGGAGCACCGCCGCGTTCCCGCTGTCACCGTAGGTGCCCATCACGTCGGGCAGCACCAGGCCGATCCGCACCGCCGAGTCAGCCATGGCGAGTCAATCTGCGTTGCAACTGCAGGAACGCCGTGTAATTGGCGACTACCTCGACCGGTCCGGGCGGACACGACGCGATGGCCGCGAGGGTGTCGTGCACCAGGGTGTGTTCCACGCCGGCGTAGCTCAACCGCACCGCCAGGTCGGTCCCGCGTTCGCCGGCGGCCACTACTGGAGTCCCTTGAAAGTGTTGTTCGAACTGCTCGAAGCGCACATCCCAGAGCCAGGACAGGTCTTCGCCGTCGGGCACCCGCCCGTTGACGGAGATCACCACCCCGGCCGCGTCCTTGTCCACCATGGACAGGGCTTCCTGCCAGCCGGCGGGGTTCTTGGCCAACAACATCCGCACGGTGTGCGCTCCGACACGAATGGTCCGGTAACGCCCGGCCACCTCGTCGACCCCGGACACGGCGGCCACCGCGGCCGCCGGATCTGCGCCCAGCGCCACGGCGGCCGCCACCGCCTGGGCGGCGTTGCCCCGGTTCACCGAGCCCGGCAGCGCCAACCGCATCGGCAGCGCCAGCCCGTCGGGCCCGTAGAGCATGTCGTCGTCGAACCACCAATGCGGGCTGGGTCGCTTGAAGTCAGCCCCGGTGGAATACCAGTGGCCCTGATCGCGGACGATCACCTCGCCGCTGCGCGGGCAGCTGACCGAGTCCGCCGCCCAGCTGCCGCCCGCGGCCACCCACACGACGTTGGCGCTGTCGTACGCGGCCGAGGTCATCAGCACGTCATCGCAGTTGGCGACCACGACCACCGCCGGGTGCTCGGCCAGTCCGGCCCGCAGTCTGCGTTCGATCACGTTGATCTCGCCGACCCGGTCCAGCTGGTCGCGGGA
>Ga0153943_1000312_pt1 | contig 15253 bp, 15 predicted proteins | sample TSNJ027MetaG_FD_104721 | JGI IMG/M metagenome (GOLD analysis project Ga0153943, IMG submission 104721) | Attine ant fungus gardens microbial communities from New Jersey, USA - TSNJ027 MetaG | ecosystem: Host-associated > Fungi > Mycelium > Unclassified | place: USA: New Jersey, Brendan T. Byrne...
CCGCGATCAGATCGCGCAAACCATCGACACCATCCGCCGGACCGGCCAGCCTCTGAGCAGCCGGCACCGCATCATCGACACCAGTGGCAAGCTGCGGTCTGTCGTCGTGGTCGGCGACCGGCTGCATGACGAGCGGGGCCGCGTTGTCGGCACTCAGGGTTTCTACATCGACACCACCCCCGATGAACGGGAGCAACAGGACCTGATGACCGCCCAGCTCGCCGCGATCGCTGAGAGCCGGGCGGTGATCGAGCAGGCCAAGGGGGTGTTGATGGCGGTCTACGGCATCACCGGGGACCGCGCGTTCGAGATTCTGGTGTGGCGCTCACAAGAGACCAACCTCAAACTTCGCGAGGTGGCTTCACGATTTGTGGACGCTATCAGCGCGTCGCACTTGTCGCCCGAAAGCCGTAGCCACGTCGACCACACATTGCTCACGCTGAGATAGCGGTCGCCTGATCTTGATTCTGGGAGCGATTTCGATCCCCCGTGCCAGGAGGCACAAGGGAGCTTTGTGGCCCCACAACATCAAGACCTCTACTGAATGCCTGTTGGGCAGCGAACCATCAAAAGCATGGACGCTACAACGATATGGACGTTGCTCTCTATCTTCGTCATCGCTCCCCTCGGTGCTCTTGCCTTCGACAGGCCCCTCTTCGGCAACTGGATCTGGCACATCGACCCTGAGAAGGCAAGGGATTATGAGTGACCATTCCGCCGGACGCGGCCATGTGGTACTGGCCCTCGAAGCCGGTGATGCTGATACTGGAATGCCCGAGTAGATCCGCTACAGCCTTGATGTGAACGCCGCCATCAAGCCACGCTGTGGCCGCCGAGTGCCGAAGGGTATGGACGACAACGCCTTTCACCCCAGCAGTGTTGGCGGTTGCTTCGATCACCCGTAGCAGGTTGCGCGGGTCGACCGGGGTGCCGAATTCGGTGGTGAACACCAAGCCGTTCTCGCGCCACTGGTTACCGGCCCGCAGGCGTTCCTGCTTCTGGCGTAGCCGGTGCTCCCGCAACATCGCTACAACCGGCTTCGACAGCGGCACCAGGCGCCGGGACCGCGCCGTAGCCCGGTAGAAGCGATCAGCACCAAGGCGGGGTGATACCGCGACTCTTTCGCGGCGTCAAGCAGTTTGACAACGGCGTCACGGTCTAGGTGTCGGGCCTCGATGCGCTCTACGCCCGGGCGCTTCACCGCGGCGGCCGGATTGCGCGCCAGCAGTCCGTCGCGGACGGCGCCGTCGAGCGCGGACCGCAACACGGTGTAGGTCGACCGGATGGTCGAGTCTGATAGCGCGCGCACCGGATCAGGCTTGGGGTCGTCTTCCGTGGGTCGGCCGGGCTTCATCTTCGCCCGCATGTCGAGGATTAGCTTCTCGACGTCGGACGGCCGCAGGCGGTCCAGTCGGGTTGCGCCGAATGGCGCCGGCTCAAGGTGCTTCCGCGAAAGGTTGGAGTACAGCTCGCGGGTGGCGGGCTTGCGGTCGCCGGCCGCGAGCGTGGTGCCTCGCCAATGCGCGAGCCACGCGGCGACGGTGGTCGTCGCGTCACGCGGCGGCTGGCCGGCTTTGATGCGATCGCGGGCCTTGTCCAGCTCGGCCAGCGCGGCCTTTTGCGTGCGCCCGTAGACGCTGACCCGCTTGTCCTGACCGGTGGCGGGGTCCCGGTAGCGCAGTCGCGCTTCCCAGCGTCCATTGGCGCGCTGGTACACGTTGCCCTGGCTATTGGCGCGGCGCTTCGCCGTGACGGGCAGCCTACGCTGGTGGGCGTACTAATGGGCGTATGGCGAGAATTTCCGTGTGGGCTACGGGGCAAAAACCACCTCTGAACTGCGTCGGGCTGACAGGATTTGAACCTGCGACCACTTGACCCCCAGTCAAGTGCGCTACCAAACTGCGCCACAGCCCGGCGCCGCCGGCTTCACCGGCAGCAGGTGGAAAGCCTACAGCAGACGGCCAAGCTCGCCCCAACCCAACGTGACGTGGCACGATCGCGCAGGTGGGAAACCGACCCGCCGAGGAGCAGCACCTGCGCGGCCTCGCCCAGCTGCGCCGTGTCCGCGACCGGATCGACCGCGAGTACGCCCAGCCGCTAGACGTCGAGGCACTCGCCCGCGACGCGAACATGTCCGCCGGGCACCTCAGCCGCCAGTTCAAAATCGCCTACGGCGAATCCCCGTACTCCTACCTGATGACGCGGCGCATCGAGCGTGCGATGGCATTGCTGCGCCGCGGGGACCTCAGCGTCACCGAAGTCTGCTTCGCGGTGGGTTGCTCATCGCTGGGAACGTTCAGCACCCGCTTCACCGAGCTGGTCGGCGTGCCGCCCAGCCTCTACCGGACGCAGGCCTGCGGCCTCAACGCGGGATTGCCGTCATGCATGGAGAAGCAGGTCACCAGACCGGTCAGGAATCGAGAAGCACCCGCCGCCACGCTGCACCTACCGTGACCTCATGGACATCATCATTCATTCGAGCTTCCTCCCGCACGACGACCCGGAGGCATCACTGGCCTTCTACCGCGACACCCTGGGCTTCGAGGTTCGCCTGGACGTCGGGAAGGGCAAGATGCGGTGGATCACGGTCGGGCCGCCGAATCAGCCTGGCACGTCTATTGTTTTGAATCCGCCGGCCGCAAACCCCGGCATCACCGATGACGAACGGCGCACCATCGCCGAGATGATGGCCAAGGGCACCTACGCGATCATCGTGCTGGCCACCAAGGACCTCGACGGCACCTTCGAACGGCTGCAGGCCACCAACGCCGACATCGTTCAGGAGCCCACCGAGCAGCCCTACGGAGTTCGCGACTGCGCCGTCCGCGACCCTGCGGGCACCATGATCCGCATCCAAGAGGTGCGCTAAGCCGTTGTCGGCTCGCTGAGCTTGACCAGCATCTTGCCGATGTTGGCCCCGGTGAACAGTCCGTTGAGGGCGTCGACGCACGACTCGATGCCCTCAAAGATGGTCTGGCGGTGCTTGATTCGGCCCTCGCGCTCCCACTGGCGGAGCGCCGCGAAGGCTTCGTCGAAGCGGCTCCATTGATCGAGTGCGTTGAATCCCTGCATGGTCGCCGTCTTGGACAGCAGGTTCACGTAGTTGGCGGGGCCGGGGTGCTCGCCGGTCAGATAGCTGGAGATGACGCCGCACAGCACGACCCGTGCGTTCATCGCCAGCCGGCCCAGCACCGCGTCGAGAATCGGCCCACCGACGTTGTCGTAGTAGACGTTGACCCGCTTGGGGCAGTGCTCTTTGAGCGCGGCCTCCAGGTCGTCGTTTTTGTAGTCGATGCACGCGTCGAACCCGAAGTCCTCGACCACCGCCCGGCACTTCTCCGGCCCGCCGGCAATGCCCACCACGCGGGCTCCTGCGATCTTGGCGATCTGCCCGGCCACCGAACCGGTCGCGCCCGCGGCGGCCGAAACCACCACCGTGTCCCCGGCCAGAGGCCGACCGACGTCGGTCATCCCGATATAGGCCGTCGCGCCCGTCGGGCCGTACACCGACATGATCGCCAGCTGATCACTCTCACCGGGTATCGGCGTGCTGAACACGTCGTCGCGGACGATGACGTACTCCTGGAAACCGGTCAGGGTGGTGATGACATCGCCGACGGCGTAGGCGTCACAGCGCGACGACACCACCTCGCCGATCCCGGCCGCCCGGATGACCTCGCCCACCTGCACCGGCGGGAGGTAGCCGGGCTGGTCGTTGAGCCAGGTCCGGACGGCGGCGTCGAGGCCCACATAGGTGGTGCGGAGCAATGCCTCCCCTTCGGCGGGCTCGGGTGCGGGCTCCGCGACCAGCTCGGTGTCACCGGGCTGGACTAGTCCGACAGGGCGGTGACGCAGGACGATCTGGCGGTTCGTCAACTCAGGCACGATGCAAAAACTACCGAAAAGAAACGCCTATTCGGCGCGATCCCCGATGTGGGAGCATCTGTGGATGAAGCCGGAAGATGACCCGGAAGCCCGAATCCGGGAGCTCGAGCGCCCATTGGCCGAGACGGCACGTGCGTCCGAAATGGGAAGTCACCAGACGCCCGGCGCTTACCCGTATCAGCCCGGCACACCGGCTCTGCCGCCACCGCCACCGTCAAGTTACGGCCGTCCATTCCCGGGGACATTGCCCAGATCGCCCTCGGGCGCGCGGCTGTTGTGGGTTCTGTTGCCCTTCTTCGTGTTTGGCGTGGTGGCCCTCATCTCGAATAACGCCGACCGGCATTCACGCGGCGGAATGGTGATCCTCTCGCCGACCCCCAGTACTCCCAGCGTCTCCGCGAGTAGTGCAGCCCCGGCGCCGTCCCCCAGCGCGGCGCAGACGCCTTCCCCTGCACCTGCGACGTCGCCGAGCGCAGCGCCCACAGCGCCGGCCAGTGCCAATCTGACCATCTCCGGCATCAAAGAGAACCGGACCGTCGCCTGCAACCAGAGCGCCATCAACATCAGCGGCATCTCCAACAAGATCGTGATCACCGGCCACTGCACAAGCCTCAATGTGTCGGGCGTCCAGAACATAATCACGGTGGACGCCGTCGACACCATCGAAGCCTCCGGCTTCAACAACCAGATCACCTATCACACCGGGTCGCCGAGCATCGACAAGTCCGGCGACGGGAACGTCGTCCAACAGGGCTGAGCTGCTACACAGTCAACAGCCGGTACACCCCGATGAGACCGACGACGACAATCGCCGCGCGCAGCGTATTCGGCGATAATCGACGGCCGTAGCGCGCACCTAACCAGCCGCCGACCAGCGAGCCAACCGCGATGAGGCCCGCGACCGGCCAACTTATCCGATGGAATGCCACGAATGTATAGGCAAGCGCCGCAACAACATTCACCAGCAGTGTCAGCAGGTTCTTCGCCGCATTCATCCGCTGCACCGATTCGGGAAGCAGTGCGCCCATCACGCCGACCATCAGAATGCCCTGCGCCGCGGTGAAATAGCCACCGTAGACCCCGATCGCGAAGGTGCTCGACACCAATACGGCCATCCGGCCCGCTGATATGTCTCCGGGAGAGCGGCCTGCCTTTTCAGCCCGGTCCTGCGCCCACCTTTGGATCCGCGGACCGATAACCACCATGATCAGGGCTGCGATCAGCAGCACCGGCACTATCGCGGTAAACGTTTTCTCCGGCAAATGCAGCAGCAGCCAGGCACCCGCGACGGCGCCGACAAGCGACGCGGGAATCTGCCAGCGCAGCCGGTCCCACTGACCGTGCAGCTCACGCCGATAGCCCCAGGTGCTCGAGACGTTTCCCGCCACCAGGCCCACAGCGTTGGACATGGTCGACGTCACTGGCGGATAACCCATCGCGACAAGTGTCGGGAACGTGACCAAGGTGCCTGACCCGACAACGGCATTGATCGCGCCCGCGCCCAAGCCGGCGAGCAGGATCAACAACGCGTGTGAAAAGGCCACTGAGAAGAGCCTATCCGGCGCGCTTTCGGTAGAAATATGAGTTTTCCCACTACACGCAGCGCCGAACTCAGTGGGACTTGGGTTTCCGCTTCTCGCGCACCCGCACGTTGATCCGGACCGGGCTGCCCTCGAAGCCGAAGGTTTCGCGCAGCCGTCGCTCCAGGAACCGTCGATAGCCCGCCTCCAGGAAGCCGGTGGTGAACAGCACGAACGTCGGCGGACGGGCGGTGGCCTGAGTGGCGAACAGAATCCGCGGCTGCCGGCCGCCGCGTACTGGCGGCGGTGTGGCGGCCACCACTTCCTTGATCCAGGTGTTGAGCCGACCGGTGCCGATCCGGGCATCCCACGACGCCAGTGCGCTCTCCAAGGCCGGCACCAGCTTCTGCACGGCCCGGCCCGTCTTCGCCGAAATGTTGACCCGCTGGGCCCAGCGGACCTGCGCGAGTTCGCGGTCGATCTCGTCGTCCAGCTGGTAACGACGCTCCTCGTCGACCAGGTCCCACTTGTTGAACGCCAACACCAGCGCGCGCCCGGCCTCGATCACCATCGACAGCACCCGCTGGTCCTGTTCGGTCAGCGATTGCGAGCCGTCGATCAGCACGATCACGACTTCGGCGGCGTCAATCGCGCCGTGTGTGCGCACCGAGGCGTAATACTCGTGCCCGCTGGCCTGGCCGACCTTGCGGCGCAGTCCAGCGGTGTCGACGAAACGCCAGACCTTGCCGTCCATCTCGATCAGCGAATCCACCGGGTCGACCGTGGTGCCTGCGACTTCGTGCACCACCGAGCGCTGGTCGCCGGCCAACCGGTTCAGCAGTGAGCTCTTTCCGACATTCGGCTTGCCCACCAGCGCCACCCGCCGCGGACCACCCTCGGTCGAGGTCGACTCCGCCACTTCTGGCAGAGCACCAACGACCGCGTCCAGCAGATCGCCCACGCCGCGACCGTGCATTGCGCTGATCGCGTACGGCTCACCGAGCCCCAGCGACCACAGTGCAGCCGCATCAGATTCGTTTTTCTCGCTGTCAACTTTGTTGGCGGCCAGGAAGACTGGCTTGCCAGAACGACGCAGGATACGTGCGGCCGCCTCGTCACCGGCGGTCGCACCGACCACCGCGTCGACCACCAGGATCACGGCGTCGGCGGTGCGCATCGCCACCGCCGCCTGCTCGGCCACCAGCTGCTGCAAACCTTTGGCGTCGGGTTCCCATCCCCCGGTGTCCTGCACAGTGAACCGGCGTCCGGTCCACAGGGCGTCGTAGGAGACCCGGTCGCGGGTCACGCCGGGCACATCCTGCACCACCGCCTCGCGCCGGCCGAGGATCCGGTTGACCAGCGTCGACTTGCCGACATTCGGCCGGCCCACCACCGCCACCACCGGCGGCGGCCCCGCGGCCTCGTCTTCCAGAGGCTCAGCGAATTCAGCTGATTCCCAATCGCTTTCGTCGACCCAGGTGCCGTCTTGACTCATCTGCGCCGCTCCTCAATCCCGGCTTCGCCGGCATCGTCGTCGCCGGTGCGGCTCACCGAGCCGCCGCGCTTCGTTGTTTCACCAGCTGCAGCAGGTGAGCGATCACCTCGGATTCGGTCATCGCGCTGGTGTCGACAACCAGCGCATCCGAAGCAGCGCGCAGCGGCGATACTGCTCGCGTCGAGTCCAGATGATCCCGGCGGCGCACATCGACCAACACACCGTCATAGTCGTCGGGCAACCCGGCGGCGACATTCTGATCATTTCGGCGCCGCGCCCGAGTTTCCGGCGACGCGGTCAGGAAGAACTTGACGTCGGCGTCGGGCAGGACGACGGTCCCGATGTCGCGGCCCTCCACCACCACGCTGCCCGGGCCGTCAGCCAGCGTGCGTTGCAGTCCGACAAGCCGGGTACGTACGGTGGGAACCGACGACACCGCTGACACCGCCTGAGTAACCTCGTCACCGCGGATCTCCGACGAGACGTCCTCTCCATCAAGGAAAGAGCGATCTTCGTCGGGGTCGAAGCCCACTGACAACTTGACGGTCGACGAGGCGGCCCCGACGGCCGCCTGATCGGCCGGGTCGATCCCGGCCCGTAGCACCGCGAGTGTGACGATGCGGTACATCGCGCCGGTGTCCAGGTACCGGGCCTGCAGGGCGTGCGCTAATCCTCTTGATACCGAGGACTTTCCGGTGCCCGCCGGGCCGTCGATGGCGACGACGACTCCGCTCAGTGCCGGATGGTTCGCTTCACTCCCGTCACTCGCTCCGCTCGTTCCGCTCACAGGCCAACCGCTTTGTAGAGGTCTCCGATCTCGTTGCCGCGCAGTGCCCGGATGCTGCCTGGACGCTGGTCCCCCAGCGACACCGTGCCGATGTCGGTACGGACCAACGCCTGCACCGGGAATCCGGCGGCCGAGAACAGCCGGCGCACAATGCGTTTGCGTCCCTCGTGAAGGGTGACCCGGACTAGCGTCTTACCGGGGATGGCGTCCACCACTGCGAAATCGTCCACCACAGCGGGCCCGTCGTCCAACGCGATTCCGGCCCGCAGTGTTTTGCCAAGCCCGCGTGGTACCGAGCCGGCCACCGTCGCCAGATACGTCTTGGGCACCTCGTAGGAGGGATGCATGAGGCGATGCGCCAGCTCGCCGTCATTGGTCAACAGGATCAGCCCCTCGGTGTCGGCGTCCAGCCGTCCGACGTGAAAGAGCTTCTGGTTGCCGCGCACTCGATGCTCCACCAGGTCGCCGATGCACGGCCGACCACGGTCGTCGGCCATAGTCGATTGCATGCCGCGCGGCTTGTTGAGCGCCAGATACACCAGCGAGTCGTCCAGGGTCACCCGTGCGCCGTCGACGCGGATCACCGACACGTCGGGATCGACCCTGGTGCCCAGCTCGGTCACCAGCTGCCCGTCCACCTCGACACGGCCATCGATGATCATCTTCTCGGCGAGCCGCCGGGACGCAATCCCCGCCTGCGACAAGACTTTCTGCAGGCGAATTCCACGAGGCTCGCCGGTTTCCGTCATCAGTCCTGGTCCACGTCTAACGACAATGGCTGGTCGCCAGACACTTGGCCACCGGAAAGTTTGACGAAACGTGGCTCAACGTCCAAGGATTCGCTCAGATCGTCGATCATGTCGACATCGGGAAGCAGCGGCGCGATATCAGGCAAGTCGGCGAGCGACGACAGCCCAAGCCGTTCCAAGAACAGCTCGGTGCTGACGAATGTCACCGCGCCGGTGTCGGGGTCAGTGCCGGCTTCGGTGATCAGCCCACGTGCCAGCAGCGTTCGCATGACGGCGTCGACGTTCACTCCGCGGACCGCGCTGACCCGCGCCCGCGTCACCGGCTGGCGGTAGGCCACCACGGCCAACGTCTCCAGCGCCGCTCGGGTCAGCTTCGAGCGTGACCCGTCCAGCAGCAGCCGTTCGACGTAGGGCGCGAACCGCGCGCGGGTGTACATCCGCCATCCGCCGCCGGCCTCCCGCAGGTCGATACCGCTGTCGCGTTCGGTGAGTGCATCCGCCATCAGTCGTAGCTTGGCGGCAACTCGATAAGCCGGCTGCTCGGTGGCCGCGGCCAGCGCCTCGACCGTCACCGGAGTGTCGACGACCAGCAGCAGCGCCTCGAGAACCGCGTTCAGTTCGGCGTCGTCGAGCTCCGGTGGTGTCGCGACGTCGATACCCAGTCCGGCGTCGTCGAGCGCCTCAGCCGTCGCTGCGTCGATGCCCAGGTCGGGATCGGGCGCGTCAGTCATAGCGCCGCTCCTCCCCATCGCTTCGTCCCCCTCGCCGCTGCGCGGCTGGGGGTGCCCCCACTGCATCGTCGCCGGCGGGGGTCATAAATGGTCTCGCACTTCTTGAGCTTGCAGCGATTCCGCCCTCAGCAACGCTCCGTTGGTCGGCCGTTCTCCGGTCCACGAAATCTGGAGCACACCAAGCGGTTCTGACTGATCGAATGCTACCGCCCGTGACCGATAGAGTTCGAGCAGCGCCAGGAACCGGCCGACGATCTGGATCGGCACCTGACAGTCGGCGACCAACTCCGAGAACGACGCCCATTGACCGATGCCGCGCGTTTCCAGCAACGACAGTAGCTGTTCGGCCTGTTCGGGCACCGACACCATCAGCTCGTGCAAGTGTTCGGTGGCTACCGTCGGCACTGGCCGCGGGGTGAATGCAATCGCGGCGATCTGGGCGAATCGCTCGGCGTCGACTCCCAGCATCACCTCCGGCAGCAGGTCCTCGTACCGGTCCTCCAGCGACACCGCGCGCGGATAGCTGCGCAGCGCAGCGGCTTCCAGCTCGGCGAACATCTGCGCGACGTGCTTGAACGCTCGATACTGCAGCAGCCGGGCGAACAGCAAGTCGCGGACCTCCAGCAGCGCCAGGTCCTCATCGTCGTCCACCTGCCCCGACGGCAGCAGCCGGGCCGCCTTGAGATCGAGCAGGGTCGCGGCGACGACCAGGAACGCGGTGGTCTCCTCGAGTTCCAGCTCGGGACCGATCGCGCGGGTGTAGGCGATGAATTCATCGGTGACCTGATGCAGCGCCACCTCGGTGACGTCGAGCCGGTGGGCGAAGATCAGCTGCAGCAGGAGATCGAACGGTCCCTCAAAGTTGGTCAGCCTGACCTGGAAGCCGCTCTGGGACGATGCCTCGAAGGTCACTCCGCCGTTCACGCGCCGAACCGGTCGATCACCTCGCGGGCCAACGAGCGGTAGGCGGCCGCGCCGCCAGATCTCGGTGCCCACGTGGTGATCGGTTCACCGGCGACGCTGGTCTCCGGGAAGCGGACAGTACGGGTGATGACGGTGTCGAACACCAAGTCGCCGAAGCGCTCCAGAACACGGGCCATGACCTCGCGGGAGTTTACGGTTCTCGGGTCGTAGCGGGTGATCAAGATGCCGCTGATCTCCAGCTTCGGGTTGAGCCGGTCTCGCACCTTTTCGACGGTATCGGTGAGCAGCGCCAGACCGCGCAGCGAGAAGTACTCGCATTCGGTCGGGATGATGACCCCGTCGGAGACGGCCAGACCGTTGACAGTGAGCAGACCGAGCGACGGCTGGCAGTCGATCAGCACGTAGTCGTAGCGGTCCAGTACCGGATGCAGTGCACGGGCCAGCGTCTGCTCGCGGCCCACCTCATTGACCAGCTGGATCTCCGCGGCCGACAAATCGATATTGCTGGGCACCAGGTCCATGTGCTTGACGCGGGTGTTCATCAAGACTTCGTCGACTGACACCCGCGGCTCAATCAGCAAGTTGTGGATGGTGTGGTCCAGCTCGTAGTGCGGCACACCCAAGCCGGCGGACAGGGCTCCCTGCGGATCCAGGTCGACTAGCAGCACGCGGCGGCCGTATTCGGCGAGTGCGGCGCCCAGATTGATCGTCGACGTGGTTTTGCCGACGCCACCTTTCTGGTTGCACATCGCGACGACTTTGGCCGGCCCGTGCGACGTGCGCGGCTTGGGTTCGGGGATCGCCCGCGGTGGCCGCCCGGTCAGGCCGACTCCGGTGCCGCTGTCGGCGTCGTCAGTCACGAGCGCCGCGGCTCGGCGCAGACCGACCCGGCATGCGCGGCGTTCGGGAAATGACGGACATCGCAGGAGAGTCTAACGGGTATACGCGCCTGCGCCGGGAGACCCGCAACAACGTAACCAGCCAATTTGGGGCGGCTCGGGTCGATCGCCGGGTGTGCCTGCCGCCCGGGCCCGAATCGTCGCGCGGTTAGTGTGGGGCTCATGAGTCTGAAGCAGCGCATTCCCCTGTTGCGGTGGTCGTTTTTACGGATCGCAGCCGGGGCCCGCAACATCACGACGACCGGCCAGATCGGCGACGGACGCGAAGCCGCCGCAGTCGAGTACGTGCTCAAACACGCTCGAGCGGGCGACATCGACGACGTCTTGGCAACCATCGACCGGTTCGCCTACGACAAGTCGCTGCTGATCAACGTCGGCGACGAGAAGGGCGCGCTGCTCGACGCCGCTGTCCGGCGCGCCGACCCGAAAGTGGCGCTCGAGCTGGGCACCTATGTCGGCTATGGCGCGCTGCGCATCGCGCGGGCCGCGCCCGCCGCCATGGTGTACTCCGTCGAGCTCGCCGAAGCCAACGCCGTCAACGCCCGCCAAATCTGGGCGCACGCCGGCGTCGCCGACCGGGTCACGTGCGTGGTCGGCACCATCAGCGACGGTGGGCACACGCTGGACGAGCTGGCCGGCGAGCACAGCTTCACCGCCAGGGCGCTGGACTTCCTGTTCATCGACCACGACAAGGACGCCTACCTCGCCGATTTGCAGAGCATCCTCGACCGGGACTGGTTGCACACCGGGTCGATCGTCGTCGCCGACAACGTTAAGTGGCCGGGCGCGCCGAAGTACCGCGAATACATGCGTCAACAGCAGGGCAAGCAATGGAACACCACCGAACACGAGGCAAAGGTGGAGTACCAGAGCCTGCTCAGCGACCTGGTGCTGGAATCGGAGTACCTGGGCGGCTAGTGGAACCGCCTAGTGCGCACGCGGGTGGGCCTCGGCCCAGACTTCGCGCAGTGCGTGCACGGTGACCATGGTGTAGATCTGCGTCGTCGTTACCGAGGCGTGTCCGAGCAACTCCTGAACCACACGGACATCGGCCCCGCCGTCCAGCAGGTGGGTCGCAAACGAATGCCGCAGCGTATGCGGGGACACCCCGGAGGTGATGTCGGCCCGCTCGGCGGCGTCCTGCAGAACCTGCCAGGCGCTTTGCCGCGACAACCGACCGCCGCGCGCATTGAGAAAGATGGCCGGCGTCCCGCGGCCGCGACGCGCCAACTCTGAACGTCCACGCACCGTGTAGGCGTCCAGTGCTTGCACCGCGGGCCGTCCTATCGGGACCAGCCGCTGTTTGCCGCCTTTGCCGCGCAGCAGCACCGACCGGGCGTGCGTGTCGATGTCGTCGACATCGAGTCCGACCGCTTCCGAGATGCGTGCACCGGTGGAGTAGAGCAGTTCGAGCAGCGCGCGGTTTCGCAACGTTAACGGGCCGTCGGACGGGCTGTCGCCTCCGGCGCCGGCCAACAGCGCCAGCACCTGGTCGAGGCTCAGGCTCTTGGGCAGCCGCCGCCCCGGTGTCGGTGGCTTGACGGCCTGCGCCACGTCGAATTCGGCCAGGCCTTCGGCGGTGGCGAACCGGTGCAGGCCACGCACCGCGATCAGGGTCCGTGCCGCCGACACCGCAGACAGCGGCGATACCCCGGCCTCCGGATCGCCGCGCCGCAGGGCCACCAGGAATTCGCTGACATCGTCCTCGCTGACCTTGGCCAAGTCGTCGATGTCCCGCGATGTGAGGTGCTCGAAGTAACGGCGGAGGTCGCGGCGATAGGAGCTCAAGGTGTTGGCCGCCACGCCCCGCTCGATCGTCAGATGATCAAGGTAGCCCTGCAGCTGGGTCTCCAGGGCCAACTTCCCGCCTCCTCCTCCTTGGGCCGTCCCGGCCCGCATCGCCACTGGGCGCGCCAACTTCCCGCCTCCTCCTCGGGCCGTTCCGGCCCGCATCGCCACCGGGCGCGCCAACTTCCCGCCTCCTCCTCGGGCCGTTCCGGCCCGCGTCGTCACCGGGCGCGGCGCCGGCAGCGTTGTCACCGGGCCGCCTGTCGCGCAGCGAAGGCCCTCGACTTGTCCACCCACGGCGCGTCCACCGGCCGCGGCTGCGTGAAGCCTTTGGCCACGGTATATGCCGCCAAAATCCCTCCGACCGCAAGGGCGTTGACGATCTCGCCGCTGAACACCCGGCGGACCGCCTCGTCGATCGAATACCACTGCAAGGTCATGTCGGCTTCTTCGTCATGCGCCTCGGGTCGGTCTACCTGCGTCAAACCGGTTGCCAGATAGACCCGCACTGATTCGTCGCTGAATCCGGGTGTGGAATCCAGATCGACCAGCACCCGCCAAGTCTGTGCCTGCAGGCCGGCCTCCTCGCGGAGTTCTCGGGCAGCGGTCAGATGCGGGGCTTCGCCGTTGACGTCGAGCAGTCCGGCAGGTAACTCCCACAGCCGTCGACCGAAGGGATGGCGATACTGGTAGACCATCGGAATGCGGCCTTCGTCGTCCATCGCGACGATAGCGACCGCGCCGAAGTGCTCGACGATCTCCCGCGTCACGATCTTCCCGTCGGGCATCCGGACATTGTCCTTGCGCAGGGCGAAAATCTTTCCGGTATGCAAAGTTTCGGACGATATCGTCTCGAAGATGTGCTCAGCCACGTGCAACGGGTTCGGGCTCGGACAGCGACGCGTCGTGCCCGTCGTGTTGTTCACTTCCGTTCGACGGCTGCTCGGGAATCTCTACCGGCAGTCGCTCGGCTGCCTTGTAGTCGATGGCCGCCCCGACGAAACCGACAAACAACGGGTGCGGACGGGTCGGCCGGCTCTTCAACTCTGGATGCGCCTGGGTGCCGACGACGTAGGGATGCATCTCGGGCGGGTATTCGACGAACTCCACCAGGTGGCCGTCGGGAGACGTCCCGGAGAATCTCAAGCCGCTTTCGGCGATCCGGTCCCGATAGGCGTTGTTGACCTCGTAGCGATGCCGATGACGCTCGGACACCTGCGTTGACTGATATGCCTGGGCCACAATGGAACCCGGCTCAAGCACCGCCGGATAGGATCCCAGCCGCATGGTGCCGCCGAGATCCGCCTCGCCGGCGACGATCTCCTCCTGATCGGCCATGGTGGAGATGACCGGGTCGGGTGTGGCCGGATCGAATTCCGCCGAGTTGGCCCGCTCCAAGCCGACCGAGCGGGCCGCCTCGATGACGATGCACTGCAGGCCAAGACACAACCCCAACACAGGCAGACCCCTGGACCGCGCGTACCGGATGGCCCCGATCTTCCCCTCGATACCGCGGATGCCGAACCCGCCGGGGATCAGCACGCCGTGGACGTCGTCGAGCAACGCAGACGCGCCGCTTGCCGTCTCGCAGTCGTCGGAACCGACCCAGCGGATGTCCACCTTTGCCCGGTGCTTGAATCCGGCCGCCCGCAGCGCTTCGGCGACCGACAGATACGCGTCCGAGAGGTCGATGTACTTGCCCACCAATGCGATTCGTACCGTCTCCTGGGGATCGTGCACCCGGCGCAGCAAATCGTCCCACTCTGTCCAGTCGACGTCGCGGAACGGCAGGTTGAGCCGGCGCACCACATAGGCGTCAAGCTCTTCGCGGTGCAGCACCTTCGGAATGTCATAGATCGACGGCGCGTCGGGGGTGGAGATGACGCCGTCGATGTCGACGTCACACATCAGCGCGATCTTCTCCTTCAGCGACTCGGGAACATCACGGTCGCAGCGCAGGATCAACGCATCCGGAGTGATACCGATGCTGCGCAGCGCCGCCACCGAGTGCTGGGTCGGCTTGGTTTTCAGTTCGCCCGACGGCGCCAGATACGGGATCAGCGACACGTGCAGGAAGAAGACGTTCTCCCGGCCGAGATCATGACGAACCTGCCGTGCCGCTTCGAGAAAGGGCTGCGACTCGATATCGCCCACGGTTCCACCGATTTCGGTGATGACGACATCCGGACGGTTCCCGTCGGCGTCCGGCTTGGCCATCGCCAGGATGCGACTCTTGATCTCGTCGGTGATGTGCGGGATCACCTGGACGGTGTCACCAAGGTATTCGCCGCGGCGCTCTTTGGCGATTACCGTTGAATACACCTGTCCGGTCGTGACATTCGCCGAGCCGGACAGGTCGCGGTCCAGGAAGCGCTCGTAGTGACCGACATCGAGGTCGGTCTCGGCGCCGTCCTCGGTGACGAAGACCTCGCCGTGCTGAAACGGGTTCATGGTGCCGGGGTCGACGTTGAGGTA
>Ga0153943_1000314_pt1 | contig 15249 bp, 11 predicted proteins | sample TSNJ027MetaG_FD_104721 | JGI IMG/M metagenome (GOLD analysis project Ga0153943, IMG submission 104721) | Attine ant fungus gardens microbial communities from New Jersey, USA - TSNJ027 MetaG | ecosystem: Host-associated > Fungi > Mycelium > Unclassified | place: USA: New Jersey, Brendan T. Byrne...
ATACCGACCTGCTGGGCGATCAGCGGCTCGGCGGTGGAATCGCTTGGGCGGCAGGGGAAATACCGCTGGTCGTGGTGATGATCGCGTTGCTTGTGCAATGGTCGCGCAGCGACCGGCGGACCGCCAGGCGACTGGATCGCGCGGCAGAACGCGACGACGACGCCGAGCTGGCGGCTTACAACGCGATGCTGGCCGAGCTGGCCCGTCGCGACGCATCGCGGCATTAGCCGCGCGGCTCGCCTCGCAGGCCACCGGATTAGCAAGAGCCACACCAGCACCAATGTCGGACCATGACGTGCTGCTGGCAAGCGATATCGCATGCGATACCACCGGCCAAAAGTGACGGGGTAGTGGTGGCGACTCGCCCTGATACCGCGTGCGCAATCAATGCGGCCAAGGCGCTAAGCCCTCAGCCGGCGGCTCAAGGTACTGCTCGGGCTGGTGAGGTCGCTTACGGTTCTTTCTCTATCCACAGTCGCGTCTTTATCCACCGGGTCCGTTCCTCATCGGGTCGGCACATCCGAGGTTGTCGGTCTGGCCGCGCTGACTGGAGCCAGCACCGGCGGTGCGGCGTCACCGGGATTGCCCGGGTCGCTCGGCAGAGCACTGCCACCTTCAGAAAGGAAAAGCAATGTTCGAAACACAGGTAACCGTGGTTGGAAACATCGTGAATGACCCGAAACGCCGACAGGCGGGCGCACAAGAAGTAATGAAGTTCCGGGTAGCCAGCAATTCACGACGACGCGGCGCCGACGGCACTTGGGAGGCCGGAAATTCGCTGTTCGTCACGGTCAACTGCTGGGGCCGGCTGGTCTCCGGTGTGGGCGCATCGCTGGGCAAGGGCTCGCCGGTGATCGTCGTCGGTCACATCTACACCAGCGAATACGAGGATCGTGACGGCGTTCGTCGCTCGACGTTAGAGATGCGCGCCACCTCGGTCGGCCCCGACCTGTCCCGCTGTCACGCCCGGATCGAGAAGACGGTCTCTGTGGCGACGGATGCCGCGAGCACACCAGCGGTCGATGGCGATGCGGCCGACGCCGAAGCCGGAGATGACGCCGCGCCGATGACCGAGACCGGGTTGCCGCTGTCGGCCTGAACGCCTCCGCTGCGGCGGTGCCCGTCTGGTGACGATGCCCGCCGCGCAGCGGCGGGAGAAGAAGCCGGACCGTCTGCCTAGGATGGTCGGCGAGCAACGAAAGACCAGAGAGGTAACACTGCGGCATGGCTGAGTTCATCTACACGATGAAAAAGGTCCGCAAGGCGCACGGCGACAAGGTCATCCTTGACGACGTCACGTTGAGCTTCTATCCGGGCGCCAAGATCGGCGTCGTCGGCCCCAACGGGGCAGGTAAGTCGAGCGTCTTGCGGATCATGGCCGGGCTGGACAAGCCGAACAATGGTGAAGCCTTCCTGGCCACCGGTGCCACCGTCGGCATCCTGCTACAGGAGCCGCCGCTGAACGAGGAGAAGACCGTTCGCGGCAACGTCGAAGAAGGGCTTGGCGACATCAAAGTCAAGCTTGACCGCTTCAACGAAGTCGCCGAACTGATGGCCACCGACTATTCCGACGAGCTGATGGAAGAGATGGGCCGGCTGCAGGAGGACCTCGACCACGCCAACGCGTGGGACCTCGACTCGCAGCTCGAGCAGGCGATGGATGCGCTGCGCTGCCCGCCGCCCGACGAGCCGGTGACACACCTTTCCGGTGGTGAGCGCCGCCGCGTGGCGTTGTGCAAGCTGCTGCTGTCCAAGCCGGACCTGTTGCTACTCGACGAGCCGACCAACCACCTGGACGCCGAGAGTGTGCAGTGGCTCGAACAGCACCTGGCCGCTTACGCGGGGGCGGTCCTCGCGGTAACCCACGACCGATATTTCCTGGACAACGTCGCGCAATGGATCTTGGAGCTCGACCGCGGCCGGGCCTACCCCTACGAGGGCAACTACTCGACCTATCTGGAGAAGAAGGCCGACCGGCTGGCGGTGCAGGGCCGCAAAGACGCCAAGCTGCAGAAGCGGTTGCAGGACGAGCTGGCGTGGGTGCGTTCCGGCGCCAAAGCCCGCCAGGCCAAGGGCAAAGCCCGCCTGCAGCGCTATGAGGAGATGGCCGTCGAGGCGGAGAAGACGCGCAAGCTCGACTTCGAGGAGATCCAGATCCCCGTTGGCCCACGACTGGGCAACCTGGTGGTCGAGGTGGAGCACCTCGACAAGGGGTTCGAGGGCCGCACGCTGATCAAGGACCTGTCGTTCACGCTGCCGCGCAACGGCATCGTCGGCGTCATCGGTCCCAACGGCGTCGGCAAGACCACGCTGTTCAAGACCATCGTCGGGCTTGAGCAGCCCGACAGCGGCACCGTCAAGGTGGGCGAGACGGTCAAGGTGAGCTACGTCGACCAGTCGCGGGGCGGCATCGACCCGAAGAAGACGGTGTGGCAAGTCGTCTCCGACGGGCTGGACTACATCCAGGTCGGGCAGAACGAGATTCCGTCGCGGGCCTATGTCTCGGCGTTCGGCTTTAAGGGGCCCGATCAGCAGAAGCCGGCCGGGGTGCTGTCCGGTGGTGAACGCAACAGGCTCAATCTGGCGCTCACGCTCAAAGAAGGCGGGAACCTGATCCTGCTGGACGAGCCGACCAACGACCTCGACGTCGAGACGCTGGGCTCGTTGGAGAACGCGTTGGAGAAGTTTCCCGGCTGCGCGGTGGTGATTTCCCACGACCGCTGGTTCCTCGACCGGACGTGCACCCATATCCTGGCGTGGGAGGGCGACGAGGACAACGAGGCCAAGTGGTTCTGGTTCGAGGGCAACTTCGGAGCCTACGAGGAGAACAAAGTCGAACGGCTCGGAGCCGAAGCGGCGCGTCCACACAGGGTGACTCACCGAAGGCTCACTCGCGACTAGTGTCACCGGTACCAGCGCTGGTATGCGTGCTGAGGCAGGAGCAGTCGGCATGACGGGTCATCGCGGATCCAGGTCAGAGTGGCCGGCTTCTCCTCCGCCCGCTGCGCGGGCGGCATCGTCGCCCGGCCGCAGCCTTCAGGGTGCTGCGGACTGGACGAAGTTCGCTAAGCCTGAGGACATTCCCGAGTGGATCTCCAAGGCGTACACAGACACCTACCAGGGCCCGCACGACGACGAGGCCGCAGCCGACCGAGGGTCGGCCGATGGCTCCACTGCTGCCGCGGCGGTGACGCCGGCACTGCTCGCCGCGCACTACCGGCTTGGTCTGCACCGGCCGACTGGAGAAAGCCGAGTCGCCATCTATCCGCCGGACGATCCGGGCGGGTCCGGCCCCGCGCTGCAGGTGGTCACCGACAACGGCGCGATGCTGATGGATTCGGTGACGGTGCTGCTGCACCGACTTGGTGTGGCGTACGCAGCGATCATGAACCCGGTGTTCCAGGTCCGCCGCACCCCAGACGGAGATCTGCTGAGCGTCGAGCCGGCGACTTCGGACGGCAACGGTATCGACGAGACCTGGGTCCACGTACAGCTTTCGCCCTCGGTTGAGTACGAGACGTTGCAGGAAGCCGAACGGCTGTTGCCAGGTGTGCTCGCCGACGTGCGTCGGGTCGCGGCGGACTCGGCGGCGATGTGGGCCATCCTCCACGACCTGGCCAGGGATGTGGAAACCAACGCGGGCGGGCGCTATGCGGGGCCCGACAGCGGCGATGTGGCGGCGCTGTTGCGCTGGCTGGCCGACGGGCATTTCACGCTGCTGGGCTATCAACGCTGTCCAGTCCGCGACGGACGCGTGTCGGGCGATGACGCGACTACCAGCCTCGGTGTGCTGCGCCGGCGCAAGAGCTCCCGTCCTCGCCTGACCGACGACACCGAACTGATGGCGATGGCGCAAACAGACGTTGCCAGCTACCTGCGCTTCGGTGCTTACCCGTATGTCCTCGCGGTCCGGGAGAACGCCGACGGTGGCGTCTTCGAGCACCGGCTCATCGGACTCTTCACGGTCGCGGCGATGAACGCCGACGTCCTGGAGATCCCGATAATTTCGCGCAGCGTCCGCGAGGCGCTCGGACTAGCCGACCTCGACGCCGGCCATCCGGGGCAACTGCTGCTCGACGTCATCCAAACCGTGCCGCGCTCAGAGCTTTTCGCGCTCAGCGCCGAGCAGCTTTTGGCGATGGCCAAAGCCGTGGTGGATCTCGGATCCGGGCGCCGAGCACTGCTGTTCTTGCGCGCTGACCGACTCGAGCACTTCGTCTCATGCTTGGTCTACTTGCCCCGCGACCGCTACACCACGGCCGTGCGCTTGCAGATCGAGGACATCCTGGTTCAAGAGTTCGGCGGCACCAGCCTTGAGTTCACCGCCCGCGTCACCGAATCACCCTGGGCATTGCTGCATTTCATGGTCCGGCTGCGTTCCGACGGCGCGACGCCGATCGACACCTCCGAAGCCAACCGGGTCCGTATCCAGGCGTTGCTGACCGAAGCCGCGCGCACCTGGTCCGACCGGCTGACCAGCGAGGCGGCGGGCGGCGCCGTCGGACCTCTCGATGCCGAGCACTACGCGGCGGCGTTCTCCGAGGCCTACAAACAGGCCGTCACCCCGACCGACGCGATCAATGACATCGCCATCTTCGAAGAGCTGACCGACGATTCGGTCAAGCTGGTGCTCTCCGACCACAACTATGACGACACCGCGCGGCTGACTTGGTATTTGGGTGGGCGAACGGCGTCTTTGAGTCAATTGCTCCCGATGCTGCAATCCATGGGTGTGGTGGTGCTCGAAGAGCGACCGTTCACCGTCACTCGGCCTGACGGATTGCCGGTGTGGATCTACCAGTTCAAGATCACGCCACAACCGACGATCACGCTTGCCTCGGAGGGTCCCGAGCGGGAAGCGACCGCCAAACGTTTCGCCGAAGCGGTCACTGCGATCTGGGAAGGCCGCGTCGAGATCGACCGGTTCAACGAGCTGGTGATGCGCGCCGACCTGACCTGGCAGCAGGTTGTCCTCCTGCGTAGCTACGCGAAGTATCTACGGCAAGCCGGCTTCCCGTACAGTCAGTCGCACATCGAATCGGTGGTAAACGAAAACCCGGCTACCGCAAAGTCGTTGGTCAGGCTGTTCGAGGCGTTGTTCGACCCGGCCCCTTCCGGTTCGTCAAAGAGCCGAGACGCTCAAGCTGCCGCTGCAGCGGTCGCCGCAGATATCGATGCATTGGTCAGCCTGGACACCGACCGCGTCCTGCGGGCATTCGCCTCGCTGATCCAGGCCACCCTGCGCACCAATTACTTTGTAACGCGCGAGGGTTCGGCTCGCAGTCAGAATGTGCTGTCGCTGAAATTGGATGCGCAGCTGGTCGAGGAACTTCCGCTGCCGCGGCCTAAGTTCGAGATCTTCGTGTACTCGCCGCGGGTCGAAGGGGTGCATCTGCGATTCGGCTATGTGGCCCGCGGTGGCTTGCGTTGGTCGGATCGTCGGGATGATTTCCGCACCGAGATCCTCGGTCTGGTCAAGGCGCAGGCGGTCAAGAACGCCGTCATCGTGCCGGTCGGCGCCAAGGGCGGCTTCGTCGTCAAACAGCCGCCGCTGCCCACCGGCGACCCCGGTGCTGACCGCGAGGCCACCCGAAATGAGGGCATCGCCTGCTACAAGCTATTCATCTCGGGGTTGCTTGACGTCACCGACAACGTCGACCACACCACCGGCAAGGTCAGCACGCCCGCTCAGGTGGCGCGGCGCGACAGTGACGACGCCTATCTGGTGGTGGCCGCGGACAAAGGCACGGCCACCTTTTCCGACATCGCCAACGATGTCGCCAAGTCCTACGGGTTCTGGCTGGGCGACGCCTTCGCTTCCGGCGGGTCGGTCGGCTACGACCACAAAGCGATGGGCATCACCGCCAAAGGCACCTGGGAAGCGGTCAAACGGCACTTCCGGGAGATGGGGGTCGACACCCAGACCGAGGACTTCACCGTGATCGGCGTCGGCGACATGAGCGGCGACGTGTTCGGCAACGGCATGTTGCTGTCCAAGCACATTCGACTGCTGGCCGCGTTCGACCACCGCCACATCTTCCTGGACCCCGATCCCGATCCGGCCGTCTCCTGGGACGAACGACGGCGGATGTTCGATCTGCCCCGCTCCAGCTGGAACGACTACGACAAATCACTGATCAGCCGGGGCGGCGGGGTGTACAGCCGCGAACACAAATCGATCCCGATCAGCGACCAGGTTCGCGCGGCGTTGGACATCCAGGACGACGCCACCGAGATGGCGCCACCCAATCTGATACGCGCGATCCTGCGCGCGCCGGTGGATCTGTTGTTCAACGGCGGCATCGGAACCTACATCAAGGCCGAAGCGGAATCCGACGCCGACGTGGGTGACCGTGCTAACGACCCGGTGCGGGTCAACGCGAACCAGTTGCGCGCCAAGGTCGTTGGCGAGGGCGGCAATCTCGGCGTCACGGCGCGGGGCCGGGTCGAGTTCGACCTGTGCGGTGGCCGGATCAACACCGATGCGATGGACAATTCGGCCGGCGTGGACTGCTCTGACCACGAGGTCAACATCAAGATCCTGATCGACGCCCTGATCACCGCGGGCAAGGTCGACCCGACTGAACGCACCCAACTGCTCGAGTCGATGACCGACGAAGTCGGCGAATTGGTGCTCGCCGACAACTCCGACCAGAACGACCTGATGGGCACCAGCCGCGCCAATGCGCCCAGCCTGCTGCCCGTGCATGCCGACCAGATCAGATACCTGGTGACCGAGCGGGGGCTGAACCGCGAACTCGAGGCGCTGCCCTCGGACAAGGAGATAGCGCGACGACTCGAGGCCGGCCTTGGGCTTACGTCGCCGGAACTCGCGACGTTGATGGCGCACGTCAAGCTGACGCTCAAAGACGAACTGTTGAACACCGATCTGCCGGATCAAGAAGTATTCGCCAGCAGATTGCCGCGATACTTCCCGTCGGCGCTGCGCGACCGTTTCGGTCCGGCGATCCGCTCCCACCAGCTGAGGCGGGAGATCGTGACCACGATGCTGGTCAACGATCTGGTCGATACCGCCGGCATCAGCTATGACTACCGGATCGCCCAGGACGTCGGCGTCAGTCCGGTGGACGCGGTGCGCACCTATGCGGCGACGGATGCCATCTTCGGGGTGGACCAACTGTGGCACAGTATCCGCGCGGCGGACGTGTCGATCGCGGTATCTGATCGGATGACATTGGATACCCGTCGGCTGATCGACCGAGCCGCACGCTGGTTGCTCAACTACCGTCCGCAACCGTTGGCCGTCGGTGCCGAAATCAACCGCTTCGCCAAGAAGGTGGAGACGCTGACCCCGCGCATGTCGGAGTGGCTGCGGGGTGACGACAAGGCGATTGTGGAAAAGGAAGCCGCGGAGTTCGTCTCGCAGGGCGCATCCGGAGAACTGTCCTACATGGTCGCCGCCGGTTTGTACCGGTACAGCTTGCTCGACATCATCGACATCGCCGACATCGAGGACCACGACCCCGCCGAGGTCGCTGACACGTATTTCGCGCTGATGGACCGCCTGGGCACTGACGGTCTGCTGACCGCGGTCTCCGCGTTGCCACGGAGCGACCGCTGGCATTCGTTGGCGCGCTTGGCGATTCGCGACGATATTTACGCCTCATTGCGGTCGTTGTGTTTTGACGTGCTCGCCGTCGGTGAACCGGACGAAAGCGGTGAAGAGAAGATCGCCGAGTGGGAACACATCAGCGCCTCGCGGGTGGAACGCGCGCGGCGGACGCTGACCGAGATCTACCAGAGCGGCCAGACGGATCTGGCCACCCTGTCGGTAGCGGCGCGGCAGATTCGCCGCATGACGAGCACCAGCGGGCGGGGATCCTCCGGGTGACCGCCAGCGACGATGCAGAGCGGAGCGATGGGGAGGAGCGGCGCATAGAAACCGTCGGTTTCGTCGCGCCTGTCCCGGTCCGGTGGTCGGATATCGATATGTACCAGCACGTCAACCACGCGACCATGGTCACGATTCTCGAGGAGGCCCGCGTCCCGTTCCTTTCGCACGCGTTCGGTGCCGATATCACCAGCGTTGGTCTGCTGATTGCCGATGTGCACGTCACTTACAAAGGTCAACTGCGGCTGGCCGATTCGCCGCTGCAGGTCACCATGTGGGTAAAGCGCTTGCGTGCAGTCGATTTCACGCTCGGCTACGAAGTGCGGTCGGTCAACGCCGACCCGGAGTCGAAGCCCGCCGTAATCGCCGAGTCCCAACTGGCCGCATTCCACATCGACCAGCAACGGCTGGTGCGCCTTTCGCCGCACCATCGGGAATACCTGCAGCGGTGGCTCCGGTAGCCGAGCGGGGACTGTGGCTGGGTCCAGAATCCATGGCCGCCCAGCGCGCGGACTTGGCCGCGTTCGTCGAGCGGACGGTGCGGCTCGACCCCGCCGCGGTCATCCGGCTTCGCGCTCGTGCGGGCGGGCTAATCACCGCTTGGGCGGCCACCGGCTTCGACGTGCTGGCCAGCCGGGTGGTGGCCGGCACCCTGCGGCCCGACGACTTATCCGTCGGCGCCGACGGATTGGCGCGTGGACTGGCCGCGGTAGACAGCTCCGGCTACGTCAATCCTGGCTTCCCGATGGATTCCGCGTGGCGGGGTGGTTTGCCGCCGGACTCAGGTTTTACCCACCTCGACGACGTACCCGCGCGGCTGATGCTGGATTTGGCGCAGCGCGGCGCGCAGCTGGCCAAAGAGCACGGCAGCGCCCAGGGCCCGCCGGTGTCGCTGCTCGACCAGGAGGTGATCCGGGTCAGCTCAGCCGACGTCAGCGTGGGCGTACCCATGCGGTGTGTATTCGCCTTGACTGCAATGGGTTTCCTACCGCAGTCCTCGGAGGCTGTGGATGCCGACGAGATCGTCCGGGTCCGTACGTTGCCGGCCTGGTTGCGCATCGACGCGCGGTTCGGTTCGGTGTATCGGCGGCGCGGCGATCCGGCGGTGGTGCTGCGCTGACCCATTCGCTTGTTCGCTATGTGGAGTACCGCAACCACAAGGGCAGAACCGAATGAACGTCATCCATAAATTTTTTCAAGCCCACTCGGTATTCCACGTGGCCGTAACGGTCTGTCGCGCGCGTGGGAAACGCGATGCCGAGACCGAACAGTCCGGGAGCCAGGATGCCGTTGTTAGGGTTGTATTCTAGCTGGCCCCACTGTTTCGTCTCGGGCAGCGTTCTGCGCTCAAAGCCGACCGTGTAAACGGCGCGGTCGCAGGCGGCAAGCTTTTCTTCGAAATCCGGGCTAGAGACCCAGCACCTCTCCAGGCGGTCTGGATGCACGCAGTCGATATTTTCTCGAGCCCAGACAGCTGCTTGTCCTTTGAGGCCGGAATCGTCGAACAGGATCCAGTCATCCAGGTAGACCGCGTATCTGAGCGGGCTGCGGTAGAAGTTGATCACTTTGTCGACGGGGTGACGCAATAGATGCGGCAGCGCGATCATCGAGGAGTGCGAAGAACCAAACACGGCAATCGTGGCATTTTCCAGGGGTTCTTGTGCGAGCTTCTCGGGATCGAGGGCAACTTCTAACGGAATCTCCTTCAGCTGTGAATAGGGGAGCTTCTTGGGAACTGCTCCAACGGCCAGGATTACGTTTTTGGAAGTAAGTTCCTGATGCTCTGTTGCAATTCTCCACTGCCTTCTTTCCAAGTAGAGAGCGGTCGCCGTCGTTTCAAAGGCCTGCACCTGCTTACGTAGGTGTTCGGTGATCCACACCAAAGGATCAGCGACCAAGGCGAGGGCGCACGTCTCTTTGGGGTCCACTTCCCGTAGCGGCATGGGAGGCGCCGCTGAGAACCGAAATGCGGGAGAGCCATTCAAATAGCTCAGGAAGAGGCCAGCCTGCGTGTTACTTGACACCGACCGCCACTTGCCGCCGAGGTCGCCGGCCGCGAAGGCAGGATCGATCCAGGCGATCCCATCGGGCGCTATGCCGTGATCGAGGAGTTTTCCTATTGCGGCAATCCCCGCAGGTCCGGCTCCGATGACTGTCCACGCGTAGGCCATGGGTTATGTATAGAGACGCGGGTGGCGATGCGCTACTGGTGGGGGTCGGGCGACTACACCAGCCACGCCGCCGCGTTCGGCGGCAACTTCCGGTCAACCAGCGGCGCGCTGCTCAGAATCAGGTCTCCATCCGGCAGCGGCAGCGGCCGCTTGCCAGTGTTCAGCGCGCAACGCAGCCCGTCGTCGCCCCGGGCGAACACCAGCGCGCCGCGCGGTGCGGCTGGCCACTCGACCCGATTTCCGGTGAACTCCGCACGGCTACGGCGTATTTCGAGCGCGCACTGGAAGAACGCCAACATCGAGTCGGTTTCGCTGAGCTGCTTTTCGACGGTCAGGGCCGCCCATTCCAGCGGTATCGGCAGCCAGGTGTCGGGTGATGTGGAGAACCCGAACGGGGGAGAGTCGCCGTGCCACGGCATCGGAATGCGGCACCCGTCGCGGCCGCGCACGGTGTGCCCCGAGCGTTCCCACGTCGGATCCCGCAGCGCTTCGTCGGGCAACTCGACGTTGGGCAGCCCCAACTCCTGCCCGTTGTAGATGAATACCGCGCCGGGCAGGGCGAGCGTAACCATCGCCATCGCTCGCGCCCGATCGAGTCCGACGGCGCCACCGCCGTAGCGGCTGGGTCCCCGCTCGACATCGTGATTTTCCAACGTCCATGTGGGAGTGGCGTTTTCAATCGCCGCCGCAGCCAGGGTGTTCTCGATCGCATCGTGGATGTCTGCGATGTTGAATTCGGCTCGCACCATTCGGAAATTGAAGCCCAGGTGCAGCTCGTCGGCGCGCAAGTACTCGGCCCAGCTGGCGTTGTCGAAAACCCAAACCTCTCCGATGGTCACTGCCTCGGGATAGTCGTCCATGACCGTGCGGATGTTGCGGTGAATCGCGTGCACATTAGGGTGATTGAACCGTGGATCACCGTCGCTGAGCATCCTTGGCCGCATTTCGACATCGGTGTCCGGAAGGCCCGGCGGCTTAGCCATCCCGTGCGCGACGTCGATGCGGAACCCGTCGACGCCACGCTCCAGCCAGAACCGCAACGTCTTCTCAAGATCGTCGAAGACCTCTGGGTTGTCCCAGTTGAGGTCCGGCTGTTCGACGTCGAAGAGATGCAGATACCACTGGCCCGGATTACCGTCCGGCTCCACAACCCGGGTCCAGGACGGTCCGCCGAACACGGACTGCCAGTTATTCGGCGGCTCCAGCCCACCGGGTCCCCGACCGTCGCGGAAGATGTAGCGATTCCGGGCGGCGCTGCCTGGTTCGGCGGCCAGCGCCTCCTGAAACCAGGGGTGCTGCGAGCTGGTGTGGTTGGGCACCAAATCCATGGTGATCTTGATGTCGCGCTCATGGGCTGCGGCGATCAGTCGTTCAAAAGCGGCCAGGCCGCCGAACAGCGTATCCACATCGCGCGGGTCCGCCACGTCGTAGCCATGGTCGGCCATCGGCGACACCATGATGGGGCTGAGCCAGAGCGCGTCGACGCCCAGCCGGACCAGATAGTCCAGCCGCGACGCCACTCCGTCGAGGTCACCCACGCCGTCGCCGTTGCTATCGGCGAAGGACCGCGGATACACCTGATAGAACACCGCGCGCGACCACCACGGCTCACGTTGTTGGGATGTCATCAGAAGGCGGAATTCACCAGCGAGTGCGCGGCCATCTCCAGGTACTCGAGCAGCTCCTTACGATGCGCGTCGTCGAGAGTGTCAGAGTCGATGGACGCGATCGCGGTGTGCATGCACCGCAGCCAGGCGTCGCGCTCGAACGGGCCGATCTGGAACGGAGCGTGCCGCATTCGCAGCCGGGGATGCCCGCGCTGCTCGGAGTAGGTTCGCGGGCCACCCCAGTACTGCTCGAGGAACATCCGCAGCCGTTCCTCCGCGCCCGCCAAGTCGTCTTGCGGGTACACCCGACGGAGAATCTCGTCCTCGGCGACCAGCTCGTAAAAACGCGACACGATCGCGTGGAAGGTGTCCGCGCCACCGACCGCGTCGTAAAAGGACTGTTGTAGTTGTTCCATCACCTCCATTGTGGGGCATCGGGACCGACGGCCGGGTGCATGTCACCCGTCGGCGCAGAAGTTGGCACTGGCTGTTCACCGGATTGACCAGCCAACACCAGCCAATTTGGCGTGCGATCGATGGCGAATCGTGGTGGACTATTCGGCGGAGGACGTATGTCGCAGGGCAAAAGACGCCGCAGCCACCGCAGTTCAGGTGCCGCGGCAGGGCTAACCGGGCCCGCAACCGGCCCATGCCTGCACAGCGTCGACACCCACTCGCCCATTTCGCATGACACCGGATCTATCTGGAATCGCCGGCGTGTGCTGCTGCTGAACTCCACCTACGAGCCGCTGACCGCGTTGCCCGTCCGTCGGGCGATCGTCATGCTGATCTGCGGCAAAGCCGACGTCGTGCACGACGATCCGTCCGGACCCGTCATTCACTCGGCGGCCAGATCGATCGCGGTGCCGTCGGTGATTCGGCTGCGGTCATACGTCCGAGTGCCCTACCGGGCTCGTGTCCCGATGACCCGGGCCGCACTGATGCACCGTGACCGCTTCTGTTGCGCGTACTGCGGGGCCAAGGCCGACACCGTCGACCATGTGGTGCCCCGGAGCCGCGGCGGCGATCACTCCTGGGAGAACTGCGTCGCATGCTGCTCAACCTGTAACCACCGAAAGGGTGACAAGTTGCTCACCGAACTCGGCTGGTCGCTGCGGTTGGCGCCGACCTCGCCGAAAGGCCAGCACTGGCGGCTGCTGTCGACGGTCAAAGAACTCGACCCGTCGTGGGCGCGATACCTCGGCGAAGGCGCGGCCTAGCCCGCTGACGATGCGAGGCGCGTAGCGCCGCGCTAGGAGGCGGGCGATCCAGACCTAGCCCGGTTTGTTGTCTGACTGCACCCTATGACCGCCGGTGGGATACGGTTTGCGTCGTGAGCATGATGGAAATTCATCTCTACTTCCTGGGCATCCCGTTGTTGCTGGTGATCGTGCTGGTGGCGCTGATCTGGTCGCACAAGGGACCACACCCGGCGACCTACAAGATGTCCGAGCCATGGACGCACGCCCCAATTCTGTGGGCCGCCACCGACGAGGTTCTCGGTAACGGTCACGGGGCGCATTCTGGCCACGGCACATCGGAATTCAGCGTGGGAGGTGGCGCGAGTGGCAAGTGGTGAGGTCGCAACCGTCACGCCCGCCGAGTTGCCCCCCGGCTCGGTGATCACCACCAGCGGGCGGATCTCCGGGGTCACCGAACCCGGAGAGGTGTCGGTGCACTACCCGTTCCCCATCGACGACCTGGTCACCCTTGACGACGCGTTGACCTACGGGTCGCGGGCCGCCGCCGCGCGGTTCGCCGTCTACATCGGGGACCTGGGCAGCGACACCGCAGCGCGAGCCCGCGAGATCCTGGGCAAGGTAGGGACGCCGGACAACGCCGTGCTCATCGCCGTCTCACCCGACCAGCATGTGATCGAGGTGGCCTACGGCTCGCAGGTGCGCGGCCGGGGCGTCGAGTCGTCCGCGCCGCTTGGTATCGGCGCCGCGGCGTCGGCGTTCCAGGAGGGCCACCTGATCGACGGCCTGGTCAGCGCGGTCCGGGTAACCAGCGCCGGTATCTCGCCGGCCTAGCCGCTTTCCACGCCCCGTCAGGCCGCCCCGCCGTCGAACCGACGCGCCCGCAGCGACCGCTCGACGCCGGCCCGGCCCTCGAGTACCAGTCGGCGCAGCGCCGGAGGCAGTCCGGGGTCGGCAAGAAATTGGTCGGCAGCCGCGAGGCCGTCGTCACTGATGTCCCACGACGGGTACAGCCCGACCACCACTGTCTGGGCGACCTCGCTGGACCGGCGGTCCCACACGCCGCGGATCGCCGCGAAGTAACGGGCGCCGAACGGCTTTAGCAGCTCGGCCTGCCCGGGCTCGACGAAACCGGCGATGATCGAGCGCCCGACGATGTTGGGCAGTGTGTCGTCTTCGATGAGCTGGCTCCAGGCCTGCTCCTTGACGGCCAACTGCGGCCGCGCCGCCGAGGCTTGGGCCCCTTGCCGCTTGCCTGTTGCCGTCGGGTCGCGCTGCACCTCGGCGTCGATGAAGGGCGTTTGCGGGCCGTCGGCGTCGATATCGCCGGCCGCGGCCAGCGCAGTTACGATGCGCCAACGCAGATCGGTGTCGATCGACAGACCGGCCAGTCCCAAGTTGGCGGGGTCATGGTCGAGCAGGTCGGCCAGCACCACGACATGCCGGGTCGACAGCACCGATGTGCACAGCGCATTGACGAAGGCCAGCTGATGGTCAGAACCCGCCGGCGCCCCGCGGGCCAACTCCAGCAGCCGGTCAGCGAAAGCCGGCCAGCCGTCCGAACGGGCCCAGTCGGGGTCGGCGTAGGAACCCAGTGCGGTCTGCGCCTGCAGCAGTAGCCGCTGCGCTACCCCTACTTCGGTCTCGGCCTGAACGCCGCCGGAGACCAGTGACACGAAGTCGCGGGCACGCAGTTCGGCGTCGCGGGTCATCTCCCAGGCCGCCGACCACACCAGTGTGCGCGGCAGCGGCTCGGCGATGTCGGCGATGCGGTGCAGCGCGGTCTGCAGCGACTCGGGATCCAGCCGCAGCGAGCAGTAGGTCAGGTCGTCGTCGTTCACCAGAATCAACTTGCCTCGCGAAACACCAGTCAGCACAGGCACTTCGGTGCTCGAACCGCTGACGTCTAGCTCTTCGCGATGCACCCGCACCAAGCGACCCGCTCCGTCGTCGTCGTAGATGCCGACCGCCAGCCGGTGCACCCGCGTCTCGCCGGCGCCGGGCTGAGCGCCGCTTTGCGTCACCGCGAACCGGGTGAACCGGCCCTGCGCGTCAACGTCGAAGTCGGGGCGCAGCGTGTTCAGGCCGGTGGTCTTGAGCCACTGTCGGCCCCAGTCCGACAGGTCGCGGCCGGAGGCCTTTTCCAGCGCGGACAGCAGATCGTCGAAGGTGGCGTTGCCGAACGCGTGAGCGCGGAAATAGTCGCGCAGACCGGCTAGGAAATGCTCCAGCCCAACATAGGCCACCAGCTGCTTGAGCACACTGGCGCCTTTGGCGTAGGTGATGCCGTCGAAGTTGCCCTCGACGGCGGCCAGGTCGGGTATGTCGGCCGCCACCGGATGCGTCGTGGGTAGCTGATCCTGCCGGTAGGCCCACGACTTTTCGGTGTTGGCGAATGTCGTACAGGCTTGGGTGAATTC
>Ga0153943_1000317_pt1 | contig 15100 bp, 12 predicted proteins | sample TSNJ027MetaG_FD_104721 | JGI IMG/M metagenome (GOLD analysis project Ga0153943, IMG submission 104721) | Attine ant fungus gardens microbial communities from New Jersey, USA - TSNJ027 MetaG | ecosystem: Host-associated > Fungi > Mycelium > Unclassified | place: USA: New Jersey, Brendan T. Byrne...
CATTATGCAGGTCTCGCCATCCTCCCGGGATCAAAAGGCTGGCCAACAGACGTCTGTGTCCCTGTCTCAAAACTTCCCCAGTTGGTCCTAGAGACGAAACAAGACTTATACGATGCTGGACTTGTATCTCCAATTGTTGGACACGTGGGTGATGGGAATTTCCACGCCCTGATCTTATTCAGAGATGCAGAGGAGAGAGAAAAAGCCAGACAAGCGGTACACAGGATGGTAAAACGCGCCATTGCATTGGATGGGACGTGCACAGGAGAGCACGGTGTAGGTATTGGAAAGAAAGAATATCTGGTGGAGGAGCTTGGGGAAGGGACTGTTGAGCTTATGAGGACCGTAAAACGAGCAATTGATCCACTAGGCTTGTTCAATCCTGGGAAGGTATGAGCATCACTTGCTAATAGCCAATAATTTGAATTTTGACGAGCATTGTTGCATGTAGTTATATCCCGATCCTAAACCATCAACATGACAGAGAGGCTTCTCTCATCCGAATCATATTATCGTCAATTAACATTCATACACCATGATCGATGAGCTAGTTTCCCAGTAATCTTTCAATCTGTTTTGCTAGGTTTTGGATAAACGAGGGCCCAGATACTTGTCACGGGTCAAGGCATACCCATCCTATGACTTAGTGTACAACATTTTGATATGGCAGCCTGCCGTGACCAGGCCCCTAATACTATTTTTTCGAGAAACAAGATGAATACTATTAAAGGCCTTCGCATCTAATATGTTCCAAGGCTTTCTGACCTCTGTGCTCTCACTCCCTTTTATGACCTTGGACAGCCGTGTTTTAATGACAGCCAATTGGATGGCTTTTCACAGACAAGTCTGAGGTCCCATATCTTCCAGAATGGTGCGACAATCGAAAATTTTAAGCTGATATACCCTTCTCCGAATTGAACCTTTTCATTTTTCGGCTGCCAAAAAGGTGTGCCGGTCGTCCTACTTCTACAAAACTAATTTTCCAGAATAGGTTTTTCTACAAAGGACTAAACAAAAAAATGATCCAGACGTTTTTCTCAGCCGTACGTTAATCTATACAGAAGATCTATAGAGAATAAAATGCAAAAAAAAAAAAGATCTATCGAGAATAAATAGGCGAACAATTATTTAACTGTATTATCTCAAGAGCGCACAGTCCCAACATGACTTCTAACCTCGACGAGCGACTTTCCATCCTTCAGGCCTTTCATCACCTGATCCGAAAATTCAATCTTCGTCTCCGGTCTGAAAACCATAGCATAACTGGACCCGCCAAAGTGGAACATTCCCAGCTCATCTCCCTTCTTGATCCTCTGACCTTCTTTTACCGTTGCCTCGCAGGATGACACATCCATCATTCCGATCGCCGCAAATACCATCAACCCAATATCTTTGTTATCTGCTTCGATGAAAATTAACATCCGCGTAGCGACATTGGTCAAGAACGCCTGGGAGTATCCGTTTTTCTCCACGTCTGGTTTGTTGTTAGTGGCCGTGAAACTGAGAGTTGGAGATATGGCGTAGTATGATCCTTGCACAGATACAACTTTGACAATCGTTCCAGACACAGGACTGTGCCAGCGATGATAACGAAGAGCGGATAAGAAACTCTGGAGGACAGTTCCTCCGGAGAATTGTGGTGCAAGAGGATCATTATAAAGGAAGTGTTGAAGCGAATAGGGCTCGCTTTTAATCCAGAATGTCTTGCGCCCTTGAACATCGTAGCGAAGAGCATATGGAACTGATTCACAGGCACTCGTGATGATCCTGTCATCATCTGGACCTGCCACAGGCCTCACGCCGGGCCTCAAAGCTCGAGTGAAATATGCATCCATTGATTCAAACCCGAAGAACTCCTTGTTTGGATTACACTCGAACGTCTCCGTGAAATCAGACAGTTCCCTCATAGCTTCAGGGCTAAACCATCCTCCTGAATCCCGTGTCAGAACGTGTCGTGAGGCTGGTGAAGCAATAAATTGCGACCAAACGTTCAAGATGCGTTTGAGTTGAGCATTAACTTTGTTGTTGGTGAACATTCGAAAACCGGCGGCAGTGCACATGGGCCATTGAAGCATGACTTCAATGGGGACAGCAGCATGGTTTGTACCGTTTGAAGGGAACCCAGGAGCCGTGGTCAGGATTCGATTGAAATGGAACAACATCTGTTCATAGCTTCGAACCTGGCTATCACTTTATCAACGCTTTTGATATTGTTGGGCATATATCTACCTGAGGGCGAAGACCAGATGGGTCCATGAAGTATTCCTGCGTATTCGGTATTTCGTCAAACATCTGGTGAAATCCAAGCCATATTTCTGGATCGCTCTCGATCAAGTACTGGAAATCACGAATGACCGGATGAAGATACTCTGGATCCTGAGATGTGCCACTCTGTAGTGGAAATTGTGATATGTGCACACAGAAGGTGGTGACGATGAATGGCAGCACGACCAGAAGTAGGTGTTTCATCGTGTGTTAGGAGGTCCAACATCAAGCTGGAGAGTTTTTGTAGTCCGGAAAAAAAATCTAGATGGCTGCGGTGATTAGTCAAATATAGGCTGAACGGAGATTCTTCAGCCGAACAGGCTGTGAGAATTATTTCCGATGAGGTCAACGACTATCAATCATCTTCTTGTACCTCCCTGAATTGTTGGATCAATATTGGATACTGACCAGTTGAGTACTGACCTCGATTCCGTTAGCCCTGCAGCCATATGGCGACAGGTCTTGGTGTATTCTGGTTTTCAAAATTCACTATGTTTTCGAGGTCATCCTCGATCAGCTTCTGATGCAGATCATCCGGCAAAGCTCCCACCATGCTTCCACTGTGACGTCTTTGTCTGATGCTCTTGTCCTCGTCGTGATTCTAATAGCACACACACACATATGCTTCTATGGTTGTACTGAAATCGCTCCAGAAATTATGGGAGCTGTATGTATCTTAGTGTCGCCACTTGTGAGCTTCTTACAACAAGTCATGCCAGTGACTCCCAGCCTAGTTTTTGTCAGAAATGATGGTCAATTTTTTCTGACAAGAGCATGAGGGGTGGCTGTCAAAGTTGCTTGATTGTTTCCTCATGTACGGTTGCTTTGGGCAGTGATCAAATCATCTTGGGCCCTAACACTTTGTTGCTGAACATGAGTTCATTCACAAAATTAGTACAGATATATCGTTGATGATCACTTGGTACACATTCGGTTGTGTTGGAATGGACGGCCGCCTCCGCAACTGATGTGATCCCCGCTTAGGTCTCCACTTTGTAGGGTACTCTTTCCATTTTCTCACGTAGAGTACTGTTGAAGCGGTCTAGTAATCCAAGCGCAATCTTCGGCTCGTCATCTGGCTAGTGTAAGACTGTCTTGGACTGAGACAGCCTAGGTCTGGGATTTCATGGCTCACATTTATACAAGACGGCACCCGTAGTATATTCCCTCAGTCGTTTACCATTTGGGTGACGCCTGAGCTTTTAAGTACATAAACCACTATCTGGTATTTTCACTCCCTCAGCCGTCCACGTGACTAGCGACGACTGAGAGTAGAACTCTATCAGGTTGTAAAAGTCACTGGAATTGAATGCACTCAAGCTGATGAGAGAGCATGTGGCTCAAATTGAACTATTATAGTTTCGGCTGCGCTGGCAACGTCCATTTGATACGTCAAAATTATAGGACAATGAGAGATTGAAGGCAATCAGTTTCCTGACTGAAAGACTCCGCTTGCATGGAATAGCAGACGTCTCAACAGAAAGCACATCATTCAATGCCTGCTGGTATACACCATGCTTTACCTTTTAATGGTTAAAGCTTCTCAGAGACCCTCTACATCATATGTACTTTTATGGTCACACACATGGTAGCCTCGAAACAGTAATGTCACTCAGAGGTCGCCTAGCGGGTGAACCACTGAGGGATGTATGTAGCTTACTCGACTACTTAAGCAAGTACCGACACATGCCAAGAATGTACCTAAAAAGAGCAAGCTCAAACTCGACTTTCGGCAATCCATATCACAATGTGTGTATTGCGCGTGTGACATCCTCGCCCTTCACAGCCCAATGGGGAAAGTGATTTGAGTTTGCCATCTGATCTAATCAATTGAAACTCCAATACTCGCCTTGGAAAGTAACAGAATCTGATCTTCGACTTGGGCCTTGTATTATGAATACAAGTCCAAAGATATCCAGTATCAATATCAACAAATCACTCAAACAAGGCTCCAATCAGATATGTCAAAGTGAGGATACTTCCGATATCAACCAAGCACATGTCAAATTTATTCAGAGAGCACTTATTCTAATCAACCGGAGCATTGATAAGAACATTTTGAAAAGTTTTCGTTCCAGGAATAAAAAATGTATATTAAACCAGCTCGAAGTTACGAGTACAGCATGCAAGGGTGGGGCGAATAATACCTCATACGATATTTTGTTGTTCAAAGTATGATTCCGCTCTGCCTAGACAATGCTTTGTGACTCATCTATCTGCTCACCACATCACTCCGACTTGTGCTATTAGGCACCAAATCTGTTAAATTAATTTCCCGATGTCATTATTCAGATTCCGTGATAGCTACAAGGGAGTGATGAAGAGTGGTGGAGGCGGTTCCTGACACAGTGATGACAGCTGCAGGGAACCACTATCTACAACCCAGAATATGGAAGGATCTATCAGGACTCCATTAATTCACTTATCTATGTTTCCTACATCTTTTGTCCCAAGCCTGCAACCATTATTTGTGGTGCGATGGAGACAACCAAAGAAGAATCAGGACGCTCAAACAAAATGTCTTTTTCCTGTCTCAACTGTTTGTTTCAACTGTCAAAGATAAGCTCCATGTGTTGTGTAAGCATCATCTCACTGAAACCGCGTGTTCGTAGCCCACAGTCCATAGTAGAATCCTTGTATTGATACCCAGGATTGTCCCGAAAACACAGATGAATCTCAGCTTATAAAATTCCGTCCAAGCGAAAATTCACATATGATGAAGAGATCTCTTGGATAGTCTTGTTTTCATCACATCAACACTGTTGTTGCGTTATTGTTATTTGGGTTGTTACCACCGTGTCTAGACTACGCTTGACAACACAGGTTGTAAGAAAATGATATAGATTAAAATCAGATCGATGTTTTTCAATATTTCGTTTCTCTTGGTAGAGATTGACTCCCACGTTCCGTTTCTAGTGTTTCGTCTGCCTTGAAATTGTCAATAAATTCTCGATAGCAGGTGGGGATATTTAACTCTGAACTTGAGGCAAAAAACCATTGGGAGTTATTTGGATTCAGCCACGATACCAGATGCGAAGAGTGCACGTAGGATATTTACCAAGCCAAACGGTGACAAGGGTACAAACCACTGAAAGTAAACCAAGTTGCATTTGTCGATCCAGTCGCAAGAAGCATTCATTGCTATCAAATAAGGATTATCTCAGTGATTACCAACGTGGTCAGCGACTGAGGGAAGAAAGACTGGTATGCATTCCATGGAGTTCACCATAATAATCTGTTGATGCAATAGTCCCATTTAAAAAAGGCTATGATCCTGTGATCTCATTCTGTAATATATATTGTTGAGTGACAAAGAGGTCCTGACGTTGTCCTAGCGTTTTGGTACTGATGCGATCAGTTTTCGGAGGCTTGCTTAAGCGTCAAGACTGAACAGTAATTGAGCGAGTCCGTCGGTGTCGATGGTGTGCATATAAGACGCATCATCTTCAATGCTTCTTACTGCTTCTACTGCATGTCTCTTCTTCCCTGGATCGTGGCCGTGCATCCTGGACATGGTTTTGCGTGGAAAGATATGGTGTCAGCTGAATGATCCCAACCAACGTTTCCACCGCTTAAGATATGGACCGTTACCTCATGAAGGGGGAAGAGTCCGAAATCAGAACCAAATCTTGCTATGGTCTTCCATTATCTCTAGATGAGGAACAAGAACGACTAGGTCTGGTATGTATTACTGATACAATGTGTCAGCCGTACCTGGTGCTGACAAATATGACTCATTTCCGCGGGATCGTCAATGGGTACGTAAGACTAAGGGCACAACCTGTGCTCAGAAGATCACATCGTGTTGGGATACAAATCCGTGAACTACGGTCATGAACCGCAGACACGAAGTCTTCTTGACTGTGCCGCGCGACTACGCATTGCTGTGCAAGAATAACGATTCCACACTAGGGAAAAGCGCGGGATAATTGGTCCGGGCGCAGGCTATGTTTAGAAGGATGCTTGGAACCCTTGGCCCAAACTCGTGCGATGCGATTCCAGAAATGGTAATGGCGGAAGGCGGCATCGCCGCGTATGTCTCGGCATGTGGGAAAGAAGGCGCAAAGCATCCGCCAATAGCCAAATCAGGAAATCAGCGATGGAAGCGCAGCTTTGTCAGCATTCACGTCCGATCATCCTGCTATATTCGGACACACGTATGACTCGGCTTGGGAAAGGATGCCTCCAGTGGCCTGTGCGTCGACATGTAAAGGACAACATAGACAGCGCCAGATAACAAAGAGAATAGTGTACGCGTCTACAGTGTGGAGTGCACTGGTTTTACAGCAATATGGGCGTCTGATGGGCGGCGCTGTTAAATCAGTCCAAGGCGCGAGTCCGACGGTCGGAGTTTCAAATGGTGCCGCGCAGACTTATAAGCCTGAATCGAGTCAGATCATCTTTATCGTTTCTCCCCCTTCCTAGTCTACTCGACGATCTATTGTGCTGATTGTTGAGTCCCCACCCAAGCATCTGTGAGTCATTTGCACTTCTTTTGCTACATTTGTGGCCTACGTCCATTGTGTTGCGCTTGTGCAGTAGTCACAACCTTATTGGGTCAGTAACGACTTCATCATCATCTATGTCCAGCCCAGATGCGATGTTCACTCCCTCGTCGAGCTGTCATGCTACGACCGATCTAATTTTTCCAGAGGGTCTCAAAAGCGCTTTGCAATGGATTCCTCATTCTATGCCTATATCCTCGGCAATGGACTCTAATCCACCTATCCACAACGACTTAGTGCTGACATCATCCCCGCGTTCCAGAAATACAGGGCTACCACTCACGGTGTCCTCTTCTGCTGACCCTCTATATCTTCCTCCGAACGCCGCGATTCTATCTCAAACAAATCTTTGTTATCATCCATTCAGCGACAATGCAGGCTCACTTGTAAATTCGTCTTTGGTCCCGTCTACTCCGATTGCTCGCCCCGATGCGCAGTCATCTGTACCTTCGTCTCCCAATTATGACCTGAAAAATCTTCCGTCCACCCGTCCTCGGACGTCTACCCAATTTTTTGCATCCACATCGGATCTAGCAGCCCACTATGGCATTCCCACGACTCTTCCACCACTACCCATCATTCAATCAACCCGTTCAAATTCCGTGACGCAGCCTTTCTCTCATTCCGCAGCTGTTTCCGAATTCAACACTCTCAAGGCCAGCTATCTTCACATGCTTTCCCAAAAGACTGAGCCCATGTCTGCTCCATCATCTGACGGGATGTCGAACATAACCATGTCTCCTACAAATCTTTCACAGGCTCTGGCTGACGACTTCCCGGGCTTGCTCCGCACCATAGGTAATTTTCCATTGTATCTGCCTTCAAACGGATCTCACGGATCTCTATCAGCTCAAGGTGCCCCTGCGAGCTCTGATCTGTCACCGTTCGAGCTTGATGAATATCTGACTTCGCCGTGGACCCCGTCTTTGGACCAGTTCGGTGATTCACCTGGTGAGACACCTTGGAGCGATTTCCTTAGCACTCCCCTCATCTCTGATTTGGATGCTCTTACATCCAATGATATGTATCCCGAGTCACCACTATTCCCTTCGTTCGGTGATGGCTTTGAGTCATCAAAAGCTCAAGATTCATCGTTGGATACCTCAAACCTGATGACCTTTCCTGCCTCACCCGAAACACCCGCTCTTGATCCATCACGCCTCATCTCGCCTTCTTTACCGACAGACAAATTACTTCCGTCTGCCGGGAAATCTCTTGCCAACAAAAATACTTTGGAGCCCAATCTCTCTCGTTGCCGTTCATCAGCAACTGGTACGCGGAAAAATATCACTGCTGAATCTCTTGTTCCCCTCGAGGCGCCTACTCAACCAAGGAAATATGTTACACCCTCGGTAACGTCGAGGAAGGAGGTGCCTGCCGTGTTCGCCCGCAAGCGAGCTCGACAGCATTTGGCTGATGGCGAGGAGGATGAATTTAATGAACCGCTGAAGCCCAATGCCACTGAGACTGAGCAAATTGAGTGGAAACGTCGTCAGAACACTTTGGCAGCAAGGAAGAGTCGCAGACGCAAACTTGTGCATCAACGTGCGCTCGAGTTGCAAGTGAATGAACTCACCGAGGATCGAGAGAGGTGGCGACAACGAGCTCTAGCTCTCCAAGGTATTCTTCAGGCCAACGGTATCTCTTTTGCTGAGTTCCAGGATTGATACTTTTCCTTATAATATCTTTTCATCGATGTCGCATCAACGGTTTCTTTCGTATTCGCAATATAACCTTGGTTTCGGTTCATCTCCTATGGTGCTTTTGTATTAACATACTGATATATCATAGAATCGCTAGCACCTTGTCTATCTTTGATATTTTTTTGAAGTTATGCTTTTTCATATTTTCAATACTGTCTCCTCAGAATTCCTAGCTCGTCTATGGATTACTTGTTTGTAAATGAACCTGCATGGTTATAACATGAATAGCCAAACATGGAGTTCCATTTTGCTTACGGTGGAGCTATCACTGCATTAGTTTGTCTGGTTCATTCTTGGTGCATGGTTCAGACAGAGTAAAGCTAAAGTTACAGTAGGGTAACAAATCATGTATAGGGACAAATCACGCATCACATTGTACCTGCTGTACGATGATCATCAATATCATATCACTCTCAACTTACTTTGTATTGAACAGGACTGATCAATAGTGACGTAGTTTATCTCTCTCACTCTCACTCTATCCGTTTGTATGACAAATATGAAACATACCCCTAGTATAGATCCCAGACTGTACAAAGGCTTACACTCAGTCGTCTACCACATCGGGTGACGTCTGAGCTATTTATCATCATAGTTTATAAATCTTTGCTTGCTAACAGACATCTGTAAAGCATCTAGATCAAAGTACTGTTTTGCGAAACTGAGACAACTAAAACAAAAAATATCCAGACATGTCGTGAGTTTGCCTTTCCAACAGTTCAACCAGCTGACAGTTTTATGATTTCACCTCGACTGTCGGAAGCAGTGACAGACATACGTGGAAGCCACAATACATTTACGGTGATCATCACGACATGAGGGCTGATATCCATCTTCTGTCGGAGATTTTGAGCTGTCGAAAAGATATTTTCACACGACCAATTGACAGAGATCACGCATGAGTCCGTAGACTTCGTCTTTTATACTTTTGATCTTGTCCCTGAAAGAGACAATTTCACAATTGCAAGTATCAAGTTGATCAAGCCTCACTAATTCCCGCTCATTCTATTGATCTTTTTGATCTTTTTGACTTGTGATCAGTGCCTGTCGTGTGCATCGAAGCGACTCATGAAGACACACTTCGTCATGAGACCCATTGAATCGCACAGATGAGCCAGTCGGAGTCGAGGATCACATCTTCAAGTCGTTCCTATCACCAAATTCTTTCCATTCCTTGTCAAAGGCACAAACGCTTGTGATGGATTGTTCTTGAATGAGCCTTCCCCGAAACGTAAATGCTCATCTCGTAAAGATCCACACAGGATCCACTCTGTGGACTATAAAACACGGATACTCTTCGAGAAAATGTTTAATCAGGTCCCTGGTTCTCTGCGTTCTTCCTCTATTGCAATGCGCTTCACCGCTCTCTGTGCCATTGTCACTGCTGCAGTCACTTCCGTTGGAGGAGTGCCCACTGCCAGCACAGTTCGGTCGACGGACATCAGTTTGGACCTTGGTGGCCTATTCGGTGGTGCCGACCTCTCTAGTTCCAACCACTATGGTGCCCCAATTCCACCATGGGAACCCGGATGTCAGCCTGGGTGGTATTACGGCCCTAACCCTGCAGCCCATCCTGATCTGCCATGTCTGGGAGGCGTACGTATCATGGCTATGATTTTAGAATGCGCCTGACATTATGTCCAGCTCATCTGCGAGATTTTGGACCTGATTCCCTTCATTATTCACTGCCCCTCCAAATACCCTCCGGCTACGCCACCGTCCAAACCTCCTCCATCAGATGGGTATACTCAGACTTTTTACAATATAACGGCGGCTGTTCAGGCAGACGACTATATGACTTTCGGTCTCGTCGATACAGTTCCCAACTGCAAGGCCATGTGTGACTCCGTGGATGGCTGCAAGTTCGTCAACAGTAAGTCTCCTGCATGCGTCATCAAATGATCTTGTCCCTAACATTTCGACAGCTTATCATGATGTGAATGGGAAGGTCTGTCATTTTGTGGTTCCTGTCCGTGATCCTTATTTGCTGATGCTCGTTCTTAAATAGGATGGCAGCCCTCTTCTCACCTGTGCCCTTTTCTCGAAATGCCACACAGCTGACGATGCCGATAATAGGGGTGGTCAGAGTCAACCTGATGGCAGCATTGACTTCATCACTAACAGTGATGGTTACTGCAAGAAGGATTAGTCCCTGGTCAGAGATGTTGATTTTGTAACTCAGTGATAAATTGTCCGTTAGCCACATTTTATTTTGACCAATCAGAGAACGTTCGCAAAGACAAATAAGAAGCACAGATGATCAACTTAAAGGGATGCTTTTCCGCGTGGCTCGAAGGGGAGAAATAAAGCAACGAACGCCGAAGCGATGAAAATGGCCCCTGAAATGAAGATGGGTACGGTGGTAGTCAATTTCGTGTGCAGTGCGATTATAGGAGCCTGAGGAGTTGTCAAATCTTCAATCTCAATTATAGAACAATCAGTTCAGTTCACCATGATGCCAAAGACACGGTTCGCAGTCGCAGTCATAGCATTTCCAGTTCCTCGATCTTTCGTTGGGAAAAGCTCCGGCGTTACCGCGTATAAGACGCCGTACATGATGTTGCTCGTGAAACTGTAGGCACAGTTCCAACCCAGCAGTGTATCAGATGTTCTTGCTGTACTTGATGCGAGAATAAAGACTCCTGTCAATGCTGTCACAAGATTTGAGTGATTTAGATGTAAAGGCTCATTGGTTGTGACGTACATGTAGAAATAGCTAAAGTCCCACGTCGACCGAGGACAGGAACTTCAACGAGGTACCCGGCGATAAGGGCCCCTGGGACGCCAATTACACTCAAAATAACTTGCTGAGAAAAGGCTTAGTTTGTTCGTGATAGATTGGATGAGAAACGAACGTTGCGGTAGGTGATATAGATAGAGCCGTCACCAAAATCGGCGCCTCGAGTTGCAAGACTATGATTAACTTGAGCTCTTCTTTGATCGCGAACTGAGGGGACTTTCATCTTTGCTCACTAATACGTGACGAAAGAATTGTATCTTGTCTCTATTTTCAGTGGGAAGACATAGCAAATGAGATCTTTCCTCACAGCGGGAAAGCAAGCCCGATCAATGCTCATTGAAGGAAAGCGTGAGGTCATGGTTTCAAGGTATATAGATACATGACACTTACCCCATAAAACAATGAGAAGTATCGTTGAAACTGCAAGCTTGCGTGTGGCAAACAATGGCTTAACATGATTTCCATCAAAAATAGACAGATGCCGTCTGAGAGTTCGGTTGGTTGAACCAAATTCTTTTCTCTTTCCATTGCTATCTGCCTCTCCATCACATTCTTTATCTACTGATTGAAGGTCTTTGAGTGACAGCGAGCTTGGTTTCCCATTGTATCGCGCTATCTTGTGGATGACCTTAACGGCATGTTCATCTTCCCCTTTACCCATAAGATATTTCGGACTTTCATACAGACGGAAAGCAAAAAACCGGACTGCCCAGAGAACAAGCATCAGCGCACCCATCGTGAAAAGAAAGTATCTCCATCCTCTGTTAGAAGCTCCGGCGCAGCTAGGTGTCGTTATATCGCAAGAGTATTTACCAATGAGAGGCCATGCAACCTGTGAAATAGCTGAGACTGAGGATTTCTCAACTTGAAGAGGCTACGCACAAGGCTTCCCAGGAGTTGGCCAAAAGCCCACCAAATTGAGAGGACAGTAAGAAGATATTGATGTGATGCTGGAAGGAACTCTACACGAAAAATTTACCAAAGGGTTTGAGACTGTATTTGAGATGGCTCACCGAGAAATACTGCCGAGTCTACAGGAACATTTCCTCCTACGCCAATCGACCACACTGATGCCAAGAGAATCAGGGTCGTGGGCGAATCAGAGGCTCCGGCAACTGTGGAGAAGAGACCGATTATGAGAAAAGTTATGTTGAACGAAATTCTAATCGTGCAGTCAGACCCAGATTAAAAAAAGCAATGACGAATATACCTTCTCCCCCACAAGTCAGACCCTATACCCCAGAAAGCGGCTCCAATAAGAAGTCCAATATTCTGGCCGAGCTTCAGAAATGGAGCCTCGAAGTTATATTCCTGCAGTAAAGGAGGTAAAATTAGACCAGTGACAACCTAGAAAATATCAGTGTAGTGCCACAAGTTTGAAAAGTTAGAAACGAACTGGCCATAAATTGTCCCTAAGTAAAGAGTTAGTTACGCTTATTGGAATAACGGCCGACTTACGCAAGCCATCCAAAGCCTGCAACAACGAAAAGCCCCCTTGTTATACCTCAGATATGATCTAAGAGAGAGCGACCACTTGCATACCACTGATACCTGCCCATTCCGATTTCTTGAATTGCTTCATTCAGAATGGAAGCCTTGGCCTGGTAGGCAGGATCTAGTCCTTCGTAAACACCTTCCAATTTGAGAGAAATTTTCATTTGGTTTTCCAGAGATTCCCCTGAGAATTTCATTGTTATTATAGAGGCGATGGGGGGAAGAGATGCGAATTAGGATGATTGGACGAAAGAAGCAATAACAACGCTCCACAGACCCGGAGACTAGAACTCAGAAGTCCCATCAGACTGGACCAGCGTGAGCAATAGAAGACAAAGAAGTCTTCGAGGCTTGATTTGGTATGAACAATGCTGATTATCCGACGTGTGAACGCGAATGCCATGATGTATATCTCAGATTCTCAAAGGTCAATCATGACCGTTGACTGCACTGGTTCCATATAATTGTTTTGCCGCTCCTCTCAAGTCACATTTTGATTTCATCCACAGCCATCGACGGACAGTATTTCCCGGTTACATTCATGCTACTTGTGTTTGTGCCTAATTATTACTACCACCTCACTCCTATACTATAAAAGCTCTTGTATTGTGTATTTGGCAATTATCCTACTTTTGTTTCGCCATGAAGTTCCTTGTACATATCTTTGCTTGTCTGACTGTTGCATACGCTCAGGGCATCGCCATCTATTCTCCGTCCACTGGGGACACACTATCTCCTGGTCAAGACACTGTGGTTCAAATTGCAACTCCTGTATGTATGCATACGAAGCTTGAGACTCAAATCAGCTCATAAGTGTGCTGCAGGATTTCCTATCATCTTCGCAAGAAGTTTCAGTTGCTATTGGCATTAATCCTTGTTCCCCAAGCTCTTGCCTGCCCCCAAGCGAGATACTGGGGCGTCCGCTCTACTCTGGCCCGTATCACCCCCGCTATGATTCTGATCAGCCGTTTTTGCAGCCATATCAGAACTTCTCGGTCACTATCCCTACTACTATACCCAAAGGGAGGGCAAACATTGGTGTCGCACACTTCACTCTTGTTGGGGTACGTCTTGTCCAATTGTATATTAATATAGAGCTAACCCTATTCTGTGTATAAAGGCCGGTCTGGAGCCATGGCTGGAAACGAAGAATGTCTCCGTTGTTATCGTATAATTGAGATAATCCTCTAGTAGATATGACACTTATATGGACAAATCTGGACAATTGCATACTAGTTTGTATCCTATCTTTGACAATAGGTTGTTGGCAGTATAAAGACGTTGACTGTCATGTCGATTGATGGTGACATACGCCGGACGGATCACCATCCATAACTGTGAGTTTATGAAGCGGGTTGCGATCATCGGAGCGTGCAGGCTGATGACTAACATGGGAAGAGGTGTGACAGTGGGTGACTTCTTGTAAGCAGATTTTCTCAGACTGCTCCATGCCGAGCATGAAAAAAAGCATGAATTTCAAATTTCAGGGTGTCCCAGACTAAATGTTGTGATCTGAGAAAAATGCCAGACCCTCACCTAGACTTCCCTAGAAGGTATCAGAGTGTCATACTATATGTAAATATCCCCTCCATTACAGATCAAGATATACTATATACAGATACTGTCTCCAACGATGTAGTTGGATTGAACATGCCAGTTTTTTTTTCTTATTTTTCCTCTATCAAAGGTTGCGAAGATTCTTTTCGAGGGAATAGGAGCCAAACACAGTGGGTCACTGAACTTACCTTTTAAAGTCTTCAAAAAAATATCCTACCAGAACTGTTGCACAACATGCAAGCAGTGTTCCGTCTTCAGAATAATTGAACAGACATGATATTATTGTGTCGTATCGTGTGTAACACGTTGAATACAACGTGGTGTGACATCACACCTGGAATTCATTTTCTCAGATTGGACTTTCCAACGTGTACTACATCCTCGGAATTTCCCTTACGAGAAGTCACCCAGTCATATGAAACCCGGAACCAGGTGGTCCAAAACCCACCAGAGGTCGATTATTAATCTCCAAACGGTAGGAGACCCTCTAGCACCCAGAGAATCTCACATGAGACCCTGCTCCGTGCACAGCAGTTGATCAGCTGTTTGATGTTTTACAAATGCTTGAAGATTGCCAGATCTGAGACGATGGGGGATTGATATCAGGATGTCAACTATGACCTTGCAATAATCGAGGAATCAGCATCAGATTATCATAGGGTCTCCACCGGCGAAGGAACGATCAGGTTGAACCAGAAGATGACTGAATACTGGTATGATTACATTTCTTGAAACACACGTAGTCGATTATTCTTACTTCGTGACCAGGTATATAATCAGGCAGCTTTGAGGCACCGTCAAAAACCCTCAATCGGAACAGCCCGAGTATTCCATCA
>Ga0153943_1000318_pt1 | contig 15093 bp, 15 predicted proteins | sample TSNJ027MetaG_FD_104721 | JGI IMG/M metagenome (GOLD analysis project Ga0153943, IMG submission 104721) | Attine ant fungus gardens microbial communities from New Jersey, USA - TSNJ027 MetaG | ecosystem: Host-associated > Fungi > Mycelium > Unclassified | place: USA: New Jersey, Brendan T. Byrne...
CCGGCTCGACCGAAGAGGGTCAGTTCCACTGAGCCGAGCAGCCTCTGCTGCGAGGCGAAGTGGAACCGATGGCTTGAGCCACTGAGCCGAGCAGCCTCTGCTGCGAGGCGAAGTGGAACCGATGGCTTGAGCCACTGAGCCGAGCAGCCCTTGCTGCGAGGCGAAGTGGAACCGATGGCTTGAGCCACTGAGCCGAGCAGGACGAGCGGCTGGATGAGCTTCTGAGCGGCTTGATCCCGCGAAGTTGACAGCACAGGCCCCGCCCGGCGAACCTGGGCGGGGCCTGTTGCCCTCCGCCGGGCATGGGACCGCGGAGCCTAAGGAGAAACGTGTCAATCGAACGGGTGGGAGTCATCGGGGCCGGCCAAATGGGTGCCGGCATCGCCGAAGTATCGGCCCGCGCAGGGGTTGACGTGCTCGTCTACGAGCCGACCGAGGCCTTAACCACCGCGGGGCGCAATCGGATCGTCAAATCGGTCGAGCGCGGTGTCAGCGCGGGAAAGATCACCGAGCGGGAGCGCGACACCGCCGTCGGTAAGCTGAAATTCACCACCGATCTCGCCGGGCTAGCCGATCGACAGTTGGTCATCGAGGCCGTGCTCGAGGACGAGGACGTCAAAACCGGCATCTTCGCCGAACTGGATCGGGTGATCACCGACCCCGATGCGGTCCTGGCGTCCAATACGTCGAGCATTCCGATCATGAAGCTGGCTGCCGCCACCGCCAATCCGGGCCGGGTGCTGGGATTGCATTTCTTCAACCCCGTTCCGGTGCTGCCGCTGGTGGAGTTGGTCAGCACGCTGGTCACCAACGAAGCCGCGGCCGCTCGCACCGAGGAATTCGCCAGCGCGGTGTTGAAAAAGCAAGTGGTGCGGTGCTCGGACCGATCCGGCTTCGTGGTGAATGCATTGCTGGTGCCCTACTTGCTTTCGGCGATCCGGATGGTCGAGGGTGGTTTTGCCACCGTCGAAGATGTCGACAAGGCGGTTGTTGCCGGGCTGTCGCATCCCATGGGGCCACTGCGATTGTCCGATCTGATCGGCCTCGACACCTTGAACCTGATCGCGGACAAGATGTTCCAAGAGTTCAAAGATCCGCAATGCGCTGCTCCGCCGCTTTTGCTGCGGATGGTGGAGGCAGGTTTGCTGGGGAAGAAATCCGGCAAGGGCTTCTACACGTACTGAGGTTCTACTAACCTCATCCGGCGCCCGAGTTGCGATGGGCAACACAATCTTTCCGAGTGCGCGGTCTGTTGCACCTGCGGTAAAGTGCATTCACAGCACGGGGCTGAAACTCTGATAGGCCGCGGGTGAAATGACAACATTACGACCGTTCTACGAAGAATCGCAAGCGATCTACGACATTTCTGACGAGTTCTTCGCGTTGTTTCTTGACCCCACCATGACCTACACCTGCGCCTACTTCGAGCGTGACGACATGACCCTCGAAGAAGCCCAAAATGCCAAGCTGGATCTGGCGTTGAACAAGCTGAACCTCGATCCGGGAATGACGCTGCTCGACGTCGGCTGCGGGTGGGGCGGGGCGCTGGTCCGAGCGGTGGAGAAGTACGACGTGAACGTCATCGGCATCACGCTCAGCCGCAATCAGTCCAAGTACAGCCAGGCCAAGCTGGCCAGTATCCCGACCGAACGCACGGTGGAGGCGCGGCTGCAGGGCTGGGAAGAGTTCGACGAGAAAGTCGACCGGATCATCACTGTCGAGGCTTTCGACGCGTTCAAGAAGGAGCGCTATCTGGCATTCTTCGAACGCGCCTACGAAATAATGCCCGGCGACGGTCGGATGCTATTGCACAGCATATTCACGCACCCCTGGACCTATTGGCATGAGCACGGCATCCCGGTAACGATGAGCGACCTGAGATTCATGCGTTTTATCCAGCATGAAATCTTTCCTGGTGGCCAACTTCCGGCTAAAGAGGACATCCTCGAGTTTTCCCAGGCTGGCGGCTTTTCCACCGAGCAGATCGATATGCTGCGTCCGCACTATGCGCGGACCCTGGACACCTGGGCGGCCAATCTGCAGGCCAACCGTGACCGCGCGATAGCCGTGCAGTCCGAAGAAGTCTACGAACGCTACCTGCGCTATCTGAAGGGCTGTGCCGACTTCTTCCGCCGGGGAATCACTGAGGTCGCACAGTTCACCCTCACTAAGTAGCCAGCACAGCGACTAGGCGGCTGGCTTCTCCATAGTGAACTGGCACACGTTGGTGTAGCCGTCGCGGAACAGCTCGCGGCAACCGGTCAGGTACTTCACGAAGGTGTTGTACTCGTCTTCGCCTTTCAGCGCGATCGCCTCGTCCTTATGCGCTTCCAGTGCCGTGGCCCAGGTGTCCAAGGTGCGAACGTAGTTGTGTCCGATCATGTGATGACGAGTGATATCGAAACCAGCCGCGGTCGCGTAATCGTCGACAACAGAAATCATCGGCAACCGGCCGCCGGGGTAAATCTCTTTGCGGATGAAGCTGATGAACCGTATCAGCGACATCGTCCGCTTCAACCCCATCTGCTCGCCCTCTTCTGCAGTGGGCACCACGATCGAGTGCAGCAGCATGACGCCGTCGTCGGGTAGCACGTTGTAACACATCTTGAAAAAGTCGGCATATCGCTCGTACGTACCTACGCCGTCGGCGAAGTGCTCGAACGCACCCAGCGACACGATGCGGTCGACCGGTTCGTCAAACTCCTCCCAGCCGTGCAGCCGCACGTCTTTGCTGCGCGGAGAGTCCATTTCGGCGAACTTCTGCTTGTTGTGAGCCAGCTGGTTTTCGCTCAAGGTCAACCCGATCACGTTGACGTCGTACTTCTCGATCGCCCGCCGCATGGTGGAACCCCAGCCACATCCGATGTCTAGCAGCGTCATACCGGGTCGCAGCCCCAGCTTGCCCAGCGACAGGTCGATCTTGGCCAGCTGGGCCTCTTCCAGCGTCATGTCGTCGCGCTCGAAGTACGCGCAGCTGTAAGTCATCGACGGGTCTAGCCACAGCTTGAAGAATTCGTTGGACCGGTCGTAGTGCGACTTGATGTTGTCCACATCTGGCTTCAGAGCCGTTTCACCTGTGTTTTCGATTCCGCGGGCCATCATGGCAAACTTATACCCCTCCTCACGCCGCGGCAATCAATGCCGACGGCCTGCTATGGCTGTGTTCAGTCTCCGGCGGCCTGGTTGGGACCGGATCTACGCTTTATTCGGAGTCGCGAGGGTATCAGACTGGTGGAACGGGGCTTTGAAGCCTCACAGGAGGGGCACGAAGCAACGCCATGCCGCAGCTCTCGACCGGAGACGGTTTCCCTGATGTGGTTGTCACCGGCATCGCGATGACGACTGCGCTGGCTACCGACGCTGACAGCACCTGGAAGAAGCTGCTGGACGGACAGAGCGGGATCCGCAAGCTCGACGATCCCTTCGTCGAGCGGTTCGACCTCCCGGTTCGCATCGGTGGGCACTTGCTCGAGGATTTCGACCATGAGCTGACCCGGGTGGAACTGCACCGGTACCTGTTTCTGCAGAAGATGTCGACCAGGGTTGGCCGACGGGTCTGGGCGAACGCCGGCTCGCCCGACATCGACACCAACCGGTTGATGGTTTCCATCGGCACCGGTATGGGCTCGACCGAGGAATGGATCTCTGCCTACGACGACATCCGCGAACGCGGTATCAGGGCGATTTCCCCCTTGGGTGTGCAGAAGGCCATGCCCAACGCCGCGGCCGCGGCTGTCGGGCTGGAACGTGGTGCCAAAGCGGGGATTACCACCCCGGTGTCTGCTTGTGCCTCCGGGGCGGAGGCCATCGCCCAGGCATGGCGCAACATCGTGCTCGGCGAGGCCGATATCGCGATCTGTGGCGGCGTCGAGACCAGGGTCGAAGCCGTTCCCATCGCAACTTTCGCTCAGCTGGACCTGCTATCGACGAACAACGACGATCCCGCCGGCGCGTGCCGCCCATTCGACAGGGACCGGGACGGCTTCGTGTTCGGCGAAGCGGGAGCGCTGATGGTCGTCGAGACCGAGAGCCACGCAAAAGCCCGCGGCGCCCACATCATTGGTCGACTGATGGGCGCCGGCATCACTTCAGACGGCTACCACATCGTGGCGCCCGATCCCAATGGCGAACGGGCCGGCCACGCGATCGCCCGGGCGATTGAGCTTGCCGGGTTGACTCCCGGTGAAATCGATCACATCAATGCGCACGCCGCCGGCACCACCGACGGCGACCTGGCCGAAGCGAAGGCGATAAACAACGCGTTGGGCACCCACCGGCCGGCGGTCTACGCGCCGAAGGCGGCGCTTGGTCATTCTGTTGGCGCCGTCGGCGCGGTGGAGTCGATTCTGACCGTGTTGGCGCTGCGGGACGGCGTCATTCCGCCGACGTTGAACCTGCGCAATCTGGATCCGGAGGTCGATCTGGATGTGGTGGCCGATGAGCCGCGCGCCGGCGACTACAGGTACGCGATCAACAACTCCTTCAGTTTCGGCGGCCATAACGTCGCTTTGGCCTTCGGCCGATACTGACGGTGAGGCCGCTATCCCATCGCTATCGCTGGGTATATCCGCGCGGGTAAGCGTCACCGATCGTCGAATTCTGTTGCGTGGCCTGGTTTCCGGTGAAGGAGATTCAACATCTCAGCACCCTCGCCGAGACAGGCCTGCGGCGGCTCCGCGCCGTCCGACGGCGAATCAAGCGCGAACGGCCACGAGCGGTCTGGTTGCGACACGGGCGCCGAGCAGCGCCCGGTGACGGGGCGCCTGGCAGCCGGGCCTGATACAGTACCCGCTTGAATGTAAGGCCAAGGCCGCGTTCGCACATTGCCTCTGCTGAGCGATACGGCAGCTGCCAAGTAGCACGTTATGTCGGGTAAGCGTGCTGGACATCAGATCGATCATGTTAAGGGTGAGGTAGCTGCCGCAAATGTCAGAGTTGGCGCCGTTCTACACAGAGTCGCAATCGATCTACGACATTTCGAACGAATTCTTCTCGTTATTCCTTGACCGCACCATGGGATACACCTGCGCATACTTCGAGCGCGATGATATGAGCCTCGAAGAGGCGCAAAACGCCAAATTCGATCTGGCGCTGGGCAAGCTCAACCTCAAGCCGGGAATGACGTTGCTGGACATTGGCTGCGGGTGGGGCGGCGCGATGCACCGCGCGATTGAGAAGTATGACGTCAACGTCATCGGCATCACGCTCAGCCGCAACCAGTGCGAGTACAGCAAGGCCAGGCTGGCCCAGGTCCCGACGGGACGCAATGTTGAGGTGCGGCTGCAGGGCTGGGAAGAGTTCGACGAAAAGGTCGACCGCATCGTCACCATCGGCGCCTTCGAAGCGTTCAAAGCCGAGCGGTACCCCGCCTTCTTCCGCCGGGCGTACGAGATTCTTGCCGATGACGGCCGGATGTTGCTGCACACCATACTGGCGCACACGCCCAAGTACTTCCGAGACAACGGCATCGCGGTGACAATCAGCGACCTGAAGTTCATGCGGTTCATCGGGAAAGAGATCTTCCCTGGCGGCGAGTTACCCGCCGTCGAAGACCTTCTCGACTTGTCAGAGGCCATCGACTTCTCCGTGGAGCGGATCCAGTTGCTCGGCCCGCATTACGCACGCACGTTGGACATGTGGGCGGCCAATCTGCGGGCCAACCGGGAACGCGCCATCGTCATCCAGTCCGAGGAAGTCCACGACCGCTACATGCGATACCTGACCGGCTGCGCGGATTTCTTCCGGCGTGGCATCACCAACATCGGTCAGTTCACCCTGATCAAATAGCCGTCGACGCCTCTAGAGCCCCTTGGCGGGCGGTCTCAGAGGGCGGGCAGCACCGCGCCGATCGCCAGGCCGACCACCAGCAGGGCACCCGCTTGGCGAACGTGCACCCAGGCCAGCGCCGCGTACCACAGCGGCCACACCGGGAATTTGGGTGGCGGCTCGTCGGGCGGCGGGCGGCGGAAATACGGCCACACCTTGACAAGCCGGGGCAGCGCAACGACGACCAGCAACGCCGGCCACGGCATCGCTTTGGCCAGCACCGCCACGACAACCAGTAGGTAGAACCCGACCATCATCCCGAGCGTCACCGCGCGAGCACGGGCTTCCCCGAAGATCACCGGCAGCGTGCGGATGCCAAGGGGCTGGTCGTAAGGGATTTTGTCGATGTGCTTGCCCATCAACACCGTCGTGCACAGCAACCCGTAGGGCAGCGACGCCAGCAAGACATCCCAGCCCACGGTGCCGACCGCTGAGTAGTACGTTCCGCACACCATCAGCGGACCCCAGACCACGAACACATCCGGCTCGCCGAGGCCACGCTTTTTGAGTCGTACCGGCGGCGCGGTATAGGCGACGCTGAGCAGGAAACCCGACAACGCGAATGCCAGCACGGGCCAACCGCGTGCCCAGGTCAGCACGATCAGGATCGCCAGGTCGGCCAGGTTCACCACGGCGATGGCGGTGAGCAGGGTGCGGCGGCTGACCAGCCCCGAGAGGACCGGGTGCGGGGCGTAAAGAGCGCGCGGGTAACTGGCGCTGTCGGTGCCGGTCTGGGTGTCGAAAAGGTCGTTCATCAAGTTATTGGCGGTGTGGGCCAATAGGATTCCGACGATGGCGAGAACGAGCCAGCGCCAATCGAATCCGGGTCGGCCGACCGCCAGCAGCGCTGCGACCAAGCCGGCGAACAGGGTCATCGGCAACACCGCGGCGCGGGTGACGACGATCCAGCGGGTGACGAAGTCGACCGGCCCGTCCGGTGGCGGGTTGGTGGTGCGCAGGGCATAGCCCCAGGAGCTGAGCCGGGAGCGGACCGTCACCTGAGTCATGTTCAGAAACCTAGCGGCGGCACGATCGGCGACGGGTGCGGTTGCCCACGGAATTTGTCCAGCGAGCCGGCGACCTCGACGATCCCGCAGAGCGCGCTCCAGCTCAGCATGGTCAGGTAGTCGATCAGCTCGTCGGCACTCATCCGCGGTTCCAGTAGCCACGAGTGGGTGGCCAGCTGGACGCCGCCGACGGTGTGGTACGCCCACGGGTCCACCCCGCCGACGTCCATCCCGGCCGCTTTCATGCGGCGGCGCAACACCACCGCGAGCATGCGGGCGATGATCCGCTCGGAGTCCGCGATCACCTTGCTCTTGCTGGCCGAACTGTTGGCCATCACGAACCGGTACGGTTCCGGTTCGTTCGCCACGGTGTGCACGTACACCCGGATGATCTCGCGGGTCAGCTCGAAGCCGTCCATTTTCGACGACAGCGCGGCGGTCATGTTCGGGATCAGGGTGATCTGCGCGAACCGCATCATCACCGCGGTCGTCAGGTCGTTCTTGTCGACGAAGTAGCGGTAAAGCACGGTCTTGGAGACGCCGATTTCGCTGGCAATCTCGTCCATGCTCACGAAGCGACCACGGCGCCGGATCGCGTCGATTGTCCCGTCGATCAGCTCATTGCGGCGTTCCACCTTGTGCTGGTGCCAGCGTCGCTTGCGACCATCGGTTTTTACCGTCCCCGCGGGGACCTGCTTTGCCACTATCGCTGATTCCCATTCACTAGACGGTCTTCATAGTACGACTTATCGACGCCGCTTTCTCGCCTCGCACCTCCTAAGACGGAGATTTGTCGTCGGGTCGGTAACAGTTACCGCACCCGTTCGTCCGGCCTTCTGCACAGGCGGATAGTGCCCGCAGGGCCCGCATTGTTGCCGGACAGCAACGCGGATAGCGGATGATGGTGTGGTGGCACTGGGACTGAACGACAGACCCAATCCGGGACCCAAGCACCGAGCCGATTCGCGAGGCCCGCGGGTGGCGCGGAGGGACCTGGCAACGCCGCCGTCGCCGGAGCCTCCCAAACCCTCCTCCCTCGCGGAGACGTTCGCCGGCGCCGATCCGCAGGCTGATGCCGAACGGCGTCAGGGATTGCGGCGAATGAAAGTGGTGGCGCTGAGCTTTCTAGTCGGCGCCACCGCGGTGTTCCTGGGCTGCCGGTGGGCGCAGTCGGCCGGCGTCGCCGCCACCTGGGTGGGCTATGTCGGGGCCGCAGCGGAGGCCGGCATGGTCGGCGCGTTGGCGGACTGGTTCGCGGTGACCGCGCTGTTCAAGCACCCACTCGGCATCCCGATACCGCATACCGCGATCATCAAACGCAAGAAAGACCAGCTGGGCGAGGGCCTGGGCACCTTCGTGCGGGAGAATTTCCTCTCGCCGCCGGTGGTGGAGACCAAGCTTCGCGACGCGCAGATCCCGGGCCGGTTGGGCAAGTGGCTGTCGGAAACCTCCCATGCCGAGCGAGTGGCCGCCGAGACGGCGACCGTGCTGCGGGTCGTGGTGGAACTGCTGCGCGACGACGACGTCCAGACCATCATCGACCGGATGATCGTGCGGCGCCTCGCCGAGCCGCAGTGGGGTCCGCCGGTGGGCCGGGTGCTGGCCACATTGCTGGCCGAGAACCGGCAGGAGGCCCTGATCCAGCTACTGGCCGACCGGGCATTTCAATGGTCGCTGAATGCCGGAGAGGTCATCCAGCGGGTAGTCGAGCGCGATTCGCCCGGCTGGTCGCCGCGATTCATCGACCATCTCGTCGGTGACCGCATCCACCGCGAGCTGATGGACTTCACCGACAAGGTGCGCCGCAACCCGGATCACGAGCTGCGGCGGTCGGCGACGCGCTTTTTGTTCGAGTTTGCCGACGACCTGCAGCACGACGAGGCGACGATTGCGCGGGCGGAGGCGGTCAAAGAGCAGTTGATGGCCCGCGAGGAGGTCGCCAACGCCGCGGCGACGGCCTGGAAGACGTTGAAACGTCTGGTGCTCGAGGGTGTGGACGACCCGTCCAGCGCCTTGCGCACGCGCGTCACCGATGCGGTGGTGCGCATCGGCGAGTCGCTGCGCGACGACGCCGATCTGCGGGACAAGGTCGACAACTGGATCGTGCGGGCGGCCGAGCATCTGGTTGCTCAGTACGGGGTAGAGATCACCGCGATTATTACCGACACCATCGAGCGCTGGGACGCCGAGGAAGCCAGCCGGCGGATCGAACTGCACGTCGGCCGTGACCTGCAGTTTATCCGGATCAACGGTACGGTGGTGGGCTCGCTGGCCGGGTTGGCCATCTACGCGATCGCGCAGCTGCTGTTCTGAGCACTGCTAACTAGTGCTTGCAAAAGTTAGCACTAGGTTTTACTGTGGGGCGAGTCCGCACCGACGATCCGACGCAAGGAGTCGCCATGCCGCAGGAGGAGAAGCTTTCCGCTGTGGTGTCCACCGCTGCGTCCGACATCGGCAGCTTTATCAGGGCGCAGCGTGAGGCGGCGCAGGTATCGGTGCGACAGTTGGCGGAAAAAGCCGGTGTGAGCAATCCGTACCTCAGCCAGATCGAGCGCGGGTTGCGCAAACCGTCCGCTGATGTGCTCAACCAGATCGCCAAGGCGCTGCGGGTTTCCGCCGAGGTTCTCTACGTGCAGGCCGGGATTCTCGAGCCCAGCGCGAACAGCGAAGTCCGCGACGCCATCATCACCGACACGGCGATCACCGAGCGGCAGAAACAGGTCCTGCTGGACATCTACACGTCGTTCGTCCAGCAGAACGAAGCTGCCCGTGAGGAGACTGCACCTGCCTAGACCTTGCTTAAGCCTGCCTAGCTCGTGATTGAGCATTGCCAACCGAATAACACACAACGAAAACACGAAAGGAAACACACCATGGCGGACAACCCGACCATTGACGACCTGAAGGCCCCGCTGCTCGCCGCTCTTGGCGCTGCCGACCTGGCCCTGGCCACGGTCAACGACCTGCTGGTCGAGTTGCGCGAGCGCGCCGAAGAGACCCGCTCCGACACCCGCAGCCGGGTTGAGGAGCGCCGCGCCCGTCTGACCAAGCGGCGGGAGGAGCTGCCCGAGCAACTGCGCGACCAGCTTCGCGAGCTGCGCGAGCGGTTCACCGCTGACGAGCTGCGCAGCGCCGCCGAAGGCTATGTCGAGGCGGCGACCTCTCGGTACAACGAGCTGGTCGAGCGCGGTGAGGCTGCCCTGGAGCGGCTGCGCAGCCAGGCCGGCTTCGAAGACGCGTCGGCGCGCGCCGAGGGCTACGTCGACCAGGCGGTCGAGTTGACCCAGGAGGCGTTGGGCACCGTTGCCTCGCAGACCCGCGCGGTCGGCGAGCGTGCCGCCAAGCTGGTCGGCATCGAGCTGCCCAAGAAGGCTGCGGCCAAGAAGGCTCCGGCCAAGAAGGCTCCGGCCAAGAAGGCGGCGGCCAAGAAGGCTCCGGCCAAGAAGGCTCCGGCCAAGAAGGTCACCCAGAAGTAATGACGCGGTCCGCGCTGCCCGGCAAGGGCAGCGCGGACCTGCTTACGCCTCGACTCCGAGTCGCCCGATCGGGCGGCTCGGAGTCGACGTTTTCGGCGCCGCCCCCGTACGCTTACTTTGTGAACGACCTAATGCTTACCGTCGTCTTCGTCTTGCAGGTTGCGGTGGCGATGACAGCGCTCTACGCCTTTGTCCACGCGGCGATGCAGCGCCCCGACGCCTACACCGCCGCCGACAAGATGACCAAGCCGGTGTGGTTGCTGATCCTGGGCGCTGCGGTGCCGCTGACGATGCTGCTCAGCGCGTTGGGGGCGGCCATCGGGGCCTGCGCGGCGGGTGTCTACCTGGTCGATGTTCGGCCGAAACTTCTTGAGATTCAGGGCAAGTCGCGATAGCGGTATGCGAGTTCTGACCCTCGCGGCGACCGTTGTCGTCGCGCTGTTGGGTGCGGTTCCCGCATCCGCCGATCCGGGCGCTGCAGGAGCAACCGCGCCGTCCTACCCGCCGCCGTTCGTCGACCATGTTTTTTGGACCCAGTGGTCCCAGCGGAAACAGCTGCCTAGCCTGCGGGTGTATCCGACGGCGTCCGGGCATGCGGCCGCCACGCAACTCGGTTCGGCGGGGCCTGACGCCGACGAGGCCTGGTCCGAGGTGCTCGCGCTGGCCCCGGATGCCGACACCCCCGGCATGCGCGAGCAGTTCCTGTACCATTGGGAGTTGGCCGAAGTTCTCCAACCCGGGAAAGCCAACTGGAATCTCGAGCCGTGGCGGCCGGTCGTCGACGCCACCACGATGATCGGCTCCGGATGCAACCCCGGCGGTTCCGAAGAGGGCTTCTGATGCCGGGCCGAGCAACCCGCGAGCAAGTAGCGGCCCTCGTCGACCACACCCTGCTCAAACCCGAGGCCACTGCCGCTGAGGTGGCCGCGGTCGCCGCCGAAGCCGCAGCACTGGGCGTCTACGCCGTCTGCGTCTCGCCGTCGATGGTGCCCAACGCGAACACCGCGGGAGTGCGGGTCGCCGCGGTGGCGGGCTTCCCGTCGGGTAAGCACCTACCCGAGATGAAGGCACGGGAGGCGGCGCTGGCCGTGGCATCCGGGGCCAGTGAGATCGACATGGTCATCGACATCGGCGCCGCGGTTGCCGGTGACGTCGACGCGGTGCAGTCAGAGATCGCGGCGGTGCGGGCCGCGATACCCAGCGCCGTGCTCAAGGTGATCGTCGAGTCGGCGGCGCTGCTGACACTGGCCGACGAACAAACCCTGGCCGACGTCTGTCGCGCCGCCGAACACTCCGGCGCGGATTTCGTGAAGACCTCGACGGGTTTTCATCCGGCCGGTGGGGCGTCGGTGGCCGCTGTCGCGCTGATGGCCGACGCCGTCGGCGGACGGCTGGGGGTCAAGGCCAGCGGCGGGATCCGCACTGCCGCCGATGCGCTGGCGATGCTTGACGCGGGCGCCACCCGGTTAGGGCTGTCGGGCACCCGCGCGGTCCTCGACGGTCTGGGCTGAGGCCGATTGCCCGGCTGCTCAGCGGGCCGCTTCGCGGTGCATCGTCGACCGGGCGCCGATTGCCCGGCTGCGCAGCGGGCCGCTTCGCGGTCCCGCATCGTCGACCGGGCGGCCGATTGCCCGCATCGTCGACCTGGCGCGCGACCGCCGTCAGAGGTTGGCGAAACAGGGATCCTGACTGCCGCCGGCGGGGATCGTGGCGTTGCTGGACGAGAAGCTGCCCTCAACCCCGGTGCTGGTGACCTTCACGCCGTCGGCGTGAATGCCCAGCGGATAGTTCTGGGTCGCTTTCGACGTGAGGTCGTCCAAGTCCTTTTGCACCGTAGTCGTGGACATCTTGGAACCGAGCGCAGTCAAGCTGACTATTTGCAGCGACAGCCCGTTGTTGACGATCTGCGGCTTGACGGTGGCGCTGTCGAACGTCCCCTTCAGCGAAACGGTGCCGTCACCGGGATTGGTGCTGACGTCGCCGGTGACAAACTTGCCCAGCACCGGGATGGCGTCCTGGATCGACTGCTTGATGCCATCCGCGGACCAGCTGATGGTGCCGTTCAGCGACCCGATCGTGCCCTGAGAGTTGTTGGTGTTGTTGAGTTTTACGTCCCGGATGTCCAGGCTCACCTTCATGCCTTTGGCCGACCGCACCTGATTGCCCGCGGTCTGCACGGAGATGTCGGTGTAATGACTGGTGAGGTATTGCCACAGCACCGGCGGGGCACCGGCGAAGGACACGCTGGCGCCGTCCTGCACTTCGCACTGCACTGCGCTTGCCACCTTGCTGCTGGCCAGATGGCGGGTGTAGAGCTCGGCGCCGATCGCACCAGCGAGGACCAGCAGCACCACGATCGCCAGAATCAACAGGATCGCCGTCCGGTCACCGAAGAACCCGGGCTTGCCGGCTACAGGCGCGTCGTTGGACGGCGGCGGCGTGGCTATCCGAGTGGTGGTGGTCTGTTCGTGCGGGTACAGAGGCGGCGGACCGGGCTGACGGGGCTGCGCATTGGGCGGCGGACCCGGTTGTTGTGGCGGCGGACCTGGTTGTTGTGGCGGGCGGTTCGGCGGCGGACCAGGCTGCTGCGGGCGGGGGACGTCACGGATAGGTGGATCTTGCGGGCGCCCGCCGACCGGGATATGGCGAGTCGGTTGTTCCGACGGCGGCGGGGGCTGACGGCGTGGCGGTACGCCGCGGTTGGGGGGTCCGGCCGGTCTGCGCGGACCGGCCCCTTCCGACGGGTCGCCGCCCGAGGGTCCTCGTGGATTAACCATCAGTGCGATCTTTCCTTACACATGGGCGAAGCAGGGATCCGTCTGGGCGGCCGGGATCGAGGCGTCGCGCGTCGAAAAGTGCGCCACCACACCGTCATTGGTGACCTGCACGCTGTCGGCGTGGATACCGAGTGGATATTGCTTGGTCAGGTTTGCGGTGAAGGTGTCCAGCGCCGCTTGCGCGGTCTCGTGCGGCAGCGTGGCGCCCATCGCGGTGACGTTGACAACCTGCAGCGACAGCCCGCTGCCGGCGACCTGCGGCTTGACGGTCACACTGCCCAGTCCCAGCGCACCGCTGAGTTCGATGGTGCCGGCACTGGGGTTGGTGCTGACGCTGTTGATCAGGCCCCCCACGAACGGAACGGAACCCTGCACGGTTTCCTTGATGCCGTCCGACGTCCAGGTGATGGTGGCATCCAACTCGCCGATGGTGCCCTTCGAGTCGCCGCTGCCGTGCAGGTCGACGTTGTTGATGTTGATGTCAGCCGTCATGCCTTTGGCGTCGCGGAGCTGGTGGCCAGCAGTGTGGATGGAGATGTCGCGATAGTGGCCGGCGAAGTGCTGCAACAGGAACGGGCTGGGACCGAAGGACACTTTGGCCTGGTCCTGCACCACGCATTCGGTGGCCGCGGCCACGATGCTGTTGGCGCGGTTGCGGGCATACAGCTCGCCTCCGATCAGCCCGGCGACGGCCAACGCCGTCACGATGACCAGAACCAGGATGATCGACACCGGGTCGCCGATGAAGCGGCGGCGTTTGGTTTTCACGGGAGCTGGCGGGTCCTGCGACAGCGGCTGGCCGTACGGCGACGCAGCCGGGTATTCCTGTACGGGCAGCGGAAAGGTCTGGTGCGGCGGCTGGGCGGGTGATTCATGCGCGTGACTCGGTGCCGTCTGGGTGGTTGCCGACCCGGCCTGCGGCGCCGCCTGGGTAGGCGAGCTCTGGGTGCCCGGACGAGCCCATATCGACGGGTCCTGGTGTGGGGGTCCGTGCGGAGTCGTCACCCGGGCGATTCTGCCTTATCAGCTTGAGCGAACGCTGAGTGGTTGCGCAGCACCGCGATCGTCTCGCGAGCCGCCGCCACCCGATCGAGGTCGATATCGGTGACCAGCAACTGCGGGTCGGCTCCCGCCGACGCCACGACGTCGCCGAAGGGCGAGACCACCAGGCTGCCGCCCACCCCGGTCGGCGCGCTCGAGGCCAGTGGCTCACCCGGATCGGCCTGCCCGGTCGCGGCGATGTAGCTGGTGGAGTCCAGTGCCCGCGCGCGGGCCAGCAGCGTCCACTGCTCCAGCTTCCCGGGGCCCGCAGCCCACGACGCGCTGACGGTGATCAGCTGGGCGCCGCGGCGCGCCAGCGTGGTGAAGAGCTCGGGGAAGCGGATGTCGTAGCAGGTGGTCAACCCCACCCCGACGCCGTCGACGGTGATCACCACCGGCTCGCGGCCCGGTGCGACTGTGCGTGACTCGCTGAAGCCGAACGCATCGTAGAGGTGGATCTTGTGATAGTGGGTGTCCGGCTGATTAAGGTTGCCCGGACCTACTGGACCCACTGCCAGCAGCGTGTTAAGGACCCGCCCGTCTTCAGCCGGAGTGAACATGCCCACGATCACGGTGATGTCGGTGTCGGCCGCGATCCGGCGTACGCCGTCGGCCCACGGGCCGTCGACCGGCTCGGCGATCGGTGCCAGCGGGACCCCGAACCGACACATGGTGGCTTCCGGGAACATCACCAACCGCGCGCCGGCGTCGGCGGCCCGCCCGGCGTAGTCCCGCACCAGCTGCAGGTTGTCGGCCGGGTTGCTGCCGCTGAGGATCTGCGCCACCGCAATCCGCATGACCGCCAGCCTAGGGGCGATCGCAAGCGCGGCGAAGCCGGGCGCAGCGGGTCGCGCCTTGCAGCCCGGGGCGATCGCAAGCGCGGCGAAGCCGGGCGAAGCGGGTCGCGCCTTGCAGCCCGGGGCGATCGCAGCGCGGCGAAGCCGGGCGCAGCGGGTCGCGCCTTGC
>Ga0153943_1000323_pt1 | contig 14970 bp, 9 predicted proteins | sample TSNJ027MetaG_FD_104721 | JGI IMG/M metagenome (GOLD analysis project Ga0153943, IMG submission 104721) | Attine ant fungus gardens microbial communities from New Jersey, USA - TSNJ027 MetaG | ecosystem: Host-associated > Fungi > Mycelium > Unclassified | place: USA: New Jersey, Brendan T. Byrne...
AGCCTATGATGAGGCGGAATACATAGCAGATGACATCTGTGCAAAGGTACGCAAGGGGGGAAACCGCTATGGTGACTGTGCCGTATTGTATCGAACCAACGCCCAGGCCAGACTGTTGGAAGAACGGATGGTGGCGGAGGGGATTCCTTATGATGTGGTAGGCGGTGTGAACTTTTATGCCAGAAAGGAAATCAAGGATGTTCTGGCATATATGAAAACCGTGGATAACGGCCGGGATGATGTGGCGGTTAAGCGCATTCTGAATATTCCCAGACGCGGGATCGGCAGCACTACGGTACAGAAGGTAACCGACTATGCGGAAATGCTGGATATCAGCTTCTATGAAGGTCTTAAAGATGCAGACGAGATTATGACACTAAATGCCCGGACAGCCGGTATGATTGCCCCTTTTGTAACCCTGATCCAGACCTTCCGCAGCAAACTTCCGGAGTATGGCATTACAAACCTCATAAGAGATATCCTTGAGAAGACCAAATATGAAGAGTATCTGAAGGATCAGTACGAAGAGGAAGCAGAAGACCGTATTAATAATATAGAAGAGTTGATCAATAAAGCCGTAGCCTATGAAGAAAGCAATGATGCCCCCAATCTTAGTGAGTTTTTGGAGGAAATTGCACTGGTGGCTGATATTGACAATGTGGAAAATGACGGCAACCAGGTACTCCTGTTGACCCTGCATAGTGCCAAAGGCCTGGAATTTCCAGTGGTCTATTTGTCGGGAATGGAGGATGGACTGTTTCCCGGCTATATGGCAATAACCTCTGGTGATCCTACGGATATTGAAGAAGAACGCAGGCTGGCTTATGTAGGCATCACACGGGCAATGGACGACCTGACTTTATGCTACGCCAAGACACGTATGCAGCGGGGCGAGACCCAATATAACCCCATAAGCCGTTTTGTAAGGGAGGTTCCTGCTGAACTGACGGACTACACCATACCGGGTGTAATAAAGATAACAGAAGAGAAAGAGACCCCGAAAGCCGCTGATCCGCGTCCTAAAGCAATACTCCGGCCAAAGGCGACACCAAAAGCTGAAAAGCCTTATATAGCCCAGGGAATCAGCGGATTGAACCAACTGACCGGATTATCCAAAGGTGCAGCGGTAAGCATATTGGGTGAACTTAGCTATGGAGAAGGCGATACCATTTCCCATGTTAAATACGGAGAGGGAACTGTAATCAAAATAGAAAAGGATCCCAGGGATTATAAAGTTACGGTTGATTTTGTTAAGGCAGGCCAAAAAATAATGTACGCTTCCTTTGCAAAATTAAAAAGATTGTAGTATTTTTTGGTCAGATGTGTTATTCTATTAAAAACGAACGTTACTATTCGTAAGCAGCAGTAATAATAAAACTGCATATAATATGGGCATACTGAGGATAATGTGATAATGGGCAGTAAATAATATGTATGGAATGCATTGCAATCAGAGAGAATACAGATGGTTACATTAAGGGTACTATACTGTGGGTATCATGTTACTTTAAAACGGCATGACGCAGTAGCAGCCATTTGATACAGCCATCAGAGTAATATGCTGGATTGAAAGAAGGAAGGTAGAACATTATGAACAAATTTGAAAATCTTATGGAAGCAGCAAATGACTTGCTTAACAGAAAGCAAGAGGAAGAAAAAAAATGTAATGTCCTCCTGTGGATTCTGGCAATTATTGGTGTAATTGCAGCAGTAGCCGGCATAGCTTATGCGGTATACCGTTATTTTACACCAGATTATCTGGAAGACTTCGAAGATGATTTTGAGGACGAAGATTTCGAAGATGACGATGAGGAAGATGACTTCTTCGCAGATGCGGAGTAAACTGAGATCATGAAAAAGGGACAGGTATACGAAGGCGTTGTAGAGAGAGTAGATTTTCCCAATAAGGGCATTATCCGGATGGGAGATGATATCTGCATTGTTAAGAACAGCCTGCCCGGACAATTAATAAGGTTTCGTGTCAACAAAGCAAGAAAAGGGAAGGCGGAGGCCAGACTTCTGGAGGTGATTGAACAATCACCTTTAGAGTCCGGCAATCCGTGTTCCCATTTTGGTGTATGCGGCGGCTGTACCTATCTTTCCCTGCCTTATAAAGAGCAGCTTGATATCAAGGAAGAACAGGTGAAAAAACTTCTGGACAGTGTCCTGCGTAAACAGAAGGAGCCTTATGTCTGGGAAGGAATAAAAGGAAGCCCCAGGGAATATGAATACAGAAATAAAATGGAATTTTCCTTTGGAGATGAATGGAAAGACGGCCCCTTGTCATTAGGCATGCACAGGAGAGGCAGTTTTTATGATGTTGTGAATGTGACAGATTGCAGGATTGTAGATCAGTATTACCGGAAGATTCTGGATGCTGTGCAGACTTATTTTGCAAGTTGTAATGTCACCTATTATCATAGATTGCGGCATGTGGGGTATTTACGGCATTTGCTTGTACGGAAGGCTTCGGGAACCGGGGAAATATTGGTGGCATTGGTGACTACTTCTCAGGAACCGTGGGCTTCGGCAGACCTTATTAAGGGATTCCGGGAGTGCTTGCTGGATTTGAAAGAGAAGAATGAACTGTTGGGGACATATGCCGGGATTTTGCATATTATCAACGATTCTCTTGCGGATGTGGTAAAAAGTGACCGTACGGATGTGCTTTACGGTAAAGATTTTTTTTATGAAGAACTGCTGGGACTTCAGTTCAAGGTGTCTGTATTTTCTTTTTTTCAGACGAATACCCATGGAGCGGAAGTGCTCTATCAGACTGTACGGGAATATATAGGTAACCTGGGCGGAGGTCAGCAGACGGTTTTTGATTTATACAGTGGGACAGGTACTATTGCACAGATGATGGCACCGGCAGTTTCCAGGGTAGTGGGCGTGGAGATTGTTGAAGAGGCAGTGGAGGCGGCGAAGCAGAATGCCAAACTGAATGGGCTGACAAATTGCAGGTTTATTGCAGGGGATGTGCTTAAGGTGCTGGATGAGCTGACGGAAAAGCCGGATCTGATTATCCTGGATCCGCCAAGGGATGGGATACATCCGAAGGCGCTGCCGAAGATTATTGCTTATGGGGTGGACCGGATTGTGTATATATCCTGTAAACCGACCAGTTTGGTGAGGGATTTGGAGATGTTTTTGGAGAATGGGTATGTGGTGGAGAAGGGAGTGGCGGTGGACCAGTTTCCCTGGACGGCAAATGTTGAGACGGTTGTATTATTATCCAAACTAAAATCAACCACCTCTATGTATATGGTTAATGATATGTATGCTGAGAGTTGGAATGATGAGGTGAAAGACACCTATGCATTATTGGCAAATCAGCAGGATTTTGACAGATTTTGATTGCTATGCGTGTGAACTTGTGTTAAGATAAGAGAACAACAGTTCGATAAAAACTTAATATTCCAGTTTGGAATTTCAAGTTTGACTAGAAAATTGATGGCAGGTGAGCGCATTTGGAAAGAATGATAGTACTGCGAAAGATTTTGGTGGGCAATAATGAAAAAAAGATTAGCATTGACAGCGGCAATAACCATTTTTGTTGCAAGTGCAGTATATATTATATGGAATCCCAATAATTATCCAAAGGGGAAAAAGCCTGATTTTATTCAAACAGAGTCGATAACTGCTCCGGAAAGTGATCTTGCAGGCCAACAGTTGGAGATAAAGATGGATAAAATACTTTATCAGCTGGATCAAAGGCAGTTCGATGAAACGGTATATGATGATGAGACGATGGAGAGAATTTTATCATACATAGAGAGTTTTCCTGAAGATTCAGTTGTTGTACCAGACATTGAAAGTGAACTTCGCAGGGAATGGCTGAAGAAAGCTGCGATATTCTACATTACAGCCGTAGATGATGAAACGATTATAATAAATGAATATTTAAAACAGCAGGGAATCAGCAAAACGATACCCGACAATATTACTTATTGCAATGAACATCCTCTCATCAAATATTACATAGACGACAAGAGTGGAAAGATTGCTTTTGTGGCAACTATCGCGGATAATTCTTCAAGAAAATTTGTATACTGTGTGGTGGCATATTCCGAAGATTTAAAAAAAGAGGGCAGCTTCGTTTATGATTTTGACCAGGACGGCAAACTTCTGTCAGAAAGGTTTTATAATAATCAAGATGAACAAACGACTGCTATTTCTTATACATATAAAATAAATATACCTTTTCCTATAATCACAGAATATGAAAAAAGCTTCGGGGAAGAAAGCTGTTTCTTCACAAATATTTATTTCAACACAGGTCAGCGTTTTTGGGTTTATGATAGTTTACTCGAATTTGACGAAAGTGATAAATGGATCAAATATAACGGTGATATATACAATGATTTTTACCCTGGAAATGATATAGAAAGCTATAACATACCTGTTTACAGTGAAGAGGGGCGTTTGGAGAAGATTGTTGAAACCTTAAAAGGCAGCCGATATCAGGATGATCCGGAGGAATGGATTGAGGATGGAGAAATATCGTTTACATACAGCAGCAGTGGCAGTCTGGCGGAAGTAAGTTACCACGGTTTTAGCGGGAATCATGGCTCATCCGGGAATGTAGGTTATATCTATTATGACGAGAATGGAAGGATCGTACATATTGATACTTTCCACTCGTCTGGAAATTATCACCGCTTTTATTTATATCAAGACAACGAAAAATATCCTTTTGCAATTTTTAAAATTGGCGGAATGCCTTATAGTGGGGACGAATTTGACGGTTATGATATATATTTTGGTATGGATTCTAATGTATGGTTTTTTTTAGACGAATGATTCTTACTCCATCAACGCCGAAGAAATGCTTGGAAGTATCAAGGCAAAAAAGTATTCTTCCATTTGCTTTGGCGTATATTCTTCTCCTGATTTGTTCCACCACTTTAATAATTCGATCAGGGTACTTGTTACATAATTTGTGAGAATATCTATTGGGACTTTTGGCTGTTTTCCCTTTGGCAAATGTGCCAATAGATAAGGCTCTATTTTTTTGCTCCAATAACTTTTGAATTTATCAAATCGCAGTTCGCCGCTCTCTGCCATCAATATTCCATATATCACTCACAGTTTGAAAAAACAAGCGCATAAAAAGTGTAAACATGTAACTTTCGGTCTACTATTTTCTGTGAAAAAATGCTATAATAATGCTAGAACAAAAATTATAGTAATAGAATTCAGGCGTGCAAAATTTTTGTGGCAATTAAGGTGAGCTTTTAAAAAAGGAGGTAAATCATGGATAATTATAATATGGAAATGGCAGATCAGACATTTGACACCTTAATAAATGAAACTACCGCATGCGTATACGTTGTGGATTGTCAGACAGATGAAATATTAGCACTGAATGAAACAGCGGCCGACAAAATAAATAAAAACAAGGAAGATATAATAGGCCTGCGTTGTTACGAGTTGTTCCAGGAGAACAACCATTTATGCGAAGACTGTCCTGTGAAAAACAAGCAATTCTCAGACAAAAAAAATGGATATAAACAGCAATTCAAAGGTTACAGCAGATATTTTGACGAATGGTTAAATGTCAAACAGCATTTCATTAAATGGCACGATGGACGAAACGCCGTTATGAATATTTACAAGGACTTAAGCTGTGAGCCGCCGAGTGACCAGGATTATGAGCAGTCGGCTGTCTGGAATGAAAAACTCGCGCTCCCAACTGTATCATGTCTGGAAAAGGACTTGCTGAAAAATCCTCCCGACACAGCGTACACCCTCGTATGTTTTGATATCGTATCATTGCGAACGATTAACGAGGGCTACGGCCGACAGATCGGGGATAGGTTTTTGATTGCTGTCAGAGACTGGATTACAGACCTTGAATTGGGGCAGCTCTACCACTTGGGCAGCGATGAATTTGGTATATTGATCATCGGCGCAGACATGGAAGCCGGCCAAAAAGCCGCCCGGCACATCCAGGACCGCTTTGAAAAACCATGGATCATAGGCGATGAGAGTTCCGTCCGCAATATTTTTTGTGCGGTGTCCATAGGTATTGTGTCCGACAGGGTTATTCATTCCCCTGACGATATTCTGAACGTTGTCGAACGCGTTTTGAAAAACGCTTCTGCTCAGGAGCAAATTGCCATATACAACGAAGAAACAGAAAACTTATTGAAACACAATCTTGAAATAGAGATAAGCCTTAAAAACTGCATGATAAACAATATGCAAGGCTTTAGCGTGCATTATCAGCCCATTGTGAGTTCCATCACCGGGCTCTGGTGCGGAGCCGAAGCATTATGCCGATGGACAAGCCCCACTTTGGGTGATGTATCCCCGTTTGAATTTATCCCAACTGCGGAACGGCTGGGGCTCATCGGCTTCATAGGAGAATGGATACTGGAAGAGAGCGTCAAGCAATGTAAGGCGTGGCAGCTGGACACGCATGAAGAATTTTTTCTTGACGTCAATCTATCCCCTGTTCAGCTTCTGGACAAAAATCTGGATTTAAAAGTCCTCGACATACTAAAGCGCTACGACTATCCCAGCAGCAAGCTGGCATTGGAAATTACAGAGAGTACCCAGCTTAATTTCAACAATCATACTCTTGACGCTTTATTAAGGCTGCACCAGCATGGCATACCCATTGCGCTGGATGATTTCGGAACCGGATATTCCTCTTATAATTCCCTTAAAAATCTGCCGGCCAGTTTACTTAAAACGGAAAAGGCTTTCCTTAACGATCTTGAAAACGACGAATATCTTCAGCATTTGCTGGAAACGATGGTAAGCCTGGCCCATTCCGCCGACATGAAATTGACCGCCGAAGGGGTGGAAACCGCCGAACAAATGAAAATTCTGATGGATAACAAAGTGGACTTTGTTCAGGGCTACCTGTTCAGCAAACCTCTTCCCGGTGAAGAATTTGAAAAGAAGCTTGATAACTTTTATCGTAAGGAGGAAAATTCCGCCGCGGGCGAGTACAGCCGGATCGATTTAAACACGCTGTTGAGTTCGGAGAATGCTTATTCCCTTACTCCTTCTCTATATCGGACGCTTATCCGGTGTATGCAGATACTCTTCAACACCCCGGATATTAACGATGGCATCAACGCTGTATTGGCTTTAATCGGCGAGAAACTGGGCGTAAACCGGCATGTACTTTTCCTTAGAAATTCGGAAGATTATACCTTTACCAACACCCATGAATGGTGCGATGAGGGAACCATAACCAATCTTGGCCGGTATATCAGTATCGATATTATGAAAGCAACCCCAAGCTTTATCCCCTTGTTTGAAAAAGAGGGTATGATCGTGTCACCGGATATTTCAGCTTTACCCGAGGATATATACCAGATGTTTCTGGAGGTTGGTGTTAGAAGCAACATTGCTATTCCCTTATGGCGTGGTAAAGAGCTGCTTGGATACATTGGGCTGGACGTAAGCAACGAACGCAGGAACTGGCTGCCCGAAGAGGTGCTTATGGTTCACAGTGTCAGCGGGATATTAGCCAACGTCCTTGACAGGATATATTTACAGGACGAGATAAAATTCCGTACAGATGTGATGGATTCCGTTCTTAATAATCTGGATATCATCATCTACATATCGGATCTGGAGACGGATGAAATACTCTTTGCCAACGACACCCTGCGTATGAAACTGGGAGCAGTCAATTCTCTTAAAGGGAAGGTTTGCTGGCAAACGGTTTATAACCGCAAAGCATCCCGCTGCCCGTTTTGCAAGCTGCAGCAATTGCTTGAAAATCCTGAAGACGGCCCTGTTGTATGGGAGCATGTCGACGAGCAGGACGGCAAGCGTTATGTTGTATATGACTGCCTCGTTCAATGGAAAAAAAATAAAAAAGCGCATCTGCAATACGCCATTGATGTAACCCGGTTTAAATAATGCTTTGTGTGGTGCAGCCATCAGATTTGTTCTTGAAGAATTGAAGCGGCCGCTTGAATTTGTATGGAAGAAAGGAGGATGCATATGCGAGCGTTATGTGTTTTACTGGTCGCATTTGGAGCGGGTATTATGTTATACAGTATTTATAAATACTATAAATCTTTAATCGGGATTAAGACTCATATGAATACGAAGAACCTGTTCGGGGATTGGATTAATGCGGTTTGCTTTCTATTGATGATATTCTTTTTTATTGGCTATATAATCTGCATGGTAACGTATGCAATTAAAAGTGAAGTGTCAATGGATAATTTACTGATTGCTTTTATATTTTTCTTTGGTGCTGTCTTTGTACTTGCTATGGTTACGATGACAGGGCGTATGTTTTTGATAAAAAAAGAAAACACGGAATTAGCTATCGCAACAATGATAGACGGGTTAACAGCAATACCAAACAGACGAAGCTTCGATAACCGGATGGATATGGAATGGCTTCGGGCGATAAGGGACGACACATTTATAAGTATCTTAATGATGGATGTGGATATGTTCAAAACATATAACGATACATACGGGCATCAGCAAGGTGATGTGGCTCTACAGGCAGTAGCGAAAGCCGTGACGCAGTCCCTCACCCGCCCAGGTGATTTTGGTGCCCGTTGGGGCGGTGAAGAATTCGCTGTTTTACTGCCCAACACCGATAAGGACAGCGCTTTCGTTATTGCGGAGAGAATACGTCTTAACGTCAGCAACCTGGTTATTCCCTGTCCGGACGGTACAGAAACGAAAATAACGGTCAGTATTGGCGTAAACACAGAAAAACCCCAAAGAAACAGCTCATTTGAAATCTTTATTTCCGATGCTGACAAAGCGCTCTATAAAGCAAAAAAAGCAGGCAGGAATCGAGTATGCTCTCATGATAATATATTCTTATGTTTGACAACGTAGAGCTTGCCTTGATAGAATAGATCAAAAGACTGTTTGAAAAAGGAAAAAGATTATCTGGAGAATGCGTAAATTTTATGAAACTTATAATGGAACAAAAAACTCTCAACACTGGTGAGAGAAATTACATGGTAGTGACACACAAAAAAAAGGGGGCATATATATGACCGAAAAAGACTTTTTATACAAATTACGCCGTGGACTTGGCAGTGCGATTATCGAACTAAAAGAAAATCCTAATCGTACGCAGTATCGTGACATAGTGTTACGCTGCTGCTTGAGAGATATTGCATATGACACGCAAGTTGAAGGCACAAAGGGATACTATCTATATACGGCGATTAAAACATTTGACAACCCGAATATGTTTTTGGATAAAATAGCTGAAAAATTCGGGAAAAGACTATATTGGCGGCTTTCTGAACAACTTTATGATACACTGTGTTGTTTTTCAAATGACGGGTACAAGACGGCTGATGAAACGCTGGAGAAGAAGTATAATGAACTGAAAAACCGTTTGCCGATAATGCGAAATTATAGACTTGATCTTTGTGAGCGTGAACAGTTTGAAGCGTTAATGATAAGAAAACTGGACAGTGGGTTTAAGTCCTTTGAACAGTGCGTCAAAGACATTGGTGAAATGATAGAAAAACGCGGTAACGATAGTTGCCTTAGGTGCGATTCCTTTATTGATATCGCAAAAGATAAATTCGGGGACAAGCGTGTTAATGATTTTATTGATAAAATGTACGAAAAATCAGACGCTATTAAAACACTTATTGATACTCAAAAAGCGGAAGAACTATCGCGTAAAGAATACCAGGAAAACCTATTAACAGAAACAATAACTGTCGATGTTCTGCGGCAAAACGCAAGGGAAGCAGCAAAAAATGAGAACCCGCGAAGTAAAATGCCTTGGTTTCGATATTTGTTTGCAAAAAAAGCATCAGACGAAGAGTTTATAGAATTGGCGCACACCGTCTTGCGTGAAGATGACGAAACCGTAAAGGCGCTTTTGTTGATGATGTTCTGGCACAGGCCCTTCCCTTTGGATATTACACCGTTGATAGAATATTCTCAGTCAAAAAATGAGCTTCTCTCAGAAATTGCCATCGAAAAGCTGGAAAGCTTCAAAGATAATCGGATTCATGATTTGGCGGTACAACTATTAGAGGAAAAAGGACTTGATTCCCTTGCGCTCGGCTTACTCAAAAAGAATTATCGAAAAACGGATGACGATATTATACGCAAACTGATTAAGAAAACCTCAAGTATTCCGCATTACGCACAAGGCGATATTGTGCATATTTATACACATCATCGCTCTGCAAATGCTCTCCCAATCTTGCTCCATGTGTATCAAAAGGGAGATTGTACTTATTGCAGATACGGCATTGTGCGGGCAATGAATCATTGTAAGGTTTTGTCGGATGATATTATCAAAGAGTGCTTGTATGATTCATATGAAGATACTCGAGAAATAGCTAAGAAAATAAAAGGTCAAAGAGATAGCGGGGAGAATAAAAACACAGGATGTACCGAATAATAACTTGTGCTAATTCGTTTCAGAAACGACCAAAGGCGTGGTCGTTTCTGAAACAAAAGCACCGCTAATTATTCGGCAAATCCTAAGTGAAAATTTACTCGCTAGCTCTTTTTGGGCCCCATTATGGGCATATTACTGATTTATTATACCTTTAATTCTTTCATTTTGATTGGTTGTAAATTTCTTGTACGCAAAGAATTAAACTCTTTTTTAACCATAAATAGTGTCCAAAGCAGAATCACGCTGTCAATAGTTATTGAGCCGTAATATATACCTCCCACACCGATTAGTTTCGGTACAATCAGCATGACGGGGACATAGAAAACAAGCTGCCGTGCGATACCGATAATCATTGCCGGCAAACCCTTATCAATAGCGGGGAACAATGTCATTGCCATAAAAATAAAGGACATCAGCGGCAAGATTGCCATATAAATTCTAAAGTATGTTAGCTGCGTGGTGACAAGTGTTTGATCTGTCAGCATTAAGCCTAAAATAGAACCAGGTGCCACCATTGAGATGAACCAGAATGGAAGCGTCAGCAGCATGGCAGCAACACCGAATATTTTGTAAGAACGTATTACACGATCATACTGTTTTGCGCCGTAATTGATGCCTATGGCTGGCTGTAAAGCCCGCATCAGTCCGAAAATCGGAGTCAGCAGGAATTGGAAAATCCGATAAACCACGCCAAAGAACGCCACATCCGATGTCGTCCCATATTTAGCAAGGGCGTTAAAGACAAAAACAGATTGCACAAGAGTCATAACCGACATAATCAGTGAGGACATCCCCAGCCGGATAATGGATGTTGTGATTTCCTTGTCGCCTTTCAGAGAGAAGATTCTGCTCTTAAAAGAAGCATGGCCTTTTCCGAAATAAATCCAGCCCACCACGGTATAAACCAACATCCCGATGTTCGTTCCCCAGGCAGCACCCTCCACACCCATGTTGAGAAGCACGATGAAGATGTAGTTTGCAGCGGCATTTACAATAAGACCCAATGCCATCATCCATGCCGCTGTTTTCATCCGGCCTTCGGCGCGGACAATCATATTCCCTGCCAAGCCGTAAATCCAAAATATTGCGCCGATTATCGTAACCCGGAAATAGTTGTCACCTAAAGCGAGTGTTTCGCCTTCGCCGCCCATGATCTGAATAAGCTGTGTGGAAAAAATAAGCGTGACCACCATGTAAATAGCGGTGCAGATCAAAGACAGGCGATTGACGCAACCGAACAACTTTTCCTCTGTTTTTTTATCCTGCGCGCCCAGAGCAATGCTGAGTACCGAGCCTGCACCAACGCCGATCAGGCAGCCGAACGCCACGCTGATCTGCGTTAGGGGATATGCCAGGGAAACGCCCGCCATTGCGGTTTCTCCCACAAATCGCCCTACAAATATAGCGTCCAATACCGTATTAAATCCGTATAACACCATGGCGATAACCGCAGGCCATGATAAATCGAACATGACTTTCCACAGATTGCCGCTTAGTATGAATTTCTTTTGTTTATCTTTTTCATTTATGATTGTTTCACTCATTTGAGCCTCCTATATAATAATTTTATTTTGTTGAAGCGACACCATATGCGCATAGAGACCGCCTTTTGCCATAAGTTCCGAAGGAGTACCCTGTTCACTGACAAGGCCGTTATCCAATACTACGATTTTATCTGCGTTTGCAACGGTTCTCATTCGATGAGCGATTACCATCACTGTCTTATTTTTAAGTAAAACAGACAAGGCGTCCTGCACCAGTGTTTCACTTTCGGCATCCATGGAGGCCGTTGCTTCATCAAGCAGGACAATCGGCGCGTCTTTCAGTAATGCCCGTGCGATTGAAATACGCTGCCGTTCACCGCCTGACAGTGCGCTGCCATTCTCTCCAATATTTGTTTGATACCCTTGAGGCAAGCGGCTGATAAATTCTTCGCACTGTGCGGCTTTTGCTGCGGCCATTACTTCCTCGTCCGCAGCATCCCGGCGTCCTAATCGTATGTTTTCCATCACCGTATCGTCAAATAACAGGACATCCTGAAATACAACAGCAAAATTCTTTAACAGCGTTTCCGGCTCCACACCGGCAACATCTACACCGCCAAGGGTAATTGTTCCGGAATCGGCGTCCCAGAACCGGGCTGCCAGCTTGGAAGCCGTTGACTTGCCGCTGCCGGATGGCCCAACCAATGCCGTAACTTCCCCTTGCTTCGCGGTGAATGAAACGCCGTTTAAAACAGGTTCTTCATGATAGGAAAAGACAACATTGTTAAACGTAATATCATATCCCTGATTGTCGCATACCGCCGTGCCGCTCTGTTCCGCCGTCGCATCAATTTGTTTCATGCGTTTTACGCTGACCTGGGCAGCGAAAAACTCAGCAAGCAGCATAAAGCAGCTATTAAACGGGTCATAAATTCTCCCCGCAAGCACAAGGAAAAGAATAAACATCGGGACAGAGAGCGACCCGGCGGTCACAAGGTATCCGCCCACAAGAAGAACCGCAGCAAGACCGAAACGCAGCAGGAACTGTGCCGCTGTTGTGGAAGCACCCGGAGCCAGCTCGTTTTTGAAAGAGCAGCGTACCACATTCTCCAGCTTTATCTCCAGTCCTTCCAAATACTCTGCTTCCCTGGACGCTGATTTCAATTCCTTAATGGTATCCAGATATTCCTGAACACCGTCATAAGCAGCTCTTTTTGCGTCCAGATTCGCACTTTCCGCTTTGGCTTGTGCCTTCCGGGCCGCAATGATGACAAGCGCGGCAATGGGTACAGGGACGGCAATGCAAAGCCCCAATCTCCAGTCCAGAACCAACAAACCAATGACTGTTATAATGAACATAAAAATGGTTCCGAACAGTTGCGGAATTGCGTTGGAGAACGTGCGCTCAAGGGCGGTACAATCTCCCATGATGGTGGTTGTCAAATCCGAAATATCCCTTTGTCCAAAGAAGGACAGCGGCAGCCTGCGGAGCTTTTCTGCTAAAACAATCCTCCGATTGGCGCTCTCCTGATAGGCATTCGTGTATGTCTTATTGTATTGCAGCCGCTGGGATGCGAATACCGCTATAAACAGTAAGACAGCAAGTACACAGTAAAGCGGAATATTCCCACCAATTCCAGCCTGTTCTCCCGTTATAACGCCCAAAAGTTCCATAATAACCATCATTAACAAGCTGACCGGGAGCATCAGGCAAAGATTGCTGAATGTAGTCGCTGCAATCCCTTTATTCAAATTTCCGGAACCTCGATTACTAAGAGCAAATGCACGTTTCAGCATGATTTCACCTCATTTCCAATATGCCATTGGGTTGTTTTTATATAATTGTCCCACATACGGGTGTATTCGCCATTCTGTTTCAATAGCGCATCATGGGTTCCGCTCTCCACTATATGGCCCAGCTTCATTACCAATATCTGATCTGCATTTTGTACAGTGGATAGCCTGTGAGCAATCATAATAACTGTTTTTCCTTTCACCAGACCCTCAAACGCCTGCTGGATTTGACGTTCGTTCTCCGGATCGGCAAATGCTGTTGCCTCATCAAGCACTACAATGGGAGCGTCTTTTAGAATCGCCCGCGCTATGGCAATCCTTTGTACTTCACCACCGGACAGATAGACACCCTTGCTGCCAACGACAGTATCTATCCCTTTGGGAAATTTTTCTATCATATCATCGCACCTGGCAAGATGCGCCGCTGTGAGCACCTCTTCCCGCGCAGCTGTCGGACGAGCCGCACAGATATTTGCCAGCAGTGTATCCTTAAACAGCTTCGGATTCTGGAATACAAAGGCAGTCTTCTTCATCAAATCCCCATGGGACATATCCTGCACATTCACTCCGCCGATTTTGACAGCGCCCTCCTGCACATCATAAAACCGTGGAATCAGGCTGGCTGCCGTACTTTTGCCGGAGCCGGAGTGACCAACCAGCGCAGTAGTAGTTCCTGCTGCGGCAATAAAGCTAAGATGCTCTACCGCAGGATGTTTCGTATTTTCATAGGAAAAAGTAACGTTTTCAAAAGTAACATCATGGGTATTGGTGGTTATAGGCCGATCTGTCTCAGACTGCGGTCTGGCGGTCAGAATCGTATCAATTCTGCGCATGGACTCCTCTGCCTGCATCTTATAGTTTGTCATATACAAAATCTTGTTCAGCATAACGGCGCAGGCAGGCGAAAAAATAACATAAAAAAGAAAGTTCTGTATAAAACCGACCAGGTCTGTTGTTGTAATTCCGATAATAAGGGCAGCCGGAACCAATACAAGAAAGCCTGAATTGATAACCGCCGTAAACGCAACCATTCCCTTCCGGCAGGACATTGTATAGGCCAGCGCGTAATCACGATAGGATTTGATAGCATCATTGAACTTTGTAAAAGACTGCACTGTCTGGCCAAACACTTTGACGACCAAGATACCGCGGATATACTCCACCGCTTCATGGTTCATGGTTTCCAGGGAGTCCTGGTATGTCTTCATAAATTCCATGCTCTCCTTGCCGATTAAAGAACCTTGCAAAAAGAATCCGATCCCGAAGAGGAGTATCAAAGGCAGTCCAACACGCCAGTCAAAGACGAGCATCAAA
>Ga0153943_1000324_pt1 | contig 14912 bp, 10 predicted proteins | sample TSNJ027MetaG_FD_104721 | JGI IMG/M metagenome (GOLD analysis project Ga0153943, IMG submission 104721) | Attine ant fungus gardens microbial communities from New Jersey, USA - TSNJ027 MetaG | ecosystem: Host-associated > Fungi > Mycelium > Unclassified | place: USA: New Jersey, Brendan T. Byrne...
ACGGTTCTTGCCTACACCCAGGAAGCGGTAGACGCTCTGAAGCCCGAAGAAATGTTCGCTGCCATTTCTGCAGACGCCAATGGAGCCATCCTGCCCGGATGGGAACCGGAACGGATGGCACGCATCAAAGAGCTGTTTGAACTGTACAAAGAGATAGATGATGACAAGCTGTTTGACAACCTGAAATATTTTCTGGAACGCATCATGCCCGTCTGCAGCAAATATGATATCAACATGGCCATCCACCCTGATGATCCTGCCTGGAGTGTATTCGGCCTCCCCCGTATCATCATTAACAAGGACAATATCCTGCGGATGATGAAAATGGTGGATAATGTGCATAACGGCGTTACCTTCTGTTCCGGATCCTATGGAACCAATCTGAAAAACGACCTGCCGGACATGATTCGTTCCTTAAAAGGACGCATCCACTTTGCCCATGTTCGTAACCTGAAGTTCAACTCCCCTACTGACTTTGAAGAATCCGCTCATTTGTCAGAAGACGGCACCTTCGATATGTATGAAATCATGCTGGCGCTGTATGATATAGGCTTTACAGGCCCAATCCGCCCCGACCACGGACGGATGATCTGGGATGAAGTAGCCATGCCGGGTTATGGACTTTATGACAGAGCTCTGGGCGCAGCATACTTAAACGGCTTATGGGAAGCCATTGTGAAAGGAGAAGCAAAATCATGAAACTGACAAGAGAAGGATTAAAAAGCGACCGCCAGGCATATCTGGATGCCGGCTACATGCTTCCTGCATTTGACTACGATACCGTATCATTACAAACCCGGCAGAATCCAACCTGGATTCACTTTGGTGCCGGTAATATCTTCCGCGCCTTCCAGGCAAATGTAGTCCAGAACCTCCTGAATGACTCCGTCCTCACCGCCGGACTCATCGCCGTAGAAGGCTTTGACTATGAGATCATTGAAAAAATGTACCTTCCTCATGACAACCTCTCCCTCCTGGTTACCCTGAAGGCAGATAATACCATCCAAAAGACCGTCGTTGGCAGTATTATGGAATCTCTTGTCCTGGATCATAAAAACCAGACACAGTTTGCAAGGCTGCAGGAAATCTTTTCCGCACCCTCCCTGCAAATGGCCAGCTTCACCATTACCGAAAAGGGCTACTCCCTGACCGATGGGGTTGGAAATCTCCTTCCCTCCATCACGGAAGACTACAAAAAAGGCCCTGCCGCTGCCGACAGCTACCTTGGCAAAGTGGTATCCCTGCTTTATACCCGCTATCAAAAAGGTGCCCTCCCCATTGCCATGGTCAGCATGGACAACTGCTCCCACAACGGTGATAAACTGAAAGCTGCCGTTACCGCCTTTGCAGATGCCTGGTGCAGTGCCGGACTGGCAGAAAAAGGTTTTGCTGCTTATGTACGAAATCCGGAAACCGTATCTTATCCCTGGAGTATGATAGATAAAATCACCCCCAGACCGGATGCCCAGATACAATCTCTGCTGACCGCAGACGGACTGGAGAATCTGGAGCCCGCAGTAACAGCAAGGAACACCTACATCGCTCCTTTTGTCAACGCCGAGGAATGCGAGTACCTTGTAATTGAAGACCATTTCCCCAACGGACGCCCTGCCCTGGAAAAAGGCGGCATCCTGTTCACCGACAGGGAAACGGTAGACAAAGTGGAAAAAATGAAAGTATGCACTTGCCTGAATCCCCTTCACACTTCCCTGGCAATTTTCGGCTGCCTGCTTGGATATGAACTCATTTCGGAAGAAATGAAGGATCCTTCTTTGAAAAAGCTGGTGGAAAAGATCGGTTATACGGAAGGTCTGCCCGTTGTAGTGGATCCCGGAATCATAAATCCCGGAACATTCATTGATGAAGTGGTAAATATCCGTATTCCCAACCCATTCCTTCCGGATACACCCCAGCGTATTGCCACGGATACCTCCCAGAAGCTGGCTATCCGTTTTGGCGAAACCATCAAAGCCTACATAGCCAGCCCGGTATTAAATACTGCAGACTTAAAATATATTCCCTTTGTACTGGCCGGCTGGTTACGATATCTGATGGCTGTTGATGACAGCGGAAAGGAATTTGGCTTAAGCCCCGATCCACTGCTTCCAACCGTTACCGCTTATGTAAACGGTTTTGAACTGACAGATTCCCCAAAGGACTTGTCTGTTTTGGATGAACTGCTGCAAAATGAGGCTGTCTTTGGCGTAAACCTGGAAACCTGCGGACTTGCCGGACTAGTAAAGGAATATTTTCTGGAGCTGTCCTGCGGTATTGGTGCGGTCAGGAATGCTCTGGATAAATATCTTTCTGAATAACAGCATGGACCGGATTTACTTTTGCAAGGCTAAAAAACGGTAATGATCCTGGGTTCTTACTCGCAAAACAACCATTGCCGAGCAAGAACCCAAATTAATCTCTGTTTATTGAATGGAATGATACAGGCTAAAGAGCGTTGGCGGTGAATCAATCGTTTCCTGTTCTTCTACCGTCACGATTTTCTCATAACCTGGTACCAGATCAAAGTAATTATCCGATAAGCGGACATTTTCTTCAAAATCCAGCGCAACAAACTTCGCATATCGGGAGGCTGTCAGCCGATAGCGGTTAGCACCGATGTATTCACAACAAATACCAGGATCCCGGAACTCATAATGCTTAGCGGGAACAAACAGCACTGTTCCCTCGCATAACACTGCCTGATCCACTGTAAGCCGATAAGCCAGATAGTGGGACCGCTTCGCCTCCGCAGTCGGCAGCAGCCTGGAAAAATCCGTCCGGGTGATACATGTGGAGGATAGCCGTGGTGTCTGCGCCGTCATTTCTGCGGCGTCCACCACCTGTTCGGTCCTGCCGTCGATCAGACGCCATTCAATTATTCCAATGACCTCAGTCAGGGTTTCATTACTCAAATGAAACTCTGCGCTGGTGTTGTCTTCACAAACGGAAAGCAGTACCGGCGCATAAAAACGTCTGGCACCGTAATGCAGAGCCTTCCACCGCCCAAAGTAATCGATACCGGACCAGGAAGCAACCGGCCAGCAGTCATTAATCTGCCAGTACAAAGCCCCCATACACCGGTGCCCGCCCCGGTTCCGGCGCCAGTGTTCCACTCCATATCTGATTCCCTCCAGCTGGATCGCCTGTGAAAGATAAATAAAGGACTGCAGGTCTTTGGGAAAACGAAAATATTGTGAAACATAATTATTAATCACTTCATTTCCGGAAAGACTTTTCTGGTGATTCTCCATTACAGGAGAAAAAATATTCCGATCCCCGGGTAATGTAAAGCTTTCAATTGTCTTCAGCGCCGGAAAACTCTGCAGACCAAACTCTGAATTAAAACGCGGAAAAGTGGAACGGAAGTAGGTAAAGGGCTTGCGGCCATGCCAGACCTTCCAGTCGTGGGTATCGCCTATGCTCATATCTTCAGTCGGCCTTCCCCCACCGCCGGAAGAAGGTGAACTGGGCCAATAAAACAGATCGGGAGCTTCCTCATGTACCAATGCCGGCATCTCCACTTCAAATTGAAGGCGATACATTTGTATGAATTCCTCCTCCAGATTGGACACCCATTCCGGCTCCATCATTAATTCAGTTTCATTGTTGCCGTTCAGAATCGCCAGGCATGGATGATGGCGCAGGCGGCGGGTAACCTGCCGGATTTCCCGGATCATATTCTCCTTCTCCTCTCCCATCCAAAGGGGAATCACATTGGCAAACATAAAATCCTGCCACACCAACAGCCCATGTTCGTCACAATACTCATAAAAGTAATCAGCCGGATATACGCCGCCGCCCCACACACGAATCATATTGAAGTTAGCCCGGAGGCAGTCTTCCAGAAGCCGATGCGTACGTTCCCGGCTATGACGACCATAAAGACTGTCCTCCGGAATATAGTTCCCACCCCGGGCAAATACTTCTACATTGTTGATTACAAAGTAAAAGGATTTCCCCCACTCATCCTGCTCCTGACGCAATGACAGAGTCCGCAGACCAATGCGCTTTATTACCTGATCACAGACGATATCTCCATCCAAAAGCGATACCTCCAGACGATACAGGGGCTGGCTCCCATATCCCAGACACCACCAAAGCTCTGGATTATTCACAACAAAGCATATGTTGTCAGACTCCGCAGCCATTGTATCAAGAAGTGTTCCATCCGGCGCATACAGACTAAACTTCAGCGCAGTTCCTTCCTTCCAAACATGCCGCCTGACCCGGCATTCAAGGGTTACCTGTTGAAAAGCGTGCTTCTGGCGGATATCCACCTCCAAAATACGGCCGGACTTATAACCCCGCAGCCGGATCGGACGCCATATACCCATATCTGCCAGCGCCGGTCCCCAATCCCAGCCAAACATACTGGCAGCTTTACGGAATTGAAGCCGCGACTGAAACAGGTGACGCTCCAGATCCAAACCGGGATATCTTTTCTTTAGCGCTTCCATATGCCGGTAGGGGGATGTAAAGTGAAAACACAGCATATTTTCACCCTGATTGATTATTTCTGTAACATCTGCTTCCAGTTCCATATGCATATTATCGCATTGCATTACGGGGTTCCCGTTTAACGTTACCTCTGCAATGGTGTCTACTCCCTGACATTGCAGGTAAATTCTGTCACAGTCCGTTAAGCTGTCCGAAACTGCAAACAGCTTCTTGTATTCATAATCCTTTTCTGAAAATTGTTTCGCAGAAAGTTCATTCTCCCGCCAAAAGGGATCTTCCATTTTTCCTGCCTGCAGCAAATCCTGCATAACAGAGCCGGGGACTTTGGCATTTATCCATTCCCGGCTTCCTGCCTCCCGCATGAGCCATGCTCCATTTAAACTATATTCCACCTCTTATCCCTCCTTATTTTTTTATTTCCCCAGGGCAATGAACCAGACCAACCCGGTTAAACTGCTCCTGCGGTGCGTCATTTTCTTCCATCAGCTGCTTCATCAATTGCTTCATGTAATTTTCTGTTTCCTCCCGCTCGGACAGCGGTGTTTGCTGTCGGGGATCCTGCTTCACATCAAAAAGCAAATCTCCATACGAATATGCCGTTGACGAGATCATAATATTGTCAAACCGCATCACCGGCATTCCCTTGGTAAAAGAAAAAGGCGGTACCGCACACATGCTGCGGATCTCAGCAGGCGTAAAGAACCAGGCCATATGAGCCGGTATCAGGGTGTAATTATAAAGCGGCTGATTATCCGGTGCGGCAGGTGCCTTCATACAGACATATTGACCGTCAGTACAGCAGATATGCCCGCCGTGAAGTCCAAACAGAGCCCCGGTTCTTACGGGGGTATCGTCCCGGATTACCTGTGTCAGCGGTTTTCCCTGCATATCCGTCGGCAGGTCCAGGTCGAAATAAGCAAGCAGCGTCGCCGGCAGATCGATTGTCTGTACCAAAGCACTCCGGCTCTCCCCTCTGATCCCCAGATCCGGATCCCAAAGAAATAAAGGGATATGAACGATTTCATTGTAGAAGGGCATATAACTTTTCCCCCAGCAGCCGTGTTCTCCCAACAGGAAACCATGATCCGTATTGACAATCAGCATGGTGTCCTCCCAGAGATTAAGCTCATCAAACAAGTCAAGCACTTTACCCAGGTAATTATCACACATACTCAATAAGGCCATGTACTCCCGCCGTGCCTGTGCCGCCGCCTCCACAGACTCCGTGACCGGTGCATAATCCGGCCAGTCAAACCGGGGACCCTGATAATCACCAGGATATAGTTCCCTGTATTTTTGATAACTGAAAAAAGGTTCATGGGGATCAAAGGTTTCCAGCTGCAGGAACCACCGGTCATGATCCGCATTAGCCCGGATGAATTCCATCCCGGCGGCAAATGTCCGTGCCTGTGGATGTTCTTCTTCCAGCTGTAAATATGTCCGGTTAACCAGATCCTGCTGATACAGCATCCCCCTGTACCCCTCAAACTGAACCAAATTAGGTGATGAATCCTTAACGCCGCCTGCCATCCCCTTCCACGGATCACCCTCCTGCCCCCGGAAACATTCCCAGGTACTGAACTGGGTATGATAGCTGCCGCCGCCCAGCTCCCAATAATGGACATGATCACTGGCAAGATGGCTGTGTATCCCATTTTCCTTCAAAATCGCCGGCATGGAATCATCAAAGGGCTCTACCGGACCCCAGCTGCGATGCAGAAAATTATACCGGCCTGTATGCAGCTCCCTTCTTGCCGGCATACAGGGAAGGCTTCCCGCATAGCAGTTTTCAAAACGAATTGTCCGGTCACTGAGCCGCCTGAAATTTGGGGTCACACTTTCTTCACAGCCATAAGCACTGAGCATATGACGGTTCAGGGAATCAAACATTACCATAACCGCACGTTTTTTCCTGTTCCCTTCAGACATAGCTCTTCCTCCTGTAAATATCAACTTCCACAGCCGGGCCTTGGTCTTCCTCACGCCCCTCGTAGAGAAAACACCTGACACGCCGGGTTCCATATGTATAATCCGGCGGAAAATCACTAAAACATCTGTCAACCGCTGCCGGACAACGCCTACAGAACATACACTGAGGTTTGCCGCTGATCAGATCAGCACCCTCCTCACTGGCTTCAATTTCTGCCGCCTCTGACCGGAATGGTTCAGGCGTACTGTTTAACAATAAAACCGTGTAAGGGTGATAAGGGACATTTACCACCTCGTCTATATCTCCGTATTCCACACAAGTCCCTGCATAAAACACAGCCATTTCATCGGCCATATACCGCGCTGAAGCCAGATTATGAGTAATATACATCATCGTCAGCTTTTGCTTCTGTTTTAAATCAATCAACAGATTCATGATATCAATACCAATGGATACATCCAGCATCGAGGTTGGCTCGTCAGCAACAATGACGGAAGGCTTTACCGCCAGTGCCCGGGCAATGCCGATGCGCTGCCGCTGCCCTCCCGATAGCTGAGCCGGATGCTTCCTCATAAAATCCGCCGGAGGCGTCAGTCCCACCAGTGTCAATAAATCCGCCACCTGCTGCCGGACCTGAATGCTTTTCAATTCCGGATGATGTAAGGTCACCGCCCGGGTAAGAATACTGCCCACATCATGAGCCGGATTCAGGGAAGCAAAGGGATCCTGAAAAATCATCTGCACATTGCTGCGAAAATGCCGCAGAGCTTCCTTCCCCTTAAGCGCTCCGACATTTTCACCATCCACCAGGATTGAGCCGCCATCAGGACGGTGCAGCCCCATCAGCAGCCGCGCCAGAGTGGTTTTCCCACATCCGCTTTCACCCACTACAGCCAGGGTATGACCTTCTTCGATTTTCATACTGACACCACTGACTGCATGCAGCTTCTGCTTTCTAAATAAAGAACCTTTTAAGACAAAGATTTTGCTGACATCCGCAAATACAATCTTACTCATAATGCATTCCCCCTTTCCATCATCGGATAATGACATGCACACCAGTGCAGCTTACCGACAACCGAAAAAGCCGGTGGTTCCTTGGCACAAACCTCTCTGCGCCAGGCGCACCGCTCATAAAACAGACATCCCTCAGGCGGTGTGATTAAATCCGGCACACTGCCAGGAATTCCTGACAGCCTCACCTTTTCTCCCTGCAGGGACGGAAACGCATGCAGCAGACCGTCAGTATAGGGATGCATGGCACCGGTCCGCAATGTCTCAACCGGAGACAACTCTGCCATTTTACCGGCATACATGATTCCGATCCGGTCACACATGTTCAGCATCAGCGGCAGGTCATGTGTAATAAAGAGAATGGAAAATCCCATTGTCTCCTTGAGCTCCAGAATCTTGCGGATAATATTATATTGAACCACCACATCCAAAGCAGTTGTGGGTTCATCGAATACAATCAGCTCCGGTTTCAGGGCCATCGCCATAGCGATTACCACCCGCTGCCGCATCCCCCCCGAAAGCTCATGAGGATAAGAATCAAGTCTGGAGGCATCCATATTAACCAACTCCAGCAGCTCCCTGGCCCGATTATAAGCAGCCTTTTTAGTAACCGGTTCATGCGCAGTAATGGCATCCATAAGCTGGCTGCCAATAGTCACCACCGGATTCAGATTATTCATGGCACTCTGCAAAACCATTGATGTTTTTGCCCAACGAAACAAGCGCAGTTCTTCATTACCAAAACAAAGTACATTCTTTCCCCCAAAATTAATCTCACCGCCGGTGATGGCAGCCGCTCCCTTTAACAGCCGTAAAATGGCAAAAGCGATGGTGGATTTACCGCAGCCGGATTCTCCCGCAAGACCGAAAAACTCGCCCCGGTAAATGTTGAAATTTACCTGGCTGACTGCCTTAAGCTGACCGCGTTCTGCCGTATATTCAACACTGAGATTTTTCACCTCAAGCAAACATTCATTCTCCATTTTCTGCCTCCTATAATTTCACGGTGCCGCCGCGGTCATTGGCATAAACATCAAGAAATGAGTTTCCGATTAACATAAAGCTGTATCCCAAAACAGCGATGCACAAGCCCGGAGGAACCAGCCACCACCAGGCACCATAAATAATTGCACTGTTATCAAAAGCGACCGACAACATTTTTCCCCAGCTCACCAGCATCGGGTCACCAATCCCCAGAAAACTCATGGAAGCCTCCGTAAGCATCGATTGGGTAATCACCATAACCATATTGGCAGTCACCACCGGAAAAATATTGGGCAGGATTTCCCGGAACATGATTTCAATATCCTTCATCCCCAGTGCTCTGGCAGCATCCACATAATCCCTGCGTGATTCCGTCATCGTCTGTGAACGGATGCTCCTGGCCATCCATAACCAGCTTAAAGCACCGATAATCAGTACTGTATTTGCAATGTTCATGCTTTTCAGGTAAGAAGCCACCACAATCATCAGCGCTAAACCGGGAATAACCAACAGCACATCCACCACGCGCATCAATACTTCCCCAGTCATTCCTCCCTTGTAGCCGGCCACAAGCCCCACCACCACACCAATCAGGCTGGTCAGCAGTCCTGCAAAAATACCCACCATCATGGTAACCCGTGTACCGTAGACTACCTGGGAAAAGATATCCTGTCCATAACTGTTAACCCCCAGGAGATGCTTAAACGACGGGTTCTGCCACGGTATAAACGCAATTGCACGCGGATCATACGGTGCAATCAACGGTGCAAATATGGCAACCAGGACAAAAAAAAGAATAACCCCAATGCCTATTTTGGCTTTTACATTTTTTAAGATATATTTATCAAGTCCCATTCTTCCACCTCCTATTTCAGTACCACCCGCGGATCAAGCAGCGGATATAATAAGTCTGCCAATAAATTCATGATTACCACGCTAAGCGCAATAATCGCAAAACATCCCTGAATCAACGGGTAATCCTGGCTATGAATCGCATTCATAATGGTCATGCCGATTCCCGGATAGGAAAAGATCATCTCGGTAGTGATCGCACCCCCCACAGCACTTCCCAGGGTCAGCATCAGTCCGGTAAAAGACGGCAGCAAAGCATTACGCAGTGCATACTTGCCAAGTATCTTACCCCGGTGCAGCCCCTTGGCCTGAGCCAGCGTAATATAATCCTCTGAAAAGACCTGCAGGATATTGCTGCGCATCATAACCATCCGCCCCGCCAGATTTACCACAATCAGCGACAGTACCGGCAGAAATGCATGACGGGTGACCGGCCCAATCAGTTTATACCATGGCGAACCAATGGGTGTACCGCTGGGCAGCGCATGTCCCATAGGAAACCACTTAAGATAATAACCCAAAAACATTAACATCAGCATACCTATAAAAAAATATGGAGCTGACTGAATAAAAAAAGCCCCGCCCACAACAATATTGTCAAACACCGAGCCCTTTTTCAATGCAGCAATAATACCCAGCAGCCATGCCATGGCAAATGCGATCAGCGAACTGGAAATAACGATCAGCAGCGTCCAGGGAATAGCCCGGCTGATTATATCTGCTACCGGCACCGGAAAAGTACTATAAGAAATACCGAAATTTCCCCGCAGTAATTGACCCAGGTATGAAATATACTGCTCAAACAGCCCCTTATCCAGGCCAAACTGTTGGGATAAGATTTGTGCATATTCCAGCGATCCCATGGCATTTTTGCTGGCAATGTAGTCCATGGGATTGCCCCCCATAACACGGGGAAGTAAAAAATTAATAGTAAGTGCTACCCATAAGGTAAAAAGTGCGCCCAAAATCCGGCGAAGAATATAACTTACACTCATATTGGACATGACTGTACCTCCCATTATTGATTTCAAAAGACGCGGACCCCATATAAGACCCGCGCCTGTTTTGTTTATCTGTGTTACTTTATTTCATATACCTCAATAATTCCCCGCGTAGAATAAATAGGTGCATCACCGGACCATCCCGCGTAACGGCCGCCATCATAGTAAGGCACACGTTCGCCTATGTTATACATGGGCAGGAAAACCACATCATCGGCGATAATATCCTGAATCCGGACATAAAGCTCTCTTTGTTGAGCCCGGTCAACCACACTGGATACTTCGTCCAACAGGCGGTCTACTTCATCATTGCGGTAACGGAAGTAATTGGTGCCGGGAGTTGCTTCCCCAACAGGTGCCGTCATTGAAGAATGGAAGTATGTATTCATTGCCCCAAAGGGATCCGGGGGGAATACGCCTGAGTTCTGTAACAGATCATATTCGCCGCGCTGCAAAATCTCGGTCAGCTCTGGCCATGTAGCCAAACGGGGAATAATCTCAATACCGATGTTCAGCAGCCACTGCTGCAGCATTCCCGCTTCCATCTGCTGAGCCGGCGCTCCTGCCGCATTGTGATAGGTGAAGGAAAGCCGCTTGCCGTCTTTCTGATAAATTCCATCCGTACCTTTCGTGTAGCCGGCTGATTCCAACAGCTCCATTGCTGCCTGGGGATCATATACATGAGCACTATTGGCATATTCGCTTTGCAAATCACCGAATACCTCCGGCATCCATCCGGGACTGGCCGGAAAAACGCCATTGTATTCGCCCTTGGTAATCAAATCCTCCTGATTAATGGCCATGCTCATCGCCTTGCGGACGTTGATATCACGCAATAACTCATTCTCATGATTTATGTAGATCGTAAAGTTATTGAAACCGGAAGCCAGCTGCAGCACAAAGTTCTCCTTCGTCTTTAGCTCCGGTATATTGGCTACCGCAATGGTACCCATGGTGGCTCCAATCTCTCCCTGGAGTAAAGCAAGGGTCAGGTTTGGTGAGGAGTTATACATCTGGATAATCATTTCATCCACCTTAGGCGCCCCCCGCCAGTAGTTTTTATTGGCATCCAGCTGAATGTCCGTACCCACATTGTAGCCGCGGTATATAAACGGCCCGGAACCAACCGGATTGGTATTAAGCTCCTCACTGACACTCTCTGCATTCTCCCAGATATGCTTCGGAACAATGTATATTTCCGTCATATAGTACGGCAATGAGAGAAAGGTTTGATTCAATTCAAATATAACCTTATTTCCATCAGCTGTAATACTGTCAATCTTGTTCATAATCATGTAGCGGTCCAAAACCGGTTCGTTTTTTAATGCGGTATATGTAAATACCACGTCTTGTGCGCTGACCGGCTGCCCATCATGCCAAACGTTATCGGTATTAATCGTATAAGTGAGGGTCATATTATCCTCACTCCACTCATAACCAGAAGCAAACTCCGGCTCTAACTCGCCGGTGATGGAATTAAAAAACAACAGCTTCTCATAGATCATTTTCAATAAGCCACCCGCTGTATTGGACGGAACAAAGGGATTAATTGCTGCCATCTGTGTATCCAAAATTACGTCTCCCACAACTAAAGTTCCCCCCTGCTCACCTGCTGCCTGCTCATTGTCCGGGGACGGTGCGTCCGTCTCGGCAGTCGGTGGAGCGGGTGAAGACTGACTATTTGTATCTGAAGAATTTCCAACTCCACAGGCTGTCAGTCCCAGAATAAAAGATACTGCCAATAATCCGTATAATCGTTTTTTCATGCGATACCTCCATATTACTTTGATACAGAGGCGGCGCCACCTCCGTTGTATCTTCATCATACGAATTTCTTCATCCTTCTTCAATGAATTATATTTCTATCATTTTGTAATATATTCACATTACATGATTACCGAAAGACCGGGAAATCAATCCGGGCAACCGTAATTCCATCAAGCGCAAACAGCTCAAGTCCGTATTCTTCCCCGTAATGAAGCTTGAGCCGCCGGTTGATATTATAAAGTCCAAAAGACTTATTTTTTTCCCCGGCTCTCACTTCTGTAAAATCCCTGCCCAATTCCAGACGGATCCCGGCAAGCTGTGATTCTGTCAGACCCGGCCCATTATCCCTGACCTCAAAGCTGATTATATTATCTTCAAGACGTCCCACAATTTCAATATGGCCGCCTTCTTCCAGTAATGAAACACCATGACTCACCGCATTTTCCACCAACGGCTGCAAAAGCATGCGGCCCATTGGGTAGTCCATCAGTTCCTCCGAAATATGCAGATGAAAGGTAAAACGTTCCTGATAGCGTATATTGGTGATCTGGATATAGTTTTGTATTGTACGAATCTCATCCCTGACTGATGCCGAATCCTTATAATCCATTGAATAGCGGAAAAGCTCGGACAGAGACAGTGCAACAGCGGCAATTTCATCAACATGTTCCAGTATGGCAATGCTGCGGATACACTGCAGAACGTTGTATAAAAAGTGGGGATTAATCTGACTTTGCAGCGCATAAATTTCCGCCTCATTCCGGCTTAATTTCAGGGAATACATCTGTTTCTGAGTAATCAGGCGCTCCCTGGTGTATATTTCAACCTGATCCAGCAGAGCATTAAAACTGTCTGTCAAATCGTCAATTTCCTCAATATGACTCTTATCAAACCGCATATGGATCGGTTTGGCATTCGTATTCCTGGTTTTTTTGACCATCTGGGAAATCGGTCTTGCAATCCGATAATGTAAGATAATAATGACCGTAATCGTAATCACCGAAAGCAAGATCATGGAGCTGACAAAGAATCTTTGGATCACAGCATACCCGCTGTCTTCCAGGCTGGAGATTCCGGCACTGGTAACCGTCAGCCCGATTCGATCCGCCACAGTAATAATCTGAGGCTCCTGTTCGATCTCCAGGTTGCTGGAAACCACCAGGGAATCCCCTGCATATACTGAATAGTTTACGGTCTCGTCAAAGGAAATGGTATCAATAACCTGCCTGATGGCATCCATATCGCAAAGCAGAATACAGGTGGCCACTTTGCGGTAAGGTGTTACACTTGAATAGGCCTCCATTACCGGTGTCAGATAGACAAAAAAGGAATCTCCCAAAAAGGCAAACTGACTCTCCGTTTCTGTGGGATCTATAAAATCGTAATCCAGGTTCTCAATAAACTCATAGTCCAATCCGGAATAATAGCTGAATGGGTAACCGTTCTGATCAACGATTACAACATCAAGCACGATGGGAAAATACTCCGCTACAAACCGTACCGTATGAAAGGCCGAGAGGATCAGCTCCGTCTGATCGTCACTGACAGCATTTTGGCGGGACAAATATAGATTCTGAAACGATGGATAGGTCGCCATATAAGTACCGATACTGGCCACATTTTCCCCGATTGCATTCAATGCCGCAACGATATTTAAGTTAGTCGCCCTGACATATTCCTGTCTCCGTTCCCGGTCCTTACTAAAAAAATCCAGCATTGATACAGTCTGAAACATCAGCATCACGGACATTGAGGCCAGGACAATCCAAAGAATCTGCGTGCGCAGACTACGCCCAAACAACCTAGTTTTTTCCATGCACCCCAATCCCTTTCTGCAAAAACTGTCTGCGATATTGATAAGGTGTAACACCGCAGATTGATTTAAATACTTTATTGAAATAATAATCATCGGCAAATCCGGTCTGCTCCGCAATTTCACCCATAGGCATTAATGTGCTTTCAAGCAGCTGCTTCGCTGCCTGAATCCTCACATTATTCAGATATGCGGAAAATGTGGTTTCGCTGTTCCGTTTAAATAAGCTGCAGATATAAGTCCGGTTAAATGAAAAAAGTGCTGATATTTCCGCTAAGGTTACCTTGCGTTGATAGTTCTCGCGGATATAAGCCAGGATTTGCTGGAAAGAATGAGGCTCATCCTGAAAATCATTCTCCGGCAGGATCAGCAGCTCCCGGCTTTTTCTGCTGAGAGCCTGCTCATCCAGCCGTTCCCGCAGGTTTTGCAATTGTCTGGCAAGTGCTTCCGGATTAACAGGTTTCAGACAATAATCCATTACTGACATTCGTATTGCTTCCTGAGCATACTCAAAATCGGAATAACTGCTTAATAACACAAAAGCAGCTTCACATCCCTGCCGACGGCATTGCCGGATCAATTCAAAACCATCCATCACCGGCATACGGATATCTGTAAACACAACATCCGGCTTTTCGGTCAGCACCATCTCCATGGCCCTGACCGGTTTATTGTAATGGCCAAATACCGTAAATCCAAAATCTTCCCATGTGATGCTATGCAGAATATCAATAATCGCCCAGGGCTCATCATCAACTAATATAACCTTGTACATTATAAATCTCCCTCTGCTTTCATTTGTTTAAAACATTTGAAATATTCTTTATTTTGAAAGATATTTTGCTTCTGAACTGTAATATATTTTCTCAATTATCACATATCTGATAACAAAATGCTATATCAAAATAGTGGTTTTTATATGTGCCTTGCAGTCATCGTGTTACCCTTTGAATTGCAACTATTCATATCAGTGAATATTAACATTGCACTTTCTGTCACATCCTGTATAATCAATATAGAATACAGTAGTGGAGGTTACATATGGTTTTTCAGAAAGAGTACATAAATAGTGTTTTATCCCAGTCATTAAAGCCTC
>Ga0153943_1000326_pt1 | contig 14863 bp, 7 predicted proteins | sample TSNJ027MetaG_FD_104721 | JGI IMG/M metagenome (GOLD analysis project Ga0153943, IMG submission 104721) | Attine ant fungus gardens microbial communities from New Jersey, USA - TSNJ027 MetaG | ecosystem: Host-associated > Fungi > Mycelium > Unclassified | place: USA: New Jersey, Brendan T. Byrne...
CCTTCGCCTGTTTGGATTAGTGCTTCCAGTCTTTCTTTTATCTGCGCTTCTCCGGATAAGAATTCATTACCAATAAATAATATTGGTACCTGCTGCTTAAGATCCGGTACCTTATATCTGTTAAATAATTCTAAAAGATACTGTGCATTCCCTTCCTCCATCACAGAAAGTACCTCAATTATTATCTTATGATTTATCCCATCAATCATCACTTCATCAGATAATGTTTCAATATAATTCCATGCCTCCTCACAATTATGGCAGGACTCCGTTTGAAAATATAGAATATTTATTGTTGAAGCATCCTCCATTGTCCCAATGGTGTTCAAAGTAACAAGAGAATCCGAACTCTCCCCTATTCCCTTCTGATCATCCCAGACAATACCTGATGCCTCCTCTACACAGGAGAGGATTCTTTCTTCTATCTCTGTGTACCCGCTTAGATATTCCTCCCCAACAACAGCAAATGGATAAGTTATTTCCTTACTGGAAAATCCAAACCTTTCCAGCATAAGATTCAGTTTTGTTCGTCCCTCTGTCTGATAACTATAATATGACTGTATTGTATATCTTACAGTAACTTCATTTTGAGAGAATTCTTTTTCCAGAATCTCCCGGAATTTATTCGTTTCATCACAGGATTCACATGGGTTATTATGAAAAAAGTAAATAACCACCTCTTGCTCTTCTAAGGATATGTCATTGGCTTCTTTCATCATTATGCTGACTGCTGCAATCATTCCTGCTGCTAACAGGATTGCCGCCAAAAGCAAGCCTCTTATTTTTGTTCGTTTCCTCTGCTCTGCCATATGTATCTTCCATTCTGTTCCATAGGATATCGTTCATTTCTCTTTATCATTAGTTCCCCACCGCCTAAGCAGCGGGGATGTAACAGTTCAGCCTGGCGGATGAATTGTTACGTGGGTACTTCTTTAATGCGGTTAAATAATTGCAGATTCTTTCCATTCTCTATTCTTTGCATCAATCAAGAATGTCATAATTTCATATCCGCCAATCTCCAGCTCCTTTCTCATTCCCAGGAAAGGAAGCTCTATCGTTACACGATTCGTCTGTCCTGTTGTTTCAAACAATCTTATACGATAATTGCCCGTATCTATATCTTGCCGAAAAGCAGACAGCAAGACTGACTCATTAGACAGGATCACCATCGGAGCTGTTATCTGGCCCTCTCCTGAGGGGAATGCCTGAACTATGTAAGGCTTTTCCTGAAAGCACTGTGCCTCAACACTAATTCTCTCACGTCTGGGGGTACAGCGCCCTGCCTCCATACGAAAGCGGAACATCCGCTCACCCTGGTCAATATAAGGAAGAAGGCGGTCTTGTACCAATAACTCTCTGTCTCCTATTGGATGCGCCGAGTAAGCTGCTGAATGAAGCATAGAAATCCGCATGGTCCCCTTAGTAAAGTCTACACCATAGGTTCCATCATTAATGCAGGTAAAAGCCATATCCTCATTTTGATCAAACAAGCCATTAAAGCGTTGGCTTACTTTTTCTTTTCCATCTGCTTCGTATTCCATTATTCCGTAAGCCGTTTCTCCCATCGGACAGGCTTCCTTGAGAACAGTTGGAATTACCAGCTTCAGGAAGTTACCCTTCTCCGCCCAATCAACTCTTATCTCTATATCCACAGCAGTGCCCTTCTTGGGCAAAATATATTTAATACAGGCTTTCGAATCACCAAATCCAAAGACTGCTTCCACTACGGTACGCACCGACCCATTTTCAATCACCCGAACACTGTCAATTAACCCATTTGTACCGGAATACCGGCTTCCCTCCTCTTTACTCAGCAACTCAAATTCACCAATTTTTTTATGATAGCCATCCAGATTCATCCCCCAGGGATCCTTGTCACTTTCCAGGACAACCAGCTGAAACCCGTTTTCTTTTAAGAATTCTTTTCCATCTGTTTTCCAGGAATCAATTAATCCGGTTGCCTTATTAATGCGCACAGACAACTCTTCTGTCTGGAATTCAAAGTGGCTGTTTTGAAGAAGCCCGATACTCTTTGGTTTCTGCTTCAGCCATGTGATATAACAACTGAATCTTGTCATATTACAAGGTGCAAGAGTTGCAGAGAAAACCACCTTTTTACGCCAGTCCAGATTCAGGTTACATGATTCTTTTTCTATCTGACTTTGTATAGGCAGCCCATCCTGGAAGACAACAGGATTCCCATAGGTATCTGACCAGTTCTGATTGGCCAGCTGAAACTCACAGGAGAAAATTCCTTCTACAGGGTAAGGATGTGGATTATAAACCAGAATAGGATATTCCCCCTCCGCCGCTTTTTCCTGCCCTTCCATTAAGGCAAAAAATGCTTTTCTCTGAAGCCTGCCCACTATTTCCAGTCCATATTCCATAGTACGCAGTCCCATTTCCTCTACTGATTGTATAGAGGTGCCGGGCAAAATATCATGAAATTCTGCTGTCAAAAGAGCTTTTTCTGCTTCCTTGCGCTCTGATTCAGGGTAAGACACCAATCCTTTAATAGCTGCCGCCGACAGCATCTTCTCAGCCTGAGCCAACGCTCCTTCCAACTCACGATGCTTCTGCTTCATACGGATCTGAGAGGTATAACAGCCCACCGCCCAGGCATTCAGATCTCTTGCCACCGGCATCTCTGCTTGCGGAACACAATCTGCCTTTCTCTGTGAAAAAAACAGTTCCGGCGTGGAGTGGCAGATATTACAAGTATTTGATTCCCCTATTATATGGGTAATCTCATCCAAATCCACTCTGGACGGACCTCCGCCATGATTACCTACCCCCCAGAGCACTATATCTGTTTTTTTTCTTTGGGATTCCTCTTTTCCATTATCATTACCAGCAATATCCTGCATCTTCGCATGCAGCTTTTTACCCGCTTCCCCCATTAATGAACCATAACTTTCACTTGCCCGGTGCGCCATTATCTCCGACCCATCAAATCCTACCCATACAAAATCATCATCAGGCAGAGGGCAGTCATGCTGGGAAGGTCTGCAGAAAAGATAAGAATCAAATCCTGCTTTTTTCATGATCTGAACCAATCCCCTGCTATGTCCAAATGGATCGAAATTAATAGCTGTTTTAGGCTCTGCTCCAAATTTCTTTAAAAAGTAAGATCTCCCCACCTCAATTTGCCTGATAAAAGATTCACCGCAGGGCATATTACAATCAGGCTGTAAATACCACCCTCCCATAATGTTCCATTTTCCTTCTTTCACAAGTTTTTGAATCCTTGCAAAAAGATTGGGTTCATACTCCTCTACCCACTGATAAAGAATAACTTCATTATGATTGAAAATAAAACCATCGTACTCCTCACAAAAATCTGCCGCTGTCCGAAATGTAGACAGTGCTGCAGATATTCCCTCATCAATATCCCATAACCATACAGGGTCAATGTGGGCATTACAAATAAGATGCAGCTGCTTCATACTTACACTCCTCGTATCTTTATTCATTAGAATCACTATGCAGTTTGCGGAATTCATTGGGTGTCATCCCCTTAATCCGCTTAAAAGCTGTTCTCATCACATATACGCTGTTATATCCTGTCTGCTCCGCAATATCTTCCTGCCGCTTCCCTTCCTTCAACAGGTCACATACCTTCTCTATCCTCACCTTTTCCAGGTAGGTAGCAAAATTCTCCCCGAACAATTCCTTAAACAGCTTGGAAAAATAGGTACTTGCATAACCAAAATCACCGGAGATCTTAATCAGACTCATATCAAATTTGGCATAATTCAAACGAATATATCCTTCTATCTCCTGCAATTGTTTGGCACTGCTCTCATGATTCACTTCATTCACCATATCACAGATATATTTGAACATACTGTTAATCGTGTTAAACCGCAGCAGAATATCATTTTCCCTATTCAACTGCTCCAACTGACGAAAAATTTCCTCTTCATCAATTTCCACACTGTTGTTCAGGCTGTGCAGAGCCTTAAAAATTGCACACTGCAGATCATTTACCAAAAAATGCATCATGGATGGATTTAAATTCCGTGACAGTACATTTACCTGATAAACCTCACTGAGTTGTGTATGCATCGCCTCCGTATTCCCCAACCGGACCGCATTCACCAGACGTTCTTCCAAAGTCACCGGAAAATAATAATACTCCTTACTGTCCTGATAATCCTCATAAAAGATAACCGAATTCATGGGAACCGTCCCATAATAAAGCATCTCACATACCTGATCATAAGCTTTGACTATCTTCGTCACATCTTCACAGATCATACTCACAGCAATTCTGACCTTCACCCCGTAATCCTCCCAGAATGCTTCACTTAAGCGTTCCAACTTCTCTAAAAAGCTATTCCCGGACGTTCGGAACTTATCTTCCAGTGTACAGATCACAGCACAGAGATCCATATCGATATCACACATATATTTATCACCCGCCAAAAGCTCTTCCAGCCCCTGATGCAGCACCTGCTTATATACTACCGTTTCTTCTGCGTACATTCCCACATCCGCAGTATCCTCGCCGCCAATCAAAAAGGCAACCACCAACAGTCTTTTACCGCGCAGATATATACCATAGTCCTCAAGACTATGCACTGTCGTGCCGCTTCCGCCCCGAAGCAGTCTTTCCAACAGTAACCCTCTGGTAATAGGTCTCTGTCTTCGGATGCTTTCTTTCAGGTCTGTATTATTATCAATAAGTAACATTAAGGAATTGGAGATATACTCCATCTCATCCCCCTTCATCTGTTTCTGTTTCTGTCTCTCTTTCTCTGCTCCAAGAGTTAGCAGCAGCTGGAGTATGCTGTTGATCCTCTTTCCTTTTTTCCATGAAACCAATAGTATACTGCTGATTCCAATACACAGCACAACTACTATCAACACTAAATATTTACGCTGATCCTGATTAATCTGCAAGGTAATATAGTCCTTGGGCAGCACAGCAACATAAGTAAGCCCAAGGTAGTCGGAATCGGTACAGATAACCTCCACGCCCATACCATTTAACTGGACTTCCTGAATTGCTTCCCCACTCTTAAGCACCTCTTCCGGCACCAATTCGAAGGTTCCGTCTGCTGCCGGGACTGATAAAATCAGATCACCATTTCTCTTATCTAAGAAGTAAGCCCATCCATCCCTAGAAATATAAGCATCCCGCATAAGATTTTTGATGACTTCAGAACGGATGGGAAATATCAGGTTTCCTTTATTGCCGGAATCGGTCCAAAGAGACTGTACGAACAGAAGCATCTCCTCCTTCTTTCCATTCTGCATAGTTATCTCCTCAGGAAATAAATATCCCGAATAATTCCCCTTCATCAACTCCTTCCATTCTTCCCAGTCCAAATCTCCATATTGAAAGAAATAACGAAGGGAGTCCTGATACAGATAAATTTTATCTGGTGAAATAACCATGTCTGTATCCTTAAAAAGCACATAATACTCCTCTACAAAGGTCTGAATCTGCATAGCTGACATATATTCCTGTGCATATTTAATCCTGGAAATCGCAACCTTCTTATCCTCTTCATCCATCTGGGTGGCGATATAACGGATATTGCTGTTTCCTGTAAGACTGACCGTGATTGTGTTAATCTCACTAAAGTTATTATCCAATATGTACATGGTATGATTCATATTCGTATACACATTAATACAGATATTATTTCGTGTAGACTCCGCAATATCCTCAAGTGTGATAATATTAATAATTAAGGGAAGTAAAAAAATTGCCAAATAGGTAATGATTAATCTTATGTATACTTTTCTATTCTTCATTCTCCTGCTACTTTCTTTCTCATCTTCCAATGAGATTAATATAACATATTTATAATGAAAAACAACTATACTAACCTTATCGTTTTCACCTCAAAAGCATTAAAATCCAATGTCAGACAGCCTTGCACCACCGTGATCTCCCGCTGTATCTGCTCCAGCATATCACAAAGGAAAACTCTGCATTTCTTTTCCGGTAAATGTATCCTGGTTGTAACTGCTGCTCTTTTCGCTTCATATAGCCGGAGTATCACATCCCTGCTGCCATCCTCCGCAGGCTTCATGGTATCCAGAATAATATTATTCTTCTCAATCCACACTTCTTCCAGCTCAGGTAATATTCCAAACCTCACACGCGGCTCCACATTCAACTCATATCCCTGTCTGACCACATCGCTGTCTATAAAACTACCTTCCCATGCATAAAATGCGTAGGTGAATTCCTGTATCCCATTGTCCGCCCTCATCTGAGGACTTGAAGCGGCTCTCAGGAGGGTCAGTTCCATGGAATTGCCTTCGACGCTGATGCCATATTTTCCATCATTGAGCACTGCGGCTCCATGAGATTCATCACATAATGCCGTATATCTGTGGTTGCATACTTCAAAACGATCCTTGTCATATTCCCTGGAGCGGTGAGTCGGCCTCTCCACAAATCCAAACTGCATCTCATTGCGTGCCATCTCCCCATGCACTGCTGCCGGAAATGCCGCCTTAAGCAGCCGGTGCAGCTCCTGCCAATCTATTCTCGTTTGAAATTCCAGCCTTTCTTGTTCTGCTTCCAGACAGATGGTTTGCTTATAAGTGGAATTTCCAATCCGTCCTTCTACCTTTAGGACAGCCTCCATTCCTTCTGCCAGTATTTCCATCCGGACATCCCTGACCCCTTCTATCTCCATTTCCCGATAATTAGAGTCAATATCCCATGCGTCAAAGTGTCTGGGAATATCTTTAAACATCCGTAACCGATTCATTGGTCCTGCTGCCATCTCTCTGCCGGAACTCTTTAACACAAAAGAAACGACCTGGCCAAGAGAGTCAATCTTTGCGCCAATCCGGTCATTTTCCATATAATATCCGTCTTCTGTCTGAAATATTCGTGCCTGTGATACAAGTGTCTCTGCCGCCGGATTTATGTTATCTTTCTTCGCATACAACGTCACCGCTCCACAGGAAGGGAGTTCAACCAACGCTTTCAGCTCTCCCATGATTCGCTGCATGCCAACCGCTGCACCTTGCTCGTTAAGGCATCCATGGCTGAAGGATTCCGGCAGATTTATCAATGTTTTTCTGGGGAAAGAAAGAGAATTGAAAATGGTAATCGCCCTCTCCTCTTCTGCCTCTTCTATCAGATAATCAAGTGCCAGCTGTATCATCTCATCGGTTTCCTTAAGAATCTGCCGGTATGCCGCCTGTGCTTCCCTGCAAACCCTTTCAATGGAAGAACCGGGGAGGATATCGTGAAACTGATGGAATAACAGCAGCTTCCAAAGCCGATCCGCCCTGGGCAGATCATATACCATCCCTTTTCTCATAGCCAGACTGCTCCACATTTCCATCTCCCGCAAAGCCAGTTCACAAGCCCTGTTATACTTCTTGATTTTGGCCTGAGAAGTATATGTTCCTCTGTGTGAACTAAAATAAAGCTCCCCGGTATAGGTATGTTTGGGACCTCCCTGAGAATCCATATACTGGAAGAATTCTTCCGGAGATCCCATTTTTACCCTGGGACTCCCCTCCAAATCCTTCTGCCGAAGCACGTACTCCACATGATCCCTGGTTGGACCGCCGCCCCCGTCGCCATAACCAAAAGGAAGAAGAAAGGTTTTCAGATCTTCCTTCTGCTCCCTTTCCTTCCATACCTTTCCGATCTCCTCCGGATCTGTCCGGTAGGTATAGCTGGTAGGCAGGAAAGACACCACCCTGGTTCCATCCATCCCTTCCCAGTTAAAGTAATGATACGGAAAACGCTCCCCATCATTACAACACCAAAATATCTTCTGTGTTACCAGATACTTCACTCCACAGCCTTCCAAAATCTGAGGCAAAGCCGCCGTATAGCCAAATGTATCCGGCAGCCACAGCACATTACTGTCCACACCCAGAATTTCTTTATAATATCGCTTACCATGTATCAACTGGCGTATCAGGGATTCCCCGCTGGTCATATTGGTATCCGGCTCCACCCACATCCCACCATCCGCAATCCAGCGGCCTTCCCGGATAGCCTTAAGGATCTTCTCAAACAGCTTCGGATAATGAATACGGCACATCTCATATAGAGCCGGCTGGCTTTGAATAAACCGGTATTGTGGATATTCCTCCAGCAAACGCAGCTGTGCGGCAAAGGTTCTCTCCACCTTCCGTTCTGTCTCTGCCACCGGCCACAGCCATGCCAGATCAATATGGGCATTGCCCACTGCCCAGAAAAGCGGCGCTGTGGTTCCGTTGACAGCTTCCATTAATGGACGAAGTGTTTCTCTGGCTTCCCGATAACAAGCCATTCGGTTATCCGCGTCCTGCTCAAAATCCACAATGCAAGTAAAGCGCTTCAGCGCTTCTCCAATTTCGACTGCCCGCAAAGAGCTGTCATCCAGCACTTCCAGTAATCTGCGAAGTGTATTTGCATCCATGTAGAGCTGATACGCCTCTTCCCGCCAGATTCCATAGGTACACCTTCCCAAAACCCGTCTGCTTCCTTCCACAAGATGGTTCCATTTCGTTCCCGGCAAAACCGGTCCGGTGGCACAGTAACCACTCTCGCAATTTGGAAAATCCTGTCCTGCATAGGTCTCCATATAGATCTGATACCGCTCTCCTGCTCCTGCACAATCCGTTATCGTATTATCCACCATATAATGATGAGGTTCCATAATCCAGTCAGCCCGATAGGTACCAAACTCCTGCCCATTTACAAACAGGCAGGACTCTCCTCCGGGATCCAGGTTCAGAACAATTCTCTTCCCTTCTGCCAAAAGAGGCAATTCAAACGCTCCGCGAAACCAGCAATATTCCCACTGTTCTCCCCAGAAGAACCCTGTTTCCACAGGAATAAAACTTTCTTCCGCAACTGCATCCAACTTAAGCTGATTCCATGTGCGGAAAGCTTCCCATGTTATCTCGCCCAACTCAGCATAAAAATCCTGCCTTAATGTCCTGAGCCAATGCTCAATCCTGTCTTTCCATTCCGAATTTAAAATCTCCACCTTATACCCCTTGTCCGTCACCGGCACCACGATAATCCTCGTTAACTGACTCTGGCGTATATTTCTATATTACTATGAAACATACGCCTGGTCACTTTCTCTTATTCTGTTAGTTTACTTTTTCAGTAATACCTGCCCACATATTTAATATTCTGTATATTCATCATATGCTTGCTGATACAACCTCACATAGGTCTCAACATCATATTTCTCAAGCGCTTTCAGATAGGAATCCCAATCCTTTTCAATGCTCATCTCACCGGTTGCAAACTGAGCGATGGATGACTTCACATATTCCTGCAGCGAAACCTGAATTGTTGTGAATGTCTCAGAATCCTTCTCATCTTCTATGAAAATATTCTTAGGCAGATATTCCGGATAGAAATACGGAACTACCTTTGTTGTTTCATCAAACAAACGTGCTTCATAGGAATCCGATATATACATGTTTGCTTCTTCCGGTCTGGGTGCCATGGATGAACGGAATTCTGCCATTTGGTTCATCAGACCTGACCAGAATACATTTTTCTGATAGTCGTCATCCTCATTGTTCGTGAAGCTGGGCTCAGTCCAGTAAATAGCGTCTGTTCCCTGAAGAATTGATTCTTTAGGAGTATCCAGTTTGCCCCAATATTTTCCTTCTTCTCCATACATCTGTACCAGAGAAGATTCATCACCCATCAGGAAATCGCCTACCTTGAAAGCTACTTCCGGATTCTCACATTTATCAGTGATGAACCAGCTAAATCCACTGGTCATATCTACATAATCCTTATGCAGCTGCCATCTTGCGCCATTCGGACTTTCTACCGGAATCATTGCTGCAGTCACTTCATTCATATGTGTATTATCCAGATTAATTCCCATTGCAAAATGGTCAGCCGTATAGCCAAATACCAGATTTTCATCAGATCTGATAACCTGCTGCATCTGATCTGAGGTCTGCGTGAAGGCGGTAGGATCTATAAGCCCCAGCGTAAACAACTCGTTAAGGTAGATCAACCCCTCCTTAAACTCCTCTGTATTACAGGAGAAAACAACCTTTCCATCCTTTACATGTGACAGGGTATCCTTATCACAGGGAATAAAGGAGTTGAGCAAGTACCATTCCAGCTGACAATCCCAATCCTTACTGCCTGTCAGCGGAATCTCATCTGCCTTGCCGTTGCCGTTATAATCACTGTTTTTAACTGCAAGAAGTACCTCTTTTAATTCCTCTGTGGTAGTTGGATCACTCATTCCCAGAGAGTTAAGCCATTCGGTATTATACCAAAGCTTTGGATATGCCTGGCAATGATAACATTCATTCATCGTTACGAAACCGTAAATATTTCCGTCCGGTGCATATGAAAGCTGCTCATACTGCGGTCTTGATTCGAATAATCTCTTCATATTATCGCCATACTGCTCATATAAGTCATTAATTGGAATAAAGATTCCTTCTTTAGCAAATTTCACCATTTTTTGCTTTTTCATGCCATAGCAGATGACATCGGGATAATCCCCACTGGAAAGCATGAGGTTCAGCTTTGTATCTGCGTCTGACGCATCCTGGGGAAGCTGTACGAATTCAATATTCACGCCGGTTGACTCTTCAATATACCTAATGGCATAATTAGCGTCAGAATATTCCCCCTTTTCGTTCATTTGTACTGCTACTGTAATCGTTGGACGCTCTTCCTCACTTACTGTACTGTCTGTACTGTCTGTACTACCTGCGCTTTCTGTATTTTCACTTCCCGTTGCATTTGCTGATTGTTCAGGAGTACTATTCCCTCCACAACCGGTAAAAAGTATAATTGCTGCAAGACCAGCAGCCATTAATTTGGATCTCAATGTTTTGCGTTTCATACGCTACCTCCCTTTGTTAAAATTTTATGATTAGCTGCCAGGATACCTATCATAATCCATAGCAGATAAAACATCAGAATGAAAAATCATCCTTTAATAGACCCCATCATGATTCCCTTAACAAAATGCTTCTGAATCAAAGGATACAGCATTAATACCGGAACAGAAGATACCACAATCAAAGAATACTGCAGTAATGTCTTCAATTCCTGACGATTCATCTGTTCTGCCAGATTCATGGTAATGCCGCCGCTGTCACTCAAAAGCAGAATATTTCTCAGAATCATTTGTAACGGCTGTTTAGAAGAATCATTCAGATAAAGCAATCCTGAAAAGAAATCATTCCACTTTCCTACTGCATAAAGCAGCACCATAACTGCAATAATCGGCTTGGAAAGAGGCAATACCATGGTATAAAAATATTTCCAGTCCGAGCAGCCGTCAATAGAAGCACTCTCATAAATATCCAGCGGTATGGAACTCTGAATATAAGTTTTGGTGAGAATAACATTCCATACTCCCATAGCTGACGGGATAATCATTGCCCAGAATGTATCAATCAGATTCAACTTGCTGACTACCAAATAAGTAGGAATCATACCTCCGTTGAAGAACATGGTTACCGTTAACAGGAACATGACCGGTCCGCGAATCTTTAAATCTTTTCTGGATAGCGGATAGGCTGCAAAAAGCGTTAATGTAACACTGATTATCGTTCCTACCACCGTATACTGAATCGAATTGATAAAACCTCGCAAAATACTGGGGGACTGAAAGATAGCCTGATATCCAACCAAAGAAAAGTCTACTGGCCACAGTACCACCTTACCTGCAGATACTGCACTGGGATCACTGAAGGAAGAAGCCAGAATAAATAACAACGGCACCATAATTACCAACAGTATAGCAATCAGCAGAATCCATACGAAAGCTGTCAAAATCCTATCAGAAGGGCTATGATAAAGCCTTATTTTACTTTTACTTATTACATTCATTTTTATACCTCATTCGCGCTTAATGCGAACTTGTTCGCAATGCGCGCTCTCAAATCAATAGGTTGAAATGCACTTTTTCAACCTTCCAAACATGCCGCCCCAAGCGGCACAAACAGTTCCCACGAAAATCCGGAAGAAAGGAAAATGAAATTCCAATGGATTTCATTTTTCTTTTCTTCCCGTGTGAGATATAGAAATCCTTAGATGCCGTACTTTGGCATCTTAGTATTTCTTCTCACACTTCCTACCAAAGACTTGTTTCGCCATACTTCTGTGACAGTTTATTAGCTGTAAACAAGAGTATAAAGTTGACTACTGAGTTGAACAATCCTACTGCTGTAGCAAATGAATATTGCAAGTCCTTCATACCTCTCTTAAATACATAGGTAGAGATAATCTCAGATACCGATAGGTTCAGGCTATTTTGCATCAGGAAAACCTTTTCAAATCCAACACCCATAATACTGCCGATAGCCATAATCACCTGAATCGTAATAATAGGCTTCAATACCTGAAGCTCTACAATCCTTATTCGCTGCAGACGATTTGCACCGTCAATCAGAGAAGCCTCCACCAGTGACTGGTCTACATTACCTAACGCTGCGATATAAATAATCGCCGAAAAGCCTGTTGTCTGCCATACACCAGACCATACATATATATGGCGAAAATAAGATGCCTTCCCCATAAAGTCTACTCTGTTCATTCCCAGAAATTCCATCACAGTATTTATAATACCAATATTCAAATGCATACATTGCAATACGATACCTACCAATACTACGGTGGAAATAAAATACGGCGCATAGGTAACCGTCTGCATAACTTTTTTGAACCGATCGTTTCCTACAATATGTAAAGCCAGTGCCAATATAATGGGAGCCGGCAGTGTAATTAAAAGTTGGTAAAAACTAATAATCAAGGTGTTCTTAAGAAGTTTTACAATATCAGGGCTGCTAAAAAACTGCTTAAAATACTTAAACCCTACCCAGTCACTCCCAAAAATCCCTTTCCGAAAAGAAAAATCCTTAAAAGCAATTACAATTCCTCCCATTGGTACATAACAGAATACAATAATGTATGCAACCGGAAGCAGCAACATCAGATATAGCTGCCATCTTTTTTGGAGGTCTTCTTTCAAATTCCACTTCTTTCTTTTCTTTTTACCCATCTTCCCTCTTCCTTTCTTTACAAAACCATGCTGTTCATTTCATATTCCCACTGAACTGCAACTCTCATATGACTTTCCGCTTTCAGATAATTCTAAGTCTGTATCAGGGTCTTATGAAATCTGTAAATAGAGTAACATCCATACAGCCTTCTGCCAAGAAAGCATTCTTGTGATATCTGTGAAATCTTACGAAAAGGAGGGAAGGATTCTTGTGACAAGAGTTTTTTCTTGTGATTTACAAGTAATTGCTGCTATTTACAGTTTCACAGCGAATAGCGGCAAGGGGATGTCATTATGTGCTCATCCCCTTGCCGCTGCAATTTTAATTCGCATGTTACTTTATTGAATTTATGATATACTCTGAACTGTAAAGCCGCGAACATTATATGATTATGTATATGATTGTATTTTACCCCTTAAAAGCAGCCGTGGATTCTCTGACTATCAATTCCACAGGCAAGTAAATCTGACTATGTAAAAGCTTCCCATTTAATAATTGCAGTAACTTCTCTGCTGCTGTCCGCCCCATTTCTTCAAAAGGCTGATTAATTGTTGTCATACGATGATATGAAAATTCTGCCTCTGTAGAATTATCAAATCCGCCAACTGAAACATCCTGCGGTACAGAATACCCCTCCTGTTCCAACCGTCGAATCATCATACACGCTACCCTGTCATTGACACATTGCAGTGCCGTGATCCGGCGCTGTTTTATGATCTCCATGATATGATCCAGCTTATCTCCACGATAAGGAATAACCAGAGAATCATCAAAAGGTATGTCATTTTCAAACAATGCCATCTTATACCCTTTCATGCGGTCCACTTCTGCCGCCAGCTGTATTCTGTCCGCTATAAAAGCAATATTGCGATGCCCTAATTCGATTAAATGTTTTCCCATTTGATAACCGCCGTCTGTATTATAAGCAGAAACCAATGTAAATGGTATTTGAGCGGGACCACGATCCAACATAACAACCGGTATTTGCTTTTGACTTAATAACTGAAAGCCTTCCAGATTTTCTTCCGGTGTTTCAGAAAACCAGATAATCCCTTCCATATTACTTTTCAGACATTCCTGTATTAAATCTGCTTCTGATTCTGCCCGTTCTTCACCGCAGAGAATACTCATTGTATATCCCCGGCTAAACAGATGTTTTTGAGCGCCTCTTATCATTTTCATAATAGAACTGTCTGAGCGGCTGGCTAACAATAAAAAGCAAAGTCTTGCATCATGCTTCTGCGGATTTAATCCCAACTCTGCTACAGTATTTCCAGTCAATCCAACGTCACCTTGTATGACCTGTTCTCTATTTGTCACAAAAGTACCTTTTCCTTTAATACGGAATATTGCTTTTTGAAATACAAGTTCCGCTAAAGCTCTCCGTACGGTTGGCACACTGGCATTATAAATTTCAGACATCTGATTTTCGCTGGGAAGCTTATCATCCGGCTGATAAATCCCTTGCTCAATTTTATTGGAAATATCATCAATAATCATTTTATAGATTGGAATATTTGATTTTATCATCTTCTTATCCTCTTTGCATTTTAGACTCTCTTCGTTTCATACTAGCATCTTATCACTCTCACCTTTATAATTCAATATATGCTGATACTTATATTCACTTTATACAGTTTCACATTACAGTTTAGAGGGCAGCACAAGTTCAATGTAGTTGAACTTGTGAAGTCAAAATTACTCTCATGCAATTTTATGAAGGTTGAATAGTTGAATACAAAAAAATACAAACAAATACAAAAAAATAGTTGACAAATTAACAAATATGTACTACCATAAAAACATCAAAACGCTTCTCCATTTTTATTCTGAAAAGAAGCATATCAGGCAGTTTCTGCCGGTAAATCACATGAAA